>JAEEGL012788425.1_pt1 | contig 24347 bp, 23 predicted proteins | sample 9134231 | NCBI WGS metagenome assembly JAEEGL01 (sample SAMN16246548, study PRJNA631951) | gut metagenome | biome: gut microbiome; feature: rumen; material: fiber-attached | host: Bos | place: Iran: Karaj | collected 2018-10
CCTCAAAACACACAACTATATACAATAAAAAAACGGCGAAGAAAATGAAAACATCTCCGCCGTTTATGAACTAACTAACAGCCGCAAACTTAATCGCCACGGCAATAATCTAAAACGTATTGACACTGCAAATATACACACAAAAATTAAAACCACCAAATAAAAAATGTAAAATATTTTAGATATTTTGATATTTACAAATGACACATACATTGACAAATGTAAATGACAAAAAGTTTACAATTTGAAACAATTGGAAATATGATTAGAACGATGAAAAACGGTGAGAACCACACAAAATCAGACGCAAAGACCCTCATAAAACACAAAAAGCCACAACGTGGCTTCTCTCTCAATTAACGTAAATCTTACCTAAAAAATGTACCCCGGGCCGGGATCGAACCGGCAAGGATGTTACTCCATCGGTGTTTGAGACCGACGCGTCTACCAATTCCGCCACCAGGGCATCGGATTTTTCAATTCGACGGTGCAAAGTTAAGAAACATTTTCGACACCGCCAAATTTTTCGTCATCTTTTTCTTCAATTTTTTTCCCCTCGCGCTCTTTTTTGCGTATCAGATAGAACACGGCACCGCATACCGCAGGCAGCAACAGATTGATACTCCACAAGATAATCGACGAAATGGTCGGCAGCCTGAAATCGGAAGTATATTCCTTCAATACCATCACCGACGCCGAACACCGTACGCCCAACTCCGCCAACGCGGGCCTCGGCACAAAACTCATCAGCGCGTAAATCAAAAACACAGACATCATCCCGTCCGAAAAACCTATCTCGATGCCAAGCCCCACTATCGTCAGGTAATTTTGCAGCGAATACACCATAAACCTCACCAACGAAAACGCCATCAACTTAAACCGCTCATTATAAGTGTAATGGCAGAAAAAATTAAGTTTCCTGCGTATGCCGTCCGACTTCTCGCTGTTTTTGACAAAAGGAATCGTGTATTTCGGAAACATATAAAATACAGTCATCAACGCCGTGCAGACAAAGCCAATCAATATGAACCACCAACTCGTCAGGAATGTAGAGTGAGAAATCTCGATGTCACGCCACGCAAAATACACGCACGCCAAAACGCCCATCAGCATCATCACCGGCATCTGCGACAATCCGCAATACGCCGTCGCCATACCGCCCGAAAATCTGTGCCCGTGCTGCAAGACCGACGGCCTGCCCAACGCCTCCCCCACCCTGTTGGGCGTAAACAATGACGGCGTGATGCCCTTCAAGACGCCGACAAACGACACTCCAAAACTCACCTTCTCCACCGGCGAGAGCGAAATACGCCACTTGACCGCCTCCAAAAGCCAATTGGGGGCTACCAACAACAACGCCAACACCAATGGCGGCCAACAAATACTGATATTGTCGGTCGTAAGTTCGCCGAATTGCTCGAAATGGTCTTTCGTCAATAGATAAAGCCCAATATAAAAAGCAATTACAAGCACTATTTTAATTATCTTCTTTAACGTCGGGCGGAGTTTCATCTGGCATTAAGGGTTGATAATCATTATTGAAAAAAGGCATCACGATCATTGCGACCATACCTACTACAGCAAACAGCAAATCCTGCATCCCGTGCGACACAAGTGCATACGCCCCGCCATCGGGATCGCGCACCACGCCATACAGCGCAAGCACCTCTATCACAATGAAATGCCACGTCCCAATCCCGCCCGGCGACGGCACGATGACACCAAATGTGCCAAGCACAAACACCGTCAACGCCACCATCAGTCCGAGATTTTCGGTGAAGGGAAACGCATTGAAAAACAGATACACCGTATAAAAATATACAAAATTGATAAACAGCGAGTGCGCCACAAACTGCCAACGCTTCTTCAAGCCGGCAATAGTCAACATTCCGTCCTTCAAATTGTGAAACGCCTTCCTGAGCCTGTCGCCAAGCCCAAACCAATTGCGCCTGACCGCCGTCCTGAACATCCATACGCCAAGAGCCAAGAGCGACATCCCGCCAATTATTATCAAAACTATATGATTTTCAAACGATTGCCAATATCTCAGAATGTTAGGGTTGTTGTCCAAGACGCGACCCACGACATCCAACTGTGTAACGAAAACCACCGCCGCCACCAACGCAAAAACAATCACGTCGGCTATCCTCTCCGTGACCACCGTGCCAAGGCTTCGGCTAAACTTAATGTGCTCATACTTAGCAAGTACGCCGCACCTTGCCACCTCGCCTGAACGCGGTATCGCCATATTGGCGAGGTACATTATCATAACGGCAAAAAAAAGGTTCAACTTCCTCGGACGGTATCCAAAAAGTTCGAGCAACAGCCCCCACCTCACGGCACGGCAATAATGCGCCGCAACGGACAGCACCACGGCGGCGGCGACCCACCCCCAACGCACCTCCGATATTGCGTCGAATATCCTTCCGAAATTATGCCCCCGGTACGCGAGCCAAAACAGCGTCGCGCCTATCAGCATAAAAATCAGAAACTTAACTATGGTTTTCAAATATTTTTTCAACTCTTTGCGTTATAAATAAAGACACTCTTGAAAAAAAACCGCTGCAAAGATACTCTTTTATTGTCAAAAAAGTTTTATCTTTGGGTAAAATTTGCAAACGAAATGAAACTGACTGCCACATTAATACTCACAATCGCGATAGCGACCTCACTATGCGCACAGACCGTGTCGCACAAGGAGAAGTACGACCCCGACTTTATGTTTTCGGACGGAATTTATTTGGACAAGGACGATTTCAAAAAAAATCTCCCCATAGACAAGTCCCAAATTATTAGCGGATTAGACCCCAACAACTTAACCTATTTCGAGCAACTTGTAGAGCAAAAGACCATCGACCTCTTCGACCGTCTCGGCAACGAAATCAGCGTCGAGACCGCCAAGATTTTTGGATTTTGCAGCGACGGCACGGTCTATATCAACCACAATGGCACATTCTCACGTCTTGGAATCATCGGCAGCATCTGCCACTTCCTCGGCACCAAGACCGTCACCAACAACATCCCAAGCCCATACTACGGCTATTACGGACGGTATTATTACTCGCCGTTGGACAGGCAGACCTCCACCGTGGAGCCTCAGCAATACCTATACAATTTTGAGACGGGCGACCTCCTCGAATACAATGCGCACAACCTCGAGACGATGCTGATGGGCGACCCCGCCATCCACGACGAGTACGCCGCCCTCTCCCGCAAGAAGAAAAACGCAAAACTTTTCTATTATATGCGGCTCTACAACGAAAAACATCCGATATACATACCTGTATATGAATAAAGGAAAAAAATCACAAAAAAATTTGCACAATTCACACAAAAAACATTATCTTTGTCGAAACAAAAACTTATAAAAATTTCAACGCTATGAACGAAGAAGCGCAAATGTACATCGACGAAGCCGAGGAGAAAATGCAGGCCGCCATATCTCACTTTGAGTCAGGACTGTCAAAAATCCGCGCAGGTAAGGCTTCACCGGCAATTCTCGCCGACATAAAGGTTGACTATTACGGCACCGAAACGCCCCTCAGCCAAGTGGCTAACGTGGGCACCACCGACGCACGCACCATCGTAGTGCAGCCGTGGGAAAAGGCGATGCTCCCCAAGATTGAAAAGGAAATCTTGAAGGCTAACCTCGGTCTCACCCCATCCAACAACGGCGAAGTGCTCCGCATCACCGTGCCCGCACTCACAGAGGATCGCCGCAAACAACTCGTTAAACAAGTGAAATCCGAGGGCGAAAACACAAAAGTTGCCATCCGCAACGTCCGCAAGGACGCCAACAACACCCTCAAACAACTTGAAAAGGACAACGTAATCACCGAGGACGAAAACAAACAGGCTCAGGAGTTGGTGCAGAAACTCACCGACAAATACGTGGCTCAGGCCGACAAAATCTCCGACGCCAAGGAAGCCGAAATCCTCAAAGTCTGAACGATTTTTTTTTAGTAGTACTGCATCGGCTGCCCCTTTTTTTTCACAACGTCATTCTTTGGTGGGGCAGCCATTTTTTATGATTCAAAATGGAACTCCTCTCCCCCGCCCGCGACGCCGAGACAGGCATCATTGCTATCAATAATGGCGCGGACGCCGTTTATATAGGTGCGTCGGATTTCGGCGCACGTAAGGCGGCATCAAATTCCGTCGCAGACATCGAGCGTATTTGCCGACACGCACATCTCTATAAAGCAAAAGTTTATGTAACGCTCAATACTATATTATACGACAACGAATTATCTACTGCGCAAAAACTCATCCGAGACCTTTATGACATCGGCATCGACGCACTCATAGTGCAGGAGTTGGGGAGTTTGAAAATGGACATTCCGCCGATAGAACTCCACGCAAGCACACAGATGCACAATTACGACATCAGGCGGATAAAATTTTTGGACAACTTAGGATTCCGACGCATCGTCCTCGCCCGCGAATGTTCATTGCAACAAATCCGCGAAATCCGCAAGCAAGTAAAAGCCGAGATAGAATGTTTTGGACACGGCGCACTTTGCGTGAGCATGAGCGGACAATGTTATATGAGCGCAAGGCTCGGCGGCAGATCGGCTAACAGAGGCGAATGTGCGCAGGCTTGCAGGATGAAATATTCTCTTGCAAATGATAAAGGAAAGATTTTAGTAAATGATGGTTATCTATTGTCGTTAAAGGATTTCGCTACGTATAATAAAATTGGCGAAATGATTGATGCGGGCGTTGATTCGTTCAAGATAGAAGGACGGTTGAAAGACAGCGTTTATGTTGCAGACGTCACCGCATATTACCGAAAACTGATTGACTCAATCACAGAAGGCAAGGTGCGCCACTCGTCGGGAACATGCTATTACGACTACGAACCCGACATCAAGAAAGCCTTCAACCGTGGTTTCACGACATATTTCCTCGACGGCAGACCAACAAACAAGATGGCAAACTTCGTCAGCCCCAAATCTATGGGCGAGCCGCTCGGCAAATTAATTTCCATCAAAGGCAACACATTGACAATCAACACGAAACAAACCCTTAACAACGGCGACGGTCTATGTTGCGAGTCAGGCGGTGCACTCATTGGATTCCGCGTGGAAAAAACTAACGCCAACGGCACCATCGAAATCAACAACCCCTACCCCATCAAACTCGGCACGTTGATATACCGAAACTTGGACAGCAAGTTTATTCGCAGCGTCGAAAAATCCAGAACCACCCGAAAAATCTCCATCAAAATGCGCCTGACCGCCACCACAGACGCCCTCACGCTGCATATCACCGACGAAGACGGCATCTCGACTATTGAAACAATGCCATTCGCAGCCCAACCCGCCAACAACGCCGCAAAAGCATTGGAAAACCTCAAAGCCTCGCTCTCAAAAGTCGGCGAACAATTTACGGTGAAAAGTTGTGATTACGAATCAGACGAAAATCAGACTATTCCCTTCGTCCCCAACTCCGTCGTCAACGAACTCCGCCGCATCGCGATAGAAAATCACAAAGAGAAACGCATCGAAAATTTTGCGCCAAAAGACTGTCCGCTGCCGTCGGGCGACGCAAAATATTTTGAACCGACAGGCGACTACCATCTCAATGTCGCCAACCGTCTCGCCCGACAGTTTTATAAAGAGCACGGCTGCGATGTCAGGCAAGACGCCTTCGAACTCCTGAAACGAACCGACGGTCTCGAAGTGATGACCACAAAATATTGCATCCGCCGCGAACTCGGCTATTGCACCCGCGAAAACAAAAAAATCCCTGAAGATTGGTGCGCCGACAAGTTTACATTATGTGGACAATATCAGGATTTCTCTATCATATTCGACTGCAAGGCTTGCGCGATGCGCATATATGCAAAAGAGAAGGGGATATAGTCAGTTATGGTAATACGTAGAAAGAAATACTAATTTCATAGACAGAATGAGCAAAATAGTATTATTTTAACAACGAAAAGCACGGAAAACACAGAAAGAGTGAACAAAAAATTTTTTTTAGATAACAAGTTATCTTAAAAAACGAAAAACACGGAAATTGATTTCAAAAGAATAATTAAGCAAACAAATTATCCCCAAAAAAGAAAACACGGAAATTGATTTCGTAATTTTTTGAAATCAAATTCCGTGTTTTCCAAAAACAAAAAACACCCGTGTTTTTTTGTTTCTTCATCTATAAAAGTTTTTCCGTGCCTTCCGTGGTTTCCGTGGTTAAAAAAATCACTCTTCGCGTAAAACCGCGTCGGCGAACTTCGGCGACACTTCCAACAAGTTTTTCCAAACGTTGGGCGCGACGGGGATGCCTGTTTCGAGGCGAATCTTCATAGCACGTTTTTCGGGGTCACCAGGTATCATCACCTCCTGACCTTCCAGAGGTTTCATCCCTCGGATGATGGCGGCGAGATTCTTCATTCGCTCGCGGAATTGCTTGATGTTGGTGAATTTGCGGATGTCAATCGCGTGGAAACAATGCGAGATGCCGCGCTTTTGGGTCATATCGGACCCGAACATCGGCATCAAATTGTGTCCTAACTCGCTGCCTGTCAGCACACTGCACATAATTTCCACCATCATTCCAAGCCCAAAGCCCTTGTAATCGCCTATCGGTCGCACACACTTAGCCTTGTGAGGATCAGTGGTGAAATGTCCGTTCTCGTCGTATGCCAAGCCATCGTCAAGCATCTGATTGGTTTCCTTATGGTTGCGAACATAGTTCCAACTAATTATCGAAGTCGCCATATCAAGGCACATCGGCTCCTCGCCGTCCATCGGACACGAAAAACATATCGGGTTGGTGCCAAAAAACGGTTCCACCGCGCCGTGAGCCTTCACAAGCGAATTGGTGTTGGTGAACGCAAACGCAATCATATTGTGCCGCGCCGCATATTCCGTGAAGTAACTTGCAGCCCCGAAGTGCGACGAATTTCTGACGGCGACGATGCCCGAGCCGTTCTTAGACGCCATATCGATGCAGAAGTCCATAGCAAAAATGCCCGCGTGATGACCTATCGCGCCGTCGGCGTCAATGAGTTTTGCCGATCCGTTGTCCTTGACAATGCGGAACTGCGGATTCTTATTGATGCGCCCCTTGCGAAACCCCTCCACATAATGCGGAAAAAGCGACAGCCCGTGCGTGTCGATGCCCTTGAGCGAGGCCTCAACCACACTGTCAACAAGATGCACAGCCGATTCGGGCTCAACCTTGCTATCGCTCAGTATGCCCAACATCACTTGCTTCAATCTATCGGCGCAAAGAAAAACCATAATTGCAACTATTTTGTATTGATTGTAATGCTTATTTTGAATTTTACTGCAATTACTTTACCAAAGTGCCCAAATTTTCACCTTTTATTACTTTTTCGAGCGTGCCTTTCTTGGTCATGTCGAAGACCATGATGGGCATATTGTTTTCGCTGCACAGGGCAAACGCCGTTAGATCCATCACTTTAAGTTTTTTGTTAATTACCTCATCGTAAGTAACATTGTCATAGCGAGTTGCCGTCGGGTCTTTTTCGGGGTCGGCGGTGTAGATGCCATCGACGCGGGTGCCTTTGAGAAGGATGTCAGCCTTGATTTCGAGGCTGCGCAATGCCGCCGCGCTGTCCGTAGTGAAAAACGGATTGCCCGTGCCACCCGAGAAAACTACAACATAACCATCCTCCAACGCAGTGATGGCACGGTTGGCGGAAAACCTCTCTGCATACGGCTCCATCAACGTGGAAGTCAAAACCTTGGCCTTGCCGCCGAGTTGCTCCACCATGCTCTGGATGGCGATGCCGTTGATTGTGGTCGCCAACATACCCATCGAGTCGCCCTTGACGCGCTCAACCCCCTTCTTGCAACCAGTGATGCCACGAAAGATATTGCCGCCGCCAACGACAATGCCCACCTGAACGCCCTGACGGACCACCGACAGGATTTCCTCACAAAACGCCTCCAAAGTCGGGGCGTCGATGCCGTAACCGCAGCCACCCGCAAGAGCCTCGCCGCTGAGTTTCAGCAATATTCTTTTGTACTTGATTTCTGCCATATCGTACACCTTATATAATATATGTTAGACATTAAAAATTTCAATTTCCAAAATTACAATTTTTTTCATAAATTTGCAGTCATTAACAGACATTTTTTTACAACAATGGACGGAAAATCTACACAATTCATTGAGCAAGAGTTAGTTATATCGACGACAACCAACGCCGCCGACAAGTCAACTTTTATATATGCTGACGACAACCAAATCATCTTCGACAACGGCGACAGAGCCGCCAACACATTGTCAACCAACTTTTTGGGGTTTCAGGAGCATGACCTCAAAAGGGTGACGGGCAATTATAATTGCGGAACAGACGATTCTCTATACGAACTTCAGAGCAACATTTCTAAATTCTTAGGAACGGAAGAAACTCTCGTGCTTGGAAGTTACGAGGGACTTTGCGCCGAGATTATGGAAGTATTATTGAACACCGAGGATGTCGTGATATACGACGCGGCGATTTCGGTGCCGCTGAGGCGCGGCGTCAAGTATTGTCAGGCTGAAAAACTAAGGTTTCCGCACAACGACATGGAAAAACTGGAAGAGCACCTGAAACTTTCGCTGTTGAAACGGCTCCGCGTCATCGTTACCGACGGCATCTTCTTTGATTCGGGCGACTGCGCCAACCTCAAAGAAATCAAACAGTTGGCTTCGCAATACGAGGCTATTGTAATCATCGACGACAGTTTTGGGTTCCTCACCACGGGCAAAAACGGCAAAGGCTCCGACGCACACTGCGGCGTCATCGGCTTCCAAGACCTCAAAATCGTCAACATGCAAAACGCAATGTGCTGCAATACAGGGGTGTTCGTAAGCGGCGACCGCAACCTCGTCAACCTCCTGAAACTCCGCTCCAAGACCTACCGCTACTCGCTCTCGCCGTCAGACCGCGACATCAAGACCGCCAAATCAATAATTGAAACCATAAAAAAAGACCCTTCGCCAATCCAAACGCTGCAAAACAAGGCGCGACTTCTCTGCGAAATCCTCCAAAAAGCGGGGTTCAAGTGCAACAATCCTGCGGCGGGCATCGTTTCGTTCGTCACCGAACAGCCGATTCCGAGGGTAAAGGACACTTTACGCGCCCTCGGATTGGTTGCAATGTACTCTAAAATCGGGAAACAGACCTTGGTATCTCTCAAAGTATCAGCAGGTTGCGATTTTAATCTAAAATAAGCGAAAAAAAGTAGCATAAAATATACCAAAATTGCAGATTATTTGTTATTTTTGGAAAATTTTATTAAGACTTAACATGCAAGAGCAATAACCATGCTTAACCTTACACAGAATTTAAAGTTAATACAGAAACTCTCGCCGCAACAGATTCAGTTGATAAAGTTGTTGGAGATACCCACAATGGAACTCGAACAGCGTATTAAGCGGGAGATAGAGGAGAATCCCGTGCTCGAAGAAGGCACGGGAGAGGACAACGACGACATAAGCGACCAAAACATCGCACAAGATATTAAGGACGATTACGACGACGCGCCCCGAGACACCGACCGCGAGCGCGACCGAGACACCGACCGCGACACCGCCGACTCCGATTCGGACTCCGACGAGGATTCCGTCACCACCGACGACGACATGATGGACAGTTACATCGAGGATTCATACGACGAAAAAGTGGATGAATACTCGCCCGACGACTATTACGACGACGACGAAATCCCCAACTACCGCCTCGCCGCCAACAATTATTCCGACGACGACTCCAAGTCCGAAATCCCTTATACTCAGGCGGCTTCACTGCACGAAACCCTCCTCAGCCAGCTCGGTCTCGGCGTGCTCAACGAAGACGAACAACTCCTCGCCGAATACATCATCGGCAATATCGACGACGACGGCTACCTCCGCCGCGACCTCGAATCCATCGTGGACGACATCGCCTTCACCGCCGGTGTGGAGACCACCGAAAAGGAACTCCAAAAACTCCTCACCATCATCCAGGACTTCGACCCCGCAGGCGTGGGCGCACGCGACATCAAGGAGTGCCTGATGATACAAATCGTAAAGAAATACAAAAACGACCAAGGCAACAAAATCATCCTCAAACTCGCCTACAAGATACTCAAAGACCATTTCCAAGAGTTCACCAAAAAACATTATCAGAAGATAGCGTCCAAACTCGACGTGGACGACAAGACGCTGAAACAGGCTGTGGATGAAATAGCGCACCTCAACCCAAAACCAGGCAGCATCTACTCAACGATGCTCTCCAAAAATTCGCAGCACATCACACCCGACTTCATCCTCGAAGACAAGGAAGGGCAGTTGATACTGAGCCTCAATTCCAAAAACATCCCCGAACTCCGCGTCAACAAAACCTACTCCGACATGGTGGAAACGATGTCGAAGAAAAAAGGCAACGCCAAAGACAAGGACACACTCGCCTTCGTAAAACAAAAAATGGACTCCGCCAAATGGTTCATCGAGGCAATACGTCAGCGTCAAAACACGCTGATGGCGACCATGCATGCAATCATCGAATTCCAAAAAGAATACTTCGAGGAAGGCGACGAGACCAAACTCAAACCGATGATTCTCAAAGACATAGCCGAAAAGACAGGGTTCGACATCTCCACAATATCGCGTGTTGCCAACAGCAAGTACATACAGACTCACTTCGGCATCTTCCCGCTCAAATTCTTCTTCTCCGAGGCGATGAAGACGCAGGACGGCGACGAGGTTTCCACACGCGAAATCAAGAAAATCCTCAAAGAGTGCATCGACGGCGAATCCAAGAGCCGCCCGCTCACTGACGAGAAACTCGCCAAGATTCTCCAAAAGCGCGGCTACCAGATAGCCCGCCGCACCGTTGCCAAATACCGCGAACAGATGAACATCCTCGTGGCAAGGCTCAGAAAAAAACTTTGACATACTTAACGAATTAAGTATCAGCCATTATGAAACTGTTACTTCATCCATTGGTAATGCCAGTATATACGCTTGCGCTGTACATGGAGATAGAACGGCAGTCGTATGTAATCAACTACACAGTAGCATTCGGATCGGTAGTAATGCTGATACTGCTGATGCTGCTATCAGAGATTACATTCAGGTCACAGCACAAATACAGCTCGCCATTCGCAAACGTGGAAAGCAAAGCAATGCCAAGAATAACGATGGCATTGTCGGTAGCAATCGTGCTGACCACAATCACATTCGTCATCACGAGCACAAAACCATACACCTGGGGCGCAAAGTACATACTCATTATATATATATTGCCGTCGCTGTTCAACATATTCAGCGGCGCGGCGGCAGGACAAATCTCCAAGCGTCTCGACAACACATTCGCAGCCAAAAGCAACGCCGCACCGCCTGCCTTCATAGGGGCATTGTCGGGATTCACCATAATGATAGGGTACAAGACCGGCATCGACTCTTTTTGGACATTCGTAATCACGCTCCTGATGTTCACATTGCAATCAGCCTCAGCCGACCGCACAATCAACAAGCCGCAAATAATATGGTACACGGCAGGCCTAATGCAATCGGCGGCAATATTATACTTCTGCGAATAAAATAATCAACAAAAATATAACACAAACTTTGCTTTGTATTTCGGCAAAAAACACTATCTTTGCACCCTGCAAACAAGATTCAACAATGAAGAAATCAATTACATTCAACTATTCGACATCGGCTATAATAGAACGCAGCCGCGAAATAATTGCCCTTACAAAGGAAGACCTCAAAGACCTCGCAAAATTTGGTGCGAGCCAGAAAGACATCGACGCGCTTGAAAAGAAACTCGCCGAATACAAGAGGTTTCCAGACGACGGGCACTTCGCCGACAAAGTGAAAGAAAAGACACAGATGAAATACGACGCGGAAGAAAAACTGATCACCATGGTCAGAAACTTCTTCCTGCACTTCTCCATTGTCATCCCGTCAAAGAAAGAATCCAAAAAATACTTTCCGTCGCAAAAACTCACTGGTCTGAAAACCAAGGAGTTGCTGGCTTTGGCTGAAAAAGTGGTGGCAGTAGGGCGCAAGTTCAAGGAACGACTCTGCCACTACAACATGCCCGAAACCTTCATCGAGGACATCAAGACTCAAATCGGAGCCACCAAAAAAACATTCAAGACGCTCGAACAGGTGAGGGTGGAAAGGCTCAAAAACACCAACAAACGACGCGACCTCGGAGCTTCGCTGTACGAGCAAATAGTAAAACTCTGCCATTACGGCAAGACATATTGGAAAGAACGCGACACTGAAAGATACAAAAAATACCTACTCTACGTAAAAAACGACGACAAAAATGACAAAGACAACTAATTAACTGTCAGCGAATTGACAACAAAAATGCAAACAAAAGCCAAAAAAGTCCAAAAAAATTTGGAATATTGGCGCAAAATATATAATTTTGCAGCGTCAAAAAAACAGAAAGTGTTTTGGTACCATAGCTCAGTTGGTAGAGCAAAGGACTGAAAATCCTTGTGTCCCTGGTTCGATTCCCGGTGGTACCACAAAATTTTTGTCATATAAGAAAATCGCTTAAATTATATTGATGGTGCCATAGCTCAGTTGGTAGAGCAAAGGACTGAAAATCCTTGTGTCCCCGGTTCGATTCCTGGTGGTACCACATCAAAGACAGACTCGGCAGCAATGAAGAGTCTGTTTTTTGTTTTTTACGACAATACAAACAACATAAAAAAAATCGCAAAAAAAATCCCATCAATAGTACAATTATTGCAATATTTTTTATAAATTTACACGTCGAATGTTCCAGTATAAGACTATCGGCACATCAATCATGACCAAGGCAAGATTTGCACATATAATATTGTTGATTTTCAGCATATTGGTGGCAATGTACGGCTGCAAAGCCGACAAGAAGCACCAATACAAAATCGGCATGTCCCAATGCGCGTTCGACACGCACTGGCGGCTGGAGATGAACCGACACATCACCGCCAACGCAATGCAACGCGGCAACATCAACCTCATCATGACCGACGGACAAAACTCCAACGAAAAGCAAATTGCCGACATCCGCTGGCTCATGTCGCAGAAAATAGACCTTCTGATGGTGTCGCCCAACGAAGCAGAAGCACTCACGCCAATCATCACAGAAGTTTTCAACAAAGGAATACCCGTAATCCTAATCGACAGAAAGACCACCAACGACAAATACACATGCTTCATCGGCGCAAGCAACACCATCATCGGCGAAAAAGCAGCCGACTACGCAGGACTGTTCGCCAAGCCAAAAAGCAAAATCCTCGAACTCCACGGGCAGCGCGGCGCATCGGCGGCACAAGACCGCGGCGCGGGCTTCAACGGGCAAATCAACAAAAAATACGGCCACAAGCATTTTGAACACATAGGCGACCTCTATTGCGAATGGGACTGCAAACTCGCCAAGACAAAGATGGCGGAATACATCAAGGAAGGCAAAGAAATGCCCGACGTCATCTACTCCCACAACGACGACATGGCCATCGGCGCATACGACGCCATTAAAGAGGCGGGAATCGACCCCGACAACATTATTATAATAGGCACCGACGGCGCATCAGGCGAAAAAGGCGGCATCAAGGCTGTAATGAACGGCAAGATAGACGTAACATTCTTCTACCCGGACGGCAGCGAAGAGGCCATCAACGCCGCCGAAGACATACTTGCTGGAAAAGACGGCCCAAAAAACAACATCCTCAGCACTGTACAGATAGACACCAACAACGCCGAAGGCCTATACGGGCAGATGAACATGACCCGCATACAAGAGGAACGGATGATCAGGCAAAACGAACACCTCGAGCAGATGACCGTGACGCTAAACACCACAAACAACGTCCTCATCCTCGTATTGTCGCTTCTCGGACTTGTCATGGTGGCGCTCGCATACATCAGCAAACTGCACAACGACAAGAAAAAAAGCAACCAGATGCTCAACGAGAAAAACGCCGAAATCAACGCACAGAAAGAGGAACTCGAATCGCAGGCGTCGTACCTCAACCAAATCAACGAGCAACTGGAGCGCAACAAGGAAAAAATAATAGGCTCAATCAGATACGCGCAGACCATACAGACCGCCGCGCTGCCCACCGAGCCAGACTTAAACTATTACTTCAACTCATTCGTCCTATACCGCCCCAAAGACATCGTGAGCGGCGATTTTTACTGGTACCACCGCGAAGTGAACACCGACAAGGAGACACACATATTTGGCGTAATCGACTGCACGGGACACGGCGTACCGGGCGCATTCATGAGCCTAATCGGCGTCAACCTCCTCGACCAGATAGTCAAGCAGCGCAAGATATACTCCCCCGCCACAATACTCGACGAACTCAACAAGGCGGTACGCGCCGCGCTCCGTCAGGAAGAGACCGAAAACAACGACGGAATGGAAGCCGTACTATGCAAAATAGAAAAACTCATCGACGGCAAGATAATACTCACATACGAAGGTGCCAAATTCCCACTGCGCCACTACATCAAGAGCCAAAACAAAATCGAGGCATACAAGACCTCGCGCCGTCAGATAGGCGGCAAATTCAGAAACATAGAGTCGGTAGTCAATTTTGAAGACCACAGCCTCGAAATCCAGTCCGGCGACCGCATCTACATGGCGTCCGACGGCATCGGCGACCAAAACAACTACGAGCGCAAACGCTACTCGTCTCAAAGGCTCGAAGCCGCCATACTCCAATCTGTCCAGCTCCCGATGCCCAAGCAGCGCGACTACATCTGGAACGACGTATCCATATTCATGCGCAACTGCGAGCAGCGCGACGACATCACCGTGCTGGGGATAGAGGTGTAAGTACGAAAAAAAATGAACGGACGCTTCAAAAAATATAAAAAAAGAAGCTGACTAAAAAGTCAGATTGAAATGCGCAGACGGCTCGTCTGCAACTATCTGTAAGGCAGGCTGGCAGCCTGCAATCCACCTTTTTAGACAGCCTCCTACAATCTTAATCCACGAACTTGTAGCCAACGCCCTTGACGGTCTTGATGTACTCCTCGCCAATCTTCTCGCGGAGCTTGCGGATGTGGACGTCGATGGTGCGGTCGCCGACCACGATGGTGTCGCCCCAGATCTGCGTGTAGATTTCCTCTCGTGTGAACACCTTCTCGGGCTTGGATATCAATAGCAAAAGCAGCGAAAACTCCTTCCTTGGCAGCGCGAGCTCCACACCGTTGTTGATGACGGAATATTTCTCGCGGTCGATGGTGAGGTTGCCGTGCTTGATGATGCTCGCCTCCAGGCCTTCCCCCTCCTCGCTCTTGCCAAAACGCTTGAGCAGCGCGGCTACACGGCTCACCAGCACTTTTGGCTTGATTGGCTTGGCGATATAGTCGTCGGCGCCCGCCTCAAAACCAGCTATCTGCGAATAATCTTCGTTTCTGGCGGTGAGGAACGCGATGACGGTATTGTTGAGAGCGGGCAGCTTGCGCATCTCCTCACAGGTCTCAATGCCGTCCATGTCGGGCATCATCACATCCAATATTATCAAGTGGGGCAGGTGCTGCTTCGCCAACTTGATGGCGTCTCTGCCGTTGTTGGCGGTCAAAACGCTGTAGCCCGACTTTTTGAGGTTGTACGAGAGGAACTCGAGGATGTCGGCCTCGTCGTCCACCAACAGGATTTTGTAATTTTCCATAATCAATTAATATTTGCTTTTTTGAGTGTTATCGAGAAGGTGGTGCCCACCCCAATCTTGCTTTTTACTGTAATGAGCTCGTTGTGCGCCTCCATGATGTGCTTCACGATGGCGAGGCCGAGGCCCGTGCCGCCGCTGTCGCGGCTGCGCGACTTGTCGACGCGGAAAAACCTCTCAAATACACGCCCGATGTTTTCAGATGCAATGCCGATGCCGTTGTCCTTGACCTCCACGAGGTACTTGTTTTCGATGTCGCTGACAATCACCTCTGTGGTGCCGTTTTCGTTGCCGTAGTTGATCGAATTGACCACAAGGTTGTTGAGAACCTCGTATATTCTACGCTTGTCGGCGTGCACGATGGCGGGCGAATGTGTTGTGTTGTCGAGGGTGAGCGCGATGTGTTTGTCGCCGGCCTTCTTTTCGTTGAACTCCAAAACTTCCTCCACCATCTCGTTGATGTCGAAATCCTCCAACGAAAGCTTCAGCATGCCCGACTCAAACTTGGAAATAGTATCGAGATCCTGCACAATGGAGATTAGCCGGCTGATGTTGCGGTCGGTGCGCTCGAGGTAAGTCATGTTGATTTCGTCGTCTTTCAGACCGCCGTCGATGAGGGTTTCGATATACCCCTGGATGTTGGTGAGCGGGGTCTTCAGCTCGTGCGAGACATTGCCGATGTATTCGCGACGGAATTGCTCGTTGTTGCGGAGGATGGTGATTTCGTTCATCTTGTCGCGAGCCCACTGCGCCACGTCGTCGTCCACCTGCGAGATTATATGGGAGAGTCCGTCGCTCGTATTGTCCTCCTCACGGCTGTCTGCCACGGCGTCCATGGCCGCCTGCATGCTGACCGTGCGTTCGGTCAGGGACTTGCGAAATTTTTCGAGCATCTCCGACAACACATAATAACTCACGGCAAAAATCACCAGCGCAAAAACAATCACTGCCAGCACCTTGCTAAATGGTTTGCAGCCCTCCGGGAGCAACACCACAAGCGTCGTCGCCCCGGCAACCACCAACGCAAATGACAGCGATATTACCAGCGAATATGTACGTACCAATTTGTTTTTCATAGCCTGACATTAATTTTCCAACCGCAAAATTAACATTAAAAACATAAAATCCAAAAAATACACCGACTATTTGTTAAATATTTGTCAAATAATTGCGCCAACCGCCATACTGACAAGGAATCGAATGTCTTGACACCACGCCCTCAACGTCTTGGGCGGCTTTTGGCACGGTGCAATCGAGGGAACGGCAATCCCCACAAAATACAGGAACGTGCTGTCCAGACGGAACGGGAAAGTGTTGACGGGATAATTGTACGGACATTCGTTGTTGCCCGGCAGCAATATCAGACCCGAACCAACCACTTTTTGAGAGCCTCACTCCTCTTTGAATATGTCACTTCGCTGAACATTTTTAGTTAAAGTATTAGTTTAATTAACATACACCAACGCGCAATAAACCTTGGTGCAGTGCACATACACTCATGTTTCCGCAACGATGACGGTCACAAAAGCGTCCTCGCGGTCAAAGACATCCTCGCCGCACGACGCAAGCCCGACGCACGCATTGACAAACACTTCCAATAGTTGAAATAGCCTCCACAATCTGTAAGTGGATTTGTGTTTTGAGGACAAAGATAAAGAAATATTTGAGTATTGAAAACAAAAACGAGGAGAAAAAAAATAATTACTACCTGCGAATACACCAAAAAAAATCTCCCGACACGTCAACTTCGGCACTTGTTTTGAATTAAATACAATAAACTAAAACATCTTAAAACCTCAAGAAAATGCCATACAGAAGATTACCCAATACAGACGCCGCCAGGCAACGCGCAATGGCGAAGATTATAGAGTTTGGCACCAAATATGACGTGCGCCTGCTCGCATTCAAGGAAGCCACCTTCTCTAAAATCAAGGCCTTCATGCCCATCTTCGAGCAGGCAAGGATGATGCAGAAGGAGGCGAAAGACCGCCAGGTCTCCAACAGCAAGGACTACACCGACGCCTACAAAAAGGCGAAGATATACATCTCGCACTTCCTGCAGGTGCTCAACATGGCGATTGCCCGTGGCGAAATCAAGCCGTCGGCGCGAAAATTCTACGGCATCGACGAAAAAAGCGGGCGAATACCCGAACTCACCACCGAAAAGGAGGTCATCGAATGGGGACAGAAGGCTATCAAAGGCGAAAACGACCGCATCGTCAAGATGGGGACACCGATACTCTGCCCCAAAATCGCAATCGTGAAGGTGTATTACGACCAGTTCGTCGAAAAACTCAACTTCCAGAAGATGCTCCAGAGCATCAGCGCACGCGCCAACACAAAAGTGTCGGAACTCCGCCCCTCCTGCGACAAGCTCATCGCACAGGCATGGAACGAAATCGAGGAGTATTATTCAAAGGAAACGCCCGAGCGCAAACGCGAACAATGCTCCAAATACGGCGTCACATACGTACTGCGCCCATACGAAAAGGAAAAAGAGGAACTCCGCTACGGATTCGCATCATAATCACACAAAAAGGGAGTGTCCTTTCGGACAGGAATATTTCAAATCTTAACAGACCTTTCCCAAAAAGATGTTTGATTTGTAATATTTCTCGCATAGCGACTTCCAACACCATCGGTATAAAATGGCTATCAGCATCAACAATTCGTCGGTATTATCGTGCCTCGTCGGGATAGCATTCCTGATGACGGGGTTCGTGGGCTTCATGGCGCACTCGTTTTCCAAAAGCACCGCCCAGCTCGAAGGCGTGAGGCTCGTAGACGCAAAAAACATCGACCAGATACCCAACGGCGACAAGGTGTGCGTCGTTACCACCATCAACGCCGACGACACTTTTGAGATGCCTGACAACCACCAGAGGGCAATCAAAGGACGGCTGATGCTGTACGCAATATGGCCCGACAGCACACAAAACATTCTCATTGACTGGAACAAAAAATCCAAATACATCAAGATACCACAGCATGGCAACGGCTATGTATATGTAAACCCAAGAAACATCGAGTGCGTCACCGACACGTCCACCAACACCAGACTAAAAGTCACAAAGACGCGCAACAACATAGAAATCAGATATTTCCAATACAAATTCAACCTCAGCGGAACCACGGCGAAAGGCTTGCCCCGAATCGTACTGCACCGCGAATACCTCGCCGACAGCGCGAAAGTGGCGATGACACTCACCAAAAACAACACACGCAACTCCAAGGAACCCTCAATAGAAGTATCCAACGCAATCCCCTACATCTCCGCCGTCACACGAAACAGCAGCATGTCGAACTCCCAAATAGTCTATATCATAATAGGCGTGGTGGGCGTGCTGATGTTTTTCATCCCGGAACGCCAGGCGCAAAACACCATCGAGGGCACGAAAAACATCGTCAACAAAATCTTCAATGACATAAAGGACTGACTACGACATTACAGACGGCGTGTCCCCTACCCTCTCACCTCGATGACGCTCTTCTCCAAATGTCCCGCCACGGCGGGATAATACTTGCAGAGCCTTACACCAATATTTGAAATCATCGGAAATTCTTTCTTGATTCTCAGCAAGATACGCATCGCAGCATTTTCGATGAGGTTACATTCCTTCTTCATCTCTGAGGCAACGGCTTCATACACCAGCGAATAATCCACGGCGTCTTCCAGGCAGTCAGTACGCCCCGGCAAATCGGTGTCGCAGTCGTACCCTACAGACACCACCACATCGTTGCCGGCGGCGCGCTCCGCCTGCGTGACCCCAATATTGGCGCGGAATTTCATGCCTTCAAGTTTGATTCTTCCCATTTTGCGTAATTTTTGTGTCAATATCTAAAATTATCGTGCAAATATAAAAATAATTGCGTGAATTTTTGTTACTTTTGCACCAGAATAAAATCCAAGGTTAAAATGGAAGACATCAAGAAAGAAAACACAGCAGAAAGCGGCGAGAAGAAAGCCTCGCTCAACTTCATCGAACAGATTATAGAAGGCGACTTGCAGGACGGCTACAAGGGAGAAGTGCACACGCGGTTCCCCCCGGAGCCCAACGGATACCTGCACATCGGCCACGCCAAGTCCATAATCCTTAATTACGGCATGGCGAAGAAGTACAACGGCAAGATGAACGTCCGTTTCGACGACACCAACCCAACAGCCGAAAAGACCGAATACGTGGACGCAATCCGCGAAGACCTACGCTGGCTCGGCGCAGAGTGGGACGACCGCGAATACTACGCCTCCAACTATTTCGAGCAGCTCTACGAATGGGCTGTGATGCTCATCAAGCAGGGCAAGGCTTACGTATGCCAGCTCACGCCCGAAGAACTCAGCGCACACCGTGGCACTCCGGCGGAGCCAGGCACAAGCCCCTACCGCGACCGCCCCATCGAGGAGAGCCTCGACCTCTTCGAGAGGATGAAGAACGGCGAATTCCCCGACAATTCCTACACCCTCCGCGCCAAAATCGACATGGCGTCGCCAAACATGCAGATGCGCGACCCAATTATGTACCGCATACTCCACGCCGAGCACCACCGCACCGGCAACAAGTGGTGCATCTACCCGATGTACGACTACGCCCACGGTCAGAGCGACTACATCGAGGGCATCACGCACAGCATCTGCACCCTCGAATTTCAGGTGCACCGTCCGCTGTACGACTGGTTCCTCGACCAGATAGCACCCGCCGGCGCACCAAGGCCTCATCAGCACGAGTTCGCAAGGCTCAACCTCAATTACACCGTGATGTCCAAGCGCAAACTCAAACGCCTCGTGGAGGAGCATTACGTCAACGGCTGGGACGACCCCCGAATGCCCACCGTCAGCGGACTCCGCAGACGCGGCTACACCAAAGACGCATTGTGGAAGTTTGTGGAGAAAGTGGGCGTGGCAAAACGCGACAACATCATCGACCTCTCGCTCCTCGAATTTTGCATCCGCGAAGACCTTAACCAAAAGGCACTTAGGGTGCTCGGCGTCATCAATCCATTGAAGGTGGTCATCACCAACTATCCCGACGGCGAGACCGAACTTCTTGAAGCCGTCAACAATCCCGAAAACCCCGACGACGGCAAGCGCATGATACCTTTCGGCAAGGAAATCTACATCGAGCAGGAAGACTTCATGGAGAATCCGCCCAAGAAATATTTCCGCCTGAGCCCCGGCACGGAAGTGAGGTTGAGGTACGCATATTTCATCACTTGTCAGGATGTAATCAAGGACGCGGACGGCAACATCGTGGAACTCCACTGCACCTACGACCCCGCAACACGCGGCGGCGACTCGCCCGACGGACGCAAGGTGAAAGGCACCATCCACTGGGTGTCAGCAAAGGACGCTATCAAGGCCGAAGTCAGGCTTTACGACCGCCTGTTCAACAAGGAGAACCCCGACGAGGCCGAGGAAGGCAAGGATTTCCTCTCCAACCTCAATCCCGACTCGCTCACCATCAAGGAAGCCCTCGTAGAGCCGTCGCTCAAAGACGCAAAACCTCTCGACAAATTCCAATTCGAGCGCATCGGCTACTTCTGCTGCGACAAGGAGTCAACGCCCGAACACCTCGTATTCAACAGGACCGTAACGCTCAAAGACACCTGGGCGAAGATGAACAAGTAATTATTGTTTTCAAAACCGATTAAAAAGGACATCCTAAACAAAAAGGGTGTCCTTTTTTTTGTCCATTACAAAAAAAATACATATCTTTCGCCAAAATATTACGAAATAACAGACTTACAATTGACACGTCTCCACGACATGGCGCGTCTCAACAATAAAACCAATACAACCATGAAAAAACTACCAATCATCCTCACACTAATCCTCGCCATTGCGGCATTTATGTCGTGCGGCGGTGGCGGGGGCGCGACTACGACAGCCACCGACGACAACGACAATGTCAAGCCTGTCGAAAACGTCATCATGAATTCCACGTCGTACAATTTCCTCACGGGACATAAAGCCGTCGGCAAGCAGACCTTCGACCTTCCCGACCGTCCGCTCATCGAATTTTCGCGCTTAAAAGTAGGATACTTTGAACGCGGCGGCGAGACATTCCAGGAGGTGGAATGATGAGTTAATATTTGTACTAACACAACAAAATCAAAACAAATGATTTCATTTGAAGAATATTTTTCCACGGGCAATTTAATGTGGAGACTGATATTGGGATTTTTTGCTGCAATTTTTTTGTTAGTGTTGTGGTTCTGGATGGCAAGACCCTGTTTTAAGAAATGCAAACCACACAATAGAAACGCACAAATATGCGTCTCTACAAATAAAAAAACAATTCAATCATGAAAAAAATCCTAATACCCGCCATCGCGCTTGCGACCCTCGCATCATGCGGCTCAGGCACACAGACACAACAGACCGGCGCACCCGACAGCACCGCAGGTACAGTCGCAGGTAGAGACGCGATTAATCGCGTCTCTACAACACCCGACACCACCAGCAAAACCGCCGAAGCGGAACCCACAGCAAACACCGTGGAACTCAACGAACTAACCATGAAAATCCTAAAGGAGAAACTGCATGTGGAAGGCGTCACAGCGGACAAAATCTCCAAATCATCCAAAGGCGTATTCAACAACAAGGAATACGAGGACGAATGGTTCAGGTTTTTCAAGCACGACGACGGCAATTTTTCGATGTACTGGTACCACTACTTCTTCCCCAAAAAGGACGGAGGCTACATCGTGATAGCCGAGGAGACCAATGCCGGCGGCGACGCATACGAACCCACGTACAGCTACCACCTCTACGAATGTAAGGACGGCAAAATCACCGACGCCGCCAAAATCCTGAAACCCACCGCCAACGACTACTACTCCAACTTCGCCGACTTCCCGAAGGCTACCGCCGAAGCAATCAACGAAGCCATCAACGATAGGACACGCTACGAAGTGGTGGACAGCAAGACTGTGGAGGTGACATTCTTCCCATGGTCTTTTGAGGGCGACGACCCCGAAGACGCTGAATTTGTGCTGCCCAAGCCGCTTAAAGGCTTCGATAGCAAGAAGGGCGACAAATTCCCGAAAATCACCTTCATCTGGGACGGCGAACAGTTTGCCCGCGACCCGGCGAGCAAGCCGTTGCAGGAAGACCAGAAGTATCTCAACGGCGAACCGGCCGACGAATCCAACATCGCCCTAAAAATCTTCAAAATGAAGCATCCGTCGATGAAAAACCCAGAAACATACGGCAACTTAACATGTTCGGCATATGAAGAAGGGTGCGAAGGCTGCTACAACGCAGAATCGGTGTATTGTTTCCCCCTGAACAGCGGCGGCTACCTTGTTGCAGAAATGCACGAAGACGCAGGGCCGGGCTGTTCCACCAACTACATGTTCGGCACATCCACCTACAAGGACGGCAACCTGCAAAAAACAGACAACGCCCTGCCCGTGCCCAAGCTCGACGACCTCCTCAACCCCGACAAGGCGGCAGACTACGAAAGCCAAGTGTCGGAGTTCCGAAAAATGTACGACAAGTCACCGATGGACTACCTGTGCTACGAATTTACTCCGCCAGAGAAAATGTCAGTACGCCTCCATCCGTGGGACTGCGAGGACGCATACTGCGAGATGGACAAAGTAATGCTCCAAACCGGGACTCCTGAATACAAATGGAACGGCGAAAAATTCGTAAAACAATAGGAGACACCGTAGGGACGCGAAACCCTGCGTCCCTACATTAAACGACACACTCAATGTTTTCAAAACCTACAACACGCGCTACACGCTCACATTCATGACCACCGACGACCCCGCCACATTCGCCGTCAGACTTGGCGGCGGCAAGGCTGACTTCCACGCCCTCCCCGGCGACAACTACATGCTCGTAGGCTGCGACAACATTTCCGAAGTATCCAACGCCGACACCACCTTCGATCTTGGTGCGAAAATTGCACTGATAATCGGGGCGGTGCTGATGTTGCTCGTGATAATCTTCGCCCCCAAGATTTTTGGAATCAACGATTAAAAAAATACAATACAACCATGAAAAAACAATTTGCAACCATCCTCGCCGCAATCGCAATCCTGACGGCATCATGCGGCACGCCGACACAGAATAATGGTGGCAATGGCACGGACACCGCCTCTACGACAACGACCACCACCCCCGCCGAATCCACCGTCAAAGGCGCGTTGCCCGAATTGATATTCGACAACCTCGAATTTTCAAAAAACATCACCGCCAAAGACAGCGACATCCTGCCGATAATCAAGACAGCAAAAAAAGTAGTCATCAAAGGCGACAAGATGACCATATCCGACGGCAAAAACGAGGTCACGCTCCAATTGGACTTGGCGACGTCGGAAGAAAAGGCGTGGCCCGACAGTTACCGTTGGCAATACAGCACAATTGCCACCAAGGACGTTCCCTCGTTCACATTTGCGATTGAAAGTGAATACGAGGAGGCTTGCGTAGCAAGAAACATGGACCCGAAGACTCGTTTCATCCATTTGGAAGCCACCAATCTGTGGACACTCAGACCACAAAACTTCAATTCCTGGGACAAACTCCACCGCAAACTTGCTGCAAAATACCCCTCCGACGAGGAATATCAACGCAAAATCGACTACATCAACCGCGAAGAGCCCGACCCGTCAGACTTTTATGACGATGAGGAGGACGGCGGCGATGATGTTTCCGCCAATGGCAACGGCATCATCAATGACGTCGTAAATGATTTGGTGACGTTC
>JAEEGL012852204.1_pt1 | contig 24347 bp, 18 predicted proteins | sample 9134231 | NCBI WGS metagenome assembly JAEEGL01 (sample SAMN16246548, study PRJNA631951) | gut metagenome | biome: gut microbiome; feature: rumen; material: fiber-attached | host: Bos | place: Iran: Karaj | collected 2018-10
GTGATCCTGTTGCCTGTACTGAATGTGCTGCTCGCCTCAAAGCGGCTGGCTGCAAAAAAGCAAGTCGATCTTTTATATTCCTTCAGGCATTATCCACAGTTGATAGCTGATTTTATGATAACAAAAAGGGCTACCAACTGGACGATGATGGGATATACGGTTATAGCTGCATTTGCAGTGCTAGTCATTTTATCAGACAGTTTTAGCGATAAGGAGTGTAAAAGACTCCGATTACGTTTTATTATCCTTTCACTGTTTCTTATGATACCTTTTTGTGGCTTTATGCTGAATGGATTTGCATATGTCGTAAACAGGTGGACCTTTGCCTATGCTCTTTGTACATCGATGGTAACAGCAACCGTACTCAGCAGATTTGAACAATTTGATCCGGGAAGGAAAAAAAGGCTGATCAGGATATTGCTATTTGCTTTGTGTGTTGGTACTGTATTTTTCTTTGCAAGAAGTGAAGAATCCCTGTTATCAATGGTTCTTTTATTAATAACGGCTATTATTCTTTTGGATCGGGAACTTCCAAGAGGATTGTATAAACCAATAATCCTGACAATATCGCTGATTTCCTTATTCACAAATGGATGGTATGCCTATTCTACTGCTGAAAACGATTTTCTGGATGGGTGGTATGATTTTCATAAGGCAGACAGTCTGCTGAATGACGATAGCATTTCCGGAGTGTTAAGGAATACGGGTGATGATACTTTTTACAGATCAGAGATATCAGGTGTGGAAAGGGTCACAAACAGTTCATTGCAGAACGGTTTAAGGGGAACGCAATATTATTTTTCACTTACCAGCTCATATATTTCAGATTTCATAAATGGGTTATATTTCAACTGTCCAAATGAATTTCATTATGATGGAGTTGGATCAAGAGCAGGTCTTGAGGCGCTGGCTGACGTAAAGTATTTTATTGCAGGAGAGAGCGATAATTGGAAGGTTCCCGCGGGATTCAGTTCATTGGGAAAATATGACACCAAGGAAGGAAAAATTGAATTATTTAAGAATGACAGGGTTTTACCCATAGGCTTTACTGTTGATGGATATATTTCAAGAGCAGAATTTGACGGGTCAGGAATAACAGGACGCCAAAAGGCACTTCTTGATGGTGCAGTTATTCAGAATGAAGATGTAGAAGAATTTAAATTGGCCGGATACAGTGAAACCGGGTTTGATGATGATTCTGAAAATGTGTTAAAAAGTATAGAGGGAAGCGGGGATATGGATACGGAAGATAATGCTTTTATCATCCGCAGGAACGCATCGCTTAATATCACTTTTGAAAGCAGGCAAAATGCTGAAACATATCTTATTTTCTCAAATCTGAACTTCAGAGGCTACAAAGAAAGAGAAAAGTACAGCAGGGAAGCGTGGGGAACCCTTACACCCTATGAGCAGGCAAAGGTAAGAGATGATAATGCTACTGATGGCAGACCTGCTTCCACAAGGATGATGATATCCCATAATGACCACGATGAAATACTGGAGGTATACAGCCCCGATAATGATCTGTATTGCGGCAGGCATGATTTTCTTATAAATTTTGGAGATACTGGAAGTGGTGAACAGAGTCTGACAATATCCTTTAAGGAGCCCGGGGTATATACCTTTGATGCGCTGGAAGTCCGAAGCCAGCCGGTTTCATCTGTTTTTGCTGATCTTGATGATCTGGGAAAAGAGACTATGGGGGATATTGAAGTTCTGCAGGATGAGGTACGCGGAACAGTTGACACTGTTAAGGATAAGATTCTGATTCTTTCCATTCCATACAGCACAGGATGGAAAGCATATTTAGACGGGGATGAGGCAAAGGTGTTCAGGTCTGATCTTATGTATATGGCAGTGCCGGTTCCTAAAGGGAAGCACAGCATTGTGCTTAAATATGAAACACCTTTCCTGAGGGTCGGGGCGTTATTGTCTTTGGTTGGTATAATCATGGTCTTTGTGTTATCATATTTTAGGGGAATTTTACTAAAACAGGGCAGGGTTCTATGAAGATCAAGATCGCAGAATATATAGCGGATTTTCTTGTAAATCATAAAGTTGACACGGTATTTACCGTCACCGGCGGGGGTGCTATGCATTTAAATGATGCCTTCGGGCATCATGAAAAGCTGCACTGCATCTATAATCACCATGAGCAGGGTTCTGCAATAGCTGCGGAAGGATATACCCGGCTTACGGGAAAAGTGGCGGCAGTCTGTGTTACCAGCGGACCGGGCGGCACAAATGCCATAACGGGGGTATTTGACTGCTATGTGGATTCAGTACCCATGTTTGTGATCTCAGGACAGGTAAAGCGGGAGACCACTGTAAGGTGTACGGGAACCAGTCTCCGGCAGCTTGGGGATCAGGAGTGCGATATAGTCAGTGTAGTGGAACCCATCACAAAATTCGCCGTTATGATCACTAACCCCAATGAGATAAGGTATCAGCTGGAAAAGGCATGGTATCTTGCCACCCACGGCAGAAGGGGTCCCGTATGGATAGACGTGCCTCTTGATATCCAGGGTTCCATAGTTGATACGGATCAGCTGACCGGTTTTGAGAAAAAGAATACGGAGAAAAAAGAGCAGCCGATTTTTGATAAGTCAGATGCAGATAAGATACTGGAAAAACTTGAGGATTCAAGACGTCCCGTGATCCTTGCCGGAGAGGGCATAAGACTTGGGGAAGCCTATAAGGAATTTATTGAGACCACGAGCGCGTTAAGGATACCGGTTCTTACCTGCTGGAATGCCCAGGATCTTCTTTGGGATAACAATCCCTATTATGTGGGGATTCCGGGGACAGTTGGACAGAGAGCTGCCAATTTCATAGTACAGGCAGCGGATCTCCTTATTGTCTTAGGCTGCAGAATGAACATCAGGAATATCAGCTACAATAAGCATCAGTTTGCGGAAAAAGCCTATAAGATACAGGTGGACATAGATGAGAATGAGTTATGTAAACCTACTGTAAAGATAGACATGCCCATACATGCCGATGTCAAGGATGTCTGTGCGGAGCTGGCACATGCGGCAGTGGATGAGGTTGGGGATCACAGGGAATGGCTCAAATGGTGTAAGGAACTGAAAAAACGTTACCCTGTGGTACTTCCGGAGTATCTGGAAAACAGGAAGCCAATGAATCCCTACGCTTTTCTGGATTGTGTTTCAGAGAACCTGGATAACGGCGATGCTGTGATCTGCGGCAACGGAGCAGCCTGTGTACAGGTATTCCAGACGCTTAAATTAAAAAAGGGCATGCGTATATTTACAAATTCCGGCTCTGCGGAGATGGGCTTTGCCCTGCCGGCAGCCCTTGGTGCTGCAGCTTCTGCCAGCGGGAGACGGATAATCTGTATTGACGGTGACGGCTCCTTTATGATGAATATCCAGGAACTTCAGACCATAGTGCATAACGGCTTTGATATCAAGATCATAATACTCAATAATAACGGCTACCATTCCATAAGGCAGACACAGAGAAATCTTTTCTCCGGAAGGGAGCATGTGGGCATAGATAAGGACAGCGGGGTTTCCTTCCCGGATCTTAAGAAGATCGCGGCAGCCTTTGGGCTGTCCTATGTGAAGATTGATTCCCTGAAAAATGCGGACAGCAGAATAAAAAGGGCTGTTGAAACGGAAGGTCCTGTGATAATAGAAGCTGTGCTTGATGAAAAGCAGGATTTTGAACCTAAAACATCATCAAAAGTAATGGGAGACGGGACTATAGTATCTGCTCCTCTCGATGATATGTACCCTTTCCTTAAGAAGAAGGAATATGAAGCAGTAAGGAAGGAAGCAGAAAAGATCTGACTGTTTTTTACATAATATGGACAACAAGGACAGGAAAAAAGTCATAAGCATAATGATTCCCTGCTACAATGAAGTTGAGAATGTGGGACCAATTAGCGACCGCATAGTGGAGATAATGACAACAGAGCTCCCGGAATACGACTATGAGCTCCTTTTTATTGATAATTTTTCCACTGATGGTACCAGAGACGAGCTTACAAGGATCTGTGCGGGTAATAAGAAGATAAAGGCAATATTTAACGTCACTAATTTTGGACAGTTTAATTCTCCTTTTTACGGTATGTGCCAGACAACAGGTGACTGTACCATTTCCATGGCCTGTGATTTTCAGGATCCTCCGGAGCTGATCCCCCAGTTTGTGAGAGAGTGGGAAAATGGGTACAAAATTGTCAGCGCTATCAAGACCGGGAGCAGGGAAAACGGTTTTATCTATTTTCTCAGAACGCTTTATTACAGGATAATAAGAAATATGTCCGATGTGAAGATGATAGAGAATTTCACCGGAACTGGACTTTACGACAAGTCTTTCATAAGTCTCTTAAGAAAACTTGATGACCCGATCCCTTTCTTACGGGGTATCGTTGCGGAATACAATTTTAAGAGGAAGGAGATACCCTTTGTGCAGCCGAAAAGGAGAGCAGGGAAGACGAGCAATGATTTCTATAAGCTCTATGATGCTGCTATGCTTTCCATAACTTCCTATACCAAAGTGGGGTTAAGGCTTGCCACGTTTTTCGGCTTTTTTGTGGGATTGGTGAGTTTTATTATTGCGATCTACTATATGGTAATGAAGCTGACACATTGGTATAGCTTCTCGGCTGGATACGCACCTATGCTGATCGGGGTGTTCCTGATCGGCTCACTTCAGCTTTTCTTTATCGGTTTCATGGGAGAATACATCCTGAATATCAATACCCGTATCATGCACCGTCCTCTGGTGGTAGAGGAAAAGAGACTGAATTTTGACTGTGATCCGGGTGATGAGGATGGCGAAAAGAAGGATGATACCTCAGAACAGAATTAGCTTTTTCTCTGTTACATATTCCTGTTTGTCTTAAACTTCAGTGAATCCCTGTTGGCTTTCTTTATAAAGTCCTCATAGGCTATCCTGAAAAGCCTTATGAAAATAAAGGGCGGAAGCTTTTTATAAAGGACCTTTTCCAGTTTGAGAATAAGACCGTTATCAGCAGGCTGCTTAACATAGTCGTTCCAGGGAGATATGGATATATATTTATCGAATAATTCATTATCCGGATGAACATTATTTTTATGCCAGGGGAATTCTCCCACAAAGCGGAAAAAGTGATATATTACGGGACTTGTCAGAGCTGACCGCATCTCTTCGGGAGTATAGAAGCCCTTTCCGCCAAAGGTGTGAAAATATGATCTCAGAGAGAAGGCAATATATGCCGGCTGGATATTGTATCTGGGGCTCAGTTTCATTATCTCACCCTTCAGGACCACATTGATGAGATCCTGATCCGGGGAAGGATACCAGGCCCGGACATTCTTTACATGATCTGCTATACGTTCAGAGCAGCGCATGCTTCTCCATTTTTTCATATCAAAGAGGATGACTCCAGAATTATAGTAAAAATCAGCCATGTCAAAATTCAGGCGCTTTTTATGCCTGCGCACAAGTGAATCCATGCACATGGCAATAGGATGACCGCCCATATCAAGAGTAAGGAGATCATCCAGTTTGCCGGTGACAATGGTATCAGCGTCCAGATACAGAAGCCTGTCTATATCATCATTCAGTATAAAGGAAAGAAACAGCCTCATATTAGCGGCATAGGAACCTCTGTAGGAGGGCATATGCATTTCCTTCATAAGGACTACAAGGTTTTCCGTTCTGACGAAATTGAGCTGTCTTCCATACTGTGCGGAAAGGTTCCTGAGTCTCTGGCAGGAAAAACCGGACAGATCCTCGCCCAGAATAAAGATATGTATATTATCTATATGCTTGTTATTCTCCAGAAGGCTTGTTATGCTGGCTCCGGCATAGGGGGCGTATTTTTCATTGAACTGGTATAGTACGTTAAGGGTCATACTACAGCCTCCAGTAGATATAGCCTTTTCCTTCATATTCTTTTCTGTCAAGCATGCCCTTGATATCGGAAAGGACTTTTTTCTGTCCTGTCTTAAACATTTTTGAAATATCGCTCTCGTTCAGATTTTCAAATGCTTTGTGACTTACGGCAAGGATCACGGCGTCGCATTCTCTTACGTCATTGACGGATACAAAATCTATTCCGTAGAGTGCTTTGGCTTCCGCACTGTCTGCTTCGGGATCGGCAATAATGGGTTCTATGCCGTATTCCCGGAGTTCATTTACAATATCTATGACCTTGGTATTTCTGGTATCGGGACAGTTTTCCTTAAAGGTAAAACCAAGGATCGCAACATGTGCGCTGCGCACGGATATCTCCGCTTTGATCAGGTTTTTCACCAGGCTTTCAGCCACATATTTTCCCATATCGTCATTAATACGGCGTCCGGAGAGAATGATCTGGCTGTGATATCCCAGCTCCTCTGCCTTGTATGTGAGGTAATACGGATCTATGCCTATACAGTGTCCCCCCACCAGGCCCGGCCTGAAGGGAAGGAAATTCCATTTGGTGCCGGCGGCCTTTAATACGGACAGGGTATCAATACCCATTTTATTAAAGATCATGGAGAGTTCATTCATAAAGGCGATATTGATATCCCTCTGGCTGTTTTCTATGACCTTTGCAGCCTCTGCAACCTTAATGCTTTCAGCCCTGTAAACTCCGGCCTTTACTACCAGACTGTACATATCTGCTATTTCATCAAGGCATTCCGCATCCATTCCCGAAACTATCTTTGTTATGGTCTCCAGTCTGTGAACCTTATCTCCGGGATTGATCCTCTCAGGTGAGTAGCCTATCTTGAAATCCGTCCCGCACTTTAAGCCGGATTCCTTTTCCAGTATGGGAACACAGATATCCTCGGTGACACCGGGATATACAGTGGATTCATAAACCACGATGCTTCCCTTTTGGAGATTTCTTCCGACCACATGGCTTGCGCCCTCAACAGGAGAAAGGTCCGGAGTGTGATCCGTATTTACCGGGGTCGGAACAGCAACAATTATAAAAGATGAATCCTTAAGTCTCTTTTCATCTGAAGTGAATTCGACACTGCAGTTTCTTATGCCTTCGTCACCTACTTCATTTGTGGGGTCAGTTCCGGCTTTATATTTAGAGATTTTTTCTTCATTGATATCAAAACCGATGGTGGGTATATGCTCTGAAAACGCCACGGCTATGGGCATTCCCACATATCCTAAGCCCACAAGGGCAAGGCTGGACTTCTTTTCCATGATATCCTTATAAACACTCATTTATTATTTACTCCTTTATGTTCTGTGATCCTGAAGTTACTTCACCCGAATTTATGTATAATGATATTCCTAAGCGCAAGTTCTGTCTTTTTCAGGAAAAACAGGCTTTTATAGCGTTTATTTCTTAAAAATCTGAATTCGTTCCCCTGGAAAAAACCCATGCCTTCAGCCGGTATTTCTTTTATCGCGCTGCAGTACGGCTCCCGCTCTGCAAGCACCGCGTAATCCCGGATACGGTCATTAAGATCTTCCGTGGTATCCGGATGGAGATACAGGAGTTCCAGGTATTCTCCAAGCATGACATTCAGGTATTTCCTGTCAACAGCTTTCTTAAACTCATCTCCCTTATGCCGGTCTATAATAAATTTCCTGTATGCGTCAAGGGTCATTTCCATTATATCAACAATTTGAGGATTATACCGCCTGCTGACCGAGCTGCCCGAGATCCTGTAATGATACCCGAGATAGGGGAGATATGAGAAACTCTCACAGTGATCCAGCAGGGAAAGCACAAATACCGTATCCTGACCCTTTACCAGTCCGGGGGTAAATTCAAGATCATTATTTCTAATAATATCACGTTTTATCAGTTTTCCCCAGGGGGCGCCTACTTCGATTGGACCAAGCCGCCGGTCGCCTTTAAGTACCGCAAGTTCCAGTGCATCCCTTTCAAAGAGTCCGGGATCCGGATCATTCAGGACACGATTCATCTCCCTGTTGGTATAATTCGTGGCATATCCGAAGAAAAGGATGTCAGTTTTTCTCTCCTGCATCGCATTAAAAACGTTCTTAAGACAGCCGGGGGATACAAAATCGTCAGCATCTACGAACATTATATAGTTTCCCCGGGCTTTGGAAAGACCTGTATTTCTTGCAACACTGGTCCCACCGTTCTGCTGATTTATGTAAACTAATTTGTCATAATTACCGGCATATTCCTCAAGGGTCTTTTCGCATCCGTTTGTGGAACCGTCGTTAACGGCAATGATCTCGTAGTCTTCAAAGTCCTGTTTGACCAGACTTTCAAGGCAGGTACGCAGATATTCATCCTTTGTGTTGTATACAGGTATAATGACCGATATTTTCATGAGTTCCTATTCCATACTTTACGTCAGACGAATGTAATGATAGTCTATTTGTGTTGATATTTCAATCTGTATGTAGATTCTTTGACGGGAATGAAAAGCTGATGCAGATCTTTAATGGAATTAGTTGTAAAAGAGCATATTTAATAACAGGGGCTCTGATCGGGGGACTGCTGCTTTTCATTATGTATGGCCTTCGTCAGCTTAATCCCTTTAATACGCTTTGGATATGGAAGCTTGGAGGGGATATCATACAGCATCAGATAGGATTCGAGTTTTTTCGTGAGTCGGAATGGATGATGCCCCCCGGATGCGGAGACAGATATCCTTATCCGGCAGTTAATTCTATAATATATACTGATTCTATCCCTTTGGCTGCAGTGCTTTTCAAGATTTTTGATTCTGTTCTTCCGGAGAGTTTTCAGTATCTGGGGTTATTTGTTTTCTTTTGTTTTCTCATGCAGGGTGCGCTCTGTATGCTGGTACTCCGAAAGTTTGAGCTTCCTCTATTTTACGCTGCTGCAGCCCTTCCGCTTTTTTTATGTAACGTGCTTATAGTATACAGGGCCTATAATCACTGTGCTCTGACGGCGCAGTGGCTTATTATTGCGTCCTTTCTCGTTTTTCTTTACCATGACAGGATAAAAAGCGGAGCTGTAAGGTTGATACTGTGGACGTTTCTATGCTGTTTAGCGGTATCAATTCATTTTTATTTCCTGCCGCAGGTTGGAATGATAATGGCAGCTGATCTGTTATACGGGATTCTTGAATACAGGAAGCCTATTAACGAGATATTAATTTTCATATCGGCTGTTATTTTTGTTCTTATTACCTGGTATCTGTATGGTGGATTTTCAGCGGGTACGGGAATGAAAGACGGTTATGGAACCTTTGTGGTAAATCTGCTGGGATTTATTGATCCGGCGGGATATTCGGATCTTCTTCCGTCACTTCCAAAGGCAGGTGATTTCAGGGCTGAGCATGTTTACCTTGGAGCCGGGGGCATCCTGCTTTTATGTTTCACGGTAATATTTGCGGCTGTTAAGTATAAGCGTGCTTTAGATGCCAGAAATACAGGGGGAGCGGGATCAGCTGAGCCGGGAGCAGTAATAAAAAACTGGTGGGGACAGAGAAAAAATATGGTCATTTCTGCGCTTATAGTCCTGTTAATTTTAACAGTCTGGGCTATTGGACCGGTGGTTACTCTGGGAGGAACGGTTCTTTTGGATATCAGGGACAGGATACCGGACAGCCTTATAATGCTTCTTTCTGTTATCCGTGCGTCCTCAAGGATGATCTGGCCTGTATGGTACGCCTTTTTGTTTTTTATAGTTGTGGTATTTTATAAAAGCGCCGGCTCTTGTCGGAAAGCAGCTGTTATCATTATAATTGTTTCTCTGCTCCAGGTCGTGGAAATGGTTCCAAATCACATCCCGGATATAATTATTCCGTCCGGGGAAACATATTCCGGCGATTTCTATGACGGAATGGAGGCGCGTTTTGGAAGCCGGGTTCCGCATATGGCTTTTCTGACCATTAAGCATCATGATTACAGAGAGCCGGCGATATATTCAGTCCGGCATAATATGACGATGAACAAGGGACATTTTGCAAGAGAGATAGAAAATCCGGATTATGATGAAACTGTTGAGGATGTGAGGCTTGGACGGTTAAGGCCGGACACAATATACTGCATTCCGGCAGATCTGAAGGATAATGATACTTTTACCGTAACGGTTCCGGAAAACGGTATTATGGAAAAAATAGGAGAGTATTATATAATTTATGATAAGGATCTTCTGTCAGCAGACGGCAGCTATTGATCCTTATTTGAAAGTATACCCGCAGAAGTCTGGAGTTTTATGACGAGTATAACTGAAAAAAAAGAAAGCAAAGATAAATTAGCGCTTAAAGCGGGGGTCTGGTATACTGCCAGTTCTTTTTTACGTAAGGGAATCGGATTTATTACCACCCCTATATTTGCGCGTCTTTTAACAAAAGCTGAATTCGGATCATACAGTAATTTTACGGTATGGCTTTCCATCTGTTCTGTAGTATGTACCCTTCATCTTTATTCTTCGGTGGCCAGAGCAAAATTTGATCATGAAGATGATTATGACCAGTATCTGTCATCAATAACCTTTCTGGGAACTGCCGTTACTGCCGCATTCTACCTCGTTGTCATCAGTTTTATGGATTTCTTTTCCGGTCTGCTCAGTATAGATCCCATATTTCTGCATGTCATGTTTATTGAGCTCCTTTTTGCACCCTCTCTTGATATAATACAGGCGAAGCACAGGATACAGCAGAAATACAAGGTACAGGTTTTTCTTTCAATCCTCGTATCCTTAAGTTCCACATTTTTTGCGGTACTTGGAGCATGGTATTGCAAGGACAGGCTTTTCGGAAGGATAATGGGAGCGGAGATCACGAATACAGTGATCTATATTGTTGTATTTCTGTATGTGATGTATAAAGGGCGGCGGTTTATTGATATTGCTTCATGGAAATACGCTGCAGCCTACAGCATTCCCATCATTCCGCATCTTTTGTCGAATATCATTCTGGGATCCTCGGACAAGGTTATGATAACCAGAATGGTCGGTAAAGAAGCTAATGGTATCTATTCGCTTGCATATTCGGGAGGTCTTATTGTTTCAACGCTGATGAACAGCTTTAACCAGGCCATGGAGCCGTGGCTGTTTGAAAAACTTCATATAAAAGATCATGGGATCATAAAAACGGTCAACAGATATTATATTGTTACATTTATGATAGTGGTTATCGGAACCGTGATGCTGGCGCCGGAGATAATTTGGGTTCTGGGCGGAGAGAAATACGCGGAAGCAGTATATATCGTACCGCCTATAATGCTTGGATACGGATTTAAATTTGTTTATACCAATTATGTGAATGTAGAGCAGTTTAATAAAAAGACAGGGATAGTTTCTGTCGGAACTCTGGTGGCAGCGGGGTTTAATATAGCGGCAAACCTGTTATTCATTCCGATTTTCGGATATAAGGCGGCAGCATATACAACTCTTGCAGGTTTTGTGCTGCTTCTCTTTATTCATTATTTTATCTGCCGGAGATACGGTTATACCGTTATGTATGACAACAGATTTACAATGCTTGTTCTGATAGTTACTTCCGTTTTAAGCATGGTGATACAGACATTATATCCATATACTCTGGCCAGATGGGCGGTCATAGTTCTGCTGGGAGCCGTATTTCTGCTTGCCCTGTACATGCTGTATAAAAAATCCGGATTTTTGTTCAACCGGAAACATAGCAGCTAAGACTTTTGTGATATGTCGGTTAAAAGTTCATCAAGTAGCGGAGTTCCTTTGGGTGTTTTAGTATCGTAAAATACCGGACCCAGAACATACTGGCTCTGGATGATTCCTGGAATGGTGATATTATATTCCATACAGACAATGTTTCCCATATTATCAACGGTGAAATCCCAGCCGATGATTTTATGATGCGGGAATCTCTCATGGGCTTTTACGGCGATTTCCACCATTTCAGAATACCTTTCGATTTTTCCTTCGGGTTTTTTTCCCCAAATATCAGGATAAACGGTAGCTGTATCAGGATCCACCACCCTATTCATAAGGGTGCCGTCTTTTTCTATGCCTACTATTCTTGGGTGAACCCCTTCTCCGGAAACCGCAAGATCGCAGAATTCTCCTGGTGGACCAACTCTTAAAATACCTCCCAGTACATAGATTCTCCCTTTCCAGTAAAGGGTTGTGATCCTTATAATATTAACAGATGAAGAATTCCATTTTGCAAGAAAAGGATCTTGTATAAGAGGCACCTGAACAATAAAGTCTTCTTTATATGAACAGAGTTCTTTCTCATAATTTGCCTTTTTTACCAGTTTCACACCGGTGGTATGTCCGTGAATAAGAGTACCCTTGAATACCAATTCATCAAAGTTATTCATTACTTCAATGGGGTTATCACATACCCTGTAATCCTTTGTCAGATACTCCCCGTCCACATTTCTTATTACTGTTTCTGGGAAACTAATCTCGGGCATAAATATCTCAAAATAATTCTTATCATTAAAAATATTAAATGCTGTAAGGGGATTTCCAAGCATATAATCCATTTTGTGAAGTTTTGGAAGGATGCGGTTCTGATAAGCTATATCGGAAACATACCCTTTTTTCAACGAATTACCATCGCAGCAGACATTCTTGAAAGCTGTTAACTGACTATAGTCTTCTTTGAAAAAAGCTAATTTCTTTTCCTCAGCAGTCAGACATGTCCATTCGGGATGCAAAGACATAAGTTCATTATCCCGTTTCCCGAGTTTTTTTCTTCTATCGATTGGAGCATAAGCTTCAGCAAGCATGCCGTATGTGTTTTTAACAAATCCTGCTATATTTAATGACATGAAAACATCCTCTTTAGCCTATAGAACTTATATCCTGCCTGTTTAATGAAATAGCGTGGCGAAAGGAAAAATGACCTTATATAGAGATGGAGAAATTTAAAAAAGAGATAGGCGTTTCTTTCTATCCCAAATCCTATCCTATAGTAATGGGCTATATGGAAGACAACATTAAATTCTGCATCCCGGTCACCCTTTATTTCATCATGGTATTTCTCGCCCAGAAGGGTGTGAGCTTTTACACAGTTTTTCCAGTTACGGGTAATGCGTCCCTCATCGCTGGCAAGATGATATATATACAGGCCTTCATCTATTCCGTAAATAGGAAAGATTCTGCTGATCCTAAGCCACATTTCATAATCCTGCCTTGCAGGCATATCGGTGTCAAACATCCCGACCGTATTAAAAACAGAACGCCTTATCATAGCCTGACTGGTACTTCCTATTCTATCCTCATGAAGAAGTTCTCTGAAAGTAAGGCGGGGATTGAAGTATTGACCATGAATAAGAACTTTTTTATCCGGATTTTTTACTTCATTAACGGCATAGCCGTCAGTATAACACAGTCCAACTTCTGGATGCGTTTCCATAATTTTTAGCTGTTTTTCAAGTTTCTCTGGCACCCACTCATCATCGTCGTCCAGGAAAGCCACAAATTCACCGCAACTATGGATTATGCCGGTGTTGCGAGCATACTGTCCACCGTGACCTCCTTCAGTCTTTAGCACTGTGATCCTTGTATCAAGACCTTCAAGCTTACGGATGCTTTGTGAATAAAAATCCGCCCCTTCTCCTCTGTTATCGTCAACAACCAATATCTCATAGTCTGTATATGTCTGAATGAGTATGCTATCAATGGCTCTTTTAACAACAGATATTTCTCTTCGGTAGGATGTAACTATGCAGGATACGCGTACCTCCGACATATTTGGGTCTCCAAATAAAATAGTTTATATCTAAAACTAATGATTGCTATCAACCTGCGACATCAACAGCATAGTTTTTATGCTGGATGAAGCATTTAATCATTCTACAAATGGCGTCAGGTATTGTCAAGAAATTGTCATATGACGGTATTACTACTCTTAGTGTGGAGAAATATCAATTTTTCAGGGTAACGGTATCATTTTTCCAAGCATTTCATCTGTGCCCTCAGGTACCCAGGTGCACTGTCCTCCCGAAGGGGTAAAGGTCATTTCACCGAATTTGATCTGACCGTTATTTAAGTGGTACAGATCTACTCTCACATAGGGAAATCCTTTTGAAAGAACTGCAGCAATCTCTGCCATTTTTTCATAATGCAGCGGTTTTTCGGGCAATTCCTCATACAGGGGATAGGTGGATGTTCTGTAGGGTAAAAGCTTCCAGTTCATATCGAAAAAAGCAAGATACGTCTCACCTGAACGCCCTCCGATGTATTCACAGCTTACCGGCACACCGTCAAAGCAGTGAAATTTATAGTCATAAAGATCTTTCCCGTTATTATCAAGAAATTCTTCGGCGATTATTCTTCTCTTTATTCCCAGGTATTGCATCTGAAATCCGAATCTGAAGGAATAGTCAAACATCATCCAGCGTCGGAAATCCGCTGCAGCCCTTTTTTTATCAAAACGGGATTTGTCGGTCACCGGGACATTTGTCCGGCAGGCGTGGTTAGTCTTCAATACGAAGCGTTCCGGAAGGATGTTAAAATCGATCTCATTAAAGCTGTTCCATACACCGAGGAGCGGAATCAGGTATTCTTCACCGATCTTTTCACTGACCCAGTCCCGAACCAGATATTTATCGGAAAGGCGGGTCATAAGAGGGGTGACTCCGTAAAGCTTTATCCAGTTTATCTTGTCACACCAGGTGACAGGGGGATTCAGACATAGATCCCTGCCGGTCTGTTTCTTATACCATTTTTTCAGAGAACGTGGTCTTAAGGATACAGGAGTGAGTGCATCCCGTATATATGAAAGCAGCACTGCCGCATTTTCAAGAAAGCCGAATTTTCCCATTACTTTCTGATTATAGTGTTTTTATCCGGATTTGCAAATCCGTTTATAATGGTATAATCTATTCACGGATTGACCGGGTAATACGTGTCAATCCACTAAAAAAGCGGATCTCACCGGGGGACAGAATGTGTAAAAAGACGGCGGATTTTTTTCATAAGTATTATTATCATCTGGTCTGTTCAGTTCTCATAATGATACAGCTGGTTTTTTCTTTGCGGTTTATGGGCAGGCAGTATCTGTCTCTTGATGAGGTAAGCCAGATAGGATTCATTGTTAAGAAGAATCCCTGGAGCAGTATTATAGAATATTATCTTACCAGCGAAGTAACAAATCTTCCCCTCTGGCCGCTTCTGGCAGCAGTATGGTATCGGATAATGCCATACGGTGAGGGCTGGCTCAGGCTTATTACAGTGCTGCTCACCACACTGGCTATTGTTTTATTGATAAAGGCTGCTAAAGAGTACAGGGATGAGAGAACGGCGATAATAATGGCTGCTTTATGCTGCATTTCGTCCGTAATAATGCAGAAATGCGGACTGACCTTCAGGGTACATGCTTTCTGGCTCGTTTTTACGGCTCTTGTGTTGTACAGATATTTTGTCAGGCTGAAGGGGGCAGGACAAGAAAACTGGAGAGATGTAGTCCTGCTGGGGCTTTCCATGGCGGGACTGGCATATTCCCATTATTTCGGCTGTCTTACAATAGCGTATCTGTTTCTTATGGATGGTATTCTTTTCGTCAGAAAGGCTTTGGGAAAGAAGTATATCTTTTCCTATCTGATCGCTTTTGCTGCTCTGTTGCCGTGGATAATACTGGTGATAATAAAAAAGACAATGGATTTAAATGATTTCTGGCCTAAAACACCTGTTTTTGCCGATATCCCCCGTGCCCTCAAGTATCTGGTTAGCAATGATGAGCCGGTATTCGTACTCCTTATTTTTTCAATGATAGTGTCAGCTTTGTTTCTGTTTGACGGAATACTTAATAACGCCGGAGATCTTAATGAACGTATTATCCGTTTTGGCATAGCATTTATGCCCATTATCTTTGTTACAGGAGATTTTATCTACAGTGCATATATCAATCAGAGAGCCGGTATATTTGTTTTAAGATATTTCCTTTCGGTTCTTCCGGCGGCTCTCCTGTCAGTATCTTTGCTTCTTTCGGGTATTTTGGATAAGTTAACGGAGAAATTAGATATTCCGGTCTTCTTTACCTATGGGGCCGCTGTTCTTTTCATTGTCGTATATCTGGGGAGCCCGAATTACTACTATGACGTTAAAGATGAGGTATCTGCTCCTTTTGACAATACCTATGGAAACGTAAGAGAGGCTGTATTAAAAGATGAAGGCCTGAAGACCGGGGAAGCGGTGATAGCAATTAACGCTAACCGGGCCAATGCAGACGGCTTTGAAGAGTATTATTTAGGCTTTGGAAAGACTGATTCCGGTGTCCATGTGATCTCTAATGACGACAGGGATATCTCAGACAGGTTTGAAGATGCGGAGCGGATATATGTATATCAGGTGATGAGAGGAACTCCGGATGTCTTTACCGATATCATGGGGCAGGATTTCAGGCAGAGTTCTTTTGATAAGGATATTTCCCTGTACAGATTTGACCGGGTGAAATAAGCTGATATTTGGAAACTATCTGCATATTTCTTCCGCCATTGGAATGATATAGTCTGCACGTTCCCTGAAATATTTTCTTATATCTTCTATATCTTTATCAAAACTCGTAATCGTATAGTAACCTTCGTAGTAACGGTTAAATTCCATTTCCATATAAGGTCTTATCTCTGAGGCATACTTATTAAGCAGGCTTATGGATTTGGAGGGCTCAAAGGTTTCAAGAGCGATATACCTGAATCTGGAAAGAAAACGATTTTTAAAGTCTTCGTTTTTTATCAGTTTTGTAAATAAAATATCCGGACCATAGGTTTTTGTCCCCTGGACAGTTTTTTTGATGGTATTGGAGCTTATGTTTTCATAGTCAAGATTTGAATTGTTGTCGAAATTCACGCATCTCCATCTGCCGTCTGCATAAGGATTGTTCTTTTTGACATTTCTTGTGCGCCAGAAACCGGTATTGACATTTGGCCAGTCCATACCCTTGTCAGTATAAAATCTTGCGGAATAATAATCTATAATGCTGTCTATATCTGCCATTTCCTGAAATCTTTCATAATCAGTTCCCCGGGAAAAATCCGCAATCTGAATGAAATGCTTAAATTCGCCCAGAAGTTCATCGTCTGACGGTATTCCTTTACTCAAAAGATCACTTTTTACAATGATAACTTCATCGGCATCCACTCCGTATCTGTGGCTTATCGTAGTTCCATCCAGTTTTTCACTTATTCTGTAAATGCCCCAGAATTCTCCGTCAATAAATAGTGCATATGGCCTTGTAAAGTCGAGAGAGAAAAAATTAAGATCCTCAGTCAGGTCTTTTATCAGCAAATCCTTGGAAATGGTCAGTTCATCCTGACCTCCTGAAAACAGGGACAGGCGGGAATAATCCGTATTGAAAAAGGAGGTTTTAAATAATTTATCCCCGTACATGCTTCTGGCATACAGATTCAGGCTTTTTTTAGGGAAATTGCAGGTCCTGTTTCCACGTATCCGTATTCCGCAGTTTTGGGAAGAATCCAGCTCATGTTCATCATTAAATATGGTGATATCCGCTTCTCTTTCCCAGGCGCTGCCCCGTTGCCTGTAATTACAGTTTGTGAATTCATCCATCTGGACATTCTCGATCATTACACTACCGTCTGTCGGGGTATCAGGATTTTCCGCAATGTATTTCAGAGCGTTTTCACTTGCGGAAAGGTGTTCCATAAAATCATCCACGCCGTTTTTTCCTATGACATATATGCCTTTTTCATAGTCAAACAGATTATCGGGATCCGTGACAAGGGATATAACCCCTATATCCTTAAAATAATCGTCGGAGGATCCGGGGAAGAAACTGCGGGTCTCCGTTTCGGATATGTTTCCCGCCTTATCTATCACAACCGCCCTGACAACCGTGCACTTCAGAACCGGTTCAGTTGGCGCCTTTGATCCGCGGAAGCGTTTAACATACGGCAGCAGAGCCACGGAACATTCTTTTATTGAAGCATACATATTTTCTTCATCGCTTCTGTCGCAAATATGGATCGGACCTTCGTACCTGGCAGAAAGAGAAGTGGGATTGCTGCCATCAAGGGTATAGTATATTTCTCCCTCGGTTGAACTGATTTCAAGATCAAAGTCGCTGTCAAAGAAACCACTTTCTTTAGAAAAGACCGGTTTTGACAGGGTGGGATAAACAGCCTCTTTGCTTTCATTATTGGAGGATCCCGGAGTTGGTGTCATACGGGAATAAATACCGCTTCCGTCTTCTTTTCTTCCGTATGTAGTATCATATTGGACCGGAACGGGATCGATCATGTCAACGTTATTGTGGTTTTTTGCTGAAAGATACAGAGTCTCACTTTCAGAAAGCCTGAAAGAGGCATGAAGACCGGTATTTTTACGGGGAATGGCTTCACCTGTCATTACAAAATCCGAAAGAGAAAAGTTTTCATCCATATCGGGTTCTTCCGGTTTACTTCCATCCATAAAAACCGTGAGATATCCATGAGAGGGAATGACCGTTCCGGCAGGGAATTCCCAGCGGTTCCGCTTTTCGGCAGAATCCGATAAAAACCAGCCGGAGATGTCCTGCTCCCGATCACTTTTATTGTAAAGCTCTACCCAATCCGGATGTTTTCCGTTTTCATCATAAAGACAGGATAGATTTTCGGGACAGATCTCATTGATCACAATATTTCTATTTGACGTTTCTGTCCTGAATGCATATATTGCGAATAAAGCGACTATTGCCGCAAAAATGGCCAGCGGTATAAAAACTGTACGGTTTCCGGATCTTTTCATAATTTCAAATACATAATGAATAATTTAATATAATTATTAAGTTTATCGCAGTTCAGCGATTTCTTCAAATCAGACAAGCGGGGCATAATATTTTGCATTTTTATTGTTGCAAAGCAAATGGTTTTGATGTAAAATACTACTTGCTTTCGCGAAATCAAGGGTTGGGCGCGGTATTTCGTACTTGTGTCCGTAGCTCAGCTGGATAGAGCAACGGCCTTCTAAGCCGTAGGTCCAGGGTTCGAATCCCTGCGGGCACACTCTTCGATTTGCGCAGTATGGTGGAATTGGCGCAGTTGGTTAGCGCGCCAGATTGTGGTTCTGGAGATCAAGGGTTCGAGTCCCTTATTCCACCCTCGACTGGCCTTATGGTATGGGGCTATCGCCAAGCGGTAAGGCACAGCACTTTGACTGCTGTATGCGCTGGTTCGAATCCAGCTAGCCCTGCTAGCTGCTTACGGATAATGTGACAGCATGATTTTATGAGATACTAGCTCAGTTGGTAGAGCACCTGACTTTTAATCAGGTTGTCGGGGGTTCGACTCCCCCGTGTCTCATTAACATTTATACCTCTGGAGAGTATGACTCTTCGGGGGTATTTTGCTAATGAATAGTTTCCGGTTGAAAGGAGGAAGACATGAAAAAAATCCTGCAGCTCGTAAGTGATGATTTTGAGGATCTGGAACTGTGGTGTCCTGTGATGCGGCTGAGAGAAGAGGGCATCAGGGTGGATCTGGTTGCGGAAAAGCCCGGGAAATACCACGGGAAATACGGGGTTCCCTGTGAAGTGGAAATGTCGTTTAACGATGTGGATCCTTCGGATTATGACGGCGTACTGGTTCCCGGAGGATGGGCTCCGGATAAACTCAGGCGTTTTCCAAAGGTTCTGGATATCGTAAGACATATGGATAAAGAAGGAAAACTCATAGGTGAGATATGTCACGCGGGATGGGTGCTGATCTCTGCCGGAATCCTTAAAGGGCGAAAGGTTACAAGCACTCCCGGCATAAAGGATGATATGACAAACGCAGGAGCTGAATGGCTGGATGAAGCATGTGTTGTGGATGGAAACCTTATCTCTGCCAGAAGACCGCCCGATATACCGGAATATTCAAGGGCGCTGGTCGAAGTACTGGGTAAAAGGTGATGGATTTCAGGCTGTTAGATTCAGAATTTGACAGGGCTCTTGATCTGAAAAGAGATCTGCACATGCATCCGGAACTGTCAAATAAGGAATACAGGACGACGGAAAAACTTAAGGAACTCCTGTCGGGGATTCCCGGTGTAAACATACTTCCTCTTAAGACTGAGACCGGACTCCTTGCGAGAATAGAAGGCAGAGCGGAAGGAAAAGAGATAATGCTCCGGGCTGATATAGATGCTCTTCCCCAGACAGAGGAATATGAGTCTCCCTGGAGGTCAGAGAACCCCGGGGTGATGCATGCCTGCGGACATGATCTTCATACTGCAGCACTCTTTGGAGCGGCCCTGATACTGTCAAGGCTTAAAAACAACGGAAAGCTTGAAAATACTGTAGATCTGGTATTCCAGCCTGCCGAAGAGGGGACTACAGGAGCAGGAAAGCTGATCAAAGCAGGACTGTTTGATCTTATCCGGCCGGATTTCTGTTTCGGAATGCATAACTGGCCATCTGTTTCCACAGGTCAGATCGTGTGCCATGAAGGCGCCCTTATGTCTGCAAAGCATAATTTTACTATCCACATAGGAGGAGCAGGGGGACATGGTTCCATGCCTCATCTCAATATTGATCCTATTGTATGTGCAGCGGCAGTGATACAGTCTCTTCAGACGGTAATAAGCAGGAATACAAGCCCCCTGGATAATGCTGTTTTATCGGTAAACCGTATAGAAGGAGGCTCTCCCGCGAATCTGGTGGTTGATCACGTTATGATGAGGGCGACGGTGAGGGCTTTGTCGGAGAAAACTCTGGAGAGACTGGTGGAGCGGGTAAATGCCATCGTAAAAAAGACAGCGGAGGCATATGAATGCACCTCGGAAATAATCTGGGAAGAAAAGATACCGGCAGTATATAATACTCCTGAAATGACAAAAGCCGCCCGGATCATTGCGGGAAAGACGGGGTGTACCGTAAGGGATGCATCTCCTTCACTGGCAAGTGAGGACTTTGCGCTTTACCGTGAGTATGTACCCTCTTTCTATTTCTGGGTGGGAAGCACCAACGAAGGAGAAAAGGCAGAGGAACTTCATCGCCCCCGTTTTCATACGGATGATGAGTCGCTCCGATTCTGTGCGGAATTATATGCTGTCGCAGGAATGTATGGCACTGAATAGCAACTTCGAATTTAAAAGTTTGGCTTATGAATAAACTTCAGATTTTTCTGACAGGGCTTTTGATACTGATACTTGCCATTATTACGGCAATCTTTTCGTTGTATGCCCTGAATCCCGGTTTTGCGGCATACGTAGATGCCCGCATCAAAGAGCAAACTGCGGCCGGAATGGTTGTGGCCGATATGACAGCTGCGGATGGCGGCATGGAGGAGGCGGATGGGACGGCTGCTGCAGATTGGACAACTGCAGTCAACGAAACAGATGTGATTGACGATACAGCTGCCCCGGACGAGTCGGAAGGCATTGATGAAACACTTCCGATAGAATATGTTGCGCCTTCTGATATTGAGATACGGATACCGGAGACCCTCTCGGATAAGACCGGGTACGTGGATATAACCGTACAGGAAAAGACGGTTTCCGATGAGGAAGCTGACAGGATAGAGCAGGAACTTTCCACAGGACCTCTAGGCGATGATCTTCAGTTTGATCCGGAGTTTTATCCTTATTATGCAATGCTTGATGACCGGGGAAAGGCTCTTTACCGTCAGATATTTGCTAATATCAATGAAATGAATCCCGCATTCAGATCAGTGGACAGGCTTATGACCGGGAAGCGGATAGACAGCGCTTTTGAAGCTGTGTTTAATGACCATCCGGAATTATTCTTTGTTGATACAGAATACAGGACTGTTTACAGGAAAAACGGAGACTTTATTGAATTAGATCTTTTCTATAATGATACAGCCGGGAATATAGAGAAAAGCCGTTCGGAGTTTAATTCTGCTGCTGATTCCATCATCTCAGAGGCTGCCGGCAGCGATTATGAAAAAGAAAGATATGTCCATAACAGGCTGTCGGAACTGTTTGATTATCAGAGAAATTCTCTTGATCAGAGCGCGTACAGCGGACTTGTATTAAATAAAACGGTCTGTGCAGGATATGCCAGATCCTTTTCCTATATTATGACCAGGCTGGGAATCCCGTGTTATCTGTGTACCGGTTATGCCGGTGAACCTCATGGCTGGAATATCATAAAACTGGACGGAGATTATTACAATGTCGATGTGACATGGGATGATACGGGGACGGAAAAGCCATATTATTATGAATGGTTCAATAAAACCGATAATGACTACGGCACTACACATTTAAGGAAAAGCCTGTCTGTGTACCTTCCTCCCTGTAACGGCACAAAGTATAGGGGGCTGGAGCCGGAGGACACAGAAGAAGAGGCTCAGGCGGACAAAGAAAACCCGTTGACGCTTGATACATATGGATTTTCTGAAGCCGATGTCATACAGGATATGAATATTTATTATGATGAATTAACCGGGGGTATGATAAGGCTCGGGAAGGGGAGGCATACCCTTTCCATGGTGATAGACGAAAGTGTGCTTGAAGAATGCAACAGGGCGTATGATAATGGGGATGTTAAGGACCGGGTTCTTAGGAAAGTTCTGGATGAAACAGGAGCCACTACTGCAAACGTGTCCTGCAATGCCACAGAGCTTCAAGGGGGATATTACCTTATTCAGCATGAGATCACTGTATATTAGATAATAACATCAAGTAAAACTGACCGGAAAGAATTATGACTGATCATCCTGACAGAAAGAAAGTAATGATCCTTGCAACGGGGGGTACCATTGCAGGATCAGGACAAAAGGGAAAAGAAACCGGATATGTATCGGGAAGCCTTTCAGTAGATGATATTCTTGGGGATATTCCTTTTGTATCCGATATCGCGGATATTGAAACGGTACAGATCTGTAACCTGAATTCAGATGATATCACTTCCGAGATCTGGATATCCATTGCCTGCACCATAAATGAAATGGCAGCTGATGATGGGATCGCAGGATTTGTGGTGACGCATGGAACGGATACGCTTGAAGAAACAGCGTATTTCCTTGATATGACTGTAAAAACAGAGAAATGTGTTGTCCTTACGGGTTCAATGAGACCGGCCACAGCCCTTTCCGCTGACGGCCCCTTAAATCTTTATCAGGCGGTATGTGTGGCAGCAAGTGAGAAAAGCATCGGAAAAGGCGTGCTTGTCCTGTTTTCCAATAATATCTTTTCAGCCCGTTCCGTGAAGAAGGTCAATACCTACAACGTGATGGCAGTATCTGCAGGCGAATCCGGAAGCATTGGAGTCATCAGGAATAATGAAGTGGAATTTCATGATACTCCCGTAAAGAAGCATACGGCGGCGACGGAGTTTCAGGTTGAGAAGGGGAGCAGTCTTCCCAAAGTCCAGATAGTATATTTTTATGTGGATGCGGATCCCGGGCTGCTTAAATATGCTGCAGAATATTCGGAGGGTCTTATAATTGCCGGCGCAGGTGCGGGAGAATTCAGCAGGGAATATATCGAAGTGATAAAAGAACTTGATATACCGGTGGTGATCAGTTCAAGAATATATGACGGCATGATAACACAGGATTCCGTGCTCTGTGACAACACGGTTGCTGCGAATGATCTGTCACCGCAGAAGGCCGCTGTTCTCTTAAGACTGGCTCTATACAACGGCACGGCAACCAAAGAAGATCTTATCAGGATCTTTAGCACATACTGATGTCAGAGCAGTTTCTATAAAATAATTATTATTATATACAGAAAAAACATTTGACAGAAAAAGAGTGTTTGGCTATAATATCATTTGCGTCACCGATTTGGAGATACGGTTTCGTGCCCTGAACGGGGTGTGGCTCAGTTTGGCTAGAGCGCCTGGTTTGGGACCAGGAGGTCGCAGGTTCAAATCCTGTCACCCCGATTAATACTTCGAAAGAAATAACGATCATGCAGGTGTAGTTCAATGGTAGAACACCAGCCTTCCAAGCTGGACACGTGGGTTCGATTCCCATCACCTGCTTTCTTTATTTGCCCAGTATTTTCAAGTGTTTCACGGATTTTTTGACCCGTTGCAACACGTTGCAACAACTTTTTCAGCAGAGAAATTAAGCCCGACGGAATTATTCTCCGTCGGGCTTCTTTACTAATTTTCAGGCTTATCAAAAATCTTTTTCCAGATTTCAGGATCAACATTTATCTTTCCATCAGTCCTGTTATAATGTTCAGTCATAGCGATGTTTGTATGTCCCATGATCCTCCGTATCTGTTCCGGATCAACCCCTGCGTTAAAAAGCTCAGTAGCTCCAAAGAAGCGTATCTTATGTGAAGAGAGATAACGTATCCCGGCTTCCTCACAGTATTTTTTGAGATTTTCATTAAATCTGTTTAGAGTTATAACTTCGACATGAAATACTGTTTTATACAAATGAGAATTTTGATTCTATTGTTAAGGTGTTGGCTAAAAATGAGAACAATCTTTGTTGTGATTATGAAAAATGACAAATAAACAAATCATGAGCCTTACTTTCGTTTTACTTTTTCTAATGCCTTTCTATATTGATTTTTCACTCCGTTCTCCTGTTCGTCA
>JAEEGL015426510.1_pt1 | contig 24347 bp, 21 predicted proteins | sample 9134231 | NCBI WGS metagenome assembly JAEEGL01 (sample SAMN16246548, study PRJNA631951) | gut metagenome | biome: gut microbiome; feature: rumen; material: fiber-attached | host: Bos | place: Iran: Karaj | collected 2018-10
CCCACCTCTCCGGAATATGTTACAGAATCCCTGAAGGCCGTTATCAGTCACGGCTTTGACGGAGCAGTCCTCTCCTGGAACATCATGGAAGCCCCTAACGCCCATATCGACTGTTTGCGCTAATTCTCCTTCAGGCTCTTCGCCACGATATGGCCGAAAACCGGTTTAAGATCCCGGCATAGCAGGATCTTCGCCACAATATGGCCGGAAATCGAGTTAAGAGCCGGCGCGGGGCGCCGCACACGCCTGATGGCTATATCTTTGCCAGAAGGCGGCCGGGAACGGGTTCGGTAAAGGAGGAGCAGATGCCGCGCACCAGTTTGAGCGGAAGGGAATCATCGGGCTGTATGTCCAGGATGCTGCTGTCAAGGTCCTCCTCGGTAAAGGTGAGGGAAATCTGGTTGGTCTTTTCGCTATAGTCCACCGTGAGGCGTACCGGGCCGGAGAACGGGATAATCTCCAAAAGCGTTTCCTCCACCACATGCTGCAGTTTCATAAACACTTTCTCTCCCAGTCCGTATTTATTGCAGAAGGCCTGTATCTTGCCCAGCATATTGTAGAGGTCGAAATTCCGGTCTTCCAGGTTGAATTCCAGGGTTCGGATGCGGTTGATAAAGGCGATGGTGGCGGGCCGCTGCGGGTGCTCGAAAATCTCCTCGGGGGTTCCTTCCTCGTAAATGATGCCGTCATACATAAAGAAAATGCGGGTGCTCACGCTACGGACAAAATCCATCTCGTGGCTCACGATGGCCATGGTCATCCCCTGGCTGGCCAGGTTGCGGATAACGGAGAGTACCTCGCTCACCATAGTAGGGTCCAGGGCCGATGTGGGTTCGTCAAAAAGAATGATCTCCGGGTTCATAGCCAGACACCGGGCAATGGCCACACGCTGCTTCTGGCCGCCGGACAGTTCTCCCGGCAGACTGCCGGCCTTTTCGCGAAGGCCCACCATCTGAAGCAGTTCCAGGGCGCGGTCTTCGGCCTGGGACTTGTCCTCGCCCAGAAGCGTCCGGGGGCAGAGCGTGATATTGTCCAGAATGGTCAAGTGCGGGAACAGATTGAAGTTCTGGAACACCATTCCCATCTTCCGGCGCAATTTGTTGACATCGGCCTTCCTGGCCAGGATATCCTCTCCGTCAATCTCGATTTGCCCTCCTGTGGGCTCTTCCAGTCGGTTGAGGCAGCGGAGGAGGGTGCTTTTTCCTGTACCGGACGGGCCGATGATGGAAATCACCTCCCCTTTGGAGATCTCGCAGTTCACGTCCTTGAGGACGGGGACAGGCTTTCCCGCGTTCTCAAAAACCTTGCTCAGATGTTTGACTGTTATCATAATGGCTACTTGGTCTTATTGACACTCCTCTCCAAGGCGTCCAGGGCGTGGCCGATGAGGCGGGACAGGATGATATAGATGATGGAAATGAGGATGAACGGGAAGAAGGCGTCGAAGGTTCGCGAGCGGATGATGCTGCCCGCGAAGGTGAGGTCTATCACCGCCACATAACCCACGACAGAGGTGCTCTTTACCAGCGAAATGACTTCTCCCTTGAAGACGGGGATAATTTGTCGGAGAGCCTGCGGCAGGACGATAAGGCGGAAGACCTGGAGCTTGTGAAGACCCAGGGCGGCCCCGGCTTCCCACTGCCCCTTGTCCACACTGAGCATCCCGGAGCGGAACAGTTCCGAAAAACCCGCGCCGTAGAACAGGCCGAAACTGCAGACGGCGATCAGCGTACCGGTCACCTGCGACTTGGCAAAGACCACGTAGAACATAATCATCAGGATGACAAGGACCGGGATGCCGCGGATGGTATCCGTAAAGATCTTCATGAAACCGCTTATCCAGCGGGAGCGCCGCATCCGGAAATAGCAGAAGATGATTCCCAGCAGTATAGCCAGAAGGAGAGCAAAAATGGAGATCTCCAGGGTAACCAGTAAGCCGTCCAGAAGTATTTTCCAATGGTCATTATCCAGAAGGTTGGCCTGGACGCTGTCCTTGAGGGCCTGGGTCAGGCTTCGCTTGGGGGCGGGAGCCTCCGGGTCTCGGCAGAAGCAGCAGGCTGCACCCTCGTAATAGGGCTCAGAGAAGAGCACCTGCTGGGCACGTTCCTCGGTTATTTGGAGATGAGAGAGGACGACGTCGATCTTTCCCGCCGTCAGGGAAGGAATCAGGGCGGGGAACTCCACAACCTGGTATTCGGGACAGAAGCCATTCTGGGCACAGAAGCGGTTCATAAGGTCTATTTCCATCCCGGAAACCGCATCGTCTGTCAGGAAAACGAAGGGGAAAGAAAGGGTGATACCCACTGGATATTCTTCCCCTTCTTCCGGTGCCGGGCACATAGCAAGGGCCATAGAGTCGGCATTGTGGATCCAGTCCTTGTTCCAACGGTCGTACTCTCCGGATTCCTTGAACTCCTCAAGGAAGCGGTTAAAAAGCTGGCAGTGAAGGGTGTCATCCAGCCGGAACGCCAAACCGGACACACCTTTCTGGTAGCCGGTTAAACATTTTTTCAGCCCTTTTTCTTCCAGATGGTTGGCGTCGAACTGCACTTCTTGCATCATTCCATACTCGGCCTGTCCACTCTGCACGGCGATGGCCAGCTCTCCCAGCCCGATCCGGATTACTTCGACGCCCGGGTATTGCGAGATAAGAATTTCCGTGGAGCTTCCGCCGACGACGGCCACCGTATGCCCCTCGAGGTCTTCCAGGCTCTCGGGAAGCTTGACTTCCTTCTGGGGGACCGTGCAAGATAACAGGCACGCGGCCAGCAGGAACAGGGTGAGAATCCGCTTCATCATAGCCTGTGGGATTTAGGGGTGAGCCGATGCTGGATGGCGTCGATGCCTGTGCCGAAGATCCAGGACAGGATGAGGTAGATGGCGGCTACCAGAAGTAGCGGGAAGAAGGCGTCAAAGGTGCGGGAACGGATGTAATCTCCCGCCTTGGTAATATCCATGACGGATATATAGCCCACAATGGATGTGGCCTTGATGAGGGCGGTGGTCTGTGTCCGGAAAACCGGCAGGATGTGAAGGAGGGCCTGCGGCAGGACTATTTTGCCGAATACCTGTCTCTTGTTCATCCCCAGGGCGGCACCGGCTTCCCACTGCCCTTTCTCCACGCCGGTAATCCCGGTGCGGAAAATCTCGGCAAAATAGGCCCCGAAATAGAGGGAGAAGCAAACCACCGACACCTGTACTTTCGTGAGGGCCGTTGCGGCAAAGATAACGTAGAACGACACCAGCAGCAGCACCAGAAGCGGCAGGCTCCGCATAAGCTCGATATAGATTCCGGCCGGTGCGCGCAGCCACCGGTTCCGGCTCATACGCAGGATGCAGATGACCGATCCCCAGAGAGTCGCGAAAAGGAGGGACAGCATGGACACTTCCAGGGTCATATACAACCCGTCCAGCATAATCTGCCACCGATCCTCGGTTATAAGGTTCGAAACGATACGCTCTTCAAGCGAAGGATATGACGCGTAACAGATGATAGTCCAGAGTTATAAGTCCTCTGCAAATATAGCAATAATATCATTACTGTTCAGCGTGTCCTGCATAATCTGGTAATCGGCCGGGTCCCGCCAGCAGGTGGGGGGAAGGGTGACGGGAACGGCGGCGTAGGAGTCTTCCACCATACCGGGCTTGGTGCACCAGAGAAGGTCCAGCCGGGGCGGAAGCAGCTGCGGGGCCTCGCCCAGACGGAGCACGTAGCGAAGCGTGAGGGCGGCCTCCAGGCGGGCGATGAAGTCGTTCTGGTTGGAGAGGGCATTGCCCAGAGAATAATACACGGGCACGCCGTCTATCCATTGCATATCCTGCACCACGTGTGGGTGGGCGCCGATGATGGCGTGCGCGCCCTGCTCCACCAGCCAGCGGGCCAGGCTCTCCTGCTGGGCGTTGTGCCGGGTTTCGTATTCCACGCCCCAGTGCGGGAAAACCAGAATGATATCGGCTTTCTTGCGGGCCCGGGCCATCACGGGCGAGAGGGCTTCCCGGCTCATTCTCTGCACCTTGGGCCAGGGTTTTTTAGACCCTGTGTTGGTGCCGTAAGTGAAATTCACAAGGGCCACCCGTACCCCTTTCACGGAAAGGATAAGGGGGTTCAGCAGAGTGTCCGTCCTTTCCGATGCGGCTGTCCCGGTGTAGGGAATATCCCGGCTTTCCAGCTCCCGGATGGTGCGGGAAAGGCCTTCCGGGCCCTTGTCCAGCATATGGTTGTTGGCGGTAAGAAGAACATCAAACCCCACTTCCGTGAGATACTCGGCAAAGGACTCCGGGCCGGAGAAGTGAGGATACCCCGTGTAGGGCTTGCCGGCCAGAGGAAACTCCATATTGCAGATGGCCACATCGGCCCCTTGGATGTTCCCCTCGACGTGTTTAAAAAAGTCTTTGTAGCCGTATTGGGAGGCGCTGGCCACCACACGGCCGTGGGCCAGGACATCTCCTACCAGATAGAAGGAAAGGGTGTCCTCCCGGGGCATGGCCGCCCAGAATTCTATGGGAAAGCGAACCCACTGGGAGAAACCCTGCAGCGGGATCAGGATCAGCAGCAGCGTCAGCAGCCGCTTCATGCGAGGTCGTCGTCTCCCAGCTGGGAATCCAGGATGGGGCCGAACCACTCTTCTGCTTTGTCCTTGGCGCGGGCCTTGATTTCCGGGGTGATGGCCGTGGCAACGTAGGCGACGGCGGCTACCAGGGCAGCCCAGTCATCCGCCAGGCCGGCGAAGGGAATAAAGTCCGGAACAAGGTCCAGGGGAAGGATCATATACCCCAGGGCTCCGGCAATCACTGCCTTGTAACGGGTGGGGGTTCCCGGGTCTGTAAGGGTATAGTAAAGCACTAAGGCATAATAAGTTATCTTCACTCCGGCCTTCTTGGCCAGGGTGCTTGCCTTGAACCAGAAATCACTCTCCGTGAAGTGTTTCTGGTATTTGGTTAATTCTTCCGGTGTCAAATTATGCTTGTCCATAGCTACAAAGTTAATGATTTTCCGAATTCTGGCATTATTTATGCGGAAAAAGCGTTACTTTTGTTTATATGAACCGCATCCTAAGTATTCTTTCGGGCCTGCTGTTTACCGCTTCGGCCCTGTGGGGCCAGACATCGGCCCAGAAATACGTTGATATAGCCGCCACCCAGGAACCCCTCAAGGGCTCGTCCTGGGGGATTTACGCCCGGGACGCCTCCGGCAAGGTGCTGGCCAGCCACCACGCGGGAATGCGCCTGATGCCCGCCTCCAACCGCAAGCTCATCACCACCGGCGTGGCCCTGCACGCCCTGGGAGCAGATTTCCGCTTCCAAACCGGCCTGGGATACACCGGCGTCCTTCAGGAAGACGGAACCCTGGACGGAGACCTGTACATCCTGGGAGGGGGAGACCCTACCATCGGCACGCAGGATACCACCATCGCCCTCAAGGCCGATGCCCTCTTCTGGAAATGGAAAACCCTCCTCCGGGAAAAAGGCATCCGGCGCATCCACGGTCGCATCATTGGAGACGGCAGCTCTATGGAAGGCCTCCTGGAGCATCCCACTTGGGATTTCAACGACACGGGAACCTATTACGGCACCGGCGGCAATGCGCTGTGTTTCTATGAAAATACCATAGATATGGAAGTGGCCGCCACCCGGGAAGGGGAGCCCATCAGCCTTCGGCAGACCTACCCGGAAACTCCCTGGATGCATGTAACCAATTTTGGGGTCACCGGCCCGGCGGGAAGCGGAAATTCCCTTTATCTGTACACCACAGACTTGGCTCCCTACGCCCAGATGCGGGGCGTTTTCGGGGTGGACCGTCGGCCCAAGACGGAAGGCACCGCCAACAAATACGGCGCCCTCACCTGCGCATACTATTTCTGGAAAAACCTGCGGGAAACGGGCTGGGAAGTTACCGGAGGCTATGCCCACGTCAGCCGTGCAGGGTATATCCAGGGGCCGGATTTTGAAGAAAAAGACCTGGCCGGAACTCCCGTTCAGATAGGTTTTACGGAGAGCCCGCGTTTGGCGGATATAGCCCGCATCACCAATGTGAGAAGTGACAATTTCTACGCAGAAAGCATGCTGCGCTATATGGGCGAGAAAGCCACCGGAATTGCGGAATACGACAGCTGCCTGGTGGCCGAAAGCGTAGTGCTGAAGGACCTCGGCCTTAATCTGGACCAGGTCTGTCTGGTCGATGGCAGCGGCCTTTCCGGCAACAACCTCGTCACCCCCGAATGGATGGTCAACTTCCTGGATGCGATGCGAAAGAGCCCGGCTTTCCCGGCCTTTCTGGCCTCCCTCCCCAAACCCGGAGAAGGCACCCTTTCCCCCATCCGTTTCCCGGGTTGCGACCGCGTCAGGATGAAAAGCGGCTCGTTCACCGGTACGCTCTGTTATTCCGGATACATCCTGGACGAGGCCGGCAAACCCGCCGTCACGTTCTCCATCCTTACCAACAGCAGCCTGGCCAGTACTTCTCAAGTGCGGGCCGTGCTTATGCAGATGGTGCGCCGGCTTATGGAATAGAGAAAAATTAGTATCTTTGTAGGATGATTAAAACGAAGCATATCATATATCTGCTGGCTCTTCTGGGCGCGGTTTCCTGCAAGGCGGTCACGCATTTGCACGAAGGCGCAACGGAACTTTTCCGGGGAGAAGTCGTGGCCCGCGTGGGAGACCACCGGCTGCACCGCTCCCAGCTGGAAAGCTACATCCCTGCCGGCGTATCGGCCGAAGACAGCGCCGCCCTGGCCCGCCAGTACATCCAAACCTGGGCAGCAGACCTCCTGCTGATGGATATGGCCGAATCCCAGCTTTCTTCCAAGGAGAAAGACGTGAGTGCAGAACTGGAGGAATACCGCAAAAGCCTCATCAAATATCGTTACGAGCAGCTTTACATCCAGCAGCGCCTGGATACCCTGGTCACAGACTCGGAGATAGAGCAGTATTACGAGTCCAACCCGGACAAGTTCCACCTGGAGCGTCCCATCCTCAAGTCCCGTTATATGATCATCCCGGCCGATGCCCGCAGCCTGAGGATGCTGGAGGCCAAGATGTCCTCGGAAGACGAGATAGAGGTTATGGAAACGGACAGCCTGGCAGCCTCCGTTGCCATCAAATACGTAGATGCTTCCGTAAACTGGACGGATGCCCTGGTGGTAGCCCGGGATGCCGGAGTAGACTACAGGGCCCTGGCGGCCGGCCTGAAAGCCCCGGGCTTTGCCAAAGATCCTTTCGTGGAAATCCCGGACGATGCCGGAAACCTGCACGTTATCTACGTGGTGGAGCAGGTGTCCGAAGGTCGTACGGCTCCCCTGGAATATTGCACAGAACATATTCGGGACCTTATTCTGAGTGCCCGCAAGCACGCCCTGGAGCAGGGCCTTACGGAAAACCTGATGGAAGATGCCCGCAAGAACAACAAGTTTATAGTCTATGAAAAAGAGCAATAAAATAGTCGTTCTGGCCGCCCTGTTGGTGGCCTGCCTCCCCTTGAACGCCCAGAAGTACAAGGGCGTGGTGGACAAAACCATAGCCGTAGTAGGAGGAGAGACCATCCTCCTGTCGGACGTCGAGGCCGAAGTCCAGCAGCAACGTGCCGTCGGCAGCTCCAGCGACCGGGATCTCCGTTGCGAAATCCTGGAGATGATGATGGAGAGCAAAATCTTCCTGATGCAGGCCCGCATAGACTCCCTCACCATAGGCTCCGAAGCCGTGGAAAGCAACCTCACCCAGCGCATGGACTATATGAGAACCACCCTTGGAGGGGACGAGGAGGTGGAAAAATATTTTGGAAAACCCTTGTACAAACTGCGTCAGGAGTGGAAAAAAGCCCTGGAAGAGCAAAGCCTCACAGAGCAGGCCCGTTACAACGTGGCCGATAAGATTGCAGAGATTACTCCGTTCGATGTGCAGCAGTATCTTTCCTCCACAGACCCGGAAGACCTCCCCGTGGTTCCCGTGAAGTACCAGCTTAGCCAGATCTGCCTGTATCCAGACCGTGAAGCCGCCGCCGTGGCCGTCAAGGAAAAGCTCCTGAGCCTCCGTGAGCGCATCATGAACGGTGAGAAGTTCTCCACCCTGGCCCGCATCTATTCCGAAGACCCCGGCAGCGCCCGCAGGGGAGGAGAGCTGGGCATGGCTTCCAAGTCCATCTTCTGGCCCGCTTTCTCCGATGCCGCCATGGCCCTTCGGCCCGGCACCATCTCCCAGATTGTGGAAACCCCGGACGGCTTCCATATCATTGAGGTTATCGAGAAGAAGGGAGATATGTTCAACGCCCGCCACATCCTGCTGAAACCCCAGTATACGGTAGAGGACCGGGAAAAGGCATTTGCCCGCCTGGACAGCCTCAAAACCCAGATCGAAGCCGGTGAAATCGAATTTCCCCTGGCTGCCCGCTTCTACTCCGAAGACCCTGCCACCCGTACCAACGGAGGTCAGATGGCAGACCCTTCCACCGGTTCTTCCTACTTTGAGATAGACCAGCTGAAGCCGGCGGATTACAACGCTATCAAAGACCTGGAACCCGGCCAGATTTCCCAGCCTGTGGAGTCCCAGGACAACGAGGGCTATCTGCAGGGCCGTCAAGGCAATGTGATTTACAAGATCATCCGCGTAGACAAGATCCTGCCGGCCCACACCGCCACCTTCGAGAACGACTACAACCAGATTCTGGAAAGCGTGAGGATGCGCAAGCAGATGGCGGCCGTGGACGAGTTCCTGGACAAAAAGATCAAGGACACATACATTGTCATAGACCCGATGTTTGCCGAATGCGAGTTTTCGCGTGAGGCCTGGAATACCCGCAAATAGTGAACCCTCGCCGGTCTCATAAGTGGCTGATGCTTATGCTGCTGCTGCCTTTCGCAGTGGCGGCTTTGGCTTATGGGCCCCAGGATCCTCCCGAAGGGCCGGATAAGGTACACCTGCTCAGCGCCCAGAGCGCCCAGCTGATAGAAAAAGACGGGGAGAACTTCCGCAAGGTGGTGGGCCCCGCCAAATTCCTGCACAACGACACGTTTCTTCTGTGCGACACCGCCCTCTGGAACGTGACCACCAACATCATCGATGCCGTGGGGCACGTCCGCATCATCCAGGACCAGACCCAGCTTTCCAGCGAATCCCTCCAGTATGTGGTGGACGACAATATGGCCAAGTTCCGCGGCTCGCTGGTGCAGTTGGAGGATAAGGACAAAAACATCCTTCGAACCCGCTACCTGGACTACAACACCAAGGATTCCGTGGCCATTTTCCAAAATGGCGGCGCCATGCGGGACAAAGACGGCCAAATCATAGAGAGCCTGTATGGAACCTACGATTCCAAGGCCCACCTGTTCGTGTTCAACGACCAGGTGAATATGTTCATGGACACCACCTTCATCAAGACCTCCCGTCTGGAATACAGAAGCGACCTTTCCACCGCCTACTTCGGTTTCGGAACGGACATGTGGCAGGAAGACAAGATGTTAAGCGCCAACGACGGCTGGTACGACCGCACCCAGGAACTGTTCTTCTTCCGCCGCAAGGTGCACCTTCTCACCCGCGACAAGGAAATCTGGGGAGATACGCTGTACTATCACCGGGAGGTGAACGACGTGGAGATGCTGGGCCATGTGGAGCTGATGGATACCACCCGCAACCTCTTCGGCCTGGCCGGCCGGTTCGAATATACGGATTCCCTCTCCCGCACCCGGATGACGCGGGAACCCGCTGTGATGACCATCACCGAAGAGGATGAGCGCCGGGATACGGTGTATCTGGGGGCCGATGAACTCCTCCTTCGCACCTACCGCCGCTCTGACATTCCTCAGGAATGGGAAACGGCCGCCGCGGGCCGTCTGAAAGACATTTCCGGAGACCCGGTGATGGAATACCGCCGGAAAGCCGCCGAAGAAGCGGCCCAGAAGAAAGCCGAAGCCGAAAAGAAAGAGCAGGAAAACCGGCGGGGAGGTGCCCCGTTGCCGGGTAAAAAGGAGGAGGCCCCGAAGTCCCAGCCCCCGAAGCCCCAGACTCCGCAGCCAGCCGATACCACGCTTGCCGCCCCCACGGACACCGTTCCGCCGCCTCCGGATACCTCCGATGTGAATTTCCTCTGGGGTTCCAAGCGGGTAAGGATGTTCCGCCGGAATATGCAGATGGCCGCCGATTCCCTGATTTACACAGACCTGGATTCCCTGGTCCGCCTGTTCAAGGATCCGATTTTCTTCAGTGAAGGTACCCGCCAGTATGCCTCGGACAGCATCTATATGGTCATCAAAGACCGCCAGATGCAGCGGGCCCACCTGATGTCCAATGCCTTCATTACCATCGAGGAGGCCCCCGGCTGCTATGACCAGATCCGGGGAACGGAAGTCATTGCATACTTCGATTCCACCAATACGCTCACCCGCTTCGACGCCCTGGGTGGCGCTTCCACGCTCTTTTACCTGGAAGAAAACAACACCCTGGCTACGGTGAACAAGGTGGAAACCAAGATGATTTACGCCACCTTTGTGGATGGCGAGATGGAAAAGATCCACTACTACGACAATCCCAAGAACGATGGTTACCCCGTAGTGCAGCTGCCCGAGGAAGAGAAAACCCTCAAGGGCTTCCGCTGGGAGCCGGAAAGAAGGCCCGTTTCGCCGCTGGATGTAACAACCCTTACGCCCCGTCCCAGTGAACGCCTGCTGTATCTGGCCCGGCCGCACGCCACCTTTGTCCAGACCGAGGACTATTTCCCGGGATACATCAACAAGATTCACCGGGATATTGCCATCCGGGATTCCCTGGAAGTGGTTCGGGAGCAGGAGCGCCGGGAGTGGGAGGCTCTGCGAAAAGAACTGAAGGCCCAGGAAGATTCCCTGAAAATGCTGGCCGATACCCTGAAAGCACCCCTTGATAGCCTGAAGGTTCCCTCGGACAGCCTGAAAGTACCGGTAGACAGTTTGAAAGTGCCTGCCGACAGCCTGAAGGTTCCCCCGGACAGTCTTTCCACCGCTTCGCCGGCCGATACCACCCAGGTTCGTCCGCTCACGGCCGAAGAGCTCCGCAAGGCGGAAAAGCAGCAGCAGAAGGCTCTTCGGGAAAAGGAGAGGGCCGAGAAGGAGGCCCGGAAAGCAAAGGAACGGGCTGCTAAGGATGCCGAGCGGCAGGCCCGCTGGGAGGAACTGGACCGCAAGGATGCGGAAAAGCGCGCCATCAAGGAGCAGAAGCGCCTGGAAAAGGAGCGCAAGCGGAAACTCAAAGCCCTTCGCAAGCTGGAGAAAAAGGCCCAGCGGGAGCGGGCTGCTTTTGAGAAGATCCTCCAGCGGGAACTCCAGAAGGAACAAAGACGTAAAAACAAAACCAAAGACTGATATGAGCAAAAAGACTGTACTCGTGTCCGGAGGCGCCGGTTTTATCGGCAGCCACGTGACGGTAGAACTGCTTGCCGCCGGCTATGAGGTGGTGGTGGCAGACAATTTTTCCAATTGCGACCGCACCTGCTTTGAGGGTGTGAAGAAAATCACCGGCCGGGAAGATCTCCCGCTGGAGGTGGTGGATTTCTGCGATTTCGCCGCCACCGAAGCCCTCTTTGCCAAATATCCCATAGACGCCGTCATTCATTTTGCCGCCTTCAAGGCCGTGGGTGAGTCTGTGGCAGAACCCGTGAAGTATTACAAGAACAACCTCACCAGCTTCCTCAATGTGCTGGAGGCTGCCCAGAACAAGGGTGGCTGCAACGTACTCTTTTCCTCATCGGCCACCGTGTACGGAGAACCCGAGGCCGTGCCCGTAACGGAAAAGACGCCCCGTCAGCCCGCCACTTCTCCTTACGGCAACACCAAAACGATGTGTGAGGACATCCTCCGGGATACCGTCAAGGCCAATGGAGGCAAGATCAAGGGCATCCTTCTTCGCTATTTCAATCCCATCGGCGCCCATCCCAGCGCCCTCATCGGAGAACTGCCCCGCGGCGTTCCCAACAACCTGGTTCCCTACATCACCCAGACGGCCATCGGCAAACGCGAGTGCCTGAATATCTTCGGCAACGACTATCCCACCCCGGACGGCACCTGCCAGCGGGATTTCATTGACATCGTAGACCTGGCCAAGGCCCACGTGTATGCCGTCACCCGTATGGTGGAAGGCAAGATGAAGCAGGACTGCGAGGTGTTCAATGTGGGCACCGGCCGTCCTCTCAGCGTGATGGAACTGGTGAACGCCTTCGAAAAGGTGAACGGTGTCAAGCTCAATTACAAGTTTGCCCCGCGCCGCGCCGGAGACATCACCGCCATCTGGGCAGATCCTACCCTGGCCGAAACCGAAATGGGCTGGAAGGCCACCCGTTCCATCGAAGAAACCCTCAAGGCCGCCTGGGCCTGGGAGTGCCACCTGGCCGGAAAATAGAATTTAGCACGATATGGAAAAGATACTGACCCGTTTCCTGCGCTATGTGAGCGTGGATACACAGAGTAATGAAGAATCCGAAACCCAGCCCTCGGCCGCCAAGGAGTGGAATCTTTTGAAGATGCTTCTGGAAGAACTCCAGACCCTGGGTGTTGAGGCAAGCCTGGATGAATATGGTTATGTGATGGCCACCCTGCCCTCCAACCTGGACAAGGACGTGCCGGCCGTGGGCTTCATCGCCCACGTGGATACCGCTCCCGATGCCAGCGGAGCAGACGTAAAGCCGCAGATTATCGAGAACTACGACGGCAGCGCCATAGACCTCAAAGGCGTTCCCGGCCTGCAGCTGAAACCGGAAGAATTTCCGGAGATGCTGCACTTTGTGGGCCAGACGCTCATCACCACAGACGGCACCACCCTGCTGGGGGCCGATGACAAGGCCGGCGTGGCGGAGATTATGACCGCCGTGCAGTACCTGGTGGAACATCCGGAGGTGAAGCACGGGAAAATCTGCATCGGCTTCACGCCGGACGAGGAAATCGGCCGGGGAGTGGTGAAGTTTGACGTTTCCCGCTTCGGGGCAGACTACGCCTACACGATGGACGGTGGAGAGATTGGAGAGCTGGAGTTCGAGAATTTCAATGCCGCATCGGCCAAGATCCACATCCAGGGCCGCAACGTGCATCCCGGTAACGCCAAAGGCAAGATGAAAAACGCCATCCTCATCGGCCAGGAGCTGGGCTCCCTGCTGCCGGTAGACCAGCGCCCGGAATACACGGAAGGCTACGAAGGCTTTTTCCACCTCATCTCCTTCAAGGGAGCCGTAGAAGAGGCGGATTTCGCCTACATCATCCGGGACCACGACCGCACCAAGTTCGAGGCCAAGAAGGTACTCATCCAGCAGGTGACGGATTTCATCAACACCAAGTACGGGGAAGGTACCGCCACCCTGGTGCTCAAGGACCAGTACTACAACATGCGCGAGCAGGTGGAGCCCCACTACTTCATCGTCGAGAAGGCCATCAAGGCTATGGAAATGGCCGGCATCAAGCCCAAGATCCAGCCCATCCGTGGCGGAACCGACGGCGCCAACCTCTCCTTCAAGGGCCTGCCCTGCCCCAACATTTTCGCCGGTGGTCTCAACTTCCACGGCAAAATGGAGTACGTCCCCCTCCAGAGTATGGAAAAGGCCACGGAGGTGATTCTGAACCTGATCACGCTTTTCGCTGAATAAGCTGACTCTCAGCTACTTATAAAACAAGGGGTGCACCTGGAAGTGCACCCCTTGAATTGTATATAACTGATTAGCTAGGACTTAGCTTTCATGGAAGCGTAGACCATATAGGCAATGATGCCGATGAAGGGCACGATGGCCACGGCCTCGCCGTAGTTGGCGGCCCAGGAGGTGAGGTAGAGGTCTACGTTGGCGAACTTGAGGATGGCGCTCACCACACCCATCAGGGCGCCGCCGGCGATGAAGCCGGAAGCGATGAGGGTGCCCTTCTCCATGCGGGCCGAGTTGACAGCCGCATCCTTGGAGCGGGTGCTCACGTACCAGGAGATGGCGCCGCCTACCAGCAGGGGCAGGTTGAGGTCTATGGGAATGAACATACCCAGGGCAAAGGGCAGGGCCGGAACCTTGCAGAAGTTCAGGACCAGGGCAATCACGGCGCCGATGCCATACAGCAGCCAGGGAGCGCCGCCGCCGGAGAACATAGGCTGGATCACCGCCGCCATGGCATTGGCCTGAGGGGCCACCAGGGCATTGTCTCCCACAAAACCATACGTCTTGTTGAGAACCAGCATAACACCGCACACGGTGACGGCCGATACCGCCACACCCAGGAATTTCCAGCCTTCCTGCACCTTGGGAGTGGAGCCGATCCAGTAACCGATCTTGAGGTCCGTGATGAAGGAACCCGCAACGGAAAGCGCGGTGCAGACCACGCCGCCGATGATGAGGGCGGCCGCCATACCGGTATTCCCCTTCAGGCCCACGGCCACCAGGATGAGGGAAGCGATGATAAGGGTCATCAGCGTCATACCGCTCACGGGATTGGAACCCACGATGGCAATGGCGTTGGCCGCCACGGTGGTGAAGAGGAAGGAGACGATGGCCACGATGACCAGCCCCACCAGGGCCTGCCACACATTATTGACCACGCCGCCAAAAGCGAAGAAAGCAAAGATGCACAGAAGGGCGATGACCACCCCGAAGACGATGGTCTTCATAGGGAGGTCTTCCTCCGTACGGATGGCCTTCTCGTCCAGGGTGCCGGGCTTGCGCTTGAACTCCTTCACGGCCAGGCCGGCGGCGCTCTTGATGACGCCGAAACTCTTCACAATGCCGATGATACCGGCCGTAGCGATGCCGCCGATGCCGATATGCCGGGCATAGGTCTTGAAAATCTCTTCCGGAGCCATTTCGCCGATGGGGGTGGTGAGCCCGGTGCCCATCAGGTCTATGACATCGGCCCCCCAGATGAGGTTCATCAGGGGAATGATTACCAGCCACACCAGCAGCGAGCCGCAGCAGATGATGAAGGAATACTTGAGGCCGATGATATACCCAAGGCCCAGCACGGCGGCGCCGGTGTTCATCTTCAGCACCACCTTGGCCTTGTCTGCCACGGCGGCACCCCAGCCCATCACGGTGGTGGAGATGGTTTCCGCCCAGGTGCCGAAGGTGGCTACGGCGAAGTCGTACAGGCCGCCTATGAGGCCGGCCGATATCAGCGTCTTGGCGCTGGAGCCGCCGCCTTCTCCGCTGATGAGCACCTGTGTGGTGGCGGTGGCCTCCGGGAAGGGATACTTCCCGTGCATTTCCTTGACGAAGTACTTGCGGAAAGGAATGAGGAAGAGGATGCCCAGCACACCGCCCAGCAGGGAGCTAAGCATCATCTGCCAGAACTGCACCTCCACGCCCAGGATATAGATGGCGGGCAGGGTGAAGATGGCTCCTGCCACCACGGCGCCGGAACAGCCGCCGATGGACTGGATAATCACGTTCTGGCTGAGGCCCTGTTTGAGACCCAGTGCGCCGGTAAGACCCACGGCGATGATGGCAATGGGAATGGCCGCCTCAAACACCTGGCCTACCTTGAGGCCCAGGTAAGCGGCTGCGGCGCTGAACAGGATAACCATCAGCAGGCCGATGGCCACGGAGTAAGGAGTAGCTTCCGCATACTTTTTCTGCGGATCCAGGATGGGGGTATACTCCTCTCCCGGCTTCAGCTCCCGGTGTGCGTTTTCCGGCAACTGGATCTGTTTTTTCTCATCCATATGGCAGAGTATCAATTATCAGTCTACGAAGATACAATTATTTTCCCACCGTGTCAATGGGAAAGGAAGCCAGCACCTGCTGGAACCGCTCCCGGATCTTGTCCAGGCACAGGTTGCCGGAAGAACCTTCGTGGGTGCGCTGCAGCTGGCCGTGGAAGTGGAAAGTGCCGTTCTGCACGGCCTCGCCCACCTGGCGGTAGGCATCGCGGAAAGGCACACCGTCCTGGACCAGGCGGTTCACTTCCTCCACGCAGAAAGCCTGCTCGTAGAGGGGGCGGGTCATCAGGTCCTTCTCCACGGTGATGTTCGGGATGGCGTGAAGCAGAATGTCCAGGCAGCTGTCCATTTCGTCAAACAGGGGGAGGTAGATTTCCTTCAGCAGCTGCATATCCCGGAAATAGCCCGAAGGCAGGTTGCCGGTAATGAGCCGGATATCATTGGGAATGCCCTGCAGGCGGTTACAGTGGGCCCTCACCAGTTCAAATACATCCGGATTCTTCTTCTGGGGCATAATGCTGGAGCCGGTGGTGTAGGCATCCGGCAGGTGCAGGAAGCCGAAGTTCTGGCTCACGAAAAGGCATCCGTCGGTGGCGAATTTCCCCAGCGTCTCGGCCAGCGAGGCATAGGCAAAGGCCACGGTCCTTTCGCAGCGGCCCCGGCCCATCTGGGCATAGATGGAATTGTAGGCCAGGTCCTGGAATCCCAGTAGCTGTGTGGTGCGGGCACGGTCCAGGGGGGCCGATGAGCCATACCCCGCTGCCGATCCCAGCGGATTGCGGCCGTTGATGTCCCAGGCGGCCTTCAGGAGGGTGAGATCGTCGCAGAGGCATTCGGCATAGGCGCCCAGCCACAGGCCGAAGGAAGAGGGCATGGCCACCTGCAGATGCGTGTAGCCCGGCATCTGGACGTCCTTCAGCTCGTCGGCCCTCTGCAGGAAGAGGTTGAACAGCCGCTCCACCTTTTCCACGGTGCGGCGAATCCTCGCGCGCGTGAACAGTTTGATGTCCAGCGCCACCTGGTCGTTGCGGGAGCGGCCGGTGTGCACCTTCTTTCCCAGCGGGCCCAGGCGGGCTTCCACTTCGGAGTGCACGTCCTCTCCGTGAATCTCGAACTGGCCTTGCAGGGCCTCCTGACGCAGTTTTTCCAGGGCGGGCAGCAGCTGCGAAAGCTCATCGGCCTCCAGCAGTCCCACCTCCGAAAGCATCGTGATGTGCGCCATCGTCCCCTCTATGTCGTAAGGGGCCAGCAGCAAATCCAGTTCCCGGTCCTTTCCAACGGTGAAAGCGTCTATCTGAGGGTCGTTGTCAAATCCTTTGTCCCAAATCTTCTTCATACCTTGAGTCCGTCCAAAAGTTGTACATAAATCTCCACCGCCTTGTCCAGGTCTTCCAGTTCCACGTACTCGTCGGCCGTGTGGGAGCGGGGGGAATCCCCGGGCCCTATCTTCACGGACGGGAAACGCACCAGTGCCTGGTTGGAAAGGGTGGGAGAGCCCACGGTGGCAATGCCCAGCTCCCGGGCGCGCTGCACCAGGGGATGGGATTCGTCCATGGAGGAGCCGCACAGCCGGGTGGAGCGGGCCACGGCTTCACAGGGGGCTTCCGCCTGGATGAGGGAAAGAAGCTCCTCGTTGGAATACAGCCCGTTGGAGCGCACATCCACCACAAAAGTGCAGAGGTCCGGAACCACGTTGTGCTGCGTTCCGGCATTCACCTGAGTAACCGTCATCTTCACCGGTCCCAGCAGCGGAGAGACCTTTTCAAACTGTTTGCCCCGGAACCACTCGATGGCCGGGAGGGCCTTGTAGATGGCGTTTACGCCAGTGTCCCGCGCCGCGTGGCCCGCTACGCCGCACACCTGGCAGTCCAGCACCATCAGCCCTTTTTCGGCTACCGCCATCTGCAGGGAAGTGGGCTCTCCAAAAACGCCGAAGGCGATGGGCCCGCAGGCCTGTTCCATCTGGGGAAGGGAAATCTCCAGTCCGCTCCGGCCGCTGGTTTCCTCTTCGGCCGACAGGGAAAGGATGAGCGTGTAGGGTTGCTCCGTGGCGATGAGCCGCTGATACGCCTCGATGAGGGCCACCACCGACGCCCCGTCGTCATTGCTGCCCAGGCCATAGAGGCGGCCGCCTTCCACCGAAGGGGTGAAGGGATCCCGCGTCCAGCCGGAAACGGGTTTGACCGTGTCTATGTGGGCATCCAGCAGTACGGCCGGTCCGCTGCCGTGGCAGCACCAGAGATTGTTGCCGCTGCGGTGGGGCTGCAGGCCTCTGTCCCGGAGCCACTGCTCCAGGAAATCGGCCACGGCCCCCTCGTCCCGGCTCAGGGAAGGGATGGCTATCAGCTGCTGTAGAAGCTCCGTCATAAGGCTTCGTCCTCGTGCCGGTTGTAATACACCCGAAGAGGGGTGGAGAGTACCTTGATGAAGCCCTTGGCATCTTCGGCCGTCCAGCCTTTCTGCATCTCCCCGTATTCTCCAAACTTGGTCTTGACCAGGTCGTTGGCGCTTTCCACGCCCACGGTTTCAAACTGCTTGGGGCCGTAATTGACAATCACTGTGCCGGTTACATTGCGCTGGCTGCTTTCCAGCATGGCCTCGATATCCCGCATCACGGGCTCCAGGTACTGGCTCTCATGCAGGAACATTCCGTACCAGGTACCCACCTGGTCTTTCCAGTACTGCTGCCACTTGGAAAGGGTATATTTCTCCAGATACTTGTGGGCGGCGATGATGAGCATGGGGGCGGCGGCCTCGAAGCCCACGCGGCCCTTGATGCCGATGATGGTGTCTCCCACGTGGATGTCCCGGCCCAGGCCGTACCCTTCCACAGAAGCCTCCAGCGCCTGGATGGCCGCTACGGGAGAGGCAAACGTCTTTCCGTCCACAGATACGATCTGGCCTTTTTCAAAGCCGATTTTAACGGTCTGGTTGCCCGTCTTGGTGCAGGGCTTCAGATAGGCCGATTCGGGCAGTCCCTGGGCCGAATCCAGCAGCTCTCCTCCGCAGATGGAAGTGCCCCAGAGACCCACGTTGTAGGAATACTTGAGCTTGGCGAAATCGGCCGGGAAACCGTGGGCGTTGAGGTAGTCCACCTCTTCCTGGCGGGTGAGGGCCTTGTCGCGGGTGAGGGTGATGATCTCCATCTCCGGGCACATCACCTGGAAGGTCATATCGAAGCGTACCTGGTCGTTGCCGGCTCCGGTGGAGCCGTGGGCGATGGCTCCGGCGCCAATCTCCTTGGCGTAGCGGGCAATGGCGATGGCCTGGAAAATACGCTCCGAGGACACGGAAATGGGATAGGTTCCTCCGCGGAGGACATTTCCGAACACCATATATTTAAGGCTGCGCTCGTAGTACTCCTGCTTGACGTCCAGGGTAACGTAGGCTTTGGCGCCCAGCTTGTAGGCGTTTTCCTGGTTCTTGGCCAGCTGGGCGGGAGAGAACCCGCCGGTGTCTGCGCAAGCGGCATAGACTTCGTGGCCCTGGTTGGCCAGGTACATGACGGTATAGGAGGTATCCAGACCTCCGCTGTAAGCAACGACAATTTTCATATGACAATACGGTTCTTGATATCGGGGAAAATAGGGGAAAGGGCATCCAGTACGTCGGCCTGGGTGGCATCGATGCGGCCGATCAGGAGAATGGTGTCATCTCCCGCCAGGGTGCCGATGATGGTTCTGGACGACTGGGTGTCTATCAGGGCCGCCACGGCGCTGGCCAGGCCCGGTCGCGTTTTCAGCACAGCCATCTGGCCGGAGAACTGAATGCGGAGAACGCCGGAAGAAAGGTCTGTGGTGGGGGGATGGTTCTGCATCGGGATCACATAGCCTTCTCCGGGAATCTTGGAGATCTTGAGGGCATTCAGGTCTCTGGATAAGGTGGCCTGGGTGGAAGTGATGCCCGCTTCCTTGAGCCGGAGGGCCAGTTCTTCCTGGCTGTACACCGGCCCGGAGCGGATAATTTCCAGAATGGCCTGCTGTCTGATACGTGTCGAGTTCTGCATTTTATTGTATAAATATTCGAATCGGCGGCAAATATATGAATTTTTATCGTGAAAATTTGCATATCTTAATAAAAATATTGTAATTTTGTGCCCTAAAATTGTTATGACGCCTTATGGAAATCCAAGTGATGGTGGCTCAGGAGTGCCACACGGCATACGCTGAAGCCATCTGCCAAGAAATCTATATCTCCTCCCTGGAGCGCAAAACCGGTATCGCCAACCGTACTCCGGAGTATATCAACTCGAAGATTCTCTCCGGGAAAGCGGTTATCGCCCTCACGGACGAGGGAGAGTTTGCCGGCTTCTCCTATATTGAATCCTGGGGAGGCAAAAGTTTCGTGGCCAATTCCGGCCTCATAGTGGCGCATAAATTCCGCGGAATGGGCATCGCCAAGCGCATCAAGGAGCAGACTTTCATCCTGTCCCGCAAGCTCTTCCCGGATGCCAAGATCTTCTCCATCACCACCGGATCGGCCGTGATGAAGATGAACTACGAGTTTGGCTTCCGTCCCGTCCCCTTTGCAGAGCTCACGGACGACCCTGAGTTCTGGAAAGGCTGCGAAGGCTGCCGCCATTTTTCCATCCTGAAGGATCGAGATTACAAGATGTGCCTTTGCACAGGCCTCCTGTACGACCCTAAGGAGCATCTCACCATCCATCATCCCGGAGAAGCATGATCCGGGCGGGTATCATAGGAGGCGCCGGCTACACGGCGGGAGAACTGGTAAGGCTGCTGGTGAATCATCCGGGGGCCGATATTGCCTGGATCCACTCGGAGAGCCAGGCCGGAAAGGCCGTGGCAGAGCATCACCCCGGCCTGGTGGGAGACACAGACCTGGTTTTCACGGACGAGGTGAACCTGGATAACATAGACGTCCTTTTCCTCTGCTCGGCCCACGGGCAAAGCAAGGTTTTCTGGGAGGGACATCCCTGTCCGGAGGGGCTCAAGGTCATAGACCTGGCCCAGGACTACAGGGACGAATCTGAAGGCTATGTCTACGGCCTCACGGAGCTCAACCGGGAGCGGATTGCCGCTGCGCAGAAAGTAGCCAACCCCGGCTGCTTTGCTACGGCCATCCAACTGGCCCTGCTGCCGCTTTCGAAGGCCGGCCTGCTGAAGGGAGAGATCAGTGTCCAGGCCATCACCGGGTCTACGGGCGCCGGCGTCAAGCCTTCGGCCACCACCCACTTCAGCTGGCGTAGCAACAACCTTTCGGCCTATAAAGTGCTTACTCATCAGCATCTTGCAGAAATCCGCCGCAATCTGGGCGTGGGGGAAAACCTCCACTTCATCCCGGTGAGGGGAGATTTCGCCAGGGGCATTTTCGCCGTTGCGCAGCTTGCCTGCGAACTTCCCCTGGAGCAGGTGAAAGCCCTGTATGAAGATTTTTATGCATCGGCCCCTTTCACCTGGGTGCTCTCCACTCCGGCAGACCTCAAGCAGGTGGTGAACACCAACAAATGCCTGCTTTCCCTGGAGGCCCACGAGGGGCAGCTGGTGGTTACCAGCGTTATCGACAACCTCCTCAAGGGCGCTTCCGGCCAGGCGGTGGAAAATATGAACCTTCTTTTCGGCCTGCCCCAGACGGAAGGCCTCCAACTCAAGGCGCTGGCCTTTTGATCAGCTATGGACTTATTCAATGTATACAAAAGGTGGGATATAGAGCCTGTCCGTGGCAGCGGCTCCCGGCTGTGGGATGCCGCCGGGCAGGAATATCTGGACCTTTACGGCGGACACGCCGTCATCAGCATCGGCCACAGCCATCCGCATTATGTAGAGGCCATCACGCGGCAGATTGCCAAGCTGGGTTTCTATTCCAATGCGGTGCAGAATGGTCTGCAGGACACGCTGGCCCAAAAACTGGGCGCCATCAGCGGCTACCCCGGCTATCATCTTTTCCTCTGCAACAGCGGGGCCGAGGCCAATGAGAACGCCCTCAAGCTGGCGTCCTTCCATACCGGCCGGTCCCGGGTGCTGGCTTTCAGCGGCGCCTTCCACGGACGCACCGGCGGCGCGGTGAGCGTAACGGACAATCCCAAGATCCGCTCTCCGTTCAATGCTACGGACAAGGTAACCTTCGTCCCCCTGGGAGATCTGGAGGCCGCACAGAAGGAACTGGCCACCCGGGCCTATGCTGCCGTCATCATCGAAGGCATTCAGGGCGTTGCGGGCATCCGCCTTCCTTCGGACGCCTTTCTGAAAGAGCTCCGCACCCTCTGCGACCAGACGGGAACCCTCCTGGTGGCCGATGAAATCCAGTCCGGCTGCGGCCGCACGGGAAAGTTCTTCGCCCATCAGCACGCGGGCATCCAGGCGCACCTTGTCACGATGGCGAAGGGCCTTGCCGGGGGCATCCCCATCGGCGCCGTACTCATCTCCCCGGAAATCCAGGCTTCCTACGGCCTTCTGGGAACCACCTTCGGCGGAAACCACATTGCCTGTGCGGCGGCCATCGCCGTGCTGGATGTGATAGAAAAGGAAAACCTGGTGGAGCACGCCGAAAAGTTGGGAGAGTGGTTCCGTCAGCAGCTCCAGGGAGACCCTGCCCTGGTGGAGTACCGTGGCCGCGGCCTGATGATCGGCCTGGAAATCAAGCCCGAATGGACGGGCCTCAGAGACCGGCTCCTGAAGGAAAAGCATATCTTTACCGGGGCCTCCGGAGAGCGGGTCATCCGCCTGCTTCCCGCCCTGAACCTTCCCGAGGAAGACGCTCAGACCTTTGTTCAAGCTTGGAAAGACCTTACGAAATGATGCATTTTACCAGTATAAAGCAGCTGGGCAGCCTCAAGGACGCCCTGGCCGCTGCGGCCGCCGTGAAGGCGAACCGCTTTGCCGACCAGCAGCTGGGCCGGAACAAGACCGCCCTGCTGGTGTTTTTCAATAACAGCCTCCGCACCCGCCTCAGCACCCAGAAAGCGGCCCAGAACCTGGGAATGAACGTGATTGTGCTGGATGTGAATCAGGGTGCCTGGAAACTGGAAACCGGCCACGGCGTGGTGATGGACGGGGACAAGAGCGAGCATCTGCTGGAAGCCATCCCGGTGATGGGCTGCTACTGCGATGTCATCGGCGTCCGTTCCTTTGCCCGTTTTGAATCCCGCGAAGACGATTATAATGAGGTGATCCTGAATCAGTTCATTCAGTATTCCGGCCGCCCGGTGTTCAGTATGGAGGCCGCCACGCGCCATCCGCTGCAGACTTTTGCAGACATTATCACCATCGAGGAACACAAGACCAAGGCCCGTCCCAAGGTGGTGATGACGTGGGCTCCCCACCCGAAGGCCCTGCCCCAGGCCGTACCCAACTCCTTTGCGGAAGGGATGTCCATGACGGATTACGACTTTGTGATTGCCAACCCCGAAGGCTACGACCTGGCGCCGGAGTTTGTCGGTAATGCAAGAGTGACGCACAACCAGGACGAGGCCCTGGAAGGGGCAGATTTCGTCTACGCCAAGAACTGGGCCCCGTACCAGGCCGATATATACGGTAAGGTGGTCAACTACGACATGGGCTGGACGGTTAGCAAGGAAAAGATGGCCCTTACCAATGACGCCTTCTTCATGCACTGCCTGCCGGTGCGCCGCAATATGATTGTGACGGACGAGGTGATCGAAAGCCCCCGCTCGCTGGTGATTCCCGAGGCGGCCAACCGGGAGATATCGGCCCAGACCGTCCTCAAGATGATGCTGCAGTCCCTATGATTACCGTAGTCAAGTGCGGCGGACAGGTGCTGGACGACGACCTTCTGCTGGAGGCCTTCTGCCGGGATTTTGCCGCGCTCGAGGGCCCCAAAGTGCTGGTGCACGGCGGCGGCGCCCTGGCGGGCCGCTTCCAGAAAGCCCTGGGCATGGAGCCCGTCAAATATGAGGGCCGGAGGGTGACGGACGAAGCCACCCTGCAGGTGGTGACGATGGTCTACGCCGGCTGGTGCAACAAAAAGGTGGTTTCGCTCCTGCAGGCCGATGGCTGCAACGCCGTGGGCCTTTCCGGCTGCGACGGATCGGTGGTCACCGCTTCCCGTCGGCCCCCGCTCACCCTTTCCGACGGCCGCGCCGTGGATTTCGGCTGGGTGGGAGACGTGACGCCCGGAAGCGTGAATGCCGCTTTCCTTCAACTTCTGCTGGAAAAAGGAATGACGCCTGTTCTGAGTGCCATCAACCACGACGGCCAGGGGCATCTTCTCAATACCAATGCCGATACGGTGGCCGCCTCGGTGGCTGCGGCCCTGGGCGCATCGCTGGTCACCTGCTTCGAACAGCCGGGCGTGCTGCAAAACCGCGAAGATCCCTCCAGCGTGATACCTATAATAGATAAGGAGACGTACGCGGCCCTGAAGGCCGATGGCGTAGTGGCCGATGGAATGATTCCCAAACTGGACCAGGCGTTCGATGCCCTGGACAAGGGAGCCAGGCAGGTGAGGATTTGCCACAGCGGCGCCCTTCTCACCGGAGGGGGAACCATTATCCGATAAACATTGCGAAAAAAGTCAAAAAAAATTTGCGATTCAAAAAATAATGTCTACCTTTGCAGTCCCGTTTGAAACGAACGGGATTTTTTACGGCCATTTGGCCAGGAAAAAGTTCATTGACAATACTGAGAGAATAGATTAGAGGTAAAGCAAAAGATAGAGTTAGTCTGATAAAAGAAGTTATCAAAACGGAATTTTCGGACTACAATTTCAATAGGCAAGAGCAAACGAGTAGA
>JAEEGL014625897.1_pt1 | contig 24346 bp, 19 predicted proteins | sample 9134231 | NCBI WGS metagenome assembly JAEEGL01 (sample SAMN16246548, study PRJNA631951) | gut metagenome | biome: gut microbiome; feature: rumen; material: fiber-attached | host: Bos | place: Iran: Karaj | collected 2018-10
GACCCTTCACACCAACCATTCCCTTAGAGACAGCGAAGTCGAGAAATTCCTTCTCCAGCTCCTTATACTCGTCGGCCATCACGAAGCAGAGGTTCATCAGCGAACGATCCTCCTCCTTGGCTGTACCTACGAAGAGCTTGTTGCGGTCGATCTCGCCATAGACGATCTCTGCGCGCTGCTTGGCCAGCTTGTCCATAGCCTCGACACCACCCTGGCGCTTGATCCAGCGGAGGTTCTCAAGGGCGCAGTAGATGGGCACCACAGGAGGCGTGTTGAACATCGAACCCTTGTCGACATGTGTGCGGTAGTCGAGCATCGTGGGAATCTCACGCGGAGCCTTACCCAGCTTCTCGTCCTTCACAATAACGATAGTCACACCAGCCATAGACAGGTTCTTCTGGGCACCGGCATAGATGGCATCATACTTGCTCACGTCAACGGGACGGCTCATGAAGTCTGAAGACATATCAGCAATCAGGGGCACGCTGACATCGAGGTCCTTGCGGATCTCAGTACCGTAGATCGTGTTGTTCGTCGTGATGTGCAGATAGTCGGCATCAGCGGGAACGGTCCAATCCTTGGGGATGAATGTGTAGTTGGCATCGGCAGAAGAAGCGACCTCAACGACCTCACCGAAGAGTTTAGCTTCCTTCATGGCCTTCTTTGCCCACACGCCAGTGTTCAGGTAGGCAGCCTTCTTAATCAGGAAATTGAAGGGAATCATGCAGAACTCGAGACTAGCACCACCACCGAGGAAGATCACGGAGTAGCCTTCGGGGATGTCGAGCAGCTCCTTGGTCAGAGCCACAGCCTCGTCTACCACAGGCTGAAAATCCTTTGCACGGTGGCTGATCTCCATCAGAGAGAGACCTGAGCCATTGAAATCAAGACACTGTTGAGCGGTTGCTTCGATGACCTCACGGGGAAGCATCGAGGGACCTGCATTAAAGTTGTACTTCTTCATTTGGTTGTTTATTTTGAATGTTTATAATGAATGTTTCCGAAAAACGCTGCGAAATTACACTTTTATTTTCATTCGGCCAAATATTTGAGCAGAAATTCACAAAAATAATCGTTTTTCTTTCAATTTGTCAACTCCGCTTGCTAATTTTGTGCCAACTTTTGGTGCAAAGATACAAAGATTTCTGCATATTACTTGCATTTTAATCGGGATACTTTTAAGCCTTTTGGATTTTTTTACTCTTTTACCTTTATACTTATTTACTTTTTTATTAACTTTGCATGCGTTATGACACAAAAGGAACATCAGATACTCATCAGCCTCGCCTCAAACGAGCAGCAAGAAGCCCACTTGGCAGCTGCCCGTGAACAGTTATCACAACTGCTGACTGAGGCTCATTTCACCTCTGCCATCTGGACGGAGCCCGTCAACACCAGCCGTAAGGAACCCTATCTGAACCAACTCTGCAAAGGGACCACCGCCTTTGGCGAGGGGCTGTTGTGTGAGGTGCTGAAAGAGACAGAGAAGCGTTTGGGCCGCACCCGCAACGAAGACGGCATCGTGGCCATCGACCTCGATCTATTGCAGTATGACGACCGAAAACATCATCTGCGAGACTGGGAAAGAAACTACGTAAAGGATTTATTAAACGAATTATGAGAAAGTTATTCATTATCACGACGTTACTATCTGTTGCGATTTCTATAGAGGCACAGCGGTTTGAGGATTACTTTGAAGACCGCACCCTTCGTCTCGACTATACCTTTGCCGGCGATGAAGTTCTCCAGCAGATATATGTCGACGAGCTCATCAGCCTACCCCATTGGTATGGCCGCAGAGACCGTCTGGCAGAGCTGCCGCTGAAAGGAAACGGTCAGATCACCATGCGCTCAAAGGCCGATGGAACCGTGATTTACCGTCATTCCTTCTCCACCCTCTTCCAGGAATGGCTCGCTACAGCAGAAGCCAAGCAGACACAGAAATCGTTTGAGAATGTATTCCTCGTGCCCTTCCCCAAAGATTCCACGGAAATAACGGTGGAACTGTTCGATTATCACGATCGAGTCATCAATTCGATGACCCATACCGTTAACCCCAAGGATATCCTGATCCGTAAGGCTGGTGAGCGCAACATCACCCCCTACGACGTGCTCCATCAGGCAGCCGACACCTCTAAATGTATCCGAATCGCCTTTGTGGCAGAAGGTTACACAGCCGATGAAATGGACCATTATCTCGATGACTGTCAGAAGGCCATCGGCTCGCTTTTCAACCACGAGCCGTTCAAATCGATGCAAGACCGTTTCAACATTATTGCCGTGAAATCCGTATCGGAAGAGTCCGGCACCAGCTGGCCAGCCAAGGGCATCTGGAAGAACACGGCCCTCGGCTCACACTTCGACACGTTCTACAGCGACCGTTATCTGACCACCTTGCATCTGAAACGCTTGCACGACCTGTTGGCTGGCACGCCCTACGAACATATCATCATCCTGGTGAATACCGAGCACTATGGTGGTGGCGGCATCTACAACTCCTACAATCTCAGTTATACCGGTGGTCCTCAGTTCCTACCCGTCGTGGTGCACGAATTCGGCCATTCCTTCGGTGGATTGGGCGATGAGTATGCCTATGGTAACGATGACCCCATGTACTTTGACGACACAGAGCCTTGGGAGCCCAACCTGACCACTAAGGCTACAGCCTTCATCAAGTGGGAGAGCCTGATTAAGGAAGGAAAGGCTGGTCTCGTTGAGGGTGGCGGCTACTTGGAGAAAGGTGTCTGGCGTGGTTGCGAGAACTGTCGTATGCGTACCAATGAGGAGCCAGAGTTCTGTGTTGTCTGCCAAGAGGCTTTAGTCCGACTGATTGATTTCTATACGAAATGATTTACGAGGTTTCATCGATACACGACGAGCGCATCGCTCTCTTTGCCTCCATGACTGAGGCCCAGCTGCGCAACCGTCTGAACAAAGAACAAGGCCTTTTCATCGCAGAAAGTCCGAAGGTCATCCGTGTGGCGCTTGATGCTGGCTACGAGCCACAGGCCTTGCTCTGCGAACAGAAACACATCGATGGCGATGCCGCTGATATCATCCGTCGTTGCCCAGAGATGCCTGTCTACACGGGTTCCAGGGAGCTACTTGCTCAATTGACGGGCTACACCTTGACCCGTGGCGTGCTCTGTGCCATGCGTCGGAAACCAGAGCAATCTTTAGCAGAAATCCTCCAAGATGCTAAGCGCGTTTGTGTGATCGACAGCGTATGCGACACTACTAATATAGGTGCCATTTTCCGTTCTGCCGCAGCCCTCGGCATAGATGCAGTATTACTTACACGAAGTGCATGTGACCCCTTGAACCGCAGATCAATACGCGTCTCGATGGGCACCGTTTTCTTGGTGCCTTGGACTTGGCTTGACGACTATTCCGACCTTCGTTCTCTCGGCTTCAAAACAGCCGCTATGGCTCTCAGCGATGACAGCATTTCCCTCTCCGACCCTATCCTCAAAGCACAGGATCGTTTGGCCATTATTATGGGTACCGAGGGCGAAGGACTGCCTCAGAAAACAATAGAGGATGCAGACTATACTGTCCGCATCCCCATGCATCATCAAGTTGACTCCCTGAATGTGGCCGCAGCAGCTGCCGTCGCCTTCTGGGAACTCACGAAATAATCAGCCCTTACTATCCTTGGCTGTCACGACGGTGACGATATAAGCGCTCAACAACACCAAGGCGCCAGCTACGGGTTTGTCCCAAGTGAGCACGTCCTGCCCTAATATGATGGCTATAAACGAGGCAATCACGGGCTGAAGGTTTGTATAGATCGACACCGTCGTGGCCTGCAGATACTTCATGGCAAAAGGAATCAGGAAGTATCCAAGGGCCGTAGCACAGAGCACGATGAAGAGCATCTCCACCACTCCATCCCATTGACAGGCAGAGGTATAGAGTGCATTCATCGGCAAATCAGGGATGGCGATAGGCACCGTCACGATAGCAGAAATCAGGAACACATATTTCATCTGCGTGACAGGCGAATACTTAGACGCGACGTTTCTGGTGATAATCAGATAGATAGCCCAGGTGAGCACACTCAGAATGGCGAGTGTGATGCCCAACAGGTCGTTCTTTCCTGAGCCCAACGACTGACTCATCAGCACCATCAATACAGCACCACCGATACCCAACAAGACGCCAACAGACTTCAGCGGTGTGATCTTCTCACCAATGGTCAGGGCGGCACAAAGCATCACGGCTACAGGCGTCAGTGTGGCAATCAACGAGAAATACACAGGACTGGTATAATCGAGTGCCCAGGCCGTGAGCGTCTGGGAGATGACAAACCCCAGCAATCCACCTGCGAGGATGGTGATCAGATCGCGACGCTCCACGTGTTCCTTCGGCATAAAGGCCGCAATGAGCCAGAATACCAAACAAGCACCGAGACTACGAGTAGCCATATAACCCATAGGCGTCACCCAGGAGTCAAGCAACAGTTTGGTCACAGGGACTCCGAGTCCGAAGATTGTGTTCGCAAGGAAGATAGCGCTATGCGCCTGAATTTTCTTATTCATTTGAAGTTTTAAAGTTTATGATTATTATTACCTTTTTATCATTTCCAGCCTTTGGCGGAGACTCATCTTGGCATACTTGCGCCACTCCTGAGCCCCACCCTCACATCGGGCGAGATAGTCAGCGTCGTTCATATGTTTATACGCCTCCATCTCGAAAGGATTCAGGAGATAGGCCGCGTGCTTCAACTGCCGACGCACGGAGAAACCTACACAAAGCGTCTTCAACCAATACCATAAATATAATAGGTAGAAGCAGAACCAGGAATCATGACAAGCCTGTGCCTGCCGCAGATGAATCATCTCGTGGTTCTTCATGGCCGCACCTTGTTTCGTGTTGAAACGGTCTGCCTCCTGTTGTGACGGCGTGAGGATCGTACCGAAGAATGTCAGCCCTTCATATCCATTCCGCAGCCAAAACGTATTGACTATGGCAGGCATGTCGACAATCCGGCTGGGTCGCACAGACCGCCACATGATAGGCACTATCTGGAACATCATCAGCATTATGGCTGCAAAGGTACGAATAAGCGGGAGAAATACCAAATTAATTTGAGTTTTTCGCTAAATCGATAGGTTGATTCACTTTTTTTCGTTACCTTTGCACAAAAATAGCAGACTATGGACGAGAAAGAAAGAATCATACAACTGCGGCAGGAATTGCACGAGCATAACTACAAATACTATGTGCTGAACCAGCCGACCATCGGCGACCAGGAGTTCGACTTCATGATGCACGAGTTGCAGGACTTGGAGGCGAAGCACCCTGAGATGGCCGATCCGAATTCCCCCACCCAGCGCGTAGGTAGCGATTTGAAAGAGGAATTCCGGCAGGTAGAGCACAAGTACCCCATGCTCTCGCTGGCAAACACCTACAACGAACAGGATGTCAGCGACTGGTACGAGAGTGTGAAGAAGGGCTTGGCTGGTGAGGATTTCGAGGTTTGCTGTGAGATGAAATACGACGGACTGTCGATTTCGCTGACTTATGTCGATGGTCGTCTGATACAGGCTGTAACTCGTGGTGATGGTGTTCGTGGTGATGATGTAACAGCCAACGTAAAGACCATCCGATCGATACCTTTGGTGCTCACACCACCAGCAACTGATGATCTCTTTGCTGCACCCTCGTATCCCCGTGAATTCGAGATCCGCGGTGAGATCTTGATGCCTTGGACCGTGTTTGAGCGACTGAACAAGGAGCGCGAAGAAGTAGAAGAACCATTGTTTGCCAACCCAAGAAATGCGGCCAGTGGTACGCTGAAAAGTCAGAAGTCAAGTTTGGTGGCAAGCCGTCAGCTGGATGCCTACCTCTATTATCTACTGGGTGAGGAACTGCCAGCCGAAGGCCACTATGAGAACTTAGAGGTGGCTCGTTCCTGGGGCTTCAAGATCAGCGAGGGCATGAAGAAAGTGAAGACACTTGAAGAGATCTACGATTTCATCAACTATTGGGACCAGGCACGTAAAAGTCTTCCTGTAGCCACAGACGGTATTGTATTGAAAGTAAACTCATTACGACAGCAGCGCTCACTCGGATTTACAGCAAAAAGTCCTCGTTGGGCCATTGCCTATAAGTTTAAGGCAGAGCGTGTCTGTACCCGTCTGAATGAAGTGACTTATCAGGTGGGGCGCACTGGTGCCGTTACCCCTGTGGCAAACATGGATCCTGTGCAGTTGGCAGGTACTACCGTGAAGCGTGCCACGCTGAACAACGAAGACTTTATCAAGAGCTTTGACCTGCACATCGGCGACTATGTCTATGTGGAAAAAGGTGGAGAGATCATCCCGAAGATCGTGAGTGTGGATATCGACCAGCGTCCTATTATCGCTCAGCCTGTGCAGTTCATCAAGCGCTGTCCGGAGTGTGGTACGCCTTTGGTAAGATATGAAGGTGAAGCAGCTTGGTATTGCCCTAACGACACGGGATGTCCGCCACAGATTAAAGGCAGAATCGAACATTTCATCGCCCGCAAGGCCATGAACATCGATTCGCTGGGTCCCGAAACCATCGATGACTATTACCGTCAGGGACTCATCAAAAACGTGGCAGACCTGTATAAGATAGAGGTACAGCAAATCAATGGTGATGGTTCACGAACCAAGTCTGCACAACGTATCGTGAATGGCATCCAGGCATCGACGCAAGTGCCTTTTGAACGCGTGGTCTTTGCCCTCGGTATTCGTTTTGTAGGCGAAACATCAGCTAAGTTGCTGGCCCGTCACTTTAAGAACATCGACGCCCTGATGGCTGCAGGTCTTGAGGAGTTGCAGGAGATAGAGGGTATCGGCGAGGTGATGGCCAAGAGTATCATCACCTACTTCCACGATGAGAAGAACCTTGAGATCATAGAACGGTTGCGCAGCTATGGACTACAAATGAAACTGTCTGAAGAACAAACGGCAGCGACATCGGATATTCTCGCCGGACAGTCTGTGGTCATCAGCGGTGTCTTCACTCATCACAGCCGCGATGAATACAAGACAATCATCGAACAAAACGGCGGCAAGAACGTTGGAAGCATCAGCAGCAAGACATCATTTATACTGGCTGGCGAGAATATGGGCCCTTCGAAACTTCAAAAGGCTGAAAAGCTGGGGATTAAGATTATGAGCGAGGACGAGTTCTTGGAACTGTTGAACACGAACCAATAAACATTATTCGTCCCAATAACTGATGGTTCGGCGTTGCTCTACGGTCTGGATAGTTGTGCGCTGTCCCTTCTCCCAATAAGTGAGCTGCATTTTGTTCACCGTCCAATTGTCATTGTCATCGCGCTCCTGGAGGTCATTCTTCATGCTGATGGAGACGATACATTCATTATCCTTCGTAAACGCCTTCATGCTCTGCTGGATAATCTCGTAGCTGGTGTTATAGCGGTATTCATTGATAGAACGAAGACCTGATGTGGCGTTAACAAGGGTGCGTTTTACCAAACAACCGTCTGAATCATATTCGTAGGTTAACTTACTCTTGCCCCCAGACTTCTCCAACATAGCGGCACGGATCAGATAACCACGGGAATCATATTCACGGTCAACCAATTCATCGTTAGCCAGACGACCTGTTTCATCGAAGTGTTCAATATCATTTTCTATCACAGGATTCTCGGTAATCACTTCCTGCACGAGGCCTTTCAGTCCCATGTTCGCCGCATCTTTATAATATGGTGCTGTGTTCAGGTAGTAATAGCGGATAGCATGACGCCCCATCTCATCTAATCCCGTCGACTGTCGAATGTATCCGTAGGCATTGAGTTTATAGAGTGAGCCGTCACCCTTGGCGCTGAACGTCCCCCACTCGCGCTGCAATCTGCCTATCAGGTACTTCTGGTTGCGGTCATAGAGATCACGGGTACGATATGGACCACAAGTCACCACTGCGTCGGAGAGCAGTTTGGTTTTCTCGTTGACGGTGACCATCATCGTCGACTTGATGCCATAGAAGTCACCTTCGAAGTAATACGTGTCTGGTTCGGGCTCTTCCGGATGCACTTGTTTGAGACCTGCACTATCCAAGGCAGGAATAAACACCGAGTCTGGACCTTCCAAAGGAACGCCCATGATGGAAATACACTTAGCATCGGCAAGCGTCTGAGACCAGACACCTACAGTAGCAAGAATAGCGAGTCCGAATAACAATAATTTCTTCATTTGCGTGCAAAGTTAGTGCAAATAATTGACATTACGAAATATTTAGTACTATTTTAATAATGTAAAACTCCTGAAAGCTTGTTTCTTTTAGTGTTTTTTTGTAACTTTGCACCCTGAAATTCATTCAATAGAAGAATAACAAATGATAAAGACCACCATTAAATTGGCTGCCGACACTCACGTCGGATATGTCAGAAACAATAATGAAGACAGTTTCATTCTATGCAGCGATCTTGATGCTTCAGACTGGCATGCTGAGAAAACTTCATTAGAGGTTTGCCCTGGTGAAGGAGGTACGCTTGCTGTAGTAGCAGACGGCATGGGAGGCATGATGGCAGGAGAAGTGGCATCAGCTATCGTCGTAGAAACTATTCAGGACCAATTCACTTTAGAACGTATTAAGACAGCCATAAACAGTGACAATCAGATACTTCAATTTATCGAAGAGGCTGTCATGAAAGCCAACGACAATATTATAGCGCATGGCGACAGTCACCCTGAGACCATGGGTATGGGCACCACGCTTGTAATGGCTTGGATCATCAACAGCAAAGCATATATCTGCTGGTGTGGTGACAGTCGTTGTTACGTTTATAATGAACATCGCGGTCTCATTCAACTCACTCATGACCATTCTTATGTTCAGGAACTTGTTGACAAAGGGCAACTGAGTCAGGAGGAAATGCTTTCTCATCCCTATGCGAATATCATTACCCATTGCCTCGGTGATGTCGGTAATGCCGCTGAGTCAGATTGTCATGTTTATAATATGAATGACGGCGACATCATCCTACTTTGTAGTGACGGACTGACCACGATGTGTCGTGATCAGGAAATCGAAACGATATTGAAGGCTCATGGACATCAACCAGAGGCTTGCTGCGATCGTTTGATTTCATCGGCATTGGAAGCTGGTGGAAACGACAATGTTACTGTTGCCGTCTTGGATTATAATATGCAACAAGGATGATGAAGAAAGGACTGGTACTGGAAGGTGGAGCTATGCGCGGCTTATTCACTTGCGGCATCATCGATGTGATGATGGAGGCAGGGATAGAGCCTGACGGACTAATCGGCGTATCTGCTGGTGCAGCCTTTGGGTGCAACTATAAGTCCAGACAACCTGGTCGTGCCTTAAGATATAATAAAAGGTTCGCACGCGATAAACGCTATTGCAGTTGGCAGTCGTGGTTGAAAACGGGCAATCTTTACAATGCGGAATTCGGCTATCACATCATACCAGCCCAATATGATTTCTTCGACGAAGAGGCATATAATTCGAACCCGATGGCATTTTATGCCGTCTGCACCGATGTGGAGACAGGCAAACCGGTCTATAAGAAACTGGATCAGGCGACTCCCCTCACCTACGACTGGATCCGAGCCTCGGCTTCGATGCCGTTAGTCTCAAAGGTGGTGGAGTTGGAAGGATATAAAGTACTCGACGGAGGTGTGGCAGATTCAATCCCCCTCGCCTACTTTGAAAGTATCGGTTACGAGCGTAACGTGGTCATCCTCACACAACCAGAGGGTTATATTAAGGAGCACAACCCCCTGATGCCCTTGATGCGCATTGCCCTCAGAAAGTATCCCCACATGATTGAGGCAATGGACAAGCGGCATATCATGTACAACCAACAGCTGGAATATGTCCGACAAGCAGAACAAGAAGGTCGCTGTTTGGTCATAAGGCCTGACGAGAAGCTTCATATCGGTCGTATTTCACACAATCCGGAAGAGATGCAGCAAGTATATGACATTGGTCGTGATACAGGCCTCAGATATTTAGAAAGATTAAAGGAGTTCTACAAATGAGAATAGACATCATCACCGTATTGCCCGAGATGCTCGAGGGCTTTGTCCATGAGTCCATCCTGGCACGAGCCGAGAAGAAAGGTCTGGCGGAGATTCGCCTGCACAACCTGCGTGACTATACCCTCGACAAGTGGCGTCGTGTCGACGATTACCCCTATGGTGGTTCTGCCGGCATGGTCATGCAATGCGAACCCATCGACCGTTGTATCTCTGCCCTGAAAGCCGAGCGCGACTACGACGAGGTTATCTTCACTTCGCCAGATGGTGAGCGCTTCGACCAGCATATCGCCAACGAACTCTCATTGAAAGGCAATCTGATTATTCTCGCAGGCCACTACAAAGGCATCGATCAGCGCATCCGCGACCATCTCATCACTCGTGAGATCTCCATCGGCGATTTCGTTCTCACTGGCGGCGAGCTGGTGGCTGCCATGATTGCCGATGCCGTCGTCCGCGTTGTCCCTGGTGTTATCGGCGATGAACAGAGTGCCCTCTCCGACTGTTTCCAGGACGACATCCTCGCTGCCCCTATCTACACCCGACCTGCCGACTATAAAGGCTGGAAGGTGCCCGATATCCTTCTCAGCGGCAACGAAGCCAAGATTCGTGAATGGGAACTCGATCAGGCTATGGAGCGCACCCGCCGCCTCCGTCCGGACTTGCTGAAGGTTTAGATAGACTAAAGTCGGACTTTAGATAGACTAAACTCCGACTTTACTGCCTCTAAACTCCAAGTAACGTTTTTAGGGCGTGTTTGGCTTGTTTTTGAGGGGATGACAATTACACGAAATTATTTTACTTCACCACAATCTTGATACCATTTTGAATATAGATGCCCTTGGTACTTGGTTTTGTTACTCTGCGGCCCTGAAGGTCGTAAAGAGCTGCATTTGAGGACTTTTCGATCGTTGCGGGCGAATGGATGGCAGTAGAAGTTCCCCAACCTGCAGAGCGGTCTTCAAGGGTGATGATGCGATCGTCAGACATACACTTCGTCCATTCCTCCTTGCTGGTCTTGTCGACAAACTTCCCGTTCCAAGTCTGATACCAAGGCATCCACCACGACCAGACGGCATCTTCTTCGAACTCTTTATCGATATCAGGGATTGGTCCATTTTCTGAAAGTGCGATGAGCTTTTTGCCAGCAGAGAGCGTCTTCAGTTTGTCGAAGGCAGCATAGTTGCTGCCGTAGTCAAAGGGATCGTTGTAAATATCGATTGAAATAACATCGTAATATGATTCACCAGGATTCCAATCTGCATCGTCAGCATTGCAGGGATTCCACACCCAGATGACATTGTGCACACCCTTCACGTTGACCATCTCGTCGAAAATGAGTTGATAGAGTTTGACGCACGACTCAGCACCGCTGGCTCCCCACCAGAACCAAGCGCCGCTTGCCTCGTGGAGCGGACGGAAGATACAAGCGATGCCAGCAGACTGCATGTCCAGGAAGTAGTCGGCTACCGTATCGATGTCCTTAATGATGTTAGCATAGAGTTCCGAAGAGGTATTCCAACTGCCATCGGCATTCATGGCGTCGGTGATTCTTGTGGTGCAAGCATCCTTACCGTCAATCTTGCAATAGAACTCGCCAGACTTGCGGCTAGGGTCGCGCCAATGCCAGGTGAAGGCGGGCAGACCGCCACGATTGAAGAGGTCTTTAGCCAATTGGATAGAGCGGTTGGTGTAGTCCTTGAACCAAGAATCGTTCTCGCTGCTGCCTGTGGCATTCATAAAGTCGAAGCCTACGAGAGCGGGATATTTGCCAGAAGCTTCGTAGACGGCCTTCACATCGGCATGCTGGGTGACGTCACCATTGGCGGTCTCCATGTCACCAGTCATAATACCTGAGATGGTCTTCTTGCCGAAATTGTCGTATAGGAAAGTGTAGACTTCCTTGGTACAGTCTGCAGCCTTCGCATCGACAGGCGTCTGGGCGATGTCGAACTGTACAGCGCTACTACTGCCACTCACGATACGGATATAGTCGATGAGATACCAAGTCCAACTGGGCGTGATTTCAATTGTATTATTCCCTTCGTTCATGATGAAGGCCCCTATTTCAGCTTCACCGACACCTGCTACTGGAGTCTGGAAAGTGCTTGACGAGCCATTAACGGAAATGTTAACAGTCTTATCACCCCATTGTCCGTCGTAGCCGACATAAACGGTCTGTTTGCCAGCTTCGCTCGCGTTATAAGTGAAAGTAATCTTGGCATTATTCTCCTTCATGGCCAATGCCTTACCTCCAGAATAGATGTCGTTTTCAACAACTTCACATTTTTCCGAGACAGCATCTTCTGCCTCCAGCTTTGTGCCTTCCTGTGCATTGGATGTGGTCCATCCACAGGCCAGCATGGAAATCATAAATAATACTTTTTTCATGTTTGATAGTAGTTTTGAGAATTGTTTTACCGATGCAAAGATATGAAAAAATTATCGAACTAACAAATAAAGATTCAGGAAATAACTGGCATTTCAATAATAATACCTAACTTTGCAAAGAAAGTATCAAAAAAGGCATCCCGCAAAGGATGCCTTCTATATTATTTTGCAAAGCGCTCTGCCTGTTGGCGGATAAGCTCTGCGTCGTTAAAGTAATCGATACGCATGGCCTTGCGAACCTCGTCCATCGTCTGGGCTCCGACCTCGCGCGCCTGCGCAGTACCTTTCTTTAATATATTATAGATCTCAGGGATATCCTTCTCTAACTCTGCACGACGCTGGCGCATGGGCTCAAGGAACTGGTTGAGCACTTGATTAAGGAACTTCTTGCACTTCATGTCACCCAGTCCGCCACGACGGTAGTGATCCTTCAGTTCGTCAAGATTCTGATATTCGGGCCAGAAGTTGGCGAAGTCGGCATCGGTCGAGAAGGCATCGAGATAGGTAAACACAGCGTTGCCCTCCACATGGCCTGGGTCGTTAAGATTGATATGCTCAGGGTCGGTATACATCGAGCGCACTTTCTGCCAAACTTCATCAGCCGAGTCGGAGAGGTAGATACAGTTGCCAAGCGATTTGGACATCTTCTCCTTGCCGTCGGTGCCAGGCAGACGACGAGCAGTCACATTCTCGGGCAACATGATATTGGGTTCGACGAGCACTTCCGCATAGATCTGATTGAAACGGCGCACAAGCTCACGGGTAACCTCAAGCATTGGCTCCTGGTCTTCTCCGGCAGGAACGGTTGTAGCCTTGAACAGCGTGATGTCGGCCGCTTGAGAAACAGGATAACAGAAGAAACCGAGGGGGATACTCTCACCCTCAAAACCGCGCATCTTCACTTCGGTCTTCACCGTCGGGTTGCGCTGTACACGACTGACGGAGACGAGGTTCATCAGGTAGGTTGTCAGTTCGGCCAACTCGGGGATCTGACTTTGGATAAAGAGCACACACTTCTCGGGGTCAAGACCTGCAGCCAGATAATCGAGAGCTACCTCGATGATGTTCTGACGAATCTTCTCGGGGTTGTCTGCATTGTCAGTCAAGGCCTGAACATCGGCCATGAATACAAACATTCGGTCGTAGTCGCCAGCATTCTGAAGTTGTACACGACGGCGAAGTGAGCCAACGTAGTGTCCTAAGTGGAGTTTACCGGTGGGACGGTCACCGGTCAGTATTACTTTTCCCATTGTATTATTCTTTGTTTTCAAATTTGGCTGCAAAGTTACTATTTATTTTTCAGACAGAAGAATATAGAACGCTTTTTTCTGCCTCTCTGCATAAATAATGCAAAAAAATGTCATGAACGTCATGCTTTATAATAAATTATGTGTACCTTTGCAGTCTGAATGACTAACAATTAGACTATATGTTCAGTAAAGAGACCTATATCCGACGCCGGGCCGAGCTCAAGAAGCTCGTAGGCGATGGCGTCATCATCCTGTTCGGCAACAACGAGGCTCCAGCCAACTATCCGGCCAACGCTTATGCGCCGATGCGACAGGACTCATCGTTCCTGTATTATTTCGGCCAGCACCGCGATGGTCTGGTCGGCGTGATTGACATTGATAACGACGAGGAGTGGCTCTTCGGCGACGACATCGACGTGGAAGACATCGTGTGGATGGGATTCACACCGACGGTCAACGATCTGGCTGCTGAGGTTGGTGTCAGCCATACCGCTCCGATGGCGAAGCTCAGTTCACTTCTCCACGCTCCTCGAAAAGTCCACTTCCTGCCACCATATCGCTTCGACACGAAGATTCAGATTATGGACCTGCTGGGCATTCATCCGTCAAAACAGAAGGAGAGTGCGTCACTGCCTCTGATACAGGCAGTTGTAAAGATGCGTTCAACTAAAGAATCACAGGAAATTGAAGCAATCGAACGAGCCTGCGATGTGGGTTATGTCATGCACACAACGGCACAGAGGCTTATCAAACCTGGCGTGACGGAACGGTTCATTGCAGGTCAGGTAGACGGCATCGCCCGAAGTTTGGCTCAAGGTAATAGTTTCGCCACCATCTTCTCACAGCACGGTGAGATTATGCACGGAGCACCCTCTGACGCTCCTTTAGAGGAAGGACGGTTGGTTATCTGCGACGCAGGATGTGAGTTGGACGATTACTGCTCAGACCACACGAGAACGATGCCTGTCAATGGTCAGTTTACCCAGCGTCAACTGGAGATTTACTCCATCGTAGAGGAGTGTCATGACTATGTGCTTCAGGTGGCCAAACCTGGAGTAAAATATATGGACGTGCACTTTGCGGTTTGTCGCAGGATGACAGAACGGTTGAAGGAACTCGGACTGATGAAGGGCGATGTGGACGAGGCCGTCGCTGCCGGTGCCCATGCGATGTTCCTGCCTCACGGACTGGGTCACATGATGGGTATGGACGTGCACGATATGGAAGGCCTTGGACAGATCTATGTAGGTTTCGACGAAGAGACAAGACCAAACCTCGAGCAGTTCGGCACCAACTGTCTGCGTATGGGCCGTCGACTGCAGGAGGACTTTGTGGTGACCGACGAACCGGGTATCTATTTCATTCCCGCCCTTATCGACGACTGGAAGGCCAAAGGCCATTGTGGTGAGTATCTGAATTTCGATATGCTCGAAACATACAAGGACTTCGGCGGCATCCGCATCGAGGACGATATCCTGATCACAAAGGACGGTTGCCGATTCCTCGGACAGAAGCGAATACCTTATAAGCATTAAGATTTTAACATTAAACATAATAGATTTATGAAAAAGATTCTGACTCTCGCATTGATGGCAATGATTGCCCTCAGTGTATCGGCTGCCAAGAAGAAAGAAGCAGCCAAAGACGCTAACAAACCCGTCTTTACGATTATCAAAGAGAACCCCATCACCAGCATCAAAGACCAGAACCGAAGCGGTACCTGTTGGGACTACTCTACTCTGTCGTTCTTCGAGGCCGAGATCCTGAAGGCCACAGGCAAGAAGTACACCCTCTGCGAGGCCTTCGTGGCCAACAAAACCTATATGGAACGCGCCATCCAGGTGGTACGTTATCACGGTGACTGTCAGTTCGCACAGGGCGGCTCTGCCGAGGACGTGCTCTCGACGTTGAAGAACCACGGTATCTGTCCGTTGGAAGCAATGCCCTTCCCGGGCTCGCTCTATGGTGACTCGCTGAACAACTTCAACGAGTTCTTCTCGCTGCTGGAGCCCTACGTAGACGCCATTGCCAAGAACAAGGCCAAGAAAATCTCTAATCAATGGAAGGTCGGACTGCAGGGCATCCTGGACGCATACCTCGGCAAGTGCCCCGAAAAGTTCACCTTCGAGGGTAAGGAATACACACCGAAGACATTCGTGAAGAGCCTCGGCATCAACCTCGACGACTATGTGAGCATTACCAGTTACACCCACCATCCGTTCTACACGGCCTTCCCTGTGGAAGTGCAGGACAATTGGCGTTTCCCGCTGAGTTACAACGTGCCGATGGACGAGATGATGCAGATCATCGACAACGCCATCAACAACGGCTATACTGTTGCCTGGGGCGGTGACGTCTCGGAGGAAGGCTTCACCCGTCAGGGACTGGCCTACGCCATCGATGCCAAGCAGGCTCAGAGTCTCGCAGGAAGCGACATGGCCCGCTGGCTGAAGCTGACAGCCGACAAGAAGCGTAACATCATCGACTCATTAGGTTGCACGGTTCCCGAGATTATTCCAACCCAGCAAATGCGTCAGGAGCGTTTCGACAACTGGGAGCTGACCGACGACCACGGTATGCATATCTTCGGTGTGGCAAAAGATCAGAACGGTAAGGAATACTATATGGTTCAGAACTCTTGGGGTGAGAGCGGCGAATACAAAGGAATCTGGTACATGACCAAGACTTTTATCGCTGCCAACACGATGGACTTCCTCATCAATAAGAACGCCATCCCCGCAGAAATCCGAAAGAAACTCGGGCTCTAAGAAACAGCCTTCATTTGTTAAAAAGGGCATAATCTGTTAAATTTTGCGCAGATTATGCCTTTATTTCATTTTTTATGCTTACCTTTGGGCGCTAAATTGCCGTAATAGGCTCTTGCCGAGCCTGGCACGACGGTTTGCCCACCGAAGCGAAAGAATAAAAAAAAAATATATTAAATGCATTTCAAATGGAATTACGAACCACTTACATCAGAACAACAGACGGCGGCTAAAGAGCTGGGAGAGAAGATCGGCATGAGTCCGATCATCGCAAACCTGCTCATTCAGCGAGGCATCAAGACGGAGAGCGCAGCCAAACGATTCTTCCGTCCGATGTTAAATGAACTGATAGACCCGTTCCTGATGAACGACATGGACGTGGCTGTAGACAGATTGAATGACGCCATGGGGCGCAAAGAGCGTATCATGGTCTATGGCGACTACGATGTCGATGGATGTACAGCGGTAGCTTTGGTGTTTAAGTTTCTGCAACAGTTCTATTCCAATATTGAATACTATATCCCAGACCGCTATGAGGAGGGTTACGGTGTCAGTATTAAGGCGTTGGATTATGCGGCAGAAAAAGGTGTAAAACTCATTATTATTCTCGATTGCGGAATCAAAGCCATCGATGAGATTGCCTATGCTAAACGGCTGGGCATTGACTTCATCATCTGCGACCATCACGTGCCGGATGATGATTTGCCTGAAGCGGTAGCAATCCTCAATCCGAAACGCGAAGACTCAACCTATCCCTTCAAGCATCTCTGCGGTTGCGGTGTAGGATTCAAGTTCATGCAGGCCTTCGCCAAGAATAACGGTATCCCCTTCTCAAGACTTATTCCCCTACTCGATTTTTGTGCTGTAAGTATCGCTGCCGATATTGTTCCCATCATGGGTGAGAACCGTATCCTTGCCTATCACGGACTAAAGCAGCTGAACACAACGCCATCGGTGGGATTGAAGGCCATCATGGATATTTGCGGATTGACAGGACGTGAGATTACCATGAACGATATCGTCTTTAAAATCGGACCGCGTATCAATGCCTCCGGGCGTATGCAGAATGGTACCGAGGCGGTAGACCTTCTTGTGGAACGTGACTTTGCAAAGGCTCTTTCGGAAGCTCATCTTATCAATGAATACAACGAACAGCGTAAAGATGTGGATAAGCAGATGACCGAAGAGGCCAACCAGATTGTGGAGAAGTTGGTGCACCAGGATCATCCTTCGAGCATCGTACTCTACGACGAGAATTGGAAGAAGGGCGTCATCGGCATAGTAGCCTCGCGCCTGACGGAGTTCTACTATCGGCCAACGGTGGTGCTGACGAAGTTCAACGGCATAGCTACCGGTTCAGCCCGTAGTGTAGCCGGCTACGACATCTATGATGCCATTAAGAACTGCCGCGATCTGCTGGAGAACTTCGGTGGTCATACCTATGCCGTCGGTCTGTCGCTGAAGATAGAGAACATCCCAGAGTTCCGTCGCCGCTTCCAAAAGTATGTCGACGAGCATATTCTGCCTGAGCAGACAGAAGCCACCCTCGACATTGATGCCGTGATCGACTTCAAGGATGTCAACAAGAAACTGCATAACGACCTGAAGAAACTGGCTCCCCATGGACCTGACAATCCCAAGCCTATCTTCTGCACTCGGAATGTCTATGACTACGGCACTTCAAAGGTCGTGGGTCGTCAGCAGGAACATATCAAACTGGAACTCGTCGACTCAAAATCGAGTAACGTGCTCAACGGCATCGCCTTCGGACAAAGTGAGTCAGCAAAGTTCATCAAGTCTAAGCGCTCGTTTGATATAGTCTATACCATTGAGGATAATATCTATAAGCGCAGCGAGGTGCAATTGCAAATTGAGGACATCAAGCCGTCTGAGGATTGATAATTGAAGATTGAGAATTGAAGATTGAAGATTATCGGCTGATTTTAAGACAATACTGGGGCTATGATGATTTCAGAGGCATTCAGCGTGATATTATCGAGTCGATAGGTGCAGGTCATGACACTTTGGGCCTGATGCCAACGGGTGGTGGTAAGAGTATCACTTTTCAGGTACCGGCATTAGCACAGAAGGGCGTCTGCATTGTTATCACACCCCTGATAGCCTTGATGAAAGACCAGGTGGACAACTTACTCCGCCGAGGCATCAAGGCGGCAGCCATCTATTCCGGTCTGACACACGAAGAAATCATCATCACCCTCGAGAACTGCATCTTTGGTGATGTCAAACTGCTCTATGTATCCCCCGAGCGTCTGGCTTCCGAACTCTTCCAAACGAAATTACGCCACATGCATGTCAGCTTCATCACCGTCGATGAAGCCCACTGCATCTCACAATGGGGTTACGACTTCCGGCCTTCATATCTGGAGATAGCGAATATACGTAAGCTTTTACCTAGTGTTCCCATCTTGGCTCTGACTGCCACAGCAACTCCTCAAGTGGTAGAGGATATTCAGGCTAAACTTTCCGGAGATGTCAGACCTTCCGAAGATTCCGGATTTTCCGTCTTCAAGATGAGCTTCGAGCGTAAGAACCTCGTCTACGTTGTGAGGCAAGCCAACGATAAGCGCGAACAGCTTATCCATATCCTCAACAGTATGGCTGGCACCGCCATCGTCTATGCCCGCAGTCGCCAACGAACAAAGGAATTTGCCGATCTGCTTATGAAGGCAGGCATCTCTGCCACATTCTATCATGCCGGCCTTGACAGCAGCGTGAAGGATGAACGGCAACAGGCTTGGCAAGAGGGAAAGGTACGGGTGATGGTGGCCACCAATGCCTTTGGTATGGGCATCGATAAGCCAGATGTCAGGCTTGTGATACACATCGACTGCCCAGACAGTATCGAAGCCTATTTTCAGGAGGCAGGTCGTGCTGGACGCGATGGTCAACGGTCGTATGCCGTATTGCTCTATAACAGCAGTGATAAGCGAAAACTTGAGAAGCGTGTGGCAGACACCTTCCCTGAGAAAGACTATATCCGACAGGTTTACGAACATCTGGCTTTCTTTTATCAGATAGGCGTCGGCTCAGGTTATAACCACACTTTTGAGTTTAATATCGATAAGTTCTGTCACGCTTTCCACCACTTCCCCATCCAGGTGGATTCCGCTTTGAAGATCCTCAGCCGTGCTGGATATATTGAATATACGGAGGAGCAGGATAATCAGGCACGACTGATGTTTACCGTCTCTCGAGGAGAACTCTATAAGTTGGAGAACAACTCACCCAACGAAGAGAAGGTCATCACTTCGCTATTGCGCAATTATGGCGGTCTCTTTACAGACTACCACTACGTCGACGAAGGCTTCATTGCCAGTCAGACCGCGCTGCAACCACAACAGTTGTACCAAACGCTCATTGGTCTCAGTCAGCGGCATATCCTTCATTTCATTCCTCAGAAGAAGACACCCTATATCCGATACACCCAGCGACGTGAAGACAAGGAGTTCCTGCAGTTTCCGCCAGCTGTGTATGAAGAGCGTCTGACACAGTTCCGCCAGCGTATTGCCGCCGTCATACAATATGCCACCGATGACCATATCTGCCGTAGTAAACAACTGCTGCAGTATTTCGGAGAGACCGACAGTCACGATTGTGGTCTATGTGATGTCTGTCTGAGTCATCGGAAGGATGGACTTGTTTCTGAACCTCGCCTGAACACAGCGATGGAGCAGATCCTCCAGATGCTCAGTGACAGGAAGCCCCACCCCATTACAGACTTACGCGACATCCAGTTGCCTACCGATGAACTGGATGCCGCGCTATCTTATCTTCTTCAAGAGGAATATATCCTTCAGCAGGACGGCCTACTCTCTCTAAATTCTTAAATCTAAATTTTCAAAACTCCAACTTCAGCTGCCTGTCGTCTTCGTTATCATATTCATGACAGTAGCTGCTGCCATCAAAGCAATGGGTGCAAAGCTTACACTTCGGCATGCCGATAGCATCCACGAGGTCTTCCAAACGAGCAAACTTCAACGTCGTCAGTCCTAAGCGATTGGCAATCTCTGCCACCATACGCTTATACTCGGGAGAATCGGTCTGGGCATATTTTTCGAGGTTCTTCTTATCATCACCCTCAAAGTCCTTGATGATACGACGAGTGATCAGTTCCATATCACTCTTCGAAGAGGTGAAGCCGATATACGGACAACCATACACTAGCGGCGGACAAGAGATACGGCAATGAACCTCCTTGGCGCCATACTCGAAGAACGTCTTGACATTATCTTTCAACTGTGTGCCGCGGACAATAGAGTCATCGCAGAACACCACACGCTGATCCTTCAACAGTGAGGGATTCGGAATGAGTTTCATCTTTGCCACCAAAGCACGACGTTCCTGATTACCAGGTGTGAATGAACGAGGCCATGTTGGTGTGTATTTCAACACGCTTCTCTTATACGGCACACCTTTACCCTCGGCGTAACCCAAAGCCATTCCGACACCAGAGTCAGGCACGCCACAGACGCTGTCGACCTCGGTATCATCCAACTCACCCATCTTCTTACCGTTAGCTTCGCGCACAGCTTCTACGTTGATGCCGTTATAGTCTGAGGCAGGGAAGCCATAATAGACCCATAGGAACGAGCAGATCTGTTCACGCTTGAAGGGACCTTGAAGTACCTCCATCGAGTCGGCTGTCAAAAGCACAATCTCACCTGGACCAAGGTCTCTCACACGGTGATAGTCGAGATTCGGGAAACTTGTCGTCTCACTCGACACAGCATAAGCCCCTTCTTTCTGGCCAACCACAATAGGCGTACGGCCCAAGAAGTCACGGGCGGCAATGATGCCTTTTTCTGTAAGGATGAGCATCGAACAAGAGCCCTCTATCTTCTCGTATACCAGATTGATGCCTTCCACAAAAGTACGACCCATATTGATGAGCAACGCCACAAGTTCCGTCTGGTTGATGGTGTTGGCAGAATACTCGCTAAAATGCATCCTACGATCCAGCAATTCCTTCGCCACCTCTTCCAGGTTATTGATCTTCGCAACCGTCACCACCGCATAGCGACCTAAGTGAGAGTTCACAAGGATAGGCTGCGGATCGGTATCACTAATAACGCCGATACCTTGATTGCCAGAGAATGAGTCGAGTTCATCTTCAAACTTCGAACGGAAATAGTCACGCTCCAAATTATGGATCTTACGGCTGAAACCTTTTTCCTGGTCATAGGTTACCAGTCCAGCACGACGCGTTCCAAGGTGAGAGTTATAGTCGGTGCCGTAGAACAAATCGTTGACACAACACTTTTTAGATATGGTTCCAAAGAATCCTCCCATGTTATCCCTTATATCTTTTTACTTTTTTACCTTTTGACCTTTATACGAAATAGTACAGGAACGAAGCGATACCCTCTAAAGCAGGCTTGCGCTGTCCATCTATCTCTATCTTGAAATCAATCTCAACCTTACAAATGCCGCGCAGGTTCTGGATGTTATGCAGCTTCGTGGTCATTCTCACACGAGACCCCGTCACCACTGGCTGGCCGAAACGCATCTTGTCCATACCATAATTCACGAGCATCTTGATGTTATTGACTTCAATAATCTGAGCCCAGAGATACGGAAGAACAGAAAGTGTCAGATAGCCGTGGGCAATGGTGCTGTGATACTGACTTTCCTGCTTGGCTCTCTCCACGTCGACATGAATCCACTGATGGTCCAGCGTGGCATCGGCAAAGAGGTTGATACGGTCTTGGTCAATCTGCAGCCAGTCGGAGACACCGAGTTCTTGTCCCAGATGAGCTGCGAATTCATCGTACGAATTAATTACTAACTTTCCCATATTGTGTTTAAAATGAATTGCGGAGGTACGCTACGCACCCCCGCAATCTCTGTTATCTTATACGTCTTGGTTCTCCGGACGAAGCTTGCGCACGGTCTCGCCAGCGCGCCACATCTCCTGATTGCGCATGGCCTCCAGCTCCTTCTCCAGACCCGCACGGTAGTCGGGCTTCGAGTTGGCATCGATGGTGATCTGAGCCTCGTTACCCGTCTGCACCGAGTAGTAGAGCCACTCCATCACGGGCTTGATGGCATCGTGGAAACGGGGAGCCCAATCCAAGGCACCACGCTGAGCGGTAGTCGAACAGTTGGCATACATCCAGTCCATACCCTTAGCGCCGAAGAGCGGGCCAAGGCTCTGTGTCAGCTCCTCAACAGTCTCATTGAAGGCCTCCGAGGGAGAGTGTCCATGCTCGCGGAGCACTTCATACTGTGCCAGCAGCAGACCCTGGATGGCACCCATCAGAGAGCCACGCTCACCTGTCAGGTCAGAGGTTGCCTCGCGCTGGAAGGTGGTCTCGAACATATAACCGGCACCAATACCGATACCGAAAGCGAGTGTCTTCTCCTTTGCCTTACCTGTTGCGTCCTGATAAACGGCGTAAGAGCAGTTCAGACCACGACCCTCGCAGAACATGGTGCGAAGGCTGGTACCAGAACCCTTAGGAGCCACCATGATCACATCGACATCCTTCGGGGGGATGACGCCTGTGCGGTCACTCCAGTTGATAGCGAAGCCGTGAGAGTAGTAAAGTGTCTTACCCGGCTTCAGATATTGTTTGATGGTGGGCCACTGCTGAATCTGACCAGCATCACTCAGAAGCATGCAGAGGATCGTACCCTTCTCGGCTGCCTCCTCGATAGAGAACAACGTCTCACCAGGTACCCATCCATCGGCAACAGCCTTGTCGAAGGTCTTGCCTTGACGCTGACCGACAATCACATTGAAACCATTATCGCGCAGGTTGCAAGCCTGACCAGGTCCCTGAACGCCATAACCAATCACAGCGATCGTCTCGTTCTTCAATACTTCACGTGCTTTCTCCAAAGAGAACTCTTTGCTGGTGACTACTGTTTCCATCACGCCACCGAAATTCATTTCTGCCATAATAGCTTTTGTTTTTTAAATGTTATACATATCCCTTGTGTACTATGCCAGTCCTTCCCGAGAACCGTCGTCTTGTCAGTCCACTCTGGGCTTGCACGAAGCCCCGACGAGGGGTTAACTTTAGAAATCGGTTGCAAAATTAATCAAATTCAGCCAATATTCAAAATAAAACACCAATATTTTTGCTAAAATGCATCGGAGTTAACAAATAAATGCGTAACTTTGCAACGAAATCGTTAAAATCTAACTTATAAAAACTATTCGGATATGAAAAGAAAGACAATTCTGACAGTCTTGGCTATGCTGGCACTTTGTGTCTCGGCCCAACAAAAGTACCCTTGGCAGAATCCACAACTGCCAACGGCAGAGCGTGTGGAAAACCTCATCAGTATGCTGACTCCTGAAGAGAAGGTGGGTCTGATGATGAACAAGTCGATATCTATCGACCGTCTGGGCATTCCTTCCTACAATTGGTGGAGTGAGGCTTGTCATGGTGTGCGCCAAGGAGGCTACACCGTCTTCCCACAGCCCATCGGTATGGCCGCTGCCTTCAGCGAGAAGTTGGTTTATGACGTGTTCTCTGCTGTGAGCGACGAGGCCCGAGCTAACTGGAACCGCACTGACCACAACGATGCCAAATTGTTCAACGTGCCCATGGGCGTTGTCTATTACCCAGGCAACCCTGAGCTCACCTTCTGGTGTCCTAATGTCAACATTTTCCGTGATCCTAGATGGGGACGTGGTCAAGAGACATGTGGCGAAGACCCTTATATGAACGCTGTGCTGGGTGTGCAGACCGTTCTCGGCATGCAGGGCAACGACACACATTATTTTAAAACACACGCTTGTGCAAAGCATTATGCGGTCCACAGTGGTCCAGAACCTTTGCGCCACTCGATGAACGTCGAGCCCACCAACCGAGACCTCTGGGAGACCTTCCCCCCCGCCTTCAAGGCCCTTCTGAAGAGCGCCGACGTGCGCGAGGTGATGTGCGCCTCCCAGCGTTTCGAGGGC
>JAEEGL014626491.1_pt1 | contig 24345 bp, 19 predicted proteins | sample 9134231 | NCBI WGS metagenome assembly JAEEGL01 (sample SAMN16246548, study PRJNA631951) | gut metagenome | biome: gut microbiome; feature: rumen; material: fiber-attached | host: Bos | place: Iran: Karaj | collected 2018-10
CATTATTCCTTAAACCTGTCGTAAAGCCACCATCCGATATAAAGGTGACATTGACAGTGTACGGTTGATTTGCCATTGTAATTGGTAAATTTACATCTGTATTTAATTGAGTATTAGCATTTTGTGCCGCTATGGTCGCTTGCCCACCTTGTTCAACCCAGCCTGATTTGTATTTACGATACCAAGTGTAATTATTATCGGCGGTTGGGGCTTGGGATGCAATCACATAATCCAACAAACCTGTTGTACGTGTATCCAACGTTGTGATGTTACCTGTATTTGTCGAAACATCTGAGCGCAAGGTTGTTATATCACCCAATGCTGTAATTTGCGCCGATACCGCAACGATTTCATTATGAATTTCTGTAATCCGCGCCAACAAAGTCGTTGTTGATTCTTTGTTTGCTATATCACTGTACTGTGAATATAAACTATCGATTTCATCTTTGCGGTCTTTGATAACTTCCATCAAATAATTTGCATCTTGATTCAGTGTTGTTGGTTCCAATTTAGCCGTCGGTTGATAATCAACAATACGTGTTAATGGTAAATTGCGTGCGATAGTAATACTATCCAGTGCTGTTGGTACAACATCAAAAACAACCTTACCCCCGGTATATGGAATATCTGCATCTAAACCACCAGACGTCCCAACTATATTATATCCTGTGGCAGTTACATTATTTTTAGTAACAATTATATTACTGTTTTCGAAATATGGGAAATTAAATGTGAATTCTGTCGTAGAACCATTCCCCATGTACGATACTTTTTGCATAAAAACTCCTTTTGTTATAACAAAAAAAGCCATCGCAAAAGCGATGACAAAAAAAAACGGCAGACGAACGTCACCCGTTTATGTGGCTATTGTATCATAAATCACAACAAAAAACAATATATTTTTCAAATAACGGAACAACAAAATTCTTTATACATAAAATATAACTAAAAATCACATAAAAAGTTAAATTCACTCAAAACATTTTTTTAACGTTTTTCCATTATCGTTTAAATCAACATATTTGTTACGAATTTCTTCATCTGCTTTGATTTGTTGTTTCAATAAAATTATATCAGGATGATTTTGTAATTGTTCATTTAATTTATCTATGGCATTTTCTATATCTTTTTCATCTTTTACGAATACCGGCGGTATAGAATTAGCCGCAGACATCACAGATTCTTTTAACAAATTTTGTTTATCTTCTATTACTGATAAATACGCCCGTATATGTTCATCTTCGTGTTGTAAAATTGCATTATAAGAACAACTATCTGGTTTATGTGATATATCTATTTGAACCAAAAAATCAGCATAACCAATTGTCACATCTATATTTTTCAATGCAACACAAAAACCATCTTCGATTGAAGTTATATCTGTCGTTATTTCAAATTCATCAACCATAGTTGCAATTACATCACCATGTAATACATCCATAGGTTGTAATGGCTGCACTACACTTTTTTGCCATATTGGTGTTTTTATATTAATTTCAGGTATTAATTTATAATCTAAACAATCATCAGCCAAACATAATGTTTGTATTAAAAAAAACGATAAAAAAACAATTTTTCGAAACATATACTACATTGTTTGCTTTTTTAAATATTCTGCAACAAAATTATTTCCATAATTTTTATATAATTCTTCGGCCAATAAAACCGATGAACGTCCAGATTCAAACAATTTTAACATATTTCCTAAACCACCTAATTCAGTATTTAAAATCACAGATTCATTATTCACAGGTCTCGATAGCAATACTGCACGTTTAAGATTCGGATATGCTTGACCTTTGATAAACGCCATTTCTAATGGATTAAGATTCCATTTTTCATAATCACTTATATCAGCGGCTGGATTACGGAAAAATAATACAGTTTGCGCCTGACCACGAACAACATCACCAATTCCCAACTTGTCCAAAACATTTGCACGTTGAAATGCAACCATATAAGCTTGACGATTTTTACGACCTTCTTGTAATCCAGCTATAAAATTATCACGGAACATTTTATTTTCTAACATTGGTGCAGTTTCATCAATCATAATAAGTGACGGATTTCCACCAGACACAGTTATATTATTTATTCTGTGTGATATATAAGATATAACAGCCGGTGCCAATATTTCATCTTGTAAAATTTCTGTAAAATCAAACGTAGTAAGACGTGCATTTAAATCCAAAGTATCAACATCTTCGTTAAAGATATAACCATATTGTAATGGATCCACCCATTTCTTTAATTCACCACGCATTTTACCACCAGATGAAAAACAACTTTCATAAAGATTCTTTAATAATCTTTCTTTGTCTTGTAAATAATCAAAATTCACAGACACAGCACGTGCAATTTCATCCATAGATTCAACATCATTTTGATTTGTAATCATTGAAAACCATCTGCGTAAAAAAGCACGATTTCCAGCGGTATCAGGTATCTTTAACGGATTCAAATGTGTTAAAAATACATCTTTGTCATTATCTTTTTCTTTGCCGTTCATTGTAATATATTTACCACCAATAGATAATGTAAATATTTCTGCACCTTTGTTTCTATCAAAGAAAAATGCCTTTAACTTTTTATGACGCAAAGATTGTGCAATCAAAAATGAAAATAATGTCGTTTTACCACCACCAGTTGGACCAATAGTCAAAGTATGTGCAACCGCAGCAGGTTTATCAGACACATGAAATTGAAATTGATATGGTGTTCCCTGGGCTGTTGGAAATACAACCAATGGACCCGGACCCCAATCACAATTTTTGACACCACGTGGCATAGATGACAAAGGTATACTGGTTGCAGCTGTTTTCGATAACATTTTAAAACTACGTGGAAAAATATCAAAACTAGGTAATTGTGAGAAAAATGACACCTTAGATGCAAATTTTTCAACAACTGGTGAAATACCAAAAGATGCAGATATTTTCTTAAATTCATCAACATATTGATTTAATTCATCTGTATTTTTGCCAAACAAAATAAATAATGGATAATAATCAACCAAAGTTTGTGTTCCGGTTATATTTTCATCCATTGATAATTGCGCTTCCCTTATTTGTTCCAATGTAGATTCTTCTGTTTCATCTGTTATCGTAGATTTATGTTGACGCATCAAAGATTCTATATCACTGGATTTTAATATACGAAATCCATTCATACATATCATTTCACATTGAATAGTAGAAATTGTATCAAAAAACTCTTCATCAATATAATCTGGGGACATCTTGAAAGACATCGCAGCACCATAATAAGTTTTATCACCACTGCTGTATTCAATAATACCATTTTTATTAAATTCAATGTTATCCACAGTCACATTACGCGATATATTATTATCACATTTTTTTACTATTGGTTTAGATACAGGCGATAAAATACGTCCAAAAAAAGTTGCCATATTATCAACACTGTTATTTTTTAATAATATTGGTTTATACACAGACAACATAGATTCAATATAATTACAACATTGATTTAATTTATCACGATTATTTTGCCCTTTGACAGATATAACAACATAATAAGTATTATTATAAATCTTTAAACCTTGACTATTCCATGCATCATATATTTTCTGCAAAATTGGTTGATCAAATTCATAATCAGTCTTTTCATTAACAAAATCACGAATTGTAAAAAATCTTAAATGAACATCTGGATCTTGAATCTGATTAAATAATTGTGCACGGATATCAAGTAATTTTTCACGATTTTTATCGTCCATAAAACTTGTTTGAACACCTTGGATTTTATAAACACGAACCAAAGAACCATCAACACAAGACAAAGAATCATCACTGTACACAGCATCAAAAGGTAAATAATCAGAATATTTTGTATATCCAAATTTTGGAAATACCTTTTTAGTTATTGTCGGAATATACATTAATAATACCAAAAACGCCAAAACCACAGCCATTGATATTATAACCAATGTCAACACCATTGAATCATTATTACCGGCAAAATAACTAAATAATTTTTCCATTTTATACTACCAATCTTCTTGGAATCCTGTTTTTTAATATTTTTAAACTCGAAAATATAAGTTGTGATATCTGTGAATCTTTTTTTGAATAAAAACCCAATATAGTATGTGATAATGACAACAAGCCTAAAAAAGTCAACGGCAACCACATTGGCGGTTCATGTGGCGGAATAATTAAAGATATAACCATAAAAATAATAAAGACCATAAACCAAAAAACAAAATTCATCAACGCCAAAGCATAAGGCACATAAAATATGCGCGGCGGATTTGCCAAAGCTTTCAGAACTTTTTGCCTCAAATTCACTCTCCTTGTATACCAATTATAACAATTTCAACTTTTTTCAACAAGTATAAAAGTAAAAATATTAAAAATTGTTTAAAATATAAAAAATACCGTTTTTTTAAACAAGTTAATATTTTTATAATTTTTTCAACATTTTTTACATTTTTCCAAGAAAACAGGGATTTTTTTGTTGAAAAACTGTTAAATCAAAGTTTAAAAGCGTTTTTAATAAAACAAACAAGCATAATAAAAATAACAATAAAATATAATAAATATTTGATTTTTTATAAAACTGGTTTATAATCGGTCAGTAAAAAGGATTTTGATATGAAATTTTTAAGTTCTTTAAAGGCTTGGAAAAAACGCGGCAATATTAAACAAATTCGCCGTGGAAAACAAGTTATATTGATTGACCCTTCTAATCCTAAGTTAAAGGCAAAACAGGGTTTCAAGAAAAAATAATAAATCCAATTGGATGATATTTTTATACCCAGAATACTGGGTATTTTTTAATTTAAAAATGCTTCTTCTAAAACTTCTTTGATTTCTGCATCTGATAATCCAGATGTTTTCAAATATTGTATTTGATTATCTTTTGGTTTATATAACGATGCTGAATGTTTAGCGCTTTTTGGAACAGAATTTATATATTGTGTTGGTTTTAATGTTATTTTAGCATCTTTATCAGCCATCACAGAAAAAGATATATCTGAATCACAATCTTTGATATTTTTTTCAATTTTTGCACATCCTTCTAGATATGTTTCTGAATTTTTATATGCCAAAACACGTGTTTTTATAAAAATACCGGTATTTTCTTGAATATTTTGACCAAAAGCCCGTATTTTCAAAGAATTTTCATTTTTAACAGTTATTTGCCCATCAAATACACTATTTTTACCGGCATTTTTAACAAAAATGTTTAAAAAAGCCGGCTTTGTGTTAAATACTTTATTTGTCATTATGATTTTTGTATCTGTGGAAAAAATATCAATATTCAGGTCGATATTTCCGGCAATTTCACCAATATATATAATATGAACAGGTAATTCTGTTTTTTTATCTACTATCACAGTATTTTTTTCAAATTTGATATTTTTATAATCGGACAAATCGTCACAAAAAACACCATTACGGAAAACCAAAGTTTCCGCAGGAAATGTTTTTATATTGAATTCTTGCCAAAGGTATGACATATTTATATTCACAGTTATATGTGTATAATACATAAAAAATAAAAAAAAAACAACTTAATTGGTGAAAAGATATGGGATTTAATTGTGGTATTGTTGGATTACCTAATGTTGGAAAATCTACATTGTTTAATGCGTTAACTCAAAGTGCGGCTGCAGATGCACAAAATTATCCATTTTGTACTATTGAACCAAACACTGGACGTGTTGTTGTGCCTGATGCGACACTTCATAATTTGGCACGTGTGGCTGGCGCAGAACGTATTATACCTACACAACTAGAAATTGTAGATATTGCTGGTTTGGTCAAAGGTGCATCCGCCGGTGAAGGACTTGGAAATAAATTTTTATCTAACATTTTAGAAACAGACGCAATAATTCATGTAGTAAGATGTTTTGAAAATGATGATATTGTTCATGTAAATGGTAAAATAGACCCTTTATCTGATATTGAAACAATTGAAACAGAATTAATGTTGGCTGACCTGGAAAGTTTAAATAATCAAATAAAAAAATTAGAAAAAAAAGTTCATGGATTAGATAAAAATGCTGCTAAATTATTATCTGATACTATGGCAATAAAATCAGGGCTTGAAAAATCAATTCCTGCACGGGATATAAATGTTGATGCGAAACCATTTAATTTATTAACAAAAAAGCCGGTAATTTATGTTTGTAATGTGGAAGAAAGTGCGGCAAGCAAAGGTAATAAATATTCTGAAATGGTGTATAATAAGTTTTCTGGCAAAGCGTCCGTATTAACAATATCTTCAAAAATAGAAATGGAAATAGCACAAATTATTAACCCAGAAGAACGAAAAATGTTTTTGAATGAATTGGGTTTAAACGAATCAGGTTTAGACAAAGTGATACATACTGGTTATGATACTTTGGGATTACAGACATTTTATACTGTGGGACCAAAAGAAGCGCACGCTTGGACAATAACCAAAGGGATGACCGCGCCACAGGCTGCTGGTAAGATTCACACCGATTTTGAACGTGGATTTATACGTGCTGAAATAATTTCACCAAATGATTATATTGAATATGGTGGTGAAGTTGCAGTCAAAGAAGCCGGTAAAATGCGACTTGTTGGCAAAGAATATATTATGCAAGATGGTGATATATGTCATTTCTTGTTTAATGTGTAAAAAATTAAGAAAAAGCCGGTAAATACCGGCTTTTTTTATTATTTTTATAAAAAAAACAAAAAGCCGGCTTTTTTGAATATTTTTATTTAAAATAACGGTATTTTTTATTTGTTATTCATATCAATCAAAGTTTCTAATTTAATATTTGCATCTTGAATTTTATTGTCTATTTCGTGCAATAAATCAGTTGTTGATATATTATTTTTAAGGGCATTATCAATTATTTTTTGTTTTTCATTGTTTAATTGTTTTATATATTTTTGTAATTTAAACGAAACAATGAATTTTTCAGCATTTTCTAAATCCATATCAGTTTTTTTCATACTATCATCAAAAGATATATTTAATGACATTAAAAAATCAGCATATTTTTCAGAAATTTCTGGGTAAGTTTGAACAATAGATTTTATAATGTTTACATTCATTATATCTGTATCTGGTAATTCTATTTCTGATTTGTATTCTTGTTTTTTCCATTTATGCCATTGATTAAATTTTCGGTTATTATATTCTTGCTCTATTTCGTTTTGAAATATTTTATCTGTAATTTTTGATGTACAATCTTTTAAAAATTTTTCGGCCTGTGTCCGTCCCCCAGGCGTATTAACAAGATAATTTTTATTTATTGTGTTCCATAAAAAATCTATCAAAGGAACTGATTTATCTATGATATTACGCATAGCAATTTCCCCAGATGTTTTTAATACTTCATCTGGGTCTTTTCCACCGACAACAAATGCAAAACGCACATCGGAATTATCACGTAAAAATGGTAAAACCAAAGTACATGCCCGTATAGCCGCTTTTTGTCCTGCATTATCACCATCAAAACAAAATATAATATTACGATTAGATTTACATAAAATTGCAATATGGTCTTCGGTCAAAGCGGTTCCAAGTGGTGCGACAGTTTCACCAAATCCGTGATTTTGCATTTGAATTGCATCTATTTGTCCTTCGACAATAATACTGCGATTAGCACGATGAATAGCATCCCTTGCAAAATTAAATCCAAATATAGTTTGTTTTTTATGAAATAATTCTGTATCAGACGTATTTATATACTTTGGTTCTGATCCATCTAGTGAACGTCCAGAAAAAGCAATAATTTGATTATGTGCATTAAATATAGGAAACATTAATTTATCACGAAAAAAATCATATGGACCATAATCACCAATTCTAACTAAACCAGTCGCAGTTAATTTATCTATTTTAATATTATTAAATTTTGATGAAATAATATTGCCTTTTGGTGCATAACCAATACGATATTTTTTTATCATTTCATCACTAAAACCACGATTTTTTATATATTCTAATGCGTGTTTTCCAGAATCAGTATATAATAAATCTTGATATATCTTAGCGGCATCATCGGTAATTTTTATATAATTTTCTTCGTTTTCTATTTGTTGTTGGGTCTTTTGTTTATATTCTGGCATTTTAAGTCCAGCCATATCCGCCAATTCTTTGATAGCATCTTTAAAATCAAGATTTTCAGATTTCATAGTAAAAGATATTATATCACCATGTTCACCACAACCAAAACAATGGTAAAATCCTTTTTCTTCATTAACAGAAAAAGATGGTGTTTTTTCATTATGAAACGGACAACAACCCCAATAGTTTTGACCTTTTTTAACAAGCGGTACACGGCGGGAAATAACGTCTAGCAAAGATAACCTTTGTCGTAATTCATCAGTAAAAGAATTATCATACTTAGACAATTATTTTCCTCGTTTTACAAAACGTTTTGTTTTTTTATTATTAATTAAATCAATAGCAGTCTCTAAATCAGGCTGTTCTTTGACAGATATATTTACACGATTAGATGATATATATGGACCATATTTACCATCACTATAATAATAAATAATTTTACCTGTATCCGGGTTTTTACCTAAATTTATTGGCTCTACTTTCTTTTTATTGTTATCACTTAGTAATTCACGTGCAATATCCAAAGTAATTGTTTCAAATGTATATTTTTTTGCAGAAACATTTTTTGAACCATCTGTCACATATGGACCAAATTTTCCAATTTTAAAAATGATATTTTCACCCAAATCTTTTTCTTTTATTTCCTGTATTTTTTCTTGATTTTCTGCCGTATACAGATTATCTGATAATTTCATGGTGTAATCACATTTTGGATAATTACTGCAACCAATAAATGCACCATACTTAGATAATTTTATACCTAACTTTGCGCCACATTTTGGACATTTATCATTATTGTCTTTGAATAAGTGATTATTCATAAATTCGTTTATTTTATCAATAATATCAGTTGTTTTTATATTTTTTGCTGATTCAATAGTCTTATTTGTTGGCTCCCAAAACGATTTTAATGAAGACAATTTATCACGAACACCATTTGACACATCATCCAAAGTATCTTCTGTTTTCGCAGTAAAATTAACATCAACCAAATCTTTGAAATAGTTTGATAAATAAGATACTAAAATCCATCCAGCAATTGTTGGATGAAAACGATGTTGTTTATCTTGTTCCACATATTTTCTATCAACTATGGTTGACATAATTGTTGCATACGTTGATGGGCGACCTATTCCTAATTCTTCCAGTTTTTTGACCAAAGATGCTTCGCTGAATCTTGCAGGTGGTTGTGTAAAATGTTGTTCACTTTTCAAAGATTTAATTTCTATTTTATCATTTATATTAAGTGGTGGCAATTTAACATTGTCATTTTCTTTGTTATTATCATCATTATCTTCTGTATAAACTTTCATAAAACCATCAAATATTCGTGTTGTTCCAACACAATGAAATACAGCATTTTTTACGTCTATGTCCACAGATACAGAATCAAATTCAGCATTTGTCATCTGGCATGCAATTGTCCGTTTCCAAATTAAGTTATATAATTTTAATTCATCCCCAGACAAATCTGTTTTAGAATCTGAAAAATGTGTTGGACGAATTGCTTCGTGGGCTTCTTGGGCATTTTTAGATTTTGTTATATAAACATTAGGTTGTTTCGGTAGAAATTTATTACCATATTCTTTGGATATATATTCACGAATTTCACTGACCGCTTCGTTTGATAAATTAGTAGCATCAGTTCGCATATACGTGATAAATCCTTGTTCATATAATTTCTGAGCGGTCGCCATGGTACGTTTAGAAGAAAAAGATAATTTGCTGGCCGCTTCTTGTTGAAGTGTTGATGTTGTAAATGGTGCATATGCGTGTCTTTGTGTTTTTTTTCTGTCTATGTTCGATATACAACCAAAAGTTGGTGTATTAATATTTGATACAATTTCATTGACTATGGTTTTATTTTCCAATGTCATTTTTTCAATTTTTTTGCCGTTATATTTTATAAGATTTGCATCAAATTTGTTTTTATCAACCGTGCAATTAGCAATCACAGACCAATATTCCTTTGCTTTAAAACTTTCGATTTCTTTTTCGCGGTCTACAACTAATTTCACAGCAACACTTTGAACACGTCCAGCGGATTTCCCTAAATTTCTTTTCCATAACAATGGTGAAACACTAAACCCAATTAAATAATCTAAGATTCTGCGAACCAAATAAGCATCAACCAAGTTATTATCAATTTCACGTGGATGTTTTATTGCTTCTGTCACAGCATTTTTTGTTATTTCATGAAAAGCAACACGATATACATTTTTGCCTTTTAATACATTTTTAGCATTTAAAATATCATTTATATGCCATGCTATTGCTTCACCTTCACGATCCGGATCGGATGCTAAATAAACATTATCTGCCTTTTTTAATTCATCAATTATCAATTTTAATTGTTTTTCTTTACCAGGCATAATTTGCCATTTTGGTTTAAAATCATTTTTTGTATCAACACTGCCATTTTCAGGAATTAAATCACGAACATGTCCCACAGATGCAATAACATGCCAACCTGATCCCAGGTATTTTTCAATTGTTTTTGCTTTTGACGGTGATTCAACGATTAATAAATTCATTTTAAAACCCCCTGGATGATAATTGTTGGTCTTTGTGGATATGAGCATTTTGACACAAACCAAATCCAAAAAGCAGAGAAATCAAACTGCTGCCACCATAAGACATCAATGGTAATGGAACCCCGACCGTTGGTGATAACCCAAGTACCATAGATATATTTATAAAGTAATAAATAAAAAAGTTCAACATAAAACCAAAACATATCAATTGACCAAACCGATTTCGACATGTTTTTGCCGCCCAAAACAGCATAACCACAATGAAAGTATATATCATCAATAACATAAAAGCACCAATAAAACCAAATTCTTCACCAAACATAGTAAATATGAAATCGGTTTGCTTTTCTGGTAAAAATGATTGTTGTGATTGGGTTCCGTTCATATAACCTTTGCCAACAATACCCCCAGAACCAAATGCTATTTTAGCCTGATTTATTTGATATCCAGCACCGCGCGCATCAAGTTCTGGATTTATAAATGTTATAATACGTGTCCTTTGATAATCGTGCATCGCGCCATACCAAACCACAGGTGTTGCCAAAAGCCCCATTATAAAAGCAATTAAAAACCATTTTTTATTTGCACCAACAATGTAAAACATACCAACAGTTATTAACATCAAAGATATTCCAGTCCCTAAATCAGGCTGTGCACAAATCAACATAAATGGCACAATCATCATCAATACAGGAATTAAATAATTTTTAAATTGGGATAATTCTACACTGTTTTGCCACGCAAAATATCTTGCCAAAGATAATACAAGCGCAATTTTTATAAATTCAGATGGTTGAATATTAATGCCACCGATTGATAACCATCTTTGCGCACCCATACCAACATCACCAACAAAAGTCACCAATATAACCAAAATAAGCGCGATAGCATAAATAAAATATGCCGATTTTATCCATGTTTTTATATTCGAAAATGTCACTAAAAAGAATATAAACATCCCGATGATTATTTTAAATAACTGAGATATAGCAAACGGTTCCCATGAACCACCACCAGCACTGAATAACACAACAACAGATAGTATTAAAACAATACACATAGGAATAAATAATACCCATGAAAAACGCGACAGCCTTTCAGAGAAAGTCATCATATTTGCATTAGAAATTCGCGTCGTCAAAGTCATTTTATTTCAATAATTCCTTCATTACATCTGATACAGCATGTGCGGCAGGTGAAGACCCACCGGCATGTTCCATAATTACGCATACGGCGTATTTTGGCTTGTCCGTGGGCGCATAACCAACAAATAAACCATGATTACGCAGATTCCATTTTAATTGATTATTCGTTAAAACACCAGTCTGGCGTTCAGATTTAGATATATTTCTGACCTGTGAAGTTCCAGTTTTACCGCCCATTTTTTTACCATTAACATTAATAGCACTGCCGTATGCTGTGCCACCTTTTTGTGTCACTTGCTCTAACCCAGTTAATACATGTTTTATATTTTTTTCTTGCAACCCAAGATTTTTAAAAGTTGGTTTTTTATTTGAATATATTAATCGTGGTTTTACCTCTTTATTAGACGCGACACGTGCCATCATTACAGCCAACTGTAAACAATTAGTTAAAATAAATCCCTGTCCAATTCCAGAAATCACGGTATCACCGTGAACCCATGATGCACCAACATTTTTTTCTTTCCAACGTCTATCTGGAATGATTCCGGGCATTTCATGTGCCAAAACATCATTCATATATTTTTGATTCAAACCCAATTTCAAAGCCATACTTTTTATAGCATCTATACCAATACGCAAAGCAATTTGATAAAAATAAGTATCACATGAATGTTTTATCGCGCCATATAAATCGACTGTACCATGCCCATGTTTTTCCCAACAATGATATTTATGATTTCCGTATTCCCAAAAACCGGGACAGAATATCTTTTCATTTGGGCTTAAAGCCCCACTTTCCAATGCCGCCAGCGCAACAACAATTTTAAATGTTGAACCCGGGGGGTATAAACCTTCGATTGTTTTATTCATAAAAGGTTTCGCGACATCATCTAAAAGTGAAGAAATATATTCTTCGCCATCATCTGTTTTAAAATTATTTGGATCAAAACTTGGTGTCGAAGCCATAGCCAAAATATCACCATTTTCGATGTCTAGTACCACACCACAACCAGCACGATTCATAGCCAAAGAATCATATAAAACCTTTTGAACATTTTCACGCACAGTCGTTTTTATATCTTGTCCCGGAATCGGAGATATAAATTGTCCTTTGTCTTCACCGGTAATGCGCCCCACGGCATTTGTTATTAATACCGTTTGACCGGTTTTTCCAGCCATGTCATCATTAAATCTTTTTTCCAAACCATTTATCCCAGTTGTAAAAAATGGTGTATTTGGAACAGAATTTTGTGGCGCGCCAACATAACCAAAAACTTGCGCCCCAGCCGGTCCCATTTCGTATACACGTGAAAAACCATTTCCAATATAAATTCCGGGAATGTTTTTAGCAGATAAACTTGCCAATACCCCCCAGTTAGAATTTTCTGTGATCAACACAGGTTGAAAAGGTGCTTGTTTTTTTATATTTTTCCAAATTCTTTCAACAGTCTTTTTACGTAATTTTAATTCTTTTTCGACTGTATCAACGACATAATGTATATCTTCGGCTTCTTCGGGAATAAGATAAATTCTATATATTGGTGCATCGCGCGAAATAACTGTGCCTGATTCAGATAAAATACTTCCACGTTTAGCCATTATATTTTGAATACGGAAAGAATTATTTTCGCTTTTTTTCAGATAGTTTTTATATTCAAAAACTTGCATTTGCAACATGCGTAAAATTAAAAACGAAGTAAGCACTGCACCGCCAGTTAAAAACAATGCGCTGCGTCTATCAAAAGTGCGTGCTACCTCTGTATCTATCATTTTTTTGTCCAATTATCTAAACTGGTTATTGGTATGTACAAAACACTTAGCCATACAAATAACCATATATTATTTACAAGATTTAACCAACTTAATCCACTTAATATTAATAATACTATACCAATACCAACAAATACCATAAACATATAAAGTGCATTATTATCCATATTTTTAGTATCTATGTAATTTTGAAATCCACACACAGCGTAAAATAAACAGAATAAAATAGACCAAAACAAAGGCAAATTACATCTGTAATCTATTAAAAAACAAAATATCAATCCAAACAAAGTAAAACCATGAATATGTCTGACAAAAGTGTAATAAAATATGGGAATAAGTGCCAAGATACCAGCCGGATTCCAAAAATATACAGACAAACGCCATAAAATCAATGTCATGATAAATGGCAATAATTTTTTCAAAAAATACACAATTTGTTGCATTATTTATAAGAGCCTTGGTCGTTATATTGTAATATCATCACGCGTGATAAATCTTTGGGTTTCAAAACATCAACCCTTTTATCATCTTTCATATCGCCAATATATATTCCAGATGGTAAAACACCGCTGATATTACTTGTGATAATTTTAAGACCTTTTCTTCCGACAAATTCAGTGTCATTAAAGAATCCAACAGATGCACCAGATTTGCCGTTCCCCCGTAAAAAACCAGAAATATCAGAACCGGTTACACGTACGGCGATGTTTGTTTTTGAATCTGTTAATGCGCTGACACGGCAAAATGCGGAACCACAGTCTGATATTATACCAACAAGCCGGTTATCAAAAGACACAACAACCATACCTTTGTTTAAACCCGCCCTTTTTCCACGATTTATTAAAAATGAATTATGATGAAAAACAGAATCATCAAATTGTATATCTGCGATAATTGTTTTGTATGGTGATGCTTTTTTGACATCAATTTCGTGTTCCAGTTTTTTATTTTCTAAAACAGCAATATCACAATCATTTTTATTTGCCAATGCGGCATCTAACTTGGCACGCAATTCACGATTTTCTGCGCGTAAATTTGATGTTTCACGTATCCAACCAGCACCTTGACCAATTATTCGTATCGGCCAAGTCACGATAGAACCCACCCCGTTTGCAATCGGTAATACAATATGCGCCAAACCGTTCATAATGGTATAATCTGGCTTAGCAACCATGACATAAATGATAAAAATAGGAACCGCCGCAGCTGCAACAGCAGATTTAATAATTCGTGCTAATTTATAAGATGATTTGTCGCCTATCATGGAAATACACTTTAACGCAAAAAAGGCAATATTCAATAAAAACTTGATTTTTCTTTTTTATATGGCAAAATAGACCCATCCGACATGGCAAGGCATTGCCACGAGGTAATAACCAAAAGGATAAAAAATGCCAAAAATGAAAACAAAATCGTACTTGAAAAAACGTGCGTCTATGACTGCAAGCGGTAAAATCCGTGTTGCCAGAAACTCTCATCACAAATGTCTGTTGCATAAATCCAAACGCGCCAACAAGGCGGGATCTAAACCACAGTATTTGAACGAAAACATGGTGGGTCAGGCTAAAATCTTGGCTCCATATGGTTTGAAATAATCAAAGGGGGCAATTATGGCAAGAGTAAAACGCGGAACAACCGTTAAACAAAAACATAAAAAGATACTTGATCGGGCAAAGGGTTATTTGGCTCGTCATCATTCAACATATCGTGCTGCACGTGAAAAAACTGAAAAAGCTGGACAATATGCATATCGTGACCGTCGTCAAAAGAAACGTGATTTTCGTTCATTGTGGATTGTCCGTATAAATGCTGCTGTGCGTGCTAATGGTTTAACATACAGCCAATTTATGAATGGTTTGAAAAAGGCGGGTATTACATTGGACCGTAAAGTTTTGGCCCAAATGGCATACGATGCTGACAAAAACTTTGATACTTTGGTTGCAGCTGCAAAACGATTTATTGCCGAAAAAGCGAAATAATGCTTTACGGCGGGGTTTTGTTTTGTCACAATTAAGGCCGTAGAGATACGGTCTTAATTATTTTAATAAACGGGGAAAATATGAAAGATAAAATTATAAATGCTACATCGTTGGAAGAATTGCAGGTATTGTACACCGATACATTTGGTAAAAATGGAACAATGACGGTGAAATTAAAAAATATGGCAAAATTGTCTAATGATGAACGCGCAATAATAAACGCTGAAAATACAGAATTACGTCAATTGTTCAAAGATAAACAATCTGAATTAGAATTGGCGGCATTAAATGCAAAATTATCAACTGAATATGTTGATGTGACATTAGATGCACAACCAAAAAATCGTGGGACATTACATCCATTAACTCAATCATTAAAAGATTTGTCTGCGATTTTAGAATCTTTTGGATTCACAATGTGGACGGGACCAGAAATTGAAGATGATTGGCATAATTTTACTGCGTTAAATACCCCGGAATACCATCCTGCACGTGATATGCAAGATACTTTCTTTCTTGAAAATGGAAACGTTATGCGAACCCAGACATCTTCGATTCAAATTCGTGCGATGGAACAAATGGGGGCACCAATAAAAATGTTTGGTGTTGGCCGTACATATCGTAAAGAAATGGATGCCACACACAGTCCTATGTTCGGTCAAATCGAAGGTTTGTACATAGATAAAAATATAACTATGTCTGATTTGATTGGGACATTGCGTGCATTGTTATCAAAGTTTTTTGAACGTGATATAGAAATTCGTATACGTCCATCTTATTTCCCGTTCACAGAACCTTCTGTGGAATTTGATATGAAATGGGATAACGGAAAATGGTTGGAAATTTGTGGTGCGGGCATGGTTCATCCAAATGTGTTAAAAAATTGTAATATTGACCCGGATGAATACCAAGGCTTTGCATTTGGTTTTGGTTGGGATCGTATGGCTATGTTAAAATATGGTATCGACGATATTCGCAGATGTTATGACGGGGATATTCGTTGGTTGCAAAATAATGGTTTTTAATTTAAGGGGGTAAAAATGAAGTGGTCTTATGAATGGTTAAAACAATATTTAGATACAAAGTTAACCCCGGATGAAATAGCCGATAAATTAACGTCCATCGGGTTAGAAGTCGAAGATTTATACACGCCAATTTTGCCAATTGCCGCAAAAATAGTTGAATGTAAACCACATGAAAATAGCGACCATTTACATGTATTAAAGGTGGATGATGGTACCGGTACACTTCGTCAAATTGTATGTGGTGCACCAAATGTGCGTGTTGGCTTAGTGTCTGCGTTGGCATTACCCGGATGCAAAATTGGGGATATTGTTATACAAAGCGGAAAAATACGTGGTGTTTTATCTGATGGCATGATGTGCAGTGGTAAAGAATTAGGATTAAACAACGACCATGCTGGCATAATAGAACTTGATGAAACCCAAGAAACAATTGGTCAGCCGATATATGTATTTCGTGAAAATTCATCTGCGATATTTGATACATCTATAACACCGAACAGACCAGATTATTTGTCTGTTCGTGGAATTGCGCTGGATTTATCGGCAGCTGGTGCGGGTAAATATATTGAAAATAAAATCACAGAACTAAAAGAAATCAATGGTTCGCGCAAAGTGAATTTATTGGTGCCAGACGCATGTCCTACATATCGTTTTTGTGAAATACATGATATAAAAAATGTATCATCAAATAAAACAATACAGAATCGATTGTTATCTGCTGGAATAAACCCAAAAAATGCAGCCATAGATACAACTAACTATATTTGTTATGATTTAGCGCAACCTATGCATTGTTTTGATGCTGATGAAGTCAAAGGTGACATCACTGTGCGTATGGCTAAAAATAAAGAAAAATTCACAGATTTATTTGGTAAAGAATATGAATTATGCGATAAAGATTTAGTTATTTGTGATGATTCTGGCGTGTTGGCATTGGCTGGTGTAATTGGTGGTGCGCGTGCATCAACAACAGATAAAACCAAAAATATTATTTTAGAATCTGCTTATTTTAATCCTGTGTGTGTCCGTAAATCTGCCAAAAGATATGGAATATCAACAGATTCTTCATATCGTTATGAACGTGGAATTAATCCAAATGGGACATTGAATGGATTGTCTATGGCGGCAAAAATAATAATGGATACATGCGGTGGTAAAATTGTAAATGTTTTTGTTGCTGGGCGTTCATCTTATACACCAGAAACAGTAGAATATAACCCGACTTTATTTAAAAAGAAAATAGGTGTTTCATTAGATGAAAATATTCAAAAAGAAATTTTAAAAAATTTACATTTTGAAATTAAAGAAAATAAACGTGGTAATTGGATAATAACACCAAACCCACAACGTGTAGATATCATGTATCCTGAAAACATAGTTTCTGAATTGGTTCGTATTTATGGTTATGAAAAAATAGGATTAATTGATATTGTTAATTGTGGGTATGTTGCCAACAATGACAAGGTTAAAAATAAAATATGTATGCGTTTTAAAAAACACTTAGCATCTTTGGGTTTAAATGAAAGTGTTTCGTTTGGGTTTGGGAATTCGCGGATTGAAAAAATTTTGACGGATAAATCAATTATCAAAGTGGCTAATCCGATTGTTGTCGATATGGACACTGCGCGCAATAATTTAATGGAAAATTTATTAATTGCAGTGTCTAACAATGAAAAGCGTGGTTTTTCAAATATAAACATGTTTGAATTAGGAACTGTGTTTGATGGCGATAAGCCAGGACAACAACATACATCTATTTGCATAGTTCGTAGTGGTGAAACATCGCCAAAACATTGGCAACATCGCAATAGACAAATAGATATATTTGATGTTAAATCTGATTTGGTATCATTGTTGGGCGCACAAAAATTCACAATCGATACAACAAATGTACCACGTTGGGCGCATCCTTATATTTATGGAAAAATTGTTCAGGGTAAAAATGTATTGGCTGAATTTGGTCAATTACATCCAAATATTGCGAAACAATTACATATCAAAGGCAAAGTTTTCATTGGACTGGTCGAAGATATTACAAAATTACCACAAAAACCAAAGTATGCAAAAATACCAATGACTGAATTTATGCCGATTACGCGTGATTTTGCATTTGTGGTTGATGCAAAATTCCCATCGGAAAAAATAATATCTGTGGCTGCATCTGCGGATTCAAATATTGCCAATACGGTAATATTTGATGCGTTTGATATGGGAAACGGTAAAAAATCAATTGCGTTTACAATAACAATTTATCCAAATCATAACATGGATGACAGTGAATTGTTGGAAATACAAAACCAAGTGATTAAAAATATAGAAAGCAAATGTAACGCAAAATTACGCACATAAAAAAACCGCCAATACGGCGATTTTTTTTATCTTATCACAGACCTATGATTTGATATAATCAATGATTCTAAATCACGATTAGATTCGCATGCATCTTTGATGGACAAAGCATCTTTGCCATAGAAAGTATATGTCCCCGCTTTTCTAGTTGATATAATGACACCACTGCCTTTGACTAATTTCCCATGTTTTTCTGTTCCTGGTAGTTTCATCTTTTTAGCTATTTCAAAACCTTCAACAAACCATTCATTATAAACGATTTTAAGATTTTTGGGTATAGTGTATTCGCAGGTTAAAACTTCTGCACAATCTTTTATGCCATAATTAGTGTTTTTAAAAATCAAACATTGAGTATTTTCGTTTTTGACCAGATATTCAGCCAATTCTTTAATTTTATCGCGTTGTGTGAACATAAAAAAGCCCTTTTGTTTTTATCACACTCTCTCCTGCGCAGTGCCAATTCTATATGAATATAACAAAAAATCAATAGATTACTTGATTTTTATTAAAAATAATTGTATAAATAATTACATGAACAACGAAACAATAATCATTATTAAATAACTGGCACTGCGCTTTGGCGTATGGCTGGGGCGCGTAAGGCGCCGTTTTTTATGCAACCAAAGGCAACAAATATGGCATATAAAAAAACAGAACCAAAGGCGAATTTTGCAGAACTTGAAAATCAAGTTATGGATTTTTGGCGCAACGATGATACTTTTCATAAATCTTTGAATAAAACCAAAATGGGTCAAGAATTTAATTTCTATGATGGTCCGCCATTTGGAAATGGTTTGCCACATTGGGGGCATTTGGGGGTAAGTGCGATAAAAGATATGGTGTCGCGCTATCAAACAATGCGCGGAAAACATGTGGTTCGTGAACTTGGCTGGGATTGTCATGGATTGCCAGCGGAAAATTCTGTTGAAAAAAAGCAAGGACGCACAGCCAAAGATATTGTTGCAAATGATGGTATGGCTGCATTTTGTGATATGTGCAAAAGCGATGTTCTGACATATACTAATGAATGGTTGCGTTTTATTGCGCGTATTGGTCGTTGGGTTGATGGTGGTGATGACAAGGGTTATCGCACCATGGATAAAAACTATATGGAATCTGTGATTTGGGGATTAAAACAATTATATGACAAAGGTTTGCTTTACAAAGATTTCAAAGTCAATCCATACGATTGGAAATTGGGAACTGTTTTGTCGAATTCAGAGGCATCATCTGAATATCAAGATATTGTTGACGATACTGTGACTGTATGGTTTGAATTGGAAAATGGTGACCGTGCAATTGCTTGGACAACTACACCATGGACGCTGCCTGCTAATTCTGCGTTGGCGGTTAATCCAAATATGGAATATGTAAGATTGCGTCACCAAGACGGACATGTTTATGTTATGGCAAAATCACGTGTAAGTGCATACGATAAAATCTTTGCTAGTTCAGAAAATCTTGGCACAGTAATGGGGAAAGATTTGGTTGGATTACATTATAAACCGATATTCCCATACTATACAGATTTGGCAAAAGATGGTCATGGACTTTATACTGTAATTTCTGCTGATTATGTCAGTGATGGGGATGGTACAGGTATTGTTCATATCGCGCCCGCTTATGGCGAAGACGACTATTTCGCAGCCAAAGCATTAGATCCAAAATTCCCGGTAATTTTAAATGTGGATGATTATGGTAATTTTGATAAAACTGTGACAAATTGGGCGGGTGAAAATATCTTTGTTGCAAATCCAAAAATCATAGATTGGTTGCGTGAAAATGGAATACTGGTTAAAAAAGACCAACACAAACACAGTTATCCATTTGGTCCGCGTAGCCATGAAAAATTGATTTATCGTGCAACTGATGCATGGTATATTGATGTGCCAAAGATTCTCGAACGCCTTGTTAAAATAACCAAAACACAAACAGATTGGACATCCGCAGGTAATCGTTTTATGGCATGGATAGAAAACGCGCGTCCGTGGGGGATTTCACGTAATCGGTTTTGGGGTGTTCCGTTGCCAATTTGGGAAAGAAATGGCGAATATAAAATCTTTGGTTCAATAGCGGAAATGCAAGATTTCTTTGGTGTACAAATTGATGATTTACATCGACCAACTTTGGACAATTTGGAAAAAGACGGTTGGCATCGTATATCTGATGTTTTAGATTGCTGGGTGGAAAGTGGTTCTATGCCATTTGCACAATTACATTATCCATTTGAAAATGCGGATAAATTTGAAAAAACTTTCCCGGCTGATTATATTATCGAAGGTCAAGACCAAACGCGTGGATGGTTTTATGCCTTGATGGTTATCGCAGTTGCGTTATTTGATAAGCCTGCGTTCAAGGTTGTCTCTGCCAATGGTATGATTCTAGATGAACAGAAAAGAAAGTTTTCAAAATCATTACATAATTATGTTGACCCAAGCGAACAAATCGAAGTATACGGCGCTGATGCAATTCGTTTATTTATTCAAGGCAGTAATTTTATGAAAGCAGAAGGTGTTTGTGTCGACAAAGAAGGTAAAGTCTTTAATGATTCTATCAAAACGATATTAACACCACTTTGGAACGCGTATCATTTCTTTACATTGTATGCTAATGCTGGAAAAATCACCGTAGAGCGTGAACCAAATGGTGAAAATTTATTGGATAAATATATTTTATCTGAATTAAACGAATTGGTAAAAACAACAACAACTGCATTGGATGAATATAAACCAGATATCGCAATCAAAGAATTCGTTCGTTTCTTGGATATATTAAACAATTGGTATATTCGTCGTAATCGTGACAGATTTTGGGACGAAGACGAAAGTGCTTTTGAAACATTGCATTATGTATTGGTGACATTTTGTAAATGTTTGGCACCATTTGCACCGTTTATAAGCGAATATATATTCAAGAATTTAACAGACAAAGAATCTGTTCACTTAGAAGATTGGCCAATCGCAACAGATACAGATACGAAAATATTAGAAAATATGCGTCGTGTTCAACTGATAGTATCTGTTGGAAAACAACTGCGTGAACAATATAAGTTGCGCAATCGTTTGCCGTTATCAGATGTAATGATTGCTGGTGTTAATATGACGGAATACGCAGATATCATCGCAGATGAATTAAATGTCAAAGAAGTCAAATTTGTTGATAATATTAAAACAGTTGCTGATTCTTTTGTGTATTTAATCACACCAAAAATTGGTGCACGCCTTGGTGGTGCATTAAAAGATATTATTCCATCTGTTAAACGTGGTGATTACACAATGGATGGTGATAAATTGGTTGTTGGTGAATATACATTGAACAACGATGAATTTGAAAATCGCTTAACGGTTCGTGATGGCGTAACGGGTGCTGCGCTACCAGATAATACCGCGGTTGTAGTTTTAAATACAGAAATCAATGGTGAATTATTAGCAGAAGGTTTGGTAAATGATGCTTTGCGATTCATCCAAGATTCAAGAAAAGAAGCTGGGCTAGATGTTTCAGACAGAATCAAATTGACTTATACGGCGGATTCCGGGCTTTACACAGCAATCGAAGCGCACAAAAAACGCATAATGCACGATGCTTTGATTGTTGAAATGAATTTTGGTATGGCAGACCAATTTTCAAAGCAAATCGAAGATTACAATTTTGCAATCGATATTGAAAAAGCATAATGAAAAAACAAAATATAACTCTTACACCGGATATTTATTTTGAAAATGTTCCGAAAACATTGAATATGAATATCCGGTCTGAATTATATTCTATTAATGAATTCACTTTTGCAGTCGCGGTAATTTTATCAGCCCAGGCAACAGACAAAAAAGTTAATGAAGTGACAACCGCCCTATTTCGTATTGCACCGACACCTAATAAGATGTTGGAATTGGGATTGGATGGGTTAAAACAACACATCAAAGTAATTTCATTTTTTAATAACAAAGCCAATAATATAATTAAACTGGCGCAACAATTAAAAGATAAAAACAGCGATGATTTGAATTATGAATTCCCACAAAAATATCATAAACGCGGTGAATTAATGAAATTGGCTGGTGTTGGGCAAAAGACTGCGAATGTAATAATGAATGTTTTGTGGAATGCACCAAATATCGGTGTTGATACACATGTGTTTCGTAATGCACATCGGTATGGTTGGGTCAGTGATAAAGAAAATACGCCAGAAAAAGTCGAAGAAAAATTGTTAAAAATCATCCCAAAAAAATATCATGCAATTACTAATCATGTAATGGTTTTACATGGTCGATACACATGCAAAGCAATTCGCCCAAATTGTACAAATTGTCCGGTTAGTAAATGGTGTTGTGCGACGGATAAAAAAATATAAAAAAAGCCGGTAAATGCCGGTGTTTTTAATAAATTTTATTTATATTTTACCACAAAAAAGATGGTGCCGGTTATAGGACTTGAACCTACGACCCCCTCATTACGAATGAGATGCTCTACCAGCTGAGCTAAACCGGCACGATGACCACATCATAATCAACAAAAACCTAAAATTCAAGGTTTTTTATTTGCCACGATATTGTATAATATGTTTATGAAAAACCTGTTTCAATTCGTTCATTGCTTCGATACATCTATCAACTGGCATATCGGATGGAAAAATATTTTTAGAATTCGTTTTTAATATATTTGAAAATACTTCCATTTTATCTTTTTTATATGGATTTACATACACTTTGCCTTCACTTTTGTTTTTAGCGGCAATATACATATCATAGATATATTTTTTTTGTTCTTTGAAACTTTCATTCCAATTTTCCATTGGACGATTATTTTTCCCGTATACAGTAAATTGACCAAGTGGTGTCACCTTAGACGGTATAGAATATTGACTGTGTATTATGGTATAGTCGCCAAATTTAAAACTGGTGTCGGTCCGAAAGCCACCAGTTAACATGTTATGGTTTTCTGTTTTTACAATAATAATATTATTATCTATTGCGTTGTATAAATTTTGTTTTTCCTGTTCAGTCATTTTATTCCCTCTTTTTTTTACATTTAATTTTACGCATAACAACCATAATCCCCGCAGGTGTAATCCCAGGAATCCGCGATAATGCCGCGATATTTTCTGGTCGCGTCTTGGTTAATTTTTCAATTAATTCGTTTGTTAACCCTGGCAGATTTTTATAATCAAAATCAGCGGGAATTTTTAATTCGCTGTCTTTTTTATAATTTGCGATTTCGCGTTCGTTGCGCGCAATATATCCTGCGTAAAATTTATCATTTTCATGTGCCGTATTTTCACGCAATTTTTTAATTTTTTTATATAAATCTTTACTGATTAACCCCAATGTTTCCGCTTTGTCGCCCAAACGCAAAATTGCATTATCGGCACGCAAGTTAAGACGATATTCCGCGCGTGATGTAAACATACGATATGGCTCATCAACCCCAAGTGTCGTAATATCGTCAATTAAAACACCGATAATGG
>JAEEGL015810245.1_pt1 | contig 24345 bp, 22 predicted proteins | sample 9134231 | NCBI WGS metagenome assembly JAEEGL01 (sample SAMN16246548, study PRJNA631951) | gut metagenome | biome: gut microbiome; feature: rumen; material: fiber-attached | host: Bos | place: Iran: Karaj | collected 2018-10
ACACTCCACAAATCCCACCCCCTGCCCCTTCCTGACGGGAGGGGAGTAAAATGCTTACGAAAAGATGAGATTGTTTCAGACTATCGGCCAAGGCATGCTACTCCCCTCCCTTACAGAGAGGAGCAGGGGGTGGATTTCTTTTATCAATTGCAGAGGCTGGAGAGTTCGTCTGCTGCTCTTCTCTCTTTTAATTGCCAATCCTGCCATTGCACAAGAGCGCGACTCCGTAAGCCATTGGGGCTTCAGCGCATCGATCAGCCCGGGACGATTGATTGTCATGGACGATTATCAGAAGCGATGGCAGCGCAAAAAGCAGACGATGGCCTTTGCCGTGGAAGCCAACCACACCGAATTACCTTCCGACAACAACCCTTATGCCGCCGATTTCAACTATCCGCTCATCAGTTTCGGGGCGAAACTGAACTTCAACGACATCACCATGCACCGCTCGCCCGACCCTGCATGGGGTATGGCGCAGGAAGTGGATTATGATTCGCGGATGGGCAATGTGCTGACTGCCTATGCGACGTTCACACGAACCATCTACAGGCAACGCCATTGGTCGTTCGACTACTCTCTAGGCACCGGAATCAGCTATGCTGAGCACAAATACAGCAACGGAAACAATATCGACAACGAACTCATCGGCTCGCGATTCCTGGTTTATTTTACGTGCGGCCTGCATGCAACCTATCGCTTCGCCCGCCAATGGGGCGTAATGGGAGGCGTGGAATTCTATCATCACAGCAACGGAGCCCTGAACCGTCCGAACAAAGGGGCCAACATCGTGGGACCCGTACTTGGGGTACGCTATATGCCCTATTACGATGAGGTGCTGAACGGGGCAAAAACAGCTACGGCTTCGACCAAGCAGTTCAACCGTTATTGGTTCGTTAATATCGGGGCAAGCATTGGAGCCAAGACGTTGAACGAAGACTGGCAACTGACGCAGTTCCACACGCATCCCGACTCAGCCCGCTATCGCACCGGTCGCTTCCGCATGTACACAGCCTATGCGCTTCAGGCCGACGTAATGTGGCGTTATGCTCGCCGTTGGGCCACAGGACTTGGTACCGACCTGTTCTACGGAACCTATGCCGACCGCGTTAAGGAGGTTGAACCACTCCTTATGCGGCAGGAGGAACCGCTGAAAGTGAGCCCATGGTCATGGGGACTTGCCCTGAAGCACCACGTCTACTACGGAAACCTGTCGGCACAGATGTCGCTTGGCTACTATCTCTACCGCCATATGGGCACCAACGCAAAAGAAGTAGAGCAGCCCTACTACGAACGCATAGGTGTGCACTACTCCTTTCCAAAACTTGGCGGGCTGAGCATCGGAGCCAGCATCAAAGCCCACCTTACAAAAGCCGACCTGACGGAGCTTACCGTCAGTATGCCAATCGTCCTTACTCGTAATCGTCGATGACGGCATTCATGAAGTCCATCATCGGCTTTGCCACCTTGAAAATTTTCATCGCCTCAGTCAACCAGGCATCACCCTCGAAAAACGTATCGGGCACGCTACGCCAGCAGCAATAGTCCTTCATACGCAGATATTCAATGTGCTCATAGTCGCGCGGAAAACCTGCAGGGCACGTCTTCAGCATGGTCAGTCCAAAGCCTTTCGCGCTGGTCTTAGCCTTTGCAGCCTGCTGTTCGTCGTAATCGCCGGAAGTTTCAGGCCATACGCCAGCACCAGGGCGACCGAAGAGACGGACGAACTGGGGATTCTCAACAGCCGAAAGCCATTGTTCGGTGTTGCCCATGATCTCGTTTCGGCACGACGTAAGGATGTTTGTCGGCAGCCAATAGCTGCCCGTGGCAAGCAGGCAGTTGCCCGGCTCGAGATGGATGTAGTAGCCACCGCGAAGCGATTTCTTGCCTTTTGCACAAATATAGGCCCCCAAGTGGCGCTTATAAGGTGACTTATCGGGTGAGAAACGCGTATCGCGATTGAAACGATACACACAGTCTTTCACCTGCAGATGAGCCACCTCGTCGTCGAACTCAGCCAGACGAGTGATGGCTTGCGCAATGCCGTCGTTGAAACTCTTGCGGCAGGCATCGTACTCAGCCCTGTGTTCGAGGAACCAAGGGCGATTGTTGTTGGCGGCAATGCCGCGCAGGAAATCCAGTATTCTTGCTGCTTCCATATTTTATAGGGCGATGATATTCCGTGAATGAACGTCCTTCTTAAGCGTCATCCTATATGTTTTTCGGGCAGATGCCATTGCCAAACGGGCACTTCTCGCAATGGGGCTTACGGCTCGTGCAGATGTAGCGACCATGCAGCAGCAACCAATGATGGGCATTAGGCACGTCTTCGGCTGGGATGTACTTCATCAGTTCCTGCTCAACCTTCAGCGGTGTATTGGCTTTGGCTGGCACAAGTCCAAGCCGATGGCTTACACGGAACACATGTGTGTCGACAGCCATGGCAGCACGTCCGAACCAAACGGCCTGCATGACGTTTGCCGTCTTGCGCCCTACGCCCGGCAGTTGCACAAGGTCGTCCATCGAGCTCGGCACCTCACCATCGAAACGCTCGACCAACATACGCGACATCTCAACGAGATGCTTTGCCTTGGAGTTGGGATAACTCACGCTGCGCACATACTCGAACACCTCCTCGGGTTCAGCCTGTGCCATGGCCTTTGCATCGGGATAGCGGGCAAAAAGCGCTGGCGTCACTTGATTGATACGCTTGTCGGTGCATTGGGCACTGAGCAACGTGGCACACAACAGCTGGAAAGCTGAGGCAAACTCAAGTTCAGTCGTCACCACAGGCATCTGCTCGCGAAAATAATTCAACAGGGTTGCATAGCGTTCCTTCTTGTTCATGGTCGTTCTCTCTATACCTTATTACATATACTTTTATACCTTGTATGATATTTAGCAGAAAAGGAGTAAGGAGAGGCACCTCCTTACTCCTTTTACAACTAAAGAAGTCCCGACTCGTTCAGCCTTATTTCTTGGCAGGAGCGGCAGCTTCCTTCTTGGGCTCGGCCTTTGCGGCGGGCTTCTTGTAAGCCTTGTTCAGACCAGCGATGACTTCGCTCGTGATGTCGAAAGCCTTGTCGGCATAGAGCAGGTTATCGCCCGACTTGCTGAGGATGATGCTGAACTTCTTGTCCTTGTTATATTTGGCAAGGAAGTGCTGAATTGAGTCGCGCAGGGCATTGCCATATTTATCGCTTTCGGCAGCAAACTCGTTGCTAAGGCGCTGGTTCAGACCTTCCAAATCGGCACTCTGCTTCTGCAGACTGGCCTGAATGCCTTCGGCCTGCTCACGTGTATAGGCGTTCTGCTGAAGCTTCTGCTGGAAATTGGCGGCAGCCTGCTGCAGCTGACGCTGCTTGGCCTCGAGCGTATTCTGAATGTTCTGGCCCTTCTTCTGCAGGATTTCGCTGTAGTCCTTGCAGAATGTGTACTGCGTCATGATACTGTCTACCTCTACGAAGGCAATCTTCAGTTCGGCGGGAGCGGTCTGCTCAGCAGCCTGCGACTTCTCGTCCATCTTCGGAGCTGAATTGTCACACGATGTCATGGCAATCGTTGCCATTGCGGCAACTGCCAATGTACGGAAAATGTTCTTTTTGTTCATTTGTTTTAATGTTATGATTCTTTTGTTACTTTGTTCTTTCTCCGCTTCGCTACGAAACCGAGCAAAGCTCGTGGTCCTTTGTTACTCTGTCAGAACGCCTTTCCCTTCTGCCGTGCCTCCCGGTCCTGATCGACCACACAGTGAATACCGCGTTCCTTCATGGCCTCGCTGTCATGTATGTGTTGCGAAGTGAAGCGTCCGCCCTTCTTGACGAGGACTTTTATCAGTAATAATGCCATGCCGATAGCAATTATTAACACGCTGATGAGCAGAGTTTCAATCATTTTTTGTAATTTTGCGGATGCAAAGATAATAAAAAAGATTTAGGAAGCGAGATTAAAGCTGAAAGATTAACATTATTAAATAAATAATATGAATAAAAACGAGCTAAAACCTGCTTGCGTGTTCGAACAATTCGCACGCATCAACGAAATCCCGCGCCCCTCGAAGCGTGAGGAGAAGATGATTGAGTACCTGAAAGCATTCGGCAAAAACCACAACTTCGAGACACTGGTCGACGAGACGGGCAACGTGCTCATTCGCAAACCAGCTACTCCGGGCATGGAAGACCGCGAGACCGTCATCCTGCAAAGCCATATGGACATGGTATGCGAGAAACTGGTCGACGTAGACTTCGACTTCGACCGCGATGCCATTCAGACCTATGTCGATGGCGAATGGCTCTGCGCCAAGGGCACCACGCTCGGTGCCGACGATGGTATCGGTTGTGCCATCGAACTGGCCATTCTCGATAGCAAAGACCTCGTACATGGACCGCTGGAATGCCTTTTCACGCGCGACGAAGAGACCGGATTGACGGGTGCCGAGGGCATGAAGGCAGGTTTCATGACTGGCAATATGCTCATCAACCTCGACTCCGAGGACGAAGGACAGATTTTCGTGTCGTGTGCCGGTGGTCGCAACACCTCGGCCACCTTCCATTTCGAGCGTGTCGAAGCCCCGAAGGGTGTGTTCTTCATGCGTGGTTCGCTGAAAGGCCTCGTTGGCGGACACTCTGGCGACGACATCAACAAGAAACGCGCCAACGCGCTGAAGGTGTTGGCCCGCTTCCTCTATCAGACTCAAGAACGTTATGGGCTGTGTCTGGCTCAGTTCAATGCCGGAAAGCTGCACAATGCCATTCCACGCGATGGCGTTATCGTGTTCGCAGTGCCCGAGGACAAGAAGGAAAATGTGCGTGCCGACTGGAACGTATTCGTCAGCGAGGTGGAAGAGGAATACCACGTCACGGAAAAGACCATGCAGTTCCATCTGGAGAGTGCCGAGGCTGAGGCCGTGCTGCCCCTTGAGGTGAGCACTCGTCTGGTGCAGGCCATGCAAGCTGTCGATAACGGCGTGTTTGCCATGTGCCAGGATGAGGAAATCGCCTGGCTCGTCGAGACATCGAACAACGTTGCCAGCATCGTCACTACCGAAAAGGAGGCAAAAGTCATCTGTTCGCAGCGTTCCAACGTGATGAGTGCGCTCGACAACCAGGCCGCTACCATCAAGGCTGTGTTCCAGTTGGCTGGCGCAGAGGTCGTCCAGGGCGAAGGCTATCCCGCATGGAAGATGCGTGCCGACAGCAAGTTGACAGCCCTAACCGTTGAGACCTACCGCAAATTGTTCGGCAAGGATCCGAAGGTATTGGGCATTCACGCTGGCTTGGAGTGCGGTTTGTTCTCCGAAAAGTATCCCAACCTCGACATGGTAAGCTTCGGACCGACGCTGCGAGGAGTACACTCGCCCGACGAGCGCCTGCTCATTCCGACCGTACAGATGGTGTGGGACCACCTGCTTGAAATCCTTAAAAACATTCCAAAGAAATGAAACGCTTGCTCATAGCTGTCGTCGTCCTCGTGGCGATGACGGCTTTCACGTCCTGCAATCAGCAGAAGTCGGCAGCCAAGAAACTGGTTGAGCAGTTCCTGACCGACAATCTTGCCAGCGACGACTATAAGGTAATGTACTTCTATGACCTGGATTCGACCAAGCACATCAGTGACTCTGCATTCCTACAGATGCGCCAGAAGGCAACGACCAACAAGTGCTACAAGGACGGGCTGCAGTTTGCCGATGGACAAAAGACCAAGAAACTCAACTTCATCCGCGTGAAAATGCTCATCCAAAAAGACACGGTTTATCAGACGTTCTATTTCGATGACCAAATCACTCAGGTCTTGGCATTTAAGGAAGATTGAGTCTGCCGCCACAAAACGCCTTCCGCACGATGTGCTGAGGGCTTTTTCTTTTTACAACATTCCAAACTTTGAGAGTCTGACGCATTGCCTTCAGGCTTCTAAAGCTATTCCATAGAGAATTAAAAGCTATGCCTTAGCTACAGTAAAGCAATGCTTTAGCTACTGTAAAGCAATGCCTTAGCTACTGTAAAGCAATGCCTTGCCTGCAATAAAGCTATGCTTTGGCTACCATAAAGCGATGCTTTTGGAGGAGCTATGTCCTGCGCCTCTGCAGGAAGAAGCTTCGCGTTCCGAGGAAGAACATGAGCAAGCCTACCACATGTATGCCAACGATGGACCAAAAGGCTGCTTCGTAGCTGAAGTATTCGGCAATAGCGCCACCAAAGAGTACGCCCAGGCCCATGCCAAGGTCCCAACTGGTGAGCAAGGTGGAGTTGGCTGTGCCGCGCTCGTTGTTGCTGGCCACGCTGATGATCATGTTTTGGAAGGCAGGCCACATGTGACCGTTGCCCAAACCGATGAGCAGAGCAGATCCGTAATAGCCAAACTCGTTGGGCACTAATATAAATAAGGTATAGCCGATGGTCGAGATGATGATGCCTTCGGAGGCATTGTGCGTCAGCCTACCCTTGCGTAACGCGCTGGCACCCTGCAGTCGAGAGAGGATAAGACCGATGGCCAACAGCATGAAATAGGTGCCTGTACCACTGGTAATGTCAAGTTTCTCTTTGCCATAGATGGCCAGATAGTTGCTCAACACGCCGTAGCAGAGCCCGAAACACACCATGTTGAGGGCTATCAGCCAGCCACGCGTCAGGAAGAAGCGGTCAAACGACAGTGCAAGACGGTCCTTCATGACCTGGCGTTCACGTGGCTTGAGGCCCACATCGACGGCAAATCCTACGCCTGCCACAGCGAAAGCCAGCCAGAACAGAAGGTCGAAACTGCCCGTATAGCGATAGACAAAGATGCCTATAGAGGGCGCTATGGCTGTGGCAACGTTGTTGCTCAGCCCGTAATAACCAATGCCTTCGTTCCTGCGCGACGACGGAAGGACGTCGATAGCCATGGTGCTATTGGCAACGGTCGATGCCCCAAAGGGTGCACCATGCAGCGTTCTGACGATGGCAAACAACAGGAGTGTCGATGCCAGCAGATAGGTTCCGAAGAAGAGAAAGTACAACAACAGGCTGACGATCAGCACCCGCTTGCGTGGAAAGCTATCGGCCAGATAGCCACTGAAGGGCCTTACGAGCAGTGCCGTGAGCGTATAGCCCGACAGTACGAGCCCAATGACGTCCTTGGTCGAGGCGAAGTTCTCGCTCAAATAGAGCGGCAGCAGGGGCGTAAGCAGGTAGAAGGCGAACGACATTGCAAAGTTGGCTGTCATCACTCGCCAGTAGTTGGCATTCCAAAGTCTGTCGGTTTCTTGTTGCATCATGATGATTATTGGCATACAAAAGTACAACTTTTTCTCCGACAAGCCAAATATACTCGCGGCATTTTTCCCTTAGTACCTTTTTGGCACACATTTTGCAATGAACAAAGCAGAAACTCAACGTTCAAAAACTTGAAACTTGAAACAAAAAAAAGATATAGCTATGCAAAAAGGCAACATTGGGGTTACGACAGAGAACATATTCCCCGTTATCAAAAAGTTTCTCTACAGTGATCATGAAATATTCCTCCGCGAGATGGTATCGAATGCCGTCGACGCCACACAGAAGATGAAGACGCTGGCCGATCGTGGCGACTTCAAGGGCGAACTGGGCGACATGACCGTCCGAATTGCACTCGACGAGAAGGCTAAGACGCTGACTATCAGCGACCGAGGCATTGGTATGACCGAAGAGGAGATTGACAAGTACATCAATCAGATTGCCTTCTCGGGTGTAACCGACTTCCTCGACAAATACAAGGATTCGGCCAATGCCATCATCGGACACTTCGGACTGGGCTTCTACTCGGCTTTCATGGTCAGTGAGAAGGTGGAAATCGTGACACGCTCATATCGCGAGGAAGCCAAGGCTGTGCGCTGGACTTGCGACGGCAGCCCTGAGTTCACTATCGAAGATGCAGAGCGCGAAGATCGTGGCACCGACATCATCCTACACATCGCCGACGACTGCAAGGAGTTCCTCGAGCGCCAGCGTATTGAGAGTCTGCTGCAGAAATACTGCAAGTTCATGGCCGTACCTATCTGCTTTGGCAAGAAGCAGGAGTGGAAGGACGGAAAGATGCAGGACACCGACGAGGACAATATCATCAACAACGTCGAGCCACTCTGGACAAAGACTCCTTCGACGCTGAAGGACGAGGACTACAAGGAGTTCTATCGCACGCTCTATCCCATGCAGGACGAGCCGCTGTTCTGGATTCACCTGAACGTCGACTACCCCTTCAACCTCACGGGCATCCTCTATTTCCCGCGTATTCAGTCGAACATCGACCTGCAGAAGAACAAGATCCAACTCTATTGCAACCAGGTGTTCGTGACCGATCAGGTGGAAGGCATCGTACCGGAGTTCCTTACCCTGCTCCACGGTGTCATCGACTCACCCGACATTCCGCTGAACGTCAGCCGTAGCTATCTGCAGAGCGATGCAAACGTGAAGAAAATCTCCACATACATCACCAAGAAGGTGGCTGACCGACTGAAATCAATCTTCAACGAGAACCGTAAGGAGTACGAAGAGAAGTGGGACGACCTGAAGATATTTATCAACTACGGCATGCTGACACAGGACGACTTCTACGACCGTGCCAAAGACTTTGCGCTACTGAAGGATGTCGACGGCAAATACTTCACACTTGAAGAGTACAAGACGCTCATCAAGGGCGAGCAAACCGATAAGGACGGAACGTTGGTGTACCTCTATGCCAACAACAAGGAGGAGCAGTACAGCTACATCGAAACCGCTAAGCAGCGTGGTTACAGCGTGTTGCTGTTCGATGGTCAACTCGACACGCCTGTGGCACAGATGTTGGAACAGAAACTGGAGAAGAGTCGCTTCACTCGCGTGGATGGAGACATCATCGATCGCCTCATTATGAAGGAAGATCGCAAGAAGACAGAACTGACTGTGGAGCAGACTGACAGTTTGTCACAGGTGTTCAAGTCGCAGACACCGAAGATGGAGAAGACGGAGTTTGCCGTTGAGGTGCAGTCGCTGGGCGAGCAGGCACAGCCTGTCATCATCACGCAGAGCGAATACATGCGCCGTATGAAGGACATGAGCCGCTTCCAGAGTGGCATGGGATTCTATGCACAGATGCCGGACATGTATACCATCGTGCTCAATGCCGACCATGAACTCGTGAAACGTGTGCTTTCCGACACAGAAACCAACACTTCCGAGGCCCTGAAGCCCGTGCTGAGCGAACTGAAGGGACAGGAAGCCCGACTGGCTGCCATCCGTCAGACGCAGGACAAGAAGAAGTACGACGAGCTCACGCAGGAAGATAAGGACCAGAAGGCTGAAGCTGAGAAGGCTGTCAACGAGCAGAAGGAAAAGAAGAACGCCATCCTGGCCGACTACGCCAAGCAGAACGGCATCGTCCATCAGCTCATTGACCTCGCACTTCTGCAGAATGGCATGCTGAAGGGTGCCGCCCTCGATGCCTTCCTGAAGCGGAGTGTCGACCTGATCAAGTAAAACACAGAGGCTGACGCACTCCTTCAGTCATCCTCTCATCATGATAAAATCCGGATAGAAACTTCATTCTATCCGGATTTTTCATTGTTTATTACTGTAATTTCTTTACCGTTATGAATAGGTATGCACGCTGCTGCCAATGGCACTCGGCAGATAGTTGATGCCCCACCAGCACATCTGCAGGAGCACGAAACTGACTATCAGCATGCAGAGGGCTAATTTGGGATTCTGATAGCTGCCTTGGCGTTCGGCCGACGACTCGTCAGCACGACGAACAGGCAACTGGCGGTAGTGGATGTAGACGAGATAGCTGAACCAGGTGATGGCTGCCCACGTCTCCTTCGGGTCCCACGACCAGTAATGTCCCCAGGCTTCCTTGGCCCAAAGTGCTCCGAAAAGCATGCCGAACGTCATGAATGCGAAGCCCGTATATACGAGGTTGTCAAGTGCTTCATACTCCGTGGAGAAGGGCGAGTGGAGAGTCGAGAGCGACTTGCTCTTCACGAGCATGTAAATCGCAACGAGTGTGGCAGCTCCAAGCAGGGCATAGGCAAACATATAGACGATGACGTGGGGTGCAAACCACGGACTCTGCAGGGCTGGCATGAGTGTCTTCGAGTGGATTTCGGGCTTGAAGAGGTTGACGCAGATGAACACCAGTGCCAACAACGTTGAGAATGAGAGTATCCATTTGTAGCGCCACCGCGAATAGACGAGCAGACCAACCAGCGGCAGGAAGAACGAATACCACAGGCGAGTCTCGCCCATAGTGCGCAGAGGCGGTCGTTCCAACGAAATCCAGAACAGCAGGATGAAGCCGAAGAACACCAGCAGGCCTCCTATGGTTGTGGCATAGGCCAGCTTCGTCTTATCTCTCCAGGCAGCGTAGGCACCTGTCACCCAAAGCAACACAGCCAGAACAGCAAAATATATGAATTGATTCCAAGTCACCATATTGTTTTTTCAGTTTTTAAGAAGTGATGAATGAACGAGTTAACGACGTTTCTTTCCACCCATATTGAACATCAACAGGGCACCTAAAAGCATCATGCAGATGCCGATATAGACATAGGGTAGCCATGGATCGCTGACCAGTTCGAGTATGCTGATGTCGCTCTGGGCTCCTTTTTGCGTATCGTAACCATACTGATACACCTTCCAACCCTCCACTTTAGCGGGCTTGTTCACGTCGACAGTGGTCTGTATTTTCTTACCCGATGGCGCCAATATCTCTATCTGCGAGGCAAAACGGCGCGGCGAACCGTCGTCGTAGACCTCCATAATGAACTCCTTCAACTCGATCGTCAGCGGCATCTCCTTCACCCTACCCTGCTGGTCGAGCGCACGCCATTCTGGTTCGCCCTTCGCAACAATCATCTTCAAACGCTGCATATCGGCATTGCCCAGCGTGGCAGTGGTCATCGTGATGAACAAACCCAAATGGAACAAGCCTGCAACGATCTTACTGGCTGACTTCGTCTTGATGGGTGTCTTTAGCACAACCAGGCCTACGATGAGCGCCATGTAGACATAGACGAGCACAAACGGCCAAAACGTCAGCATGTTGTTGATCCATTGCCCGCCGGCAGTCTGTCGGGTGAGGCCCATGACGATGGTAAGTACGACGGCATAGCACATCGCTGGGATGGCAGCCGGATAGGTTGAAAGGAAACGGAAGGCATAGACGCGGCTGCGAAGAAGGTGCAAGCCGAGAATCAACGCTACAAAGCAAGCCAGCACGATGGCATTGACAGGCCAGGCAAAGGCATCCCACACCACCGGCCCTGCACTCAGTTCGAGCAACAGTCCGGCTACGATAAGGCCAGCACCGATGGCAAAGCCTTCCTTCATGGTCCAGGGTTTACTCCACATAGAACAAAACAAGATGATTTACAGGGGACAAAGTTAATGAAAAAAGACTACAATTCATCATATTCCCCCATATTTTAACACATACAAAGGTAGCTGGAATCAGCTCGTAAAGCATTATCAGCCATCAGCATCCCTAACCTTAATAATGAGTTAGGCTATCATCTGCACACAAGCAACAAAGGTAAAAAAAGGGAAAAGAGAAAAAAAGTAGCTGAAAAGTTTGGTCAATTCAAAAAAAGGTAGTAATTTTGCAGTCGCAAATCGGAAACGAGGGTTCCGTAGCTCAACTGAATAGAGCATCTGACTACGGATCAGAAGGTTGTGGGTTTGAATCCCGCCGGAATCACTCTCAAGCGATTGGCAAACAAATACGGATGGTTCCGTAGCTCAACTGAATAGAGCATCTGACTACGGATCAGAAGGTTGTGGGTTTGAATCCCGCCGGAATCACAAAGGAAACGCTCGAGGAAGAAAACTTGTTTTCATTCTTCGAGCGTTTTCTTTGTATGATTAGCCCGTGGCAGGGGCAGGGATGGACGAAGTCAATCCCGCCGGAATCACACTAAAGGACACCTTTTCGGGTGTCCTTTTTCGTTTGTATGAATGCCCGCGGCGCATTTCTTGATTGCAAATTCGTAGCCAATGCCTGCTTAACAGGCAATTATCGATAGAGGAAATAGCTTCCTTCTGCTGTCTGGCAGTAACGGCGAACGAGGTCCAAGATGAACTCAGCGTTGGCGCGAACCTGTTCTTCGTTGCCATCATAGCCGTTGATAAGCACCACCAAATGACGTGTATCGATGGTTATTTTCGTACGTTCGTTGTCGCTCGTTGGAGTCCCTACCCCACCTTGTGCATCTCGATAGACGGGCAATCCCTCAATGTTCAGCATGCCACGGCCAATGCCTTCGTAAGGTTCAGCGGCACGACCAACGCCGAGTGTCAGCGTGTCGCCCACGAACTTCGAGGCATCGAAGCCGCCAATACTGTAGCCGTACTTGATGCTGGCAAGGTTGATCAGGTCGACAAGTGTGTCTATCTGATAGAGTTCCTTACCCTGCAACATGCGGCGGATGAGCTGTTCGGAAGCAGGACGATAGCGCGACGGGTCCTTTCCGCAGGCCTTATAGACACGCCGTGTGGCAGCAATGCCCGACAGTTCCTTCAGCGACTCGGTCGTAAGCGTAGCCTTGTAGTGCTCGCCCAGTGCACGTATTTCTTTCCAAAGGCCTTCGCAGTAAGGAGTATTCACCACGTCGGCCTCCACGCAGGCACCTACAAATCCCAGACAAACCTGCTCAATCTCTTCTGATACTATAACTTTCATTATTCAAATGTCGCTGTGCGACGGTTCAAAAAGTTCAATACCCTTAAGGGCGGTTCAATGCGACTGCGTCGCGGTTCAAAGGTTCACTGCCTTTCAGGCAATTCAATTTTCAATTCTCCATTTTCAATTTTCCATTTCACACATCGCAAAGATGTGTGACAAGTACCTTCACGCCGATGGCTATCAGGATGATGCCACCCAGCAGCTCAGGTTTCAGTCGGCGACGAATGCTCTCACCGAATCGCATACCGAGCAAATGGCCCAACACACCAAACAGAAACGAGCCCAGACCAATCACCACAAGTGGCCAAACCAACTGACGGATTGTGTGATAGCCCGTCACAGCCAGGGAGATGCCTACGGCCAGTGCGTCGATGCTCGTTGCCACAGCCAGTACGATGCCTGTCCACAAGTCTGTCGGATCGAAATGATGAGCCTCTTCCTCTTCACGGAATGCATCGCGAATCATCCTTCCGCCCAGAAAAGCCAACAATCCGAAGGCTATCCAATGGTCATAAGCTTCGATACGCTCTGCCAACCAGTTCGTACATATCCATCCCACCAGTGGCATACCCGCCTGAAACAGGCCGAAGAGGAGGGAGAGTCTATAGGTGGCAAGAGGTAAGGGGCAAGAGGCAAAGGATATGCCTTGCCTGTTTGTGTCCTCAGCTTGCAAAGGGTAATCTCTTGCCCCTTGCGCCTTATCTCTTGTCCCTAAGATCACCCCACTGGCAATGCTCACCGCAAAGCAATCCATCGCCAGTGCCACTGATAGCAGCAATATGTCCCAGAAACTCATCATGGGTGTTCATTTGTTATTACAGCATGCAAAAGTACAAATAAATTTGGTCTTCTTCAAATTTATTGCTAACTTTGTGGTAAACAGCGAAGGTTCTTTTGCTCGATAATCAAAATAATTCACGTTTTTATTTTGCATTATTCTCGCTTATTCGTAACTTTGTCAGCAGAAAAAGAAACTAGAAAGACATGACGGACGAACAAATCCAACGGATGGAGCAGCTGGTTGAGGAACTCAACCGAGCTTCGGAGGCTTATTATAATGGTCGGCAGGAACTGATGACCGACTACGAGTGGGACGCTCGCTTCGACGAACTGAAGCGTCTGGAGGCAGAAACGGGCACGACGCTGCCCGATTCGCCTACGCAACGCGTGTCGGAGGACAACACAGCCGGCCAAAAAGAGGAGCACGAGTTCCCAGCCTTGTCACTTGCCAAGACAAAGCAGGTGTCTGAACTGGTGAAATGGGCTGAGGGACGTCCCATTTGGATTTCTTGGAAGCTCGACGGGCTGACACTCGTCGTCACATACGACGGTGGTCGGCTGACAAAGGTCGTCACGCGTGGCAACGGCCACGTTGGAACAAACATCACCCATCTGGCTCACGCCATCAGCGGCATACCGCAACGCATCGACGAGCAAGGGCACGTGGTGATTCGTGGTGAGGCAGTCATCTCCTACGACGACTTCAACCAGTTCCTCATCGAGAGCGGCGAGGACTATGCCAATCCGCGCAACCTTGCTTCAGGTTCCCTTTCGCTGAAAGACCCTGAAGAAGTAAAGCCGAGAAAGATCCAATGGATACCGTTTACGCTTTCCTCCCCCACATCTGTCATATCTTGGGGTGGACGAATGAGGTGGCTCGACAACCTTGGCTTCAATACCGTTGAACGCGAATTCATTGAGAACCCAACCGAGGAGAACGTGCAGGCCGCTATCGACCGCTTCACCGAACGGGTGACGGGACATAATCAGAAAACTCTCAACTCCCAACTCTCCGCTCTCAACTCCACATACCCCTTCCCCGTCGATGGACTTGTCATCACCTACGACGACACGGAGTATGCCAAGACTGGCTCTGTGACGGGCCATCATGCCACACGTGCAGGACTGGCTTTCAAGTGGCAGGACGAGGCTGCCGAGACGGAGTTGCAGGAGATTGAGTGGTCGTGTGCAGCCTCAACGATATCGCCCGTAGCCATCTTCCGTCCCGTTGAATTGGAAGGTACCACCGTGAAACGAGCATCGCTCTGCAACATCAGCGAGTGCGAACGGCTGGGTATTGGCGATCAAGGCACAAAGCTTTCGGTTATCAAGGCCAACAAAATCATCCCGAAAGTGATTAAAGTCATCGAAACCGTCGGCACACTCCATATCCCTGAAACGTGTCCCGTGTGCCATCAGGCCACAGAGATTGTAGTAAGCCAGCAGAGTGGCACTCGCACGTTGCACTGTTCCAATCCCACCTGCCCGGCTAAGCAACTGAAGAAGTACGCCCGCTTCGTGTCGAAGGCAGGAATGGACATCGATGGCATCTCCGAGCAGACGCTTGCACGCTTCATCAACCTCGGTTGGATCAGCAATTTCGCTGACATCTACCGTCTGTCCGACCACATCAGCGAAATTGCCTCGTTGGAAGGCTTTGGCGAACGCTCTGCAGCAAACATCGTGAAGTCCATCGAGAAGGCCCGTGAAGTGGATGCACAGCGACTGCTCATCGCCCTGAGCATTCCAAAGTGTGGTGCCGACGTAGCGAAACGACTGCTGGGTGCCTATGCGTTCAGCGACCTTGTGGAAACAGCTTCGACCACTGACGACAACGAACACTTTGCCCACATCGACGGCATCGGCCCAGAGCGTTCCGCATTGATAGTCGGTTGGTTCCACGATGAGGACAATCAGAAGGTTCTCAACGACTTACTGACGCTGATTGAAGTACGTCAACAGCAGCAACAACGCTCTGGTAACCAATGCGAAGGGCTTACCTTCGTCATTACCGGCGACGTCCACCATTTCAAAAACCGCAACGAACTGAAAGCTTACATTGAGGCACGTGGCGGAAAGGTGGCAGGAAGCGTCAGCGGTTCCACATCTTTCCTCATCAACAACGACGTTGCGTCCACATCGGGCAAAAACAAAAAGGCCAAGGAACTAGGCATTCCGATTCTCTCGGAAGACGATTTCCTCAGCCAGTTCGCTGCTGAATCGTCCGAATCCGGGCAGTCACAGACCTCTACCCCTACAGCCGAACCTCAGCAACTCGCATTAGATTTCTGACATAATCCCCATTTGTCTTACAGAAATCAACCGACTTCAGGATTCACAGCTATGCTTTGACGACTATGAGGCAATGCCCGTCCACCTCTAAGGCATTGTTCTTCAGGCCACAAAGCATTGCTTTTATGGCTTTAAGTCAATGCTTTTCAGGCTATAAAGCACTGCCTTTATGGCTCAAAAGCTATGCTTTATACCCCTATAAAGCATTGCTCTATACAGTACAAAGCATTGAGTCACGACTACCAAAGTAATGCTTTGTTTCGTAGCAAAGACTGAAGGAGATGTTGAGGTAAAGGCTGAATTGTCTTCAGCTACCGTTTTTCGAATAAAAAAACAATGCAATTTTGCTCACCTTCAGGAGTCATCCTGGAGCAAAATTGCATTGCTTGTTCTATACGGATCAAGGCATTCCATTACCGAAACAGGGTGCCCGTGAGAGCCTGAAGCAAGCGGACGACACTCTCGCGGCGCGTCCAAGAGAAGCCTGGTTCGCCCATTATGGTCTGCATGATGCGGCGTTTCTCCTTTGAAAGCTGGCGCCATAGCTCACGATCGTGCACCTTCATGATCTTGCCATTATAACGGTAATAGAACGTATTGATGACAGGATAGACGGCTGTTGAGTCGCGATCGGGGTCGAGAGTGATCAGGTTGATCTGCTCACCAAACTGAATGCCAGTAATCATGCGGTCGTTTCGGAAACTGGCCTCATAGGCTTCGCGATCGATAACCTGCTGCTGATAGACTGCATTAGCCTCAACCGTATCGACAAGGAATGCCAGAATGGTGTCGATACGCTCGTAATGGCGGTCGTCGAAGTCTACCGTCTGTACGGCCTTCGTGTTGGCTTCCTTCACCGAATTGCCACTCTTGTAGACGAGGGTGCTGTGTTTCAGGAATACGTTTGCCTTAGGAACTTTAATCGTGCGTCCATCGGTCAACTTCACACGTGCAGGTTTGAAATCCTTGAAGGCCATGACGGTCGACGTGTTCTCGTCCTGTGCCGATGCAAAAGATACAAAGCAACAGAGCAACAGAGTAACTATGGTTCTAAAAAGTTTCATATTCGTCCAACTAATTAAGGTTCGATAATTACTATTTAGACGCACTAAGAGCCGAAAAGTCAAATCATCGATCGCCGATTGGCTGATAGTCTTTGTTGTCGAGCACGTTCTTATAGGCAGGTCGAATGATGCGTCGGCCTTCGAAGTTCAGTTCTTCAATGCGATGGGCCATCCAGCCAACGATACGAGCCATAGCGAAAATGGGCGTGAAAATCTCCTCGGGCAGACCAATCATCTCATAGATGAAACCACTGTAGAAGTCGAGGTTGGCACAAGCGGGCTTCGTGCTCTTGCGATGCTCCATGAGGCACTTGATACCTTCCTGCTCGATGAGCTTCAGGAACTCGTATTCCTCTTCGCGTCCTTTCTCCTTTGCCAGCAAACCAGCCAGCTTCTTCAGCTGTACGGCACGCGGATCGCTCTTGGTATAGACGGCATGTCCGATGCCATAGATGAGTCCGCTCTGGTCGTAGGCCTCGCCCCGAAGCATGCGATGCAGGTAAGTGTCGATTTCGTCGACCGACGTCCAGTCCTTGATCTGCTCCTTCAGGTGGTGGAACATACGGATGACCTTGATATTGGCACCACCATGAAGCGGACCTTTCAGCGAGCCGATTCCTGCAGCGATGCTGCTATAAGTGTCGGTACGTGTCGACGAGGTCACACGCACGGTAAACGTAGAGTTGTTACCACCACCGTGCTCGGCCTGTACGATGAGCAACATGTCGAGAATTCGTGCATCGAGTTCAGTAAAGTTCTCGTGCAGAAGCATATAGAGGAAGTTTTCGGCTATCGAAGCCCCTTCCTGCGGATGACGAATATGGAGTGAACGCCCCTGCACAGAGTGGCGGTAGATGTTGTAAGCGTAAGCGATGATGGTCGGGAACTTGGCGATGAGCTCGATGGCCTGACGCATGAGGTTGTCGCGAGAGATGTCATCAGGATTTTCATCGAAGGTATACATCTCCAGCACACAGCGTGCCAGGATGTTCATGATATCAGTTCCCTCGAGATCGACCAGATGAACGACTGTACGGTGGTCGAGTGGCATGTTTTCGCTCAGCAATTCGCGAAATGCCGACAGCTCTTCACGATCGGGCAACTTTCCCGACAGCAGCAGAAAGGCAATCTCCTCGAAGCCAAAGCGCTTCTCCGAGAGTAGCGGTTCCACCAAGTCATTGAGCTCGTAGCCGCGATAGTAGAGCTTTCCCTCTGTTGGAATGAGGTTTCCCTCATCGTCACGATCGTAACCCACCACGTTTCCTATGTTCGTCAGCCCGACAAGCACACCACTTCCGTCCTCGTTACGGAGGCCGCGCTTCACGCCGTAGCGACTGAACAGGTCGTTGTCAATCTTACAGGTGCTCTTCACCTGATCACTAAGTTTGTAAATAAGATATTCTTTCTTCATCCTGAAAACTTTTCTAAACTCGTCGGCAAAGTTAATCAATTATTCAGAAAGAACCAAACATTTGTTGCACGTTTTGCAAGAAAAAGGTATATCACACCCGACCGACAGGCTTATTCTTGCATAGATATGCAAAAAGTCCCTCGCAGGCATCTTCAATCAGGTCAAGGGCAAAGTCAAAGTCGCTGATGTCACCGTAATACGGATCGGGAATGGTCTGCTGCCCGGGATGATTGGTCATGAAGTCGGGGAGCATGCGGACTTTCTGCCTGTCGCCATCATTGCGGGCAATGCGCATCACGCTGTTATAGTTGTCGCGATCCATCACAAGAATGAGATCGAAGCGCCCGAAATCATCGGCAGAGAACTGACGGGCACGGCTCGAGAAGTCGTAACCACGAGCTGCACCACGCCGGCGCATACGGTAGTCAGGCAGTTGGCCGACATGCCAACCACCAATGCCAGCCGAATCAATCACGAAATCGGCCTCCCGCCCCTCACGTTCCACGATATATTTCATCACTCCTTCGGCAGCAGGCGAGCGACAAATGTTGCCAAGACAGATGAAGAGCAAAGAGAGGCCCACCCCCTGCCCCTCCCCAAGGAAGGGGTGTTTGTATACTTTTTCTTCTTGACTTTGATTGCTACTATTTTTGTTCATTGGTTAATCGCATTATTATATAAAAACACTACCTACGTTGGCTATTCAATCACCCCTCCTTCGGAGGGGATGGGGGAGGTTCCTCCTCTGGAAGGGGGAGGTTGTAGAGGAAGATTTTCTTCTTCCTCATCATCCGGTATCGGATACTTCACGTTCTCCTTCACGCCAAGCCGTTTCAGTTGATTGGCCTTCTGCACGATGCCCATACGGCCGTTGTACTTCTGCTCCAACTGTTCACAGTCGCTGGTAGCACGGCGCAGATGTTCCTTCAGCTGATCGAACTCCTTGATGAATGCACCCACGCGCTTCAAGAGTTCCTCGGCCATGATGAAGACTTGTTTCTCGTTTTCGTTCTGCATGTACTGTCGCCAAGCGGCATGAACCATCGTCAGGATGGCCATGAGGTTTTGCTGCCCCGTGATGAAAATCTTCTTGCTGAATGCTTCGTTCCACAAACCTGGCTCGGTGGTCAATGCCAACTGCAACGCTCCCTCATATGGGACATACATGATGACGAAGTCCACTGACTTACGCGGGGGCTTCACATAGCGGTTATACTCCTTAGACGACAGGCGCTTGAACTGCTCACGAATGCTTCGAACCACTTCCTTTGCCAACTGTTTGCGCTGTGTCTCGTCTTCTGTCTCGACATATTTGGCATAGGCGTCGATGGACATCTTGGCATCTATCACCACATCTTCGTTATTCGGATAGTGAAGGATGGCATCGGGCACCATCTTAGCGCCACTCTCATCGTTGAGCACTGCATTTCCCTGCTCGTCGGTAATGGTATGCTGCAAGTCGAAGTCACGTCCCAGCTTCAAGCCCTGACTCTCGAGCAGGTTCTTCAGTGTCACCTCGCCCCAGTTTCCTTGTATCTTGTTGCCGCCACGCATCACATTGGTCAGTCGCGTGGCCGTTTGATTGATCTTCGATGTCTGCTCGGCCATCGACTTCAGCTGTTCCGACAGCGTAGCTGTCTGACGAGCTGTTTCATTATTGGTATTGCGGATAGCCTGTTGCAACTGTTCAAGGTTCTGCCGGAGTGGTGTCGTGAGCGTCTGCATGGTCTCCGTGTTCTGCGTCTTCAACTTATCAGACGTCTGGTCGAGCACCCGTGTGGCAAGGTTTTGGAACTGCTCCTGCACCGTGCGCAACTGCTCTTGAAACTGTTCGCGACGAATTTGTTCTGTCTTAGAGTTCTGCTCGCGTTCAGCCTCTATCTGCGACTGCAGCGAAGCCAGACTGATGCGCGCCTGCGTCAGTTCGTCACTCAGTCCCTTGCTCTTCGTGGCTTCATCATCAGCCAACTGCCGCAATCCTGCGTTCATCTTTTCCTCTTGGTCGAGCCGTTGCGCCGTGAGCATCAGTTTCGTGTCGACATCTTTCTTTCGACTGTTCATCAGAATGAAGGCAACCACGCCTCCTATCACTATACCTATTATTAAATATAATATCTCCATCGTTCAATTATCTGTTTATGCAAAGATACAAAAATGAACGCAAACGGCCAAACGTCTGCACACTTTGATTACTAAATATGAAGTCCGTAATCCTGTTTCACTTCACTCATCACGAACATACTCTCAATGGAACCCAACGAGTCGATGTCGCCCAACTTGTTGAGAACAAACTCCTGATACTGCTTCATGTTAGCTGCGCGCACCTTCAGCAGATAGTCGTAGTTGCCCGATGTGTTGTAACACTCGGTCACTTCGGGCAAACGCATGATGCGACGGGCAAAGGCATCGGCTATCTCGTGATTGATTTGCTTCAGTTTCACTTTGCAGAAAACTTGCAAGCCTAATCCCAATTTCTCGGCATCGAGCACGGCGACATAACGCTTGATATAGCCGCGACGTTCCAGCCGCTTTTGGCGTTCAAACACCGGAGTGGGCGTCAGGTTGACTGCATCGGCCAGCTCTTTTGTGGTCAGTTTTGAGTTCTTTTGCAGCGTGCGAAGTATCTGCAAGTCAATGGAATCCAATGTTTCTGTCATCGTCGTAGAATATTATTCTGCCAAATGGGCATTTAAAGGTTCAACATTAGAATGATTTTCTTTTCAAAGTGCAAATTTAGCGAAATTTTCTAATATCAACAAATAATTTGGAACATTTCTCCAACATTCTTAACTTTGCAGCGAAAATCAAACCAATTAAAATAATAACAACAACAAAAACTACAAGATTATGGCACAACAGAAACTACACTTCGAGACTTTGCAACTGCATGTAGGCCAAGAACAGGCTGACCCCGTCACCGACTCGCGCGCAGTGCCCATCTATCAGACCACGAGTTACGTGTTCCACAACTCGCAACACGCAGCCGACCGATTCGGACTACGTGATGCCGGCAACATCTACGGCCGTTTGACCAACTCCACACAAGGCGTTTTCGAAGCTCGCGTGGCAGCTCTTGAAGGCGGTGTGGCAGGTTTGGCTGTGGCCAGTGGCGCAGCTGCAGTCACCTATGCCCTTCAGAACATTGCTCAAGCAGGCGATCACATCGTTGCTGCAAACAACCTCTATGGCGGATCGTTTAATCTCATCACGCATACGCTATCTACACAGGGCATTACGAACACGATTGTCGACCTGAGCGACCTGCAGGCATTGGAGAATGCTATTCAGCCGAATACCAAGTTGGTCTACGCAGAGACTTTCGGCAACCCGAACAGCGACGTGCTCGACATCGATGCTGTAGCTGAGGTGGCCCATCGCCACAACATCCCACTGATTGTCGACAACACCTTCGGTACACCTTTCCTCATCCGACCGCTTGAACATGGAGCCGACGTAGTAGTACATTCGGCAACGAAGTTCCTTGGTGGTCACGGTTCGTCATTAGGTGGCGTCATCGTCGACGGTGGCTCATTCCCGTGGAAACAACATGCCGACCGTTTCCCAACACTCGCCCTGCCCGATCCTTCCTATCATGGGGCTGTCTTTGCCGACGTTGCTGGCGCGGCTGCATTTGTAACTCGCATCCGTGCCGTCATTCTGCGTGACACGGGAGCAGCCATTTCGCCCTTTAATGCATGGATTCTACTACAAGGATTGGAAACGTTGTCGCTGCGCGTTGAACGTCATGTGACGAATGCACTACGCGTGGTGCAGTTCCTGGACAGTCATCCCAAGGTGAAATGCGTCAACCATCCTTCGTTGCCCTCCCATCGCGATTATGAACTTTACAATAAATATTTCCCACAAGGTGGTGGCAGCATCTTCACCTTTGAGATAGATGGAGGACAGGAGGAGGCATGGCGATTCATCGACCGCCTGCAGATATTCTCGCTATTGGCTAATGTGGCCGACGTAAAAAGCCTCGTGATACATCCCTACACGACCACTCATTCACAGATGTCACCACAAGAACTGGCCGAGCAACACATCACGCCCTCTACCATCCGACTGAGCATAGGTACAGAGCACATCGATGACATTATCGAAGACCTAAGACAAGCACTCGAAGAGGTCTGATGGTATATGCAAAAAGCACAGTAACCCAAGAAATGTTTGCTGATTCCAAAAGAAATTCGTACATTTGCATCTGTTATGAGCAAAGAGAACTATATTTTCGAAACAGAAATGGAAGTTCGCGACTACGAGTGCGACATTGAGGGTATTGTGAACAATGCCAACTACCTGCACTATGCCGAGCACACGCGTCATCTGTTTCTGCGAAGTCTCGGTGTGAGCTTCGCCAAGATTCACGAACAAGGCACCGATGCTGTGGTGGCACGCATGCAACTGAAGTTCAAAACACCCCTGCGATGCGATGACATCTTCGTGTCGAAGCTCTGGCTGTCGAAGGAGGGCATCAAGTACGTGTTCCACCAGGACATCTTCCGCAAGTCCGACAACCGACTCTGCTTCCACGGGGACATTGAACTAGTGTGCATCGTCAACGGAAGGCTGAGCGGTTCGCCTGAATACGATGAAGCCTTCGCGCCGTTTATCTGAACAGTTGATAGTTTAGAGTTGATAGTTTATGATTAGCTTTGTCCCTTGAGGAGCCTATGGCGTTTCAAGGAGAAAGGGTAATCATAAACTATTTACTTTTCACTCTTCTCTCTTCACTTTTCACTAAATAGATGTGTTGCACCAGTCCCCTCAACGCCAGATAGACGATGAGCGCCAGCCATAGTGCATGATTACCCGTGAGAGGGAACAGCAGGAAGTAAAGAACGAAGAACGCCGCCGTTGCTATGGAACAGGAAATGAGCATGCCCCTCGTCAACAACATACCGACAAAGATGCCGTCGTAGACGAACGCTGCCATACCCGAAATGGGAATGAGCAACGCCCAAGGCAGAAAGGCCATCGCTGCATCCACGATGTATGCCTCATCGGTAAGCAACAAGAGGAAATGGCGCCCACCTAATACATAGACAGCCGTAAAAAGCACGACCATCAGCCAACCCCATCGGAACAACCCAACGACAATCTCTCCTGACTTTTCTTTGGGAGAGGAACTACTCCCACACAGTGCTTCGCCAGCATTGGCGAAACCATCCATCACATAAGAGAATAACGTGAAGAACGTCATCAGCAGCGTGTTGACCGACAGTAGCAAATCGCCCTGACGTGCACCTGCAGATGTAAAGAACAGATTGACTGCCACCAAACAAACCGTTCGCAAGAACAAATCGCGGTTTGTTTGGAAAAATGAGGAAGCAGGCTCTCCCCCCTGCCCCTCCCTGTGAGGGAGGGGAGTAGATACTCTTTCTGACTCATTTTCTTCCTGCTTCGCTACATGGTTGGACATTTTACTCCCCTCCCTCACAGGGAGGGGCAGAGGGGAGAGTCTGCCGGAGTTCACCTTTCCCCAAGCCATTGCAGCCCCACTCCACTGTGCAATGAGCGTGCCCAATGCCACGCCCTCTATCTGCATACCGAAGCCGAACACCAACACAAGTGAGGCAACAATATTGATTAGATTCTGCGTGATTGACACTACCATTGGCGTCCGCGTATCGCGCATACCGATGAACCAACCCGTCATCACATAAAGACTCAACATGGCAGGTGCTCCCCAAATACATATATTAAAATACGTACGAACGTAGGCTGCAACTTCATCTGTCGGCCCCATCAACCATATAGACAACCAGCGAAGAGGCACCTGCAGCAGCAGGAAACATCCTGCAATCAGCAACGCCAAACGGAGGTAACGCCGAAGGACCTCTTTCTGCATAGAGGCATTGGCCGTCATACCCGTCGTCCCCATGCGCAAGAATCCCATCAGCCAGTACATCACATTGAAGATCATAGAACCGACCGCAATAGCACCAATCATCGTCTCGTTGCCGATGTGTCCCACGATGGCCAAATCGACAAGTCCCAACAGCGGAACCGTAACGTTTGTCACGATCGACGGTACTGCCAATTGCAGAATCTCCCTATCCCAGTTGCTGACTTTCATCGTTTCTTTGCGTGAATCAACTTAGCCATCAGGAATCCGACAAGGAAGAT
>JAEEGL013337103.1_pt1 | contig 24343 bp, 28 predicted proteins | sample 9134231 | NCBI WGS metagenome assembly JAEEGL01 (sample SAMN16246548, study PRJNA631951) | gut metagenome | biome: gut microbiome; feature: rumen; material: fiber-attached | host: Bos | place: Iran: Karaj | collected 2018-10
CAGGGATTCTCTTCCCGATCTCTTATGCTGCCTTGATTCGTACATGAAGGGCATGATGACTGAGATCCTGTGGGCCTTGCCTGCTATGGCCGCTATGACTCTTTTAAGATCCTGATAATGATCGTCCGGTGAATACCTGTTTGTGAAACCGTTCATCTCATACGTCATGCTGTAGTTGATGACATCGGTCATGATATATATATCCTTGCCTCTGATACTCTCGGAAAGCACAGCCTTGCCCTCTCCGGATCCAAGTCTGGGAAGCGATATGGATGTGATGAAGGAGTCTTCCACATATCCCTGATGCTCGGGATCCTTTGCTCCGTCAGGAAATCTCTCCTTCCTGAAGGAGACGAGATAATCATTAACCTCATTCCCAAGATCGGTTATATTCGGCATGACAACCAGCTTGAGAGGTGCTACTGCAAGCTTTGTGGTAAACTGGTCATTCTTTTCGTTTATGATATCCGGCATCTTATCCTCCATACTCCATTGGAGCCAACTACGAAACCTTCTCTTCCCGAACAACTCCACATGAGATTCTATCATTCCACGGGTCGGATAGGCAACCTTTGCTCACAGGGAAATGTACGAAAACGCATTTTTGATCCACCGGATGCACTCACCCGTGATACTTATGACGTCATATCTGTAAGGTCTTTCGTCACTTAGGGCCTTTACCATCCTGAAATGATCCGAGACCCGGCAGATGGTAAACTGTTTCCTGATATCCACGGCTTCCACAGGATAACCCTTTTGTATATCCTTCCTGTATTTCACCTCGATAAAACAGATGGTATCACCGTCACGGGCTATGATATCGATCTCACCCATCCTGCATCTGTAATTAGTGGTGATGATCTGTCCTCCCTGCGATATGATATGGTCCGCTGCCGCCTTCTCCATCTCACTGCCGCGTTTTCTCCTGTTCAATCGTCAGCGTCCCTCCAGCTTGGATCTGATCCTCTCCATATCATTAACGAATACGAGTACTTCAGCCACAACCTCATAGAGCTCGGGTGGGATCTCCTCACCTATCTCGAGATTTGACAATGTCTCTGCCAGCTTACTGTCGGCATGCAGAGGGACATCATTTTCCTTTGCAGTATCTATGATCTTCTGGGCGACAAGTCCCTTTCCGCTTGCCACCACCTTGGGAGCCGTCTCGCCAACCTCATAAGCGAGAGCAACTGCCGTTAGATGTTTAAGATCCTTTTCCTTCCTGCCTGCCATAGTACCTCTTCGTCGATCAAACCTGATATGGATTATGCTTCTCTATGCCTCGCTGCACCGGCAATATATGCTGAAGTGCACAAAGCATATATTAGTACCCGTTTTAACAGTATATAAGCACAGTTCACGCTTTGGCATCAAATGCCGTATATTGTATGAGCCTGGTATCCTTCCCTTTGTTGAACATGATATCCGGCACACTGGTCTTTTCTTTGTTAAGGGACACATCACTGGAAATGTTATATCCTCTGGCCTTGATCCTCTCATCCAGTTCCGGCAGATGCTCAGCTATGAAATCAAGCATCTCCTCCTTCTGCAGTATGAAATGTGTGTTTACATTTCCGGAGGGCTTCATGGCCACATGTATGTCCATGGTACCGAGGTGCTTCATATCCAGGTGCAGAAGGGCTGATACGTTCCCATCCCCGGACTGCAGCTTCTTTTTATTGGTATAGACATACAGATCCCCGTGCTGTGCCTCCGAAGCCATCTTAAGGGGCACCTGCACATAGGTAAATACCTGATTCAGCTGATTCATAAAATCGATATTATCATGAAGCTCCTGATTGCCTGAGGCAAGGGTTGTCTGTCCGTGGCCGGAGGCTTTCAGAACCTCCGCTGCCTGGGCGGTATCCCTTATGACCTTCTGGAAGTATTCCTGTATCTTTTCCTTGTCCGCTATATCCTCGGGCTTCATCAGCAGTTCATTCATGATCTCGTTCTTCACAAGCTTTGAAAACTCGGGGGTTTTAAGCATATGTCTTATTTTATTGAAGTTGGCCGCGGGATCCTCCTGCTGCGGGATCTCCTGTAAAGTCCCGGGATCCTTTGCTGTCTGCTCCTGTGATTTGGCACTGTCTGACGGATCAGTGTCCAAAGAGCGCATGTCATCCGAAGCACGTGTATTGTCAGCAGTCTGACCCTCCCTGCCTTCAGGCACACTCTGTGCCTTATCCGCCTGATCCATGGCACTTCTTACCAGATTGAGGGTATCTCTTGTATTAAGATCGCCCTCCCTGACCCTGTCCGCGATATTATCCGGTACTCCCAGCTTCTTTAATTCGGATGCGAGATTCTCTCTCTCTTCGGGAGTGTACAGTTCCTTAAGATCCTCGGTGACTGTATTGTCACCGTAGAACCCTGCTTTGGGGCTTATATTTCTTCCGGAGGTTATCTCAAGCCGTACTCCGTCTCCTTTGCCCATCTGTTCCCGCAATAACCCCTCTTCGGTTATCACGGTCTTTGCATCCCCTCCTGCTGAGCCTTCTGTCTGGTTTTTGACTGCAGCATCACCTTCTGCCGCCCCGGCACTCTTTGGGTCAACTGCTGCCTGTGCATCCTTTGAAACCTCAGCCTGTGCTCCCTCCGGGACCTCTCCCTCCTGTGCCATCTCTTCATTAAGGTATTCCGATATGGCCGGATCCACCTTCCCCGTAAAGATATCAAGCAGGGCTCTGTTCAATTCAAGAGACTCCGAGGCAACCTCGGCAAAGCCGCCGGCTATGCCCCCTGCATGGTCAGCTATCTGGTGGGCATTGTTCCTGTATACCTCGAATTCCTGTACATTGATATCCGTAAGGGGTATCTTGAGGGCTGTCATGGATACGATGGATGAGGGAGCCGCATTGGGGAAGTTATTGACAGTCTTGGACATGGAAAGAAGGCTGTCGGCATCTATCTTCATCCCCTGCTCCATCATGGACTGTACCATCTCCGAATTCCTGGCATCGTGAGGAAGCCCTGCTTCTCCCAAAGCTCTTGCCACCTGGCTTTCTCCCGAAAGATTGGCATACAGAGGGGTCAGCTGGACCTTTCCGTTGTTATTCGAAGATACTTCAAACGACATGGTCTGTCCCATCTGAAGCTGCATGAATGATGAAAGCTTAGCCTGGATGCTGCTCTTATCGGAAAGCAGGAGCTCTATGGTCCTGCCGTTGATGCCGGATATCTGTCCCGTAAAGACATCTCCGACGTTCAGATCAGTTATCTGGGATGCCAGTGATCTCAGGTTAGTGGTGACGGAGGCCTCTTCGGGGCGTACCATATCACCGATCTGGCTGTTCCCGTTATTATTGTATATACCTGTATTAACTCTGATATTCATATATAGCTGTGTATGAAAGTCCTTCTGTGGATCGGTGTGGGGCCTAAGGTCTTAAGTGCATCCCTGTGTTCTCTGGTACCGTAGCCCATGTTTGTTTCAAAGCCGTATCCCGGATACTCCTCGGCATATTCCATCATCACCCTGTCCCTTTCAACCTTGGCCAGAACGGAGGCCGCGGCGATGGATACGGATCTGGCATCTCCTTTGATGATGGGTTCCTGAGCTGTATCTATACCCGGTATCGTTACTGCATCTACAAGTATTATATCGGGTGCGGGAGCAAGTTTTTCAACCGCCTCCTTCATCGCCTCATATGTTGCCTGAAGTATGTTGATCTCGTCGATCCTTTCAGGCTCCACCCTTGCCACGGCATATGCCACGGCCTTTTCCTTTATCTCTTCATAAAGGGCCTCTCTCCGTTTTGCGGACAGCTTCTTGGAGTCATTAAGATAGAGGATCTCGCAATCCCTGGGCAGTATCACGGCTCCTGCCATGACAGGTCCCGCAAAGGGTCCTCTGCCCACCTCATCAACCCCGCATATATATTGATTATCGGCATATCTGCGCTCGAATTCGGACATGGCATACAGTCTTTCTCTTTCGCGCTCAAGCCTTAATCTTGCCTTTTCTTCTCTTTCGCTTTTTGTCATTTGATGGTACCCATCCTGCCAAAGGGATATAACCTGAAAAAGACCTTGCCTCTGATCCTATCCTCTCTGACAGGTCCTACCTCCCGATATCTGCTGTCGGTGGAATGATTCCTGTTATCTCCCAGTACGAAGTATTCATCGTCCTTTAATGTGATCCCTGAGTCCTTTGCTATCCCCTGATCTTCCATTATGGAATAGGCATATTTATCGTCGATCACTTTATCATTCACATATATGAGTCCCGTATCATCTATACGTATACTCTCCCCGGGAAGACCGTATACCCTCTTTATGAGGAATTCGTCTCCATGGTCAAATACTATGATATCAAACCTGTTAAGCAGCCCGGCTTTGTGAGATATCTTTTCTATCAGAAGATTCTCCCCGTCATACAGCGTGGGCTCCATCGACTGTCCCACAACCAGAGACCTTTCGAATACAAAGGTCCTGATAAGCAGGGTTCCCGCTATTATTACCAGGAGATAGATGCTCATACTCAAAAGCTCTTTTAATGCTCCCGCGGTTTTTTTCGCCTTACGGTTCTTCAAGGCTTATCCTCCCCAGTTCTCCTGCTCTGAAGGCGGTGATTAGATATCCCGCGGCTCTGTCGGTATCCAAAGCTCCTCCCGCTTTTCGCATGGATCGACTCTGCGCTGTCTTCATAAGGATAGTCATAGCTTCATCCTCGCTTGCCGCCCCGAATTCCTCATTGATATATGGCATTGCCTTTTCCTTTAATACCTCACAAAGATCCTCTGTCAGCTCATTCCTGTTTATCGCTTCATCGTTCATGGAGCCGATCAGAGCAAGGTTCCTTCTTGATGTTTCATCCTCTATCCTTGGCCAGAGTATCCCCGGAGTATCCATAAGCTCCACACCTTTTCCGATGGATATCCACTGCTTTCCCTTGGTAACGCCGGGTTTATTCCCGGTCTTTGCCACATTCTTCCTGCACAGGGAATTGATGAAGGTGGATTTTCCGACGTTGGGGATCCCGGCTACAAGCAGTCTTACGGGCCTGTTTTTTATGCCTCTTTTCAGATCCCTTTCCTTCTTTTTGACAGAGGCCTCATCTATGACCCGCTTTACGGCGGCAAAGGAGTTTTTATCCTTCATATTGATGGCTACCGCACGGAGTCCGTCCTCCCTGTAGTGTTCGATCCATTCCTTAGTCACGTTCTCATCGGCAAGATCGGCTTTGCCAAGGATGATTATCCTCTCCTTATTGCGGCCAAGCTCGATAAGATCCGGATTCCTGGTGGAGAAGGGCGCTCTGGCATCAACTATCTCCACTATCACATCTATAACCTTTATGTCTTCCGCCATGGCCCTTTTGGCCTTGGCCATATGTCCGGGATACCAGTTATACGAAGCCATTACTTTATCCTTCCCAGACCCATTGTCCCGCCTCCCATATGGAACCAGGCTTTACCTATTATGGAATCAGCCTTAACATTTCCGATATTGGCATTTCTTGAATCCTCGGAGGAATTGGGATTGTCCCCCATGACGAAATACTCATCCGCTCCTACCGAAAGCTCCGATGATGCAACTCCGGGATCCGAGATACTGTCAGTGAACCAATCCGTTTCTTCATCATTCACATACAGGACTCCGCTTGTGATCCTGACACTGTCTCCGGGACATGCGATGACCCTTTTCACATAGGTATGAGCATTGTCGTTTCCGTTGGGTTTGAATACTATGACATCTCCCTTTTTAGGCTCGAAGATGTTGTAGCTTAATCTGTTTATCAGTATCTCCTGGCCGTTTACCAACGAAGGATACATGGAATCTCCTATAACGGTGGTCCTTATGCCGAAGGCATAGACCACAACATAAGAAAGCAGGATCGCTCCTACTACGATAGCTGCCCACGACAGGAAGGCATATATCTCCTTCATGGTCACCAGCTTCTTTTTTTCATAAAATATCAGTCCGTTTCCTTTTCTTCTGGCCATGAGGGTATTATAACACAAAGAAGTCCGTGCACATAATGTGCACGGACAACGTGATCAAACCTATGATACTGAAGCAGGATATCACTCTGCAGCCTTAACCTTAGCCTTCTTACCTGTAAGCTTCCTTAAGTAGAAGAGCTTATGACGTCTGACCTTACCTCTTCTGACCACCTCAACGGTCTCAACGTTGGGTGAATGCAGAGGCCATGTCTTCTCGACGCCAATGCCGCTGCTTATCTTACGCACGGTAAAGGTAGCTCTTGAGGTATTGCCTCCCTGCTTCTTTGTAACCGTACCTTCGAAGATCTGTATCCTCTCTCTGTTTCCCTCACGGATCTTATTGTGAACACGTACGGTATCACCGGTATTGAACTCCGGTAATTCCTTTTTCTTCTGTTCTTCTTCGATCTCTTTTATGATATCGACGTTCATTTCCAGTCCTCCTGTGTCTTAAAATTCCGATGTTCATGCCCCATATTATGGCAGAGGACCATCAAAGTCTCGCAACTTCAAGATGATATCATAGTATCTACCCTGTTTGCAAGAGTAAAATTGCTCCAAATGTGTTTTCAACAGCCTCCGAAACCGAACCTGCTCGGGTTTTCTAATTAATCCCCCGTTTTCTCATATATGTCTCATACAGATCGGGTCTGTATTCCCTGGTCACTCTTCTCATCTCCCGCATCCTGTACTGATCCACCTTCAGATGGTCGCCTGAAAGCAGCACCTTTGGAACCTCTTTGTCGTGCCATACATCGGGCCTCGTATACTGCGGGTACTCCAAAAGTCCGTCAGCTCCGAAAGATTCCGTGGTGGCGGATTCGTCGTTATGGAGGACCCCGGGTATCAGTCTTGATACCGCATCCATGACAACAAGGGCAGAGACTTCGCCGCCTGTGAGCACGTAATCTCCTATGGATATCCTGTCCGTAACTATCTCGTCTATGACTCTCTCATCTATGCCTTCGTAGTGTCCGCAAAGGAATATAAGCTCCTCCTCCTTTGCAAGCTCTTCTGCCCTGGCCTGGTTAAAAACATGTCCTACAGGGGTCATATATACAACCCTGACCTGACCCGGTTTCTTATCAAGTCTTTTAAGGGCTTCACAATATGCGGCATAAACGGGCTCACACTGCATCACCATACCGGCTCCTCCGCCATAGGTGTATCCGTCTATGGAGCCGTATGAATTGGTACTGTAATCCCTGATATTTACGGTATCTATGCTGATAAGGCCTTCTCCCGATGCCCTTCCGGTCACGCCGGTCTGGAAGGCATCCTTTACCATATCGGGAAAGATGCACAGGACCTCGAATCTCATGTAAACAATCCCTCCATGATGTGTATCGTCATGACGCCCGATTCCACATCCACGTCCTTAATACATTCTCTGATGGCAGGGATAAGAGTGCTTTTATGCTCCCTGCTGTCGGTCTCTATCTCATAGCAGTCATTCGCACCGGTATGATAAACCCTGGTGAGTGTGCCGATCCTGTCTCCATCCTCGGAGATCACATCCATCCCTATAAGGTCCGTCTCATAGTATTCGTTCTCTCCCAGTGGTGCAGCGTCTTCTCTTCGCACACAGATGTACCCGTTCCTGTATTTCTCAACCGCTTCTATACCGGGCAGCTCCTCGAATGTCAAAAGGGCCAGGTTCTTCATGAACCTGACCGATCCGATGGTCACCTCGACCTCTTCCCTGGGTGTTTTGATGATAACCTTCTTCAGTTCCAAAAACCTCTTCCTGGGATCATCCGTAGTCGGGTAGACCTTTACTTCTCCTTTGAGTCCGTGGGTAGATGTTATCTGCCCCACCGACAAAAGCTCAGCCTTCTTCCTCATCCACTATATCCACATTTACATGCTTGTCTGTTTTCGTGGACGCAGCCTTTACGACGGACCTTATAGCCTTGGCTATACGTCCGGATCTTCCGATCACCTTGCCCATATCTTCCTTTGCCACACGCAAAGTGACATTGATCCCTTTTGAATCCTCCTCTTCGGTCACAACGACCTTATCGGGGTTTTCAACCAAGGCTTTGGCGATCACTTCAACCAATTCCTTCATGATTTCACCTCCAATGAAAACCAGTTATCATTCCTCATCTGGAGGATGATCATTTTGTGATCCCTGCATTCTTGAAAAGACGTGCGACAGTCTCTGTAGGCTGTGCTCCGTTGGCTATCCACTTGCGTGCCTCTTCCTCGTTGATCTTAACCTCTGCAGGCTCCTTTAAGGGATCGTATGTGCCTATCTCTGCAAGGGTATTGCTCTGCATTGATGTACGTGCATCAGCTACGACTATCCTGTAAAAAGGTGCCTTCTTCTTTCCAATCCTTCTGAGTCTGATCTTTACCATTTTTCTACCTCCGTATATTGTGTGTTATATATCATCCAATGTACATCGTGTTCCGTTAAGGAAATCCATGTCCATTTAAGACCTATTTCATGCCCCTTAGCATATTCTGGAGCTGGGCCATCTGTCCGTAACGCCCTCTTTTCTTTCCGCCGCCCATCATCTGCTTCATGAGCTTCTGCATCTGCTCAAACTGTTTTACCAGCCTGTTGACATACATGATATCGACCCCGGATCCTTTGGCTATACGACTCTTGCGCCTGGGGTTCAAAAGCTTGGGATCCTCTCTCTCTGCCGGAGTCATGCTCATGATGATGGCTTCATTACGCTTTAGCATCGTATCGTCTATCTCGGGCATCCCTTTTCCTCCCATGCCAAGCATGGATATCACCGATCCCATACCGCCCATCTTGTTGACCTGCTTCATGGAATCAAGATAATCGTTAAAGGTGAACCTGCCCTTCTTAAGACTTTCTGCCGCCTTCTTTGCATCCTCTTCATCTATGGTCTCGGTAGCCTTCTCTATGAGGGAAAGCACGTCTCCCATGCCAAGTATACGGCTTGCCATCCTGTCCGGGTAGAATATGTCGAAGTCTGTAGGCTTCTCTCCCGATGCGGCATACATGATGGGCTTGCCCGTCACGGCCTTGATGGAAAGAGCCGCACCGCCTCTGGTATCACCGTCAAGCTTTGTAAGTATGACGCCGTCTATGCCCACCTTGCTGTCGAAGCCTCCGGCCACATCCACTGCGGCCTGACCGGTACCGGCATCTACCACCAGCAGCGTATCGTCTACCCTGATCTGAGCCTTGATATCATGCAGTTCATCCATCAGAGCCTCATCGATCTGCTGTCTTCCTGCGGTATCAAGGATCACTATGTCGAATTTCTGCTTTTTTGCTTCGTCAACAGCTGCCTTTGCTATATCCACGGGAGCCTTGTCCGTACCCATCTCAAATACATACGCTCCCACCTTTTCGCCGTTGATCTTTAACTGTTCTATGGCAGCCGGCCTGTACACATCCAGTGCCGCAAGCATGGTCTTTTTGCTCTTGTTCTTGAAATGAAGGGCCAGCTTTCCGCAGGTCGTGGTCTTACCTGCACCGTTAAGTCCCGCCATCATGATCACTGTGGGATCGGGAGACGGTGCATAGACAAGGTCACAGGCGTCCGAACCCATAAGATCTGTCATTTCCTCGTTTACGATCTTTATGACCTGCTGTCCGGGATTAAGACCTCTCATGACATCGGCGCCTACGGCCTTCTCCTCAACGGACTTTACGAACTGTTTTACAACCTTGAAATTAACATCCGCTTCAAGAAGAGCCATCCTTACTTCCTTCAGGGCGGACTGAACATCCTCCTCTGTAAGGGCTCCCTTGCTTTTAAGCTTTTTGAATACGTTCTGCAGTTTATCCGTCAGACTTTCAAATGCCACTATATAACCTCTTTGATCCTGTCCACGAGCAAAAGAGCCTTCTTCCTGTCCATATCCTCGGATGAAAGGACTCCCTCAAGCTCATGAAGGATACTCTCCAGCTTACCGTTCTTTTCTATGAGGCCAAGCTCATCCTCATATTTCCTGAGCTTGCTGTCTATACGCTTAAGGCTCTCTGAGACAGCCTGCCTTGATATCCCCATCTCGTCCGATATCTCCGATAAGGACATGTCATCCGTGACACAGGCCTCATATATCCTTCTATTCTTTTCATTCAGCAGGCCGCCATAATAATCATACAGCAGCCCTCTTTCGATCATCTTTTCCATAATGACAAAAACAGACCGCCTTATATCAAAGCGGCCTGTTCATACTATCAGAAATGTCATAGCCTGTCAACATTTTTTATTGACAGCGGTTCGATATCGGATATCTCTATCCCCGCGCCGGCGATAAACTCCTCCATACCCTCTACCTCAAAGGGTTTTTGGACCATGAGAGGATCATGGGCATCACAGCCGTATACGAATCTGCATCCAACGGCGGATGCCAGGGCAAAAAAGTCGGCCCGCGGATACCACCTGTCGGTCTGGAAGCCCAGAGCATTTAATTCCAGAGGTACATTATGATCTTTTGCATATTCGCAAAGCCTTGTCATATGCTTTTCATATATGCCAAAGTTCCCCTCATAACGGATCAGATCCGGATGAGCCAGATATGTATATACTCCCGTCTCAAGTCCTGCTATGACCTCATCCACATAACCGGCAAGATCATCCTCGCTTGAAGTCGGGCTGCCAACATACCTGCCCTCTTCATTGTCCAGATAATGCTGCCCCAGGATCATATAATCGATATCAAAGCCTTTTGCCGCATCAAGGAGCCTGTCAAAATATCTGGGATAATACTCGGCCTCCAGACCGATATATATGCTTATCCTGTCCCTGTACTCTTCTCTCAGGCTCTTTAGTACACTAACATATCCCTCAAGCTCATCCATATCCATCCTGATACCTGACACATAGCCGTTATCAAAGGGTTGGGGGCTGTGATCAGAAAATCCAAGTCTGGTAAAGCCGTGTTCTATGGCTTTTTCCACATATTCCCTCTCACTACCCACGGCATGATGGCATCTCGGAGTATGGGTGTGATAATTATAATCTATGGCTGTCACTCACTTTGCTTCCCATCTGCCTTGTTTTCCGGGGCATCATTTTTTCCGTCATCCGATGTGTTCAAGGCATTATCGTCCTTTGATGCCGGTGCTGCTGCGACGTCAGCTTTATTATCTGCTGCAGCTGTGCTGCCTGCTGCTCTCTGGGCGCCTGCTTGGGCCTTCCTTTTTGCTTCGGCTGCCTTTCTCGCCTCTGCTTTTGCCTTTCTTTCGGCCTCCTTTGCCTTTTTCCTTTCGGCCCGCTTTGCGGAATCTCCGAATATCTTGTCCCTCAAAGCCAGGATTATCCTGAAGGCCAGATAGAATATCAGGATCAGAACGGCAAATACGGGTATCCTGGTAACTATGAATACTATGATATTAAGCGCTGCCTCTATACCGTCCTGGAACTCCGATACGAAGTTTTCCCAGAACTTGCTGCCGAAGGAAGGCGTAGGTTTCGATAGGGACCTCTTCTCGGAAGCATTGATGGTCACGGTGCTGTAGGAGATCCTGTTATCCATACTGCGAAGCTGCCGGTTAAGGCTGTCCAGTTCATAATTAACCTCTGTAAGCTTCTCCTTGATGGTTATGATATCCTCTATCTTGTCGGCTTTTTTCATGAGCTCCTCAAGGCTGTCCCTCTCACTCTCATAGGATGATATATGGGCCTGTATATCCACATACTGCAATGTCACATCCTCTGCCGTCTCATTCTTTGATGTGACATTACCCTTTTCCTGAACTATGGACATAAAGGAATCCATCTTGTTCGAGGGAATACGTACCACGAAGTAACCGTCCCTGCTCTCCGAATACTCCGACTCAAAATCATGAACATCGGAACTCTCTATATATCCGCCGAACTTCTTTACCGTGCTGCTCAGATTGTCCGCAAAGGCATAGAGATCATCCACCAGAAGAGAAAGGCTTGCATTTCTTATGATCTTTCCGCTGGTATTGGAAACATCGTCTCCCGTTACTTCGTCCGAGAGTCCCGAGGTTCCGGAATTTCCTCCGTCCTCGTATGCCGCGTCCTCCATATCATACGCTTCCTCAGCCATGGCTCCGGAGAAATCACTACCGTATGAATCGTAATCTTCATAGACCGGCTCTTCTCTCGCATATGAGCTGTCGGATTTTGATGAGCTGCCGCAGGCTGTGAACATCACGGCACAGAATGCGGCACAGAGTGTGACACATAGTGCTGTACGGGTTGCTCGCAATGCCATCAGAGATAATCTTCTTTTCCTATTCATTTGTCTCCTCCTTTATTCCCAGTTCCTCACCGGTCCTCATCAGATATTCATCCTTTACCGCCTCACATAACAGGGCGTGGTATTCATTGAAATCCTCCACATCTATCGCTGCACCATCGGGAAGAAATCCGTATGTCATCCTCAAAAGATCCCCCCTTGTCTTCTCCTTCTGCTTTTCGCGGCTGATCTTTATAAGGCCCGAAAACGCAGCCCCGTAGGACTCTCCTTCACAGGTTTTAAGATATCTTCCCATGCCGTTCCTGATCTCAAAATAAAGTGCCTTTCTGCCGGCCTCACCACGAGAGAGCGCCTCACCAAAGCCCGCCCTGTCCATGGATTTTTTTATGTTCTTTATGTTGTGCTTAAAGAACAGGAAGCTCGTCTGCTGTACGGATAGTATATCCAAAAAGACCCTCAGCATCATATCTGCCCCGTCGGGAGGATATCTTAATTCATACAGTCTCCTTATAAGGGAAACAGTCTCCCCGCCGTCGTCACCCTTGTCTTCAAGTATCTTTCCTCTCTTTTCGGGCTCGATCTCATTATAATACTCAGCCCATTCCTCGTCAGTAATATACATGTTATCTCCTCAGAAAAACAGATAAAACACGGTATCGCCTATAACAAATGCCGACATAATAACCATACCCGCTATAAGAGCCGGAGTAAAGAGGCTTTTATATCTCTCATAGGGCAGTTTCCTTCTGAATATATTCTCAAAGCACCCACTCCTTCCCTCATTAAGGGATATCGCTTTAAGCAGAAGCATGGCCAATACAAGGAATATCACCCCTATCACGAAAAGCACCAGTCCCGACTCCAGGTAATACAGCCCCGGCTGCTGTGTCATCTCTCCCAATGCATCCTCTATCTGTGAAATACTGTCAAAGGTGACAAAGGCCATGACGGTACTGAATCCGTTGATGAGCACATGACATATGAGGGAGGTAAAGATACTCCCGGAAGCTTCCACAAGAAGCCCCCACATGATACCAAGTACCATAGTATACGAGAACTGGTTCAGATTCATATGATTAAGCCCGAACATCAGACCGGAGACCAGTATGGGGGTGAATATCCTGCCCGTCGTCTTAAGTCCTCCCAATACGATGCCTCTGTATGCAAGTTCCTCCGCAACCGGTGCCATCACGGCTGACAGGAAGAATATAAGAGCAAAAGGCTTATCGATCTCTTCCGTTACCATTTCCACAGCTCTGGATGAGGTTACGGAAAGGGATATCATGTTCATGGATATGGCAATGGGATAACAGCATATCATATATACAATGGATAAAAGTGCGGTGGTGGGCTTTATCTTTTTTATACGAAGCATCTTTAAGACACCGCTCTTTGTCCCGGGAAGCAGCGCCATAAGAGGCATAAGTATGATAAGCTCGCTGAGAATGGAGATAAAGACATACTCGTCAAATAATGCGGCAGGCCTTGTAAATGCCGCTATGACATTTATGAGCACTGTCAGCAAGGCTATGGCAAGATATGCATATCCTACGGATTTTACGTTCATCCTCTATATAACTCCTCTTATAAATATCTCAATACCGATACCTATCAGTATCAGACCTCCAAGTATACCTGAAAATCTCGTGATCCTCATCCCCACCATGCTTCCGATAATAAGTCCCGTATAGCATATGATGAAGGTCACAACACCTATGATCAGTGCTGCTGCAAAAGCATGGGGTATGTCATAGGATGCTATGGTAAAGCCCACGGAAAGAGCATCTATTGAGGTCGCAACCCCCTGTGCCATAAGTCCCAAAAATGTTATGTTTCTGACACTTTCCTCCTCGTTCGGCCTGTCCTTCAGAGTCTCGACTATCATCCTTACACCAAGGACAAGCAGCAGTATCAAGGCTATCCATGGGATGAACCCCCTGAAAACCTCAAAAACTTCCGCGATCCATGTCACACAGAACCATCCCGCTATTGGCATGATGCACTGGAACCCTCCGTAGGTTGCGGCTATCATAAACCGTTTCCCGTCCTTCATATCCGGATAGTATATACCGTCTGCAACGGAAAGAGAAAAGGCATCCATCGCAAGGGCTGTTCCCAGCAGCAGATTTGTTATGAAAAAAGCCATTTATATATCTCCGAAGATCTCTTTTACTTCATTCAGTATCGCCGTGGTCCCAAGTATTATGACAGGGCGCGCCTTTGTATCATCAAGAGCACTTGCCAGAGAATCCCTGTAATCCGCCTTTATTCCCTGCCTGAAAAGTTCCCCCTGCTGTATCCCTTCAAACCTGTAATGAGGATTGGCGGCTCTGGTGAGGATGATATCATAGCCCCTTTTTGAGACCTCCCTTGCTACTCCCGTATAATCCTTGTCATCGGGTATCGCAAGTATGAATGCCGCATCACGGGCTCCAAGCTGTTCTGTCGTATCCAGAGCACTCTTCGCGCTCATCCTGTTTATACAGCAGTCTACCATTACAAGAGGCGATCTTCTGATAACGGAAAGTCTTCCCGGCCATCTGAGCTCCTTTAGGACCTCTCTTACCCGGTCCATGTTTTGATCCAGCTTCACGCCCAGTATCTCTTTTGAAAGAGCCAGGCCCAAAGCCAGATTTCTGCATTGATGCTCTCCCATAAGGGATATCTCGAGCCCCTTTACCACATCATCGCCTATACGGATATCGCATTTCATACCGGATCCGAAATAGGTGATGTCAGAAGCTTCAAAGTCCTCTCCGTATACGTACAGAGCCGTGCCTTCCCTTGCGGCACGTTCCCTTATTATACCCGATACGGTTTCATCCTGTCCTGCCGAAAAGCAGGCTCTGACACCCGGTCTGATGATATCCGCCTTATCCTCCGCTATATCCGAAAGCAGCGGTCCAAGTTCTCTTTTATGCTCGGGAAATATGGAATTAATGACGGCATACGTGGCGGGCACGTTTTTTACATCATCGTACCTGACCCCCTTGCCGCACTCATATATCTGAGCCAAAACCCCGTGGCGTTTGAAATACTCCTCGGCAATGACTGTCTGTATGCCTATGGGACTGATGGCTGTCCTTTTGTCGGACCTGTTCCATATCCTTTCAAAGTCATCTTTTATTTCAGAAACGATATCGATGAATTCCGTATCAGTGATGTATTCTCCGGAAACACTGAACCTTTCGTTGAACCTTGATATGTGAGGACTTACCATAAGACCGCATCTGATGGATGTGCCAAGGATCCTTGACAGTATATATGCCACAGACCCCTTTCCCTTACTTCCGGTAACGGCAACAGACAGCCCCCCGGAGTGCCTTCTCTTTATGATCTCCTCGGTCAGACGGGGGTCCCTTTTCATACCGTCGGCATCAGAATACCTTGTACGAGGCAGGACCTCCATGTAATATGAATATATAAAATCCTCTGCTTCTTCTCTCGTCATGATGCAGACGGATCATAAGGTCGTCCTTACGATCTTGGGTTTATAGCCCGTTTCTTCGAGCTTCTTAAGTATCTTCGCCTTATGGTCGCTTCCGAAGGCTTCAAGGGTGATCCTAAGTTCCACTGCCGCACTTCTGTTGGTGGACACGAACTGGTTATGCTCAAGCTTGATAACGTTTCCGCTCTCTTTGGCGATAATACCGGCAACCTTCTGGAGTTCGCCCGGCTTATCGGGCAGAAGCACGGAAACCGTGAATATCCTGTCTCTCTGAATAAGCCCCTGTTGGACCACTGACGACATGGTGATGACATCCATGTTTCCTCCCGACAGGATACAGACTATCTTTTTATTACTGCAGTCCAGCTGCTTTAAGGCTGCCACAGTCAGAAGCCCCGAGTTCTCGACAACCATCTTATGATTCTCCACCATGTCAAGGAAAGCTGCCACAAGGTCTTCATCCGGTACCGTCAGCACCTCATCCACATTTTCCTTAAGGTAAGGGAATATCCTGGTGCCCGGAGTCTTGACGGCAGTACCGTCGGCTATGGTGGACACCTCGGGCAGGCTTACAATGCTCCCTGCGTCAAGAGAAGCCTTGAGACAGGCTGCTCCCTGAGGCTCTACGGCTATCACCTTCGTATCGGGATGCATGGCCTTTGTAAGTGTGGAAACTCCGCAGGCCAGTCCTCCTCCTCCTACGGGCACGAGTATCATATCAGTCAGGGGCTGTTCCTTGAAGATCTCCCAGGCTATCGAGCCCTGTCCGGTAGCCACGCCCTCATCGTCAAAGGGATGCACGAAGGTATATCCCTCACTTTTTGCAAGCTCTACTGCCTTATCACAGGCTTCATCATATATATCTCCGAAAAGGATCACCTTTGCTCCCAGAGCCTTTGTCCTGTTGACCTTGATAAGAGGAGTGGTGGTAGGCATGACTATGACCGCCTTAACCCCGTACTTCTTTGCCGCATATGCAACGCCCTGGGCGTGATTGCCCGCGGATGCAGTGATAACACCTTTGCTCCTCTCTTCATCCGTCAGGGTGCTTATCCTGTAATAAGCTCCTCTTATCTTATACGCTCCGGTCCTTTGCATGTTCTCGGGTTTGAGAAATACTTTATTGCCCCGTCCCGCAACAGCCGAGAAATAATCACTGTATATCAGCTTGGTATCCAGTATGACCTCTCTGACCTTTTCGGCTGCTTCCTCAAATGTTTCCAATGTCAAAAATTCTTTTCCCATATCAGTCCTCCCCTAAAAGGCCCTGAAAAAACTTTTCCATGTCAAACCTGCGCAGATCACTGACTCCTTCACCCAGTCCAACGAACTTGACCGGGATCCCAAGTTCATTCTCTATGGCGATGACGATGCCGCCCTTTGCCGATCCATCAAGCTTTGTAAGCACCACACCGGATACATCCGTAACCTCTTTGAACTCCTTTGCCTGCTCCTTGGCATTCTGCCCTGTGGACGCATCCACGACCACAAGAGTTTCCTTCACTGCCTCAGGATACTCGGTGGTTATTATCTGATTGATCTTGGAAAGCTCGTTCATCAGATTCTTTTTATTATGAAGCCTGCCTGCCGTATCCACGATCAGCATGTCATAATCCCTGGCTTTGGCCGATTGTATGGCGTCATATATGACAGAACCGGGATCTCCTCCCTCTCTGCCTTTAACTATATCGACTCCCGTCTTCATGGCCCAGGCCGTAAGCTGCTCTATGGCTGCTGCCCGGAAGGTATCTGCGGCAACAAGCATTACCTTCCTGCCGAGAGATCTGTATCTTGCTGCCAGCTTTCCGCAGGAGGTGGTCTTTCCCACACCGTTCACTCCCACCATCAGTACCACGGATCTTTGATCTTCATACGCAAAAGCATCCGGTGGGGTTACCTCATCAAGCTTCTCCTGCATAAGCTTCAGCAAAAGCTTCTTGGCATCGTCGGTATCGCTGACTCTGCCCTCTCTGGCCTTTTTCCTGAGTTCAAAGACCAGCTCCTCTGCAGTGGACATTCCCACATCACCCATGATGAGGGTGTCCGTGAGATCCTCGAAGAATTCATCATCTATCTCTTCGTATCCTGTGAAAAAGTCGGAAAGCCTGTTAAAGAAACTCATTTATCCTTATCCTCTTTCTCGCTCCAAGCATCATCTTCAAGGTTCACCGCAACCTGAGTGGAGACACCCTTCTCCTGCATTGTTATACCGTATAATCTGTCACACCTGGTCATGGTTCCGCGTCTGTGAGTGATGACGATAAACTGCGTATGCTTCGTAAGTCTTGAAAGGTAGGACGCAAACCTTTCCACGTTTGCTTCATCAAGAGCCGCCTCTATCTCATCCAGCAGACAGAAGGGGGACGGCTTCAGGTTCTGGATTGCAAACAGGAGTGCTATGGCAGTAAGGGCTCTCTCGCCGCCGGAAAGCTGCATCATGTTTTCTAGCTTCTTTCCGGGAGGGTTCGCTTTGATGCTGATACCTGACTCCAGTACATTCTCCGGATCAGTAAGCTCCAAAGTACCGGAGCCTCCTCCGAACATATCTCCGAAAACCTTGTTGAACTGAACCACTATCTTCTGGAATTTCTCCTCGAACTGTGCCTTCATGGATTCGGTGAGTTCCGAGATGATCGTATTCAGATCCTCCTCGGCCCGGATGATATCATCCTTCTGCTTTGTGAGGAATTCGTATCTCTCGGACAGCTCCCTGTATTCCTCTATGGCACCTACGTTCACATCACCCAGATTCCTGATCTCGGACTTGATCCTTACAGAGTCCTTCCTCATATCCGACAGGCTTCCCAGGCTGTCATCCTTGTGCTCCCTGGATGCTATCAGAGTAAGGTTATACTCATCCCACATGTATTTTTCAAGAGCCTCTGAACTCTCATTCAGTCTTTCCTTCTGATTCTCAAGGCGGATCTTTTCCCTGTCGAGACCGGTCTTTTTCTCCGTTATCAGATCTCTGTCTTCATAGAGCTTCTTCTGGACCTTTGTGGCCTCTTCCCTCTGATCCATGAGTTTCTTTAATTCATCCTGCTTTTCGTGATCTACCTCGCCGGCAGACAGCAGGGTCTCCTCAAGGCTCTTTATCTGATCCTTCTTAAATACCGTATCATCGTTGTTCTTGGCGATCTCTTCCTCAAGGTTTGACAGATCGGCCTTAAGCCGCAGGATCTCGCCCTCTACTCTCTTTATATTTTCCCTGGTAAAGCCAAGCTGCTCGGTAAGCTTTGTCTTCTTCAGGTCATTTTCACCCACTTCCTTACGCAGGGAAACAGATTCCTCCGTAAGCTCCTTTATTAGGTCATCCAGTTTCAGGGCTTCCTCATCAGCTTCCTTTTCGATCTTTTCGGACAGAACGAGTTTATCATCGTTTTCCTTTATCTGTTCTTCGATGGACCTGATCTGCTCTTCAAGGCTCTTTGACTCTCCTGCCATTCCGGCACTGCCGCTTAAGCTCTCTTCCTTCTTTTCCTCCGCCAGATTCAGATTCATCTTTGCAGTATTGAGCCTCAAGCTTTCATTCTGCATCTCTTCGCCGATGGAATTAAGGCTGTTCCTTATCTCGCTCTTTTCATCCCGCAGCTCTTCGATGGTCTGAAGCACCTTGTCCTTTTCCTCAAGCTTCTTCTTGAGTCTTGCGGTAAGATCGTCTATCTCTCTGGATCTGCCAAGCAGATTGCTCTGATTCCTGTATGATCCGCCGGCCAGAGATCCGCCGGGATTTACAGCCTCTCCGGCTACCGTGACTATCCTGAGGGTGAACCTGTATTTCCTTGCCAGCTCCAGAGCACTGTCAATATTGTCGGTTACGATGAAATTGCCTAACAGGTTCTTTGCGACTATCTCATATTTTTTATCACACTTAACAAGGGTATCCGCCATTCCTATGACACCCTTTTCGTTTACCGCATCCTTTGCCTTAAAATCCCTCTCCTGTATGGTATTGAGAGGAAGGAAGGTAACCCGGCCTGCTTTCGATGCTTTCAATTCCTCTATGAGCTTCTTCGCGGAGGCATCATCCTCCACCACCACGTTCTGGATATTGGCGCCCAGAGCCGTCTCGATAGCAGTCTCATACTTGCCCTCAACCTTGATAAGGTCCGCCACGACTCCGCAGATCTTTACGCTCTTATCCTTCTTTCTCTCCATTACATGCCTGACGGCATTGCCATAGCCCTCGTATCTCTCGGCTATGTTCTTCAGGCTCTCAAGCCTTGTCTTATCGCCGGTATACTCGTTCTCTATGGTTCTTTCTTTTTCGACGGCTTCATCTATGCGGCCGTTGACATCGGCAAGCTTTTCTTCAAGCTCTCCTCTTTTCTCGTCGAAATCCCTTATCTTTGAAGCGATCTTATCCATCTCCTGTTTGACGGATTCGATGGCATCATTTGCTTCGGCCTCGTTGCTCTTTGCCTTAAGGAGTCTCGAGGAAAGCTCCGCCTTCCTGATCTCTGCCTGTGAAAGGAGGGTCTTGAGCCTTTCCTTCTCTCCCTTCAGGGCACCTCTTTCATCTATGGTATCCAGTACCAGCTGCTTCTTCTGCTCTGACTGTTCTCCGGCTTCCCTTATCCTTGTATCATAATCCTCAAGGGCTTTATCCTTACCGGAGCCCGCTTCCTCGAGTTCCTTTATCTTCCCTTCGATATCAGCTCTGCCCGACTCAAATTTCTCAAGGTCCTCATCACGCTTTTTAAGGCTTTCTCCGATATCTGCTTTTCTCTCCTCAAAATGAGCCACTGACTGGCCTAAGGAGTTTATCTGCTCCTTAAGGATCTTTATCTGCGCATCTATCTGTCCGCGCTTAACGGTGGTATCGGATATCTCCTCCCGCATGGCATCTATCCTGGAATCAAGACGCTCTATCTCCTCACCGGCCGCCTCATATCTTGTATGGCTCTCACCAAGTTCCTTGTCAACGGCGTCTATATCATCCGTGATAACCCCAAGTTTTTTATCCAGGTCCAGACTCTGGGCTTCATATCTTTCAGCCTCTGCAAGAAAGATGTTTATATCCAGCTTCTTTAATTCTTCCTTCTTTTCAAGATAGACCTTTGCCGCCTCGGACTGATCCTTCAGAGGGCCTACTCTGCTCTCCACCTCGGAAAGTATGTCCGTAAGTCTTAAGAGATTGGCTTTCTCGTTCTCAAGCTTCTTAACTGCAGTATCCTTCCTTTTACGGTATTTGACTATACCGCAGGCCTCATCGAAGAGTTCTCTCCTCTCCTCGGGCTTCTCGGAAAGTATCTGATCTATCTTGCCCTGTCCTATTATGGAGTATCCGTCCTGACCGATACCCGTGTCATAGAACAGTTCGTTTATGTCCTTGAGTCTGACGGGATTTCCGTTTATGAGATAATCGGACTCACCGGATCTGTACACTCTTCTGGTAACGGATACCACATCATAATCCGCCTGAAGTACATGATCCGAGTTGTCGATGGTGATGGTAACATAGGCATAGCCCATGGGTTTTCTGATATCGGTCCCCGCAAAGATGACATCCTGCATGGAGGAGCCGCGGAGCTGCTTTGCACTCTGCTCTCCCAAAACCCACCTTACGGCATCGGATACGTTACTCTTACCCGATCCGTTGGGACCCACTATACCGGTTATACCGTTTTTGAATTCCAGCAGTATCTTGTCCGCGAAGGACTTAAATCCGTGGATCTCAATACTTTTCAGATACATTGATCTTTCCTCAGTTTCTTAAGTGCACCATATGCCGCCTGCTGTTCAGCGGCCTTTTTTGACGTTCCCGTCCCCCCTGATACACTGTTGCCGTTAACGAAGGCCTCCACAGTAAATACCTTTCTATGTTCCGGTCCTTCTTCTTTTACAAGCCTGTACTCCAGCTTCCAGCCCTCCGACTGTACGAGATTCTGCAGCAGTGTCTTGGAATCATGAAAAAGGGCCTTGTGCTCTATATCATCAAGAACAAACCCGCTTACAAAATCCTTCGCTTCATCAATCCCGGAATCAAGAAATATGGCTCCGATAAGGGCTTCAAATATATCGGAAGCGATAGAAGGCTTATACCTGCTGCCCTGTTTGTCCTCACCCTTGCCAAGGAAGATAAAATCGGAAAGGCCGATCTGTCCGGCACAGCCTGCTAGAGACATCTCACATACAAGAGATGCCCGAAGGCTCGTCATATCTCCTTCCCTCATTTCAGGGTAATTCCTATAAAGATACTCAGACACTGCGAATTCCAGAATGGCGTCTCCAAGGAATTCCAGCCTCTCATAGTCATCCCTTCCGTCGGAGTTTATCTCGTTCTTGAAGGATGAATGGGTAAGTGCTGTCAGCAAAAGTCCTTTATCCTTAAAGCTGTAGCCTATTCTTTTTTCCAGATCCTCGACAGGATATTTATTATTCATCTTTACAGCATTAAAGAGCCGGCCTCTTTCATGCCGGCTCGGATCCTTGCATTATCTCTGCCCAAACAGATATTATCAGCCGTTCTCCCTTGCAGCCTTGATAAGCTCAACTGCATCTCCGACGGTCTTGATGTTCTCCACCTCATCAGTATCAACAGTCAGCTCAAACTCCTGCTCGATACCCATTATGATCTGAAACACGTCAAGTGAATCAGCGCCCAGATCATCCGTGAAGGTAGTCTCGAGGGTCACCTCATCCTGATCCACACTGAGAACCTCTGCGATGATCTCCTTCAGCTTTTCAAACTCCATGTCATACTCCTCCTAATTTACCTCTGAATCAAGATCCAGATACTGTTTTATCTTGCCGTTAACATCCTGTTCCTTAAAGGTGATACACTGGATTATGGAATTCCTGACTTCCTTGGCCTTGGCCGACCCATGTGTCTTGACCACAAGTCCCTTGAGCCCCAGAAGCGGAGCTCCGCCGTACTCCGATGCATCAAACTCCTTTAGTGTACTCTTCAAAGAATCCTTGATCAGCAATGCCCCGATCTTGGTCCTGACATTGGCCATCATGGCTTCCTTCATCTTTGCGAGAAGTACCTTGCCGACTCCCTCATACATCTTAAGGGCGACATTGCCGGCAAAAGCCTCACATACTATGACATCCGCACCACCTTCAGGGATATCTCTGGCTTCTATTGAGCCGGTAAAATTGATATCGCTGCAGGATCTGAGCAGTGGATATGTCTCTTTTACAAGGGCATTTCCCTTTTCTTCCTCAACTCCGATATTCAAAAGCGCAACCCTGGGATTATCTATTCCCATGGCATATTTCATATATGCAGATCCCATCTTTGCAAACTGTATAAGATGCGAAGGTCTGGCATCAACATTTGCACCGCAGTCAACGAGCAGTGAAACTCCCTTTGCTGTAGGGATGAGCGGTGCCAGAGGAGGTCTCTCCACTCCCTTGATCCTGCCCACCAGCAGCTGCCCTCCTGCAAGAACGGCCCCGGTACTTCCTGCTGATACAAAAGCATCACACGCTCCGCTCTTTACAAGATTTAAAGCCACCACAATTGACGAATCCCTCTTCTTTCTGATAGCGGTAACCGGTGGTTCGTCCATGCCTATGACTTCATCCGCATTAACGATGGTTACCCTGTCCGAAGGATAATTGTATTTTGAAAGCTCTGCCTTAATCAGGTCTTCCTTGCCCGTAAGGTGGACCCTTACGTTCTCCTGATCGTTTAAGGCATCTACCGTTCCCTTGATTATCTCGCCGGGGGCATTGTCTCCGCCCATGGCGTCTACTGCAACATTTACAAGATTTCCCATATCGGTCCTTTTCGCATGATGACTCCATGATCTGATAACCCATTTACTATACAAGAGGAATCAGCAAAAATCAACTTGCATTTGGATGTCAGGCATCTTCTGCATCATCCAGTTCTCCGGGCATATAAAGGTGTCTCGTGGATCCGAAATTGGATCTGTAGACCTTTTTCCAGATCTTCCACATGTACCTAGTCGAGATATACGGTTTGTCTATTTTCTTCGTATCTGCAAGAGCCGACACCTCAAGGTACAGCTCCTTGGCCAGATCCGACTCAAATCTGATCTTTTCCATGTATATGCTATGTCTCCTTTGATAAAGACTCGATGCGTCCGTCTATTATATCACCTGACGATGATATGTAAAACACGGCTCCGTGCCGTCACACCCGCCGGGATCCCCCGATTCCCTGAGATATACGGCCCGGCCCCGGGATGATTCGGGCAAAATAAAAATGGCATGAATCATCATGCCATTTCCCGCATTATTATCGATCAGAGGATATCAGTCCTGAGCCAGGACTTCCTTCTTGTTATATGTGCCGCAGTTTCTGCACACTCTGTGGGGAAGCATAAGCTCGCCGCACTTGGGACATTTAACAAGATTCATTGTATCCATTCTCCAATTGGCACGTCTCTGATCCCTGTGTCCCTTGGATGATTTATTCTTGGGGCATATAGACATTTTAACACCTCCTTATCCTTACATTCTCTAAAACAGATTTATCCATGAACGGATCCATATCCGAAATCTGCGCTCATACCCGACCATTATACGTATGTCACAAACGTTTGTCAACAAGTCATTATACACCGATTTTCAAGGGTTAACGCACCTTTAGGACAGGTTTCAAAAAATAACTGTAAAAAAGCAAAAAAATAAACTATAATTTGACTTATTGTCATACTATACATATAACAGAAAAGACCTAATAAGACTATATGTCGATCGGGGTCTGTAGAAAGGAAGTACTACAATGGATCAACTTTTTTACGGATTTGATACTGCGGTATATACATTCTTCTGGCAGTTTCAGAACCCAGTGACTATC
>JAEEGL015386196.1_pt1 | contig 24343 bp, 26 predicted proteins | sample 9134231 | NCBI WGS metagenome assembly JAEEGL01 (sample SAMN16246548, study PRJNA631951) | gut metagenome | biome: gut microbiome; feature: rumen; material: fiber-attached | host: Bos | place: Iran: Karaj | collected 2018-10
TAACTTATCCTTAATTCTAAGAGCTTTATCCATTCTCTTAGTTACTAATCCTTTAATTCTTTCAATTAATTCTTCTTCTGGAACTAAAGTTTCATATTCCATTTTTTCTACACCAATTTCTTTGATGATTTTTTCTTCAAATTTAATTAACTTTTTAATAGCTTCATGTCCAAACATTAATGCTTCTAACATAACGTCTTCACTAACTTGTTTAGCAGATGATTCAACCATATTAATAGCTTCTTTAGTACCAGCTACAGTTAACTCTAATTCAGATTTTTCACATTCTTCTGGAGTTGGGTTAATTACAAATTTACCATCAACACGACCTACTTTAACTCCAGCGATTGGTCCATTAAATGGTATCTTAGAAATTGATACTGCTAAAGATGAAGCTAACATTGCAGTTAATTCAGGAGAACAATCTTGATCTACTGATAAAACTGTAGAAATTATTTGAACTTCATTTTTAAATCCTTCTGGAAATAATGGACGCATTGGTCTATCAATCATTCTTGCTGCAAGTGTAGCAGCTTCGCTTGGTCTACTTTCTCTCTTAATGAATCCTCCTGGGATTTTACCTACTGAATATAGTTTTTCTTGGTAGTTAACTGTTAATGGGAAGAAATCTGATAAAAGATTAACATTCTTAGATACAACAGCTGCAGTTAAGATAACTGTATCATTATAACGTACTAATACAGCTCCATCAGCCTGTTTAGCAAGTTCTCCATTTTCTACAATTATTTTTCTACCATAGAAATCCAATTCAAATACTTGTTTTTTTGTTTTTTTCATATACTACCTCTTTCCAAAAAAATAGACACGAAAAAATTGTGTCTACTTTCTTAATCCTAATTTTTGAATTAATTCACGATAACTTTGAATATCTTTCTTAGCTAAATATTGTAACATATTTCTACGTTGACCAACTTTCTTAAGAAGACCTCTACGTGAATGATAATCGTGAATATGTACTTTTAAATGTTCTGTTAATTCATTTATTTCTTGTGTTAAGATTGCAATTTGAACTTCTGCAGAACCAGTATCATTTTTACTCTTTGCAAATTTCTTGATGATATCTTGTTTTTGTTCTTTTGTTAGAGCCATTCTTACACTTCCTTTCTTATAAATACACCTACTACTAAGGGCAAGTCGGAAATTCTTACTCTGAGTAGTGGCAACTAATAGGATTATACTACTTTTATTCTTTTTTTGCAAGTATTAATATACTTTTTTTAAATATATTATTCTTTTCATTTCTATTATTTTATGCTATCCTTATTATGGTGATTAGATGGAAAAAATAGAAAAAAAATTATTATATATCGCAAAAGGCTTAATTGTATTAATAATATTTTGGTATAGTACTTATTTTCAATTAATCCCTATTAAACTATTTAAACTAGATATTAGTAGTTTAGATAATTCTACAAAAATAATATTATCATGTTTTTCTACATTAATGTGTTTTATAATTTTCTTCTTTTTATATAGAAAAGATTTAAAAAATGATTTTAAACTATTTATGAAAAATAAAGAAGAAAATATGGATATTGGAATTAGATATTGGGTAATTGGATTAATACTAATGATAATTATTAATTTTATATTAAATTTTGTATTAAAAACTGGTGGAGCAAATAATGAACATGCTGTACAAAAAATGATTAAAACTCTTCCTTTGATAATGTTATTAGATGCTGGATTACTTGCACCTTTTGTTGAAGAAATTGTATTTAGAAAAACTTTAAAAGATATATTTAAAAATAAATGGATCTTTGTAATAATCTCATTCCTATTTTTTGGAGGGGCTCATGTAATTAGTTCAGCCAAAGTATTAACAGACTATTTATATATAATTCCTTATGGTATATTAGGAGGATGTTTTGCCCTAGCTTATTATAAAACTAATACATTATTTACTTCAGTATTTTTACATATGATACATAATACAATACTTATAACACTTTCAATAGTAACTACTTTAATATAAAAAAGAGATTTAAAAATCTCTTTTTTTATATACCTCTTTCTATTTTTTTAATACATATTGTTAATAATAAACTTATTCCTACTTGTATTCCTAAACTCATAAAATAATTAAACCAGTAGTTTTCAAAAGATAAAACATTTATATATATTAATGTATATAATAAATAATAAACCATTATACAAAATATATAATTAAATAATATTAATATAAATGGTTCCTTTGTATTATTTAATAAAAACATATAAATAGTTAAATTAATAAATTGACTAACTACAAAGGAAAAGAATTCTCCTATTACTGTATTTAGTAATAGTTTATTACTAATTATAAAAGCTAATATTGAAGTAAAACATACAAATATAACGCTAGATACCGCAATAGAAGCAATTGCTTTTTTATAATCATATTTTTTAGCTATATAATCTACTATAAAATATGTTATTGGTAATAAAAATACTGAATATGATATTTTAAAATCTAATAAATAAAAAGTAAATTGATTAACTGATTTCATTAATATCAATGTAGTTGTTAATAATAACATAAATATCCATGATTCACTATTAATTGTTTTTTCAACTTTTCTCATAAGCACCTCTATTTACTCTTTTTAGGGTCAATTACTGTATATGCTCCAATTGATAAAACACATACTAACATGATTGTTATTAATAAACTATAATTACCAGTAGCTGGGTTTTTAAAACTAGAGTCTTCATCTATACTCATTATAGGGTATTCTCCATCTAAATAATAATTATATGTAATATATATTTTATCATCTTTCTTATCTAAGCTTATTCCAAAAGTATTACTAGGTTCTATATAATTATCTTTATAATTATTCTCTATCAAATCTTTTATTTTACTATTGTTATAATAATTATTTTCATCATATGGAATAGTTGATTTATTTTCAAGTATTGAATATAAATAAAATGCATAATTATTTTCCATTATATCTTTATTATAATATCCTCCTTTAAAAGAAAACATATTATCTTTAAAAGTATATGGTATTTCTTTATACTCATTATTTATTTTAAATATTATTTTATCTAAAGTTATCTCTGTAGATTCAATTTTTATATCTTCATCTACATAAACATTTTCTATTTCCTTAATAACCTTAAATGTTTCTTCTTTATTAGGGGTTTTAGCATAAACTGTTATTGGAAATAACAATAAAATAATTATTAGTAATATCTTCTTCACAATATCACTTCCTTATTTTATTTAATTTTATCACACTAGTAAAAATAATAAAAGAGAAAGTTACTTTTCTTCCTCTTTTATTTTTTCAATTATTTCATCTATATGCTCTCCATAAGCAATAGACGTATCATAAATAAATTTTAATTCTGGAGTATGTCTTATATCAATACTATTAGCTAACATAGTTCTTATAAATGGTGATGCTTTTTCTAATGCATCATTTGTTTCAGATAATTTTTCTTTATCAAGTACTGTGTAATATACTTTAGCAAAGCTTAAATCACTTGTAATATCAACACCTGTGATAGTTACAAATTTAATATTTTCATCTTTTATTTCTTTCATTAGAATCATACTTATTTCTTCTTGAAATAAATGATTTAATCTTTCTATTTTAATACTCATTATCTTTTTATCTCCACTAATTCATATACTTCTATAACATCGTTTTCTTTATAGTCTTGACAATTATCTAAAGTAAGTCCACAATCCATATCTTTTTTCATTTCTTTTACTTGTTCTTTCTCATGTTGTAGAGTTTTAACAAATCCATTATAAATAACTATATCATCTCTTATAATTCTAGCTTTAGCTCCTACTTTAACAATACCACTTGTTACATGGCATCCTGCGATTAATCCTATTTTTGAAAATTTAAATATTTGTCTAACTTCAACTGTACCTATTACTTTTTCTTCATACTCTGGATCTAACATACCTTTCATAGCATTTTCCATATCTTCTACTACTTTATAAATAATATCATATGTTTTAATATCAATATTATATTCTTTAGCTATATCCATTGTTGAGTTATTTGCTCTTACATTAAATCCAATAATTAAAGCGTTAGATGCACTAGCTAAAACTACATCGCTTTCAGTAATAGCTCCTACTCCACCACGAATAACTTTAACACTAACTCCTTCAACATTAATCTTTTCTAAAGCATTTTTAACTGCTTCTAATGAACCATTAACGTCAGCCTTTAAAACTACGTTAATTTCTTTTTCTCCTTCTTTTATTCTTCCGAATAAATCTTCTAAACTCATTCCACTGAAGTTAGTATCAGCTTCATGTGAACGCAAGCTTCTTGCTTCAGCTACTTCTTTTGCTTTCTTTTCTGATTCAAAAGCCATAAACTTATCTCCTGCAGTAGCTACTTCTGAAATACCTGTTACTTCTACTGGAGTGGAAGGCCCTGCTTCTACAATATTTTGACCTTTATCATTCTTTAATGTTCTAACTTTTCCAGCATAGTTACCTATTACTATTGGATCTCCTAAACGAAGTGTTCCATTTTGAATTAATAGTGTAGCAATACTTCCTACTTTAGAATCTTTTCTAGCTTCAACAACAGCCCCTGTTGCATATCTATTTGGATTTGCTTTATATTCTTGCATTTCAGCTACTAATAAGATGTTTTCAAGAAGTTCATCTACACCTTGTCCACTCTTAGCAGAAATCTTATTAACAACAATGTCTCCACCCCATTCTTCTGGAGTAAGACCATTTTCTACTAACCCTGACATAACTTTATCAATGTTAGCCTCTGGTTTATCTATTTTATTAATAGCAACAATTATTGGAACATTAGCTGCTTTAGCATGATCTATTGCTTCTTTAGTTTGAGGCATAACACCATCATCTGCTGCAACTATAATAATAACTATATCTGTAATTTGAGCACCACGCGCTCTCATTTCAGTAAATGCAGCATGTCCTGGAGTATCAATAAATGTAATAGTCTTATCATTACATTTAACTGAATAAGCTCCAATTGCTTGAGTAATACCTCCTGCTTCTCCACTAACTACATCACTATTTCTAATATAGTCTAATAAAGTAGTTTTACCATGATCAACATGACCCATAATAGTAACTACTGGAGGTCTTTCTACTAAATCTTCTTTTTTATCTTCTATTTCATAATTTTCAAAATTAGTTATATCTTGAGTTTCTTCTTTCTTCAATACTTTATTATAATCTGTTACTAATATTTCACAAGTATCATAATCTAAAGATTGATTAACATTAGCCATAACTCCTAATCCCATGCATTTCTTAACTATTTCAATAGGAGCTATACCAATGGCATTAGCAAACTCTGTTACTGTCATACCTTCTTTGTATAAAACAACATTTTCATCTTGAACAGTTTCATTACTTTGAAGTTTTTCTTTATTCTTATACATTTTCTTTCTTTCTTTTAAGAAGTCTTTTTTAACAGTCTCAGTCTTTTTAGCTTGTTTATTTTGTTTTACTTTAGTAAATGATTGTTCTTCCATATCTATCTTAGTATCATAGGCTAACTCTTCTGCTTTATCATTTACTTCTTCTTCTATTCGCATTTCTTCTAAATCTTCAATACTACCTTCTACATAATCTTCTTGATCTTGCATTTCATTATCTAAAAGAGTAATACTAATATCATCTAATAATGTGTTTTCATCATCATAATTAATTCCAATCTTATCACATAGTGCTTTCACTTCATCAATTGTTTTTCCTACGTCATTAGCATAATCAGATAATGTCATCATTTAAAACACCTCACTTTTCTATTATATTTTTTATTTTTTCATATACCGAATCCTCTATTTTGCATTCTAATTTTTTTTCTAAAATATTAGATCTTTGTGCACTTTCTAATACACTTAAATCTTTCTTAATATATGCTCCTCTTCCATTTAATTTTCCAGTTTCATCAACTTCTATATCTCCATCTGGAGTTCTTACTATTCTAAGTAATTCATTTTTTGGAAGATTCTCATGTGTAACAATACATGTTCTCATTGGTATTTTTTTATTTTTCATATTAACCTCTATCTAAAATTAATTCCTTCTTCACGTGCTTGTTCACTTGTTTTAATATCTATTTTTTTGAATTTAGTTAATCTAGTAGCAAGGCGTGCATTTTGACCTTTTTTACCAATTGCTAATGAGAAGTTATCACCATCAGCTATAACCATTGCTTCTAGTTTTTTAGGATCAGTAATAGCTACTGTTAAATCTTTTGCAGGCGATAATGCATTTTCAATAAATACTGCAGGATCAGAATCATATTTAACTACATCTAATTTTTCTCCATGTAATTCTTCTATAATTCTTCCTATTCTACTTCCTTTTTCACCAATACATGCTCCTATTGGATCTACATTAGAGTTTTCTGAATATACTGCAACTTTACTACGATTACCAGGATCACGAGCAACAGAATAAATCATTACAGTACCATCATTAATTTCAGGTATTTCAAGCTCAAATAATCTTTTAACAAAACCATAATGTGTTCTACTAAGTAGGATTAATAAATTCTTACCATTATTATCTACTTTAGATACATATACTTTAATTTGACTACCCATTTCTATTTTTTCACCTGGGATACAATCTTTCTTAGGTAAAATACCATTAGTTCTACCTAAGTCAATAAAGTAATTATCAGTATCTTCTAATGCAACAGTACCAATTAATAATTCATCTTGTTTATCTCCAAAATCATCCATAATACTATTTCTTTCAGCTTCACGTATTTTTTGTACTACTACTTGTTTTGCAGTAGAAGCTGCAACTCTACCAAAATCATGTGGAGTAACTTCTGTATCAATAGTATCTCCTACTTTTAAAGTCTTATCTATTTTCTTAGCCTCAGATAATTTAATCTCAGTTTCAGGATTAAAGAAACTAACTGTTTCTTTTTCTTCTTTTTCCTCTTCTAATTCTTCACTTACTTCTTCTTTTAGAGTATCTAAATCTTCATCATCTGCATACTTTTCAAATAATGCATCATCATACTCTTCTTTAGTCATCTTATCATCATCTACTACTGTAAGATAAGAATATACCTTAATATCTCCAGTATCTCTATCAAATACTACTTTTACATTAGTTTTAGAATTGAAATTCTTTTTATAAGCACTAGTTAAAGCTAATTCCATAGCACTATATACTACTTCTGGATCAATATCTTTTTCAGCCACTATATTATCTAATGCTTTTTTAAATTCTTTTCCGTTCATCCCATTTGTTTTTTCTTCTACTTTTTTTGCCATTTTAATTATCTCCCTTCTCTTTTGAATAAATATCTAATTCATCAGTATCTCCTAATAAATCACTATTATCCATAATCTTATTTATTATTCTTGATGCTTCAGTTACTCTATTTAAATCAATTACTTCTTCGCTATCAAGGACAATATTAAATATCTTTTTTCCTTCCTCTTCACTAATAAATGCATCATCTACAAAAACATTTAATTCTTTAATTGATTCATTTACTAGAGTAGAAATTTTTTCTTTCATAAGCACCTCCCAAATAATAAGAGTGAGAAAATATATTTCTCACTCCTTTCTGTATATGTATTATATCATATATTTGTTATATTACAACTATTTTTTTACTTTTTGTAATTCTTTTGGTGACAAGTAATTAGGAACTAATACTGTACTTGATAGTATTGTATAATCATCTCTATCTCCAGGATTAACTATCTTTTCAACTGCTTCTTTATTTAAATTATATATTGATTCAGCTGTAGTATGATATAATCCAGCTATTTCATATATAGTTCTATTATCTACTTGAATAGTTTCTGTTAGATACTTAATATTATCAGGTGATATTGTGTATTTTAATGCTAATTTTTGATTATATTTAAGCATATCACTTTTTAAATTATTTAAATCTTTTATTTCATTAATAGTCATACCTGATATTTTAGCTAAATATGTTAAATTATCATTATATTGAACAGTATAATTTCTAATTACATAAACATTATCATCTACTATTTTTTCAATAGTTGTTTTAGGCTTAAGACTATCTTTATAATCCTTAGTAGCATTAAAAGCATAATACATAGCACCCATCATAATAGTAAATGTTAAAACTCCGGCTACTAAAGCCCCATTTCTTATTTTTGATTTTTCTTCTAATTCACTCATTACTTCTTGATATTTTTCTTCTTCTTCTTTTCTATGTTCAATATCCATTTCTATTAAAGCCATTCTATCTTCAATATCTAAATTATTTAAATAATCATAATTATTATTTTCCATATGAACCCTCTTTTCAAAATGTGCAATAATTATACCACAAATTACTCAAAAAGTCAATTTAAACAAAGTTTTTAAATGATTTTAAATAGTCATTTTCTTTATAGTAAATAGCTAATAATTTATTATATTTATTAACAAATATTACTTTATCTGAAATATTCCATATATCATTAATTTTCATTCCATTAGATATTTTTTTCTCTAATTCACTTTCTACTATTATCTTTTTATAATCTAATACATCTAATATATTATGTGTTTTTATTTTTTCTATACATAAATCATCCATGGCAATAGTATCATCAATAGATATATTACCCTGTTTGGTCCTAATTAGGCTAGTCATAGTAGCATAAGTATTAAGAGAATTACCAATATCTCTAATTAAACTTCTTATATAGCAGCCTTTTGTAACTAAGCATCTAAATTTAAATGTATTAGTAGTTTTTTCTAGTAATTCTATTTCTTTAATAGTTACTTCTTTTTTTGGAAGTTCTACATCTATATTATTTCTTGCATATTCATATAGTTTTTTACCGCCTACTTTAACGGCTGAATACTTTGGAACTTCTTGAAGATATGTTTTTTTATAATCTAATAATACTTCTTCTATATTTAAATTAGCTTTTACTTCACACTTTTCTAGTATTTTCCCTTCTATATCTAAGGTATCAGTAATATAGCCTAATTCTACTGAAGCAATATATTCTTTATCATTACTTGTTAATAAATCTACTATTTTACAAGAAGTACCTACTGTTACTATTAATACACCACTAGCTAATGGATCTAGTGTTCCTGTATGTCCTGTTCTTTTTATTCCGAAAGCCTTACTAATTTTATTTACTACATCATATGAAGTTATTCCTTTAGGTTTATTAATATAAAGAATTGTTCCAAAAGAAGTTAAATATTCTTCTAAACATAAGTTATTATCATATATCATTTTAGCAGGAATTTCTCCAACATATCTTATATGCCAAGGTTCATAGTTATATTCTGTGATATTTTCTTTATCTTTAGGATATCTTAATATAAAACCATATTTATATAAATTTTCATGAATTACTTTAAAAATATCACTATACTTCAATAAATCTAAATCTTCTCTTAAATATTCTCCCTCTATTTTTAACATAATATCAATTGCAAGGCCTGTGTGATGTTCCGAATATCCTGGGACAGCAACATATTTATTACAATAATCTTGACCTTTTAATTCTTTATAGTGATCATATATATCTTTTTGCATATCAATTGTTCTATATGAATCATCGATATCAATAAATATATTTTTTTCTTCTAAAAATTCTTTTAATTTTATAAAACTATTATATGTAGTTTCTTCTATTTTAACATCTTCATCTAATTCATTTTTAACAGATACTAAATTATATTTATCTATTATATTATCTTTTAATCTATTTTCTTTATTAACTAAATATGTATATAACATAATATCACCATCCTAATTATAACATAATACTTATTACATGAAAAAAAGAATAGATAACTATTCTTTAAAACAATGTTAATTGATTTGAATCAGGTAATCCTTCAAATATATTCATATCTTTCATTTTATCAATAAGAGTTTGTGATATCTTAGCTCTTTTTTGAACATCTTCGATACTTATAAATTTACCTTTTTCACGTTCTTTAACTATATTTTTAGCAACTGTATCTCCTAATCCATCAATAGATGAAAATGGAGGATATATCTCAGTATCACTTTTTACTTTCCATGTTGTAGCTTCAGACTCATAAAGGTCTACTGGTAAGAATTTCATTTTTCTAGCTGTGGCTTCTAAGGCTATTTTTAAACTTTCAGCTTGTCCTTGTTCTTTATTAGTAGCTTCATATCCTTTTGCTTCAATATCTTCAAGTCTTGCCTTAATAGCATCATAACCTTTTATCATAGCTTCAACATCTACATCTGTAGCTTTTGATGAATACCATGATGCATAGAAATATACTGGCATATGCACTTTATACCAAGCAATACGGAAAGCACTTATTACGTATGCGGCAGCATGTGCTTTAGGGAACATGTATTTAATTTTATAACAAGAATTAATGAACCATTCTGGGATATTAGCATCTTTCATTGTTTTTACATGTTCTCTCCATGTATCAGCATCTTTACTAGCTTTTCCTTTACGAACAAACTCCATTATCTTAAATGCTTTTAATGGTGCTACCCCATTATACATTAAATACACCATAATATCATCACGACAGCCTATTGTTTCTTTAAATGGAACTATGTTATTTTGAATTAATTCTTGAGCATTCCCTAACCATACATCAGTACCATGAGAAAGTCCTGATATTTTAACAAGTTCTCCAAATGTTGTTGGTTTTGTATCTTCTACTAATTTAATAGTAAATGGTGTCCCAAACTCTGGTATCCCTAAAGTACCAGTATTACACATAATTTGTTCTTTTGTAACACCTAATACATCAGTAGATGTAAATATACTCATTGTATCTTTATCATCCATTGGTACTTTTAAGATATCTGTCTTGGATGCATTTTGAATAAGTCTTAATTGAGTTGGATCAGAATGTCCTAAAATATCAAGTTTTAAAAGACATTGATCGATTGAGTGATAATCAAAGTGAGTTGTTCTCCATTCAGCCTCAGCATCTTCTGCTGGAAAGTGGAATGGTGTAAAATCAAACACTTCTTTATAATCAGGAACAACAACAATTCCTCCTGGATGCTGTCCTGTAGTTCTTTTTACTCCAGTACATCCCATTGCTAATCGCTCGACCTCAGCTGTACGCATGTCATCTATTCCTTTTTCCTCTAAATAACCTTTAACAAAACCAAAAGCCGTTTTATCTGCTACTGTACCAATTGTTCCAGCTCTATATACATTATCTTCACCAAATAATACTTTTGTATATGCATGAGCACTAGCTTGATTTAAATCTGAAAAGTTAAGATCAATATCAGGTACTTTATCAGCATTAAAACCTAAGAATGTAGCAAATGGCATGTCTTGTCCGTCTTTTAAAAGTGGTATATGACAGTGTGGACATTCCTTATCTGGCAAATCAAATCCTGATGAATAATCTGCTCCGAAAGGTTTATTATTTTCATCTTCAAAAATACTTAACTTACATTTTTCACATCGATAGTGTGCAGCTAATGGATTAACCTCAGTTATTCCCATCATTGTAGCTACAAAACTTGAACCTACTGAACCACGAGAACCAACTAAATATCCTTCATCGTTAGAGTGTTTAACAAGTCTTTGAGCAATTAAGTAAATAGGATCAAATCCTCCACCAATTACTCCTCCTAATGCTTTCTTTGTCTTCTTTTCTAAATCTTTTTCACTAAGGGATTCTTCACTAGTAGTTTTAACATATTCTTTAACAAACTCTACTACTTTATCCTTACCTTGTAGTAATAAATCATGTAATTCCTTGTGAGCTTTTTTATTAAAGTCTTCTTCACTTAGGTTTTCTTTTTCTAATCTCTCTGTAATTATTTTATAAACAATATCTCCATATAATTCTATAGCCATTCTTTCTTCTATAGCATATGGAAGTGGATTACCATACCATTCTTCTGCCTTTGTATAAACTAAATCAGTTACTACTCGTGGACAATCTAAATAGCTTTCTCCATCATCTGATTTAACTCGGGGTGAAAAAGGAATACCACCAGTATCTGGAATTACTTCTACTATTTCACATAAATCTGCTACTTTATTAGTATTAGTAACTACTATTTCATAAGCTTTATCTTCTCCTAAGAATTTAAAGTCTTCTAACATTTCATCTGTTGTTCTAAAGTGATTTGAAGGGATTTCCTTAATATCACTTTTAGCTAAAGGATGACGTCCTCCACCCGGAACTTTTTGATTAACAATAATTTCTCGATAAATTTTATCATCTCTTTTTAAATGATGAACATCTCCTGTAGCTACAATGATCTTACCTGCTTCTTCTGTTACTCTAACAATCTTTTCAATGTTAGCAGCTACTTCTACTTTAGTTCCAAAATCCCCAGTTTGTATTAAATGGTCATAACATTCTATTGGTTGAACCTCTACATAATCATAGAATCTAATTATATTAGATAATTCATCATCACTTTTTGATTTAGCCTGTCTAAATACTTCAGATTCATAACAACCACTACCTATTAATAAACCTTCTCTATTTTCATTAACAACACTTCTAAGAATTCTTGGTGTCTTATAAAGATATGTTGTATTAGCTAACGATATTAATTTAAATAAATTTTTTAATCCTTTTTTGTTTTGAACTAATAAATTAATATGATGAGCTCTACCATATTTATGGATTTCATCTTTAGATATTAATTTATCTAAATCTTTCATTATAGATATATTACGATTATCTAATTTCTTTAACATTTTATAGAATACTAAGGCAGTTCCTTCTGCATCATAATCTCCTCTATGATGAGCTTCTTCATCCCAAGGTACTTCATATCTTTTAACTAAAGCTGATAAACTATGTCTTGCATAAGTATTATCTAACGTTCTTGATAATTCTAATGTATCAATTACAGGATTTTTAAATTCCCCTAAACCATATTTCTTATATGCCATTTCTAAAAATGAAACATCAAATTTAGCATTGTGGGCTACCATTGGACAGTTTCCAAACCATTTAATAAACCTTTTTACAGCATTCTCTTCATTATCTTTGTCCTTTAACATTTCATCAGTAATGTTAGTTACCTCTGTAATTCTAGTAGGAAGAGCTCTACCTGGATTAATTAATTCATCATACTTTTCTAGTATTTCACCATTCTTAATCTTAACAGCACCTATTTCAATAATGGAGTCAGTTCCACCCGCATTAAACCCTGTTGTTTCAAAGTCAAATACTACAAAAGTTTCATCTAACATTACTTTATCAGTAGGTCTTATTACAATATCAACATCATCATCAATCATAGTAAGTTCTGCGCCATAAATTGCTTTAAAAGGTTTTTCTCCTTCAGCTAGTTTCTTATTATGATCAGTTACCATACTAAACACATGAGGAAATCCCTGTACTCCATTATGATCAGTTATAGCTACTGCATTCATTCCAAACTTCATAGCAGTTTTAACAATGTCTGTTTCATCTACTACACCATCCATTTGACTCATTTTAGTATGACAATGTAGTTCTACTCTTTTTTCTAAAGCATTATCTTTAATTTCTTCATCCTTTTTATCTAATAAAATTATATCTCTTGCATTAAGTACTAATTCTTTAGAAAAAGTATCATTCTTAGTGTATCCTCTAATCTTATACCAATTACCCACTTTAAATTCTTTACTTAGTCTTTTATATTCTTCTTCATCTCTTACAAACACCTTACAATATATACTATCTGAATTATCTGTAAGTTTTAAAGTAATTATTTTAAAGTCTGTTTTACTTGATTCAAAAAAATCAACACCAAAAGCTTTAGCTTCTACTACTACATTAGGATCTTCTCCTATAATAGTTTTTATTTTAATAGGATCTTCTTTTATACTTCTACCTATTACACTATTAGGATCTTTAGCTTCTCTTCTAAACCCTTTTTTTTCTTCTTTTACTTCTTTAGGTAAATGTATATCTACATCTATATTACTTAATTCCTCTTGTACTTTTTCTACAATATCTTCTGTATGACGCATTATAACTTCAATATTAAAATTATAACCAATTTTTTTATAAAAATTATTTACTTTATCTATAACTTTATCTAACTTTTGTTTTTCTACATCATTAGTAGCTACTAATACTAGAAAATCATCTTCTAGTTTCATACTATCTTTATATAAATCTATTACTCTTAAATCTTTCTTTAATAGTTTTAATAAATATTGGTAGTAATCCAAATATAAATTATTATCAATATTTTTTATTTCATAAATAAATTCTATTTTACTTGCATTTTTATCTAATTCATATTTTTTATCTTCTAATTCTTCATACACTTCTAGGGGTAATAAATTATCTTTTTCAATAAAAATATTCCAACTATTACTTTTAGAATTAACTTTAATTTTATTTATTTTAGCATCATCAAAATATTGATAAGACTTCTCATCAATATTTATTTTATCTAAAAGTATTTTTATCTTCTCGTCCATAATAATCCCCCTGTCAAGTTACTTATATTACATCTTCTTCTAACTTTGGTATTTTATTTTCTCTTATTATATATCTTTGATTTCGAATACAAAATTCAATAAACTCCTCTATATCCATTCTTTTTAATTCTTTTTCATATGCATATTTATCTGCATCAAAAACAATTTTATCTCGCATCATATAATTATAAAATTCTTCTTTTTTTACTCCTAAATACATTAACCAATATGGATATAACCATCTTTTTAATGATTGAAGTGAAGGAGAACCTATTTGATAACAACTTTTCCCACTAATACGTGTAGCATATTCATTTAATACAGCTAATTCTAAAATAGCTTTTTTAAATTTTTCATATTCCTCTTTATATCTTTTTATATTATTTTTACAAATAGTCATATTCATATCTAATAATACTCGTAATGGGGCTTTCTTATCTATTTCTCTACCTACAATTAAAATTCCTTCTAGAGAATGATCTATAACATTTAATTCTTTATTTACTACAAATATTTTATAATTAGGTATTTTCTTTCTAATAATATTTTTAATTAAATTATCAGTTTCTTTTTTATTTTTATCCCATATTTGCATTAATTCAATTCTATATGATTCAGATTGTTTTTTTAATCTTTCATAATCCTTAGTATCAATTATTATATTATATACAGTATCATTATTAGGAATAAAATTTTTATAGTCTTTTAGTATTTCTAATTTATCTTTAAATGTGGAATTATATTCATTTTTATATGTATCCCATATTTTTTGTTTTAATTTATATATAGGTTCTGAAATACTAGCTCCAAATAATAAATTCCATATTAGTATATAATCGTTAACAATAAATTTAGTGTTCATAACATCATCACCATATCTATCATATCAAAAAAAATATAAAAATTGAATAAAAAAAACATCTTTTTAGATGTTTCTTTTTTACATAAATTTTTTATATACAATATATCCAACTATTGCGATGATGGCTAGTATTAATAAAACTATTACTATCTTTAATAAAACTGGTACTTTGTCTTCTTTTAATTCATCATTTATTTCAAAATCTTTATCAGATAAATCCATACTTCTTGTATAAAAATCAGGATCTTTTACTGGTAATTTATCTGTCTTTTCTTTATTAACTTCACTTGTATCTTCTATTACATCTTTTAATTCATCTGATTTAAGTATTTCTTTTTCTATATCTAATGTATTTTCTACTACTTCATCATCTACTTTAACTATTTCCTCTGTGACAGTAACCTTCTCTATTTCACCTGTGCCATCTACTACATCTAGTGTAGATGTAGCCATTAAATCACTAAGTAAGTCTACACTTGTTTCTTTATCTAATTCACCTGCTAGAGTTTTAGAAGCTATTGTATCGATTAGATTTCTTAACTCTTTTTCTTCAGGGGTATTAATTCTTTTCTTTTTTTCTTCACGATATTTCTCTAATTCTTTCTTATTATTACCAGAAAGTATATTATAAGCATTTTTTATTTTTCTTTTAGTATCCAATTCATCAGTTTCCGTTCTATTCTTTCTAGCATTTTCTAAGACACTATTAATATCATATATTTTATTTTCAGCTTTTTCAGCTAAATAATTAACTTGATTTAATTCTTTTCTACTTGCAGGTATATCAACGTCTTGATATTCTCTAAGATTTTGATATTCTTCTCTTGTTTTATAAGAATTATTAGGATTAATTTCATATGCATTAGAATTTGTTATTTCACTTATATCTGTATAAACTGGATTCATATTAAAGTCTTGATATAAGTTTTGATTTTTATCTATTCTACTACTATGTCTTTCTCCTTCTTCATTATAACGATCCATTCTTCTCATAAACTTCACCTACTATTATAATTTTAGCATAAATACCATTAAAACAAAAGACGATAAATTATTACTTTACGTAAATATAATTTATATACTTTATTTTATTATTTATATTATGTATAATATTATTGAAAGGAAGTTATTTATGAAAGTAAAAGTAAACAAAGATGCTTGTATCGGTTGTGGAGCATGCGAAAATATCTGCGAAGGAGTATTTAAAATTGGGGATGAAGGATTATCTGAAGTTATAGTAGACGTTGTTCCTGAAGATAAAGTTGAATCTGCTCATGAAGCAGTTGCAAGTTGCCCTACTGCTGCAATTGAAGAAGTAAACGAATAAAAAAATAGAGCTTAAAGTTAAGCTCTATTTTTTATTTCCATATACTATTTGTATTTCTTTTAAAGTTAGTTTTCTATATTCACCTGATTTTAATCCTTCCAAGTTAAATATACCAATTCGCTCTCTAGTTAATTTATCTACTAAAAAGCCTACACTTTCAAATAATCTTTTAACTTCATGGTTTTTACCTTCATGAATAGTTATTTCTACCATAGAAGTATTATTATCTTTATTTACTTTTTTTAACTTTACTCTTGTTGGTTTAACTAAAACATTGTCTAATACAATTCCATCTTTTAGTTTATTGATTTGTTCTCCTTTAATAATACCATTTAATTTAGCTAAATATACTTTATCAATACTATTTTTAGGATGAGTTATAATATTTGCAAATTCACCATCATTTGTTAAAAGTAATGCTCCTGTTGTATCATAATCAAGTCTTCCTACTGGATAAATTCTAGAAGTTGTATCTATTAAATCAACTACTGTAGTTCGACCTTTATCATCAGAAGTTGATGTTATTACTCCTCTAGGTTTATTTAATAAATAATATTCTTTTACTTCTTTTTCTATTAATTTATCATTAACAAGTATTTCATCTTTACTATCTACTTTAGTTCCTAATTCAGTAACAACTTTACCATTTACTTTAACTTTACCATTCACTATTAAACTTTCTGCTTTTCTTCTAGATGTAATTCCTGAAGAAGCTATTACTTTTTGAAGACGTTCCATTCCTCTCACCTCAATCGAGTAAATTATATCATAAAATTATTATAAAAAAAAGAATTTGAGTTTAAATTCTTTTTTATTCTGAAAGTCTAAATGCAGGAGATACTCCATTAGATACTCCACCATTAATAAAGTCAGAATCATTTGTTTTATAATAACCACTATTACGTACAGCAAAGAATTTAGTATTAGTACTATTATCAGCTGAGCGAAGCCACCATGCTGCTGCTGAACTATTATATGTTTTAGCAGCTGGGCTATAAGTATTAGCATCTGTTGTAACACCTTTTGTAAGATAATAATCTAATTGTTTAGTAACTTCTTCTGCAGTATCATCTGTTATAGTTCCACTTGATCCAGTTTTTCCCCATATTTCTTTTGTTGAAAATAAGTATAATTTATCAGAAGTTGTAAAATTGGCATTATCACTTGATCCATAACCTGATACTACTGTTGTTGAAATAATTTTTGATTTTAATGTACTTGGTAACATATTAAATATTCCTGTATTTTCATAAGTACTACCTGTTGTACTATTTAAATAAGCTCTCATATCAGAATATTCCCATCCACCTATATTACCAGTACCAGTGGTTGTTCCATTTAATGTTGGATTCATTTGATGTGTATCAATTATTTCACTAAATTCTATTACTAATCCACATGCAGTCTTACTTGTCTCACCGTTTGTACATTTTGATAAATTAGCTATTCTTACATGAGCTGTTGTTTCATATGTACTATTATAATCCGTATCTAATAATATTTCTTTTGTTGTACCATCTTCCATTGCTTCTTGTAGTTCAGTTGTTGTTCCTGCTTTATAAGCTGCGATTATTCTATCCCATGAATCATTTTCAAAATCTGCCACTACTGGTCTATAGATTGCTGAAGAAGTAGCTTGACCATATGTTACTCCAAAAGTAAATGTATAAGTATTTCCACCAGTTGGTATAGCATTTACTGTTTCTTTTGTAGCTAATTCTTTATCATATTCAATTCTTACTTTATATTTATCTTTTGTTGGTACTCCTCCAACAGTTTTTTCAAGTAAATGATTATTTGCTATAGCACTTCCATCATCATAAGTTACAGAGTATTGAATATAACTAGGCAATGATGGACTTACTGTATTAGTTATTCCTGTAATCATTGCATCTATTGTTCCTTCATTAACTGCATCAACAGTAAATTCATAATAATCTCCCGGTAAATCCAGTGTTATTGACCATACTAATTTAGTATTAGATGGTTCGTTAGAATCATTAGTTCTAGTAGGTATTGTATCAGTGACACTGCCTGCAGTTACTACTGGGACATCCCAATACACATTCCATGTATTTTTAGTGATATGAGCTTGCCCATTAATTTTTAGAGTTGTAGCTAATGCTGCATAACCTATTGTAATTATTAAAAGCAAGGCTAATAGAATTAGTAATCTAATATCTTGTTTCCTTCTCACGACACATACCTCCTATTCTATATATATTATAAAGTTATATACTCAGTATGTCAATTGCCATATCAAATAATTAATTGATACATAAACTATAATAAAGGAGGCATTTATGTACACAAATTACCCTAATAATACTACTTATTATAATGAAGACGATAGATTCTTTTTAGCACCATTTTTAATAGGTGGTTTAGCTGGAGGAGCATTAGGATATGGTATTGCTACAAATAATAACAATAAACAACAATATTATCCAATATACCCAATGTATCCAGTATTCCCTACATATTATAACTATCCAACATACCCAACATATTCTACTAGTAATAATTACTATTATTAAAAGTCCTAGGACTTTTTATTTTGGCAAAATAACTTCTACTGTAGTTCCTTTTTTCTCTTCTGAATAGTATTTTATACTTCCATTATGTAGTTTAATTATTTCTTTCGCATACGATATACCTAACCCATTACCTTCTTCTTTAGTAGTGTAATAATCATTAAAAATATACTTTAAATTATTCTTAGATATACCTATTCCATTATCTATAATTGATATTTTATAATTATTTTTAATATCTTCTATTTTTATAGTAATTATTAATTTACTATTAGATTTTGATTCATAAGAATTTTTTATCAAGTTAATAAAGACTTGTTTTAATTTAGAATAATCCCCATAATAATTTAAATTATTATTACTTATAATAACTATTTCACTATCATTTTCTTTATATAAATGAGATAAATTATTCTTTATATCTATAAATAATCCATCTAATTTAAATGTATTTTTATTTATATCTAAAAACTTATTATTAGAATAGTCTTTAATAATATCTAAGCTTCTTTTTATTTCTTCTTTTACTATTTTTAAGTATGTTTCTATATCTTTTTCATCACATTTTAACATCATGTCTAAATATCCATTACATACTGTTAATGGGTTTTTAATTTCATGAGTAAACTTATTAAAATAATTTATACTATCCATATAATCACCATGATTATACTATCATATTAGGATGTCATATTATGTCGAATTATGTCATAAAAAAATAACTATTTCTAGTTATTTTAATTCATCAATATATTTTTTTAATTGTTTAGATTCACTACCTAAAATTATTTTTAATTGATTATCAATCTCAACTATACCTTTAGCTCCTAATTTTTGAATTCCTTCTTTATTTGCCTTAGATACATCTTTTAAAGTTACTTTAAATCTAGACATATTTGTTTCAGTAGATATAATATTATCTTTTCCACCTAATAATTCTACTAATCTATTAAAATCAATTCCTGCGTCTTTTCTAGTTGCTTTTAAGATAGCTAGTAGTATTACTACTAATACTATAACTATAATTCCATACTCAATATAATTCATATAATTCATATTATCACCAATCTAATTATATATTATTTTTAATAAAAAGAAAAGATTATTCTTTATTTAGATTATTTATCTTTTTTAAAAAATCTTTACTCCTTATATATAGTCCTGTGAATCTATCATAATAATCATCTAAAAATCTATTTATTTCATTACTTATTTCATTACTTACATCTAATTTAGTAATATTTTTAATATCTACATAATAATACATTCTAATCATTTTAATAGTTTTATCACTTACTAATACTTCATTATTATAACAATTTTTACAAACATATCCACCCGCATCACTTGATAGTGTGACTATTTGTTTATTACTTCCACAATAAGCACAAGAATCAATACTAGGACTAACTCCTAAATAATCTAATAACTTTAATTCTAGAATATTAGTTAAAGCCATTGGTTTTAATCCTTCTTCTAATTTATTCAATGTATCCTTTAATAAATCAAATATTTCTTCATCTTCTGCTTGTTTTACTACTTGTTTTATTAAATCTAAAATAAATGATGCATACGAAATTTTTTCTAAATCCATTAATGTTTTTGAATATGAATTAATTACATCAATACCTATAAGAGTAGATAATCCATTTGGTTTATAATATATATGGATAGTACCTAAAAGTAATTTCCTACTTACTCCACGGAGTTTACTTTTTATATTGCGACATCCTTTAGATATCACTCCAATAACTCCATACTCTTTAGTTAAAATATTTAGTATTTTACTTGATTCACTATAATTAGTTTCACTTAATATAATACCTTCTATACTTTCTATTTTCACATACATCACTTCTTATATATATTATATCAAAAAAAGTAGCATAGCTACTTATTTATTATCTTTTATTTTTTTTAACAAATTATAATATTTAATATCTCCTGTTTCTTTAAATAAATTCCATAGGAGTTCTTGCATAACAATCACCTCTATTAATATATTGGTGATTTTTATTTAATTTTATTCATCATCTTCTTTTAAACCTAGTTCTTGAAAGTATCTTTCTTCATCTCTCCAATTTTTAATTGTTTTTACATATGTTTCTAGAAATACTTTTTTACCTAAGAAATTTTCCATATCAATACGTGCGCGAGTACCTATTTCTTTTAACATAGATCCTTGTTTACCAATTATAATTTTCTTTATATTTTCTCTATCAACTACAATTAAAACTTGAATATGAACTACTTTTTCATCTTCCTCAAAATTTTCTACATAACAAGTTACTGTATGAGGAATCTCATCATGAGTAAGTTCTAATACTTTTTCTCTTACAAACTCTGCCATTATAAATCTTGTAGTTACATTAGTTAATTCTTCTTCTGAAAATATTCTATCACTTTCATCTAAATTATCTTTTATACATTCAATTAATGTATCTACATTATCTTTCTTTTTAGCAGAAATAGGTATTATTTCTTTAAACTCATATAAATCTTTTAACTTAGTTATATCATCTAATAGTTTTGTTTTATCTTTTACTAAATCTATTTTATTTAATAATAAAAATATTGGCACTTCACTATCTTTTATCTTATTTAAGATAAATTCATCACCTTTTCCAAAACCTTTAGATATATCTACTAAGAATAGTATTATATCAACACCTTCAGTATTATTATAAGCTTTCTTATTCATTAAAGAACCTAATTTATTTTGAGCTTTATGAATACCCGGAGTATCTACAAATATAATTTGTGAATCATCATCATTATAAATACCTTGAATAACATTTCTTGTAGTACCAGAAACATTTGAAGTAATAGCTAGTTTCATTCCTAAAATAGAATTCAATAAACTACTCTTACCTACATTAGGTCTACCTACTAAACTTACAAAACCACATTTCATTTTAAATCGTCCTCATCAAATGGATATGGGCATAATTCTTCTACTGTATATTTTTTATATTCCCCAGTATTTGAATAAAAATATAATAATACATCTTTATCAAACAATTCACTAATTACTTGTCTACACCCGAAACAACTAGTACTTATTCTATTACTATCAGCACATAAACAATGAAGTTCCTTGAAATCTCCTTTTTTATATCCATTAGATATTGCTGAAAGTATTGCACTTCTTTCTGAGCAAATAGAAGAACCATATGCAGCATTTTCAACATTAACTCCTTGAAATTCTTTTCCATCTTTCATAACTACAATTGTAGCTACTCTAAAATGAGAATATGGACTATATGAATTTTTGGCTACTTCCATTAATTTATCTATCATAGTAATCCTCCTATATAATCTATTAATTTAGGTATAAATATAACTCCTCCTACAATAGCAGACATAATAGCCATTATTAATACTCCAGCTGAGGCTGTATCTTTAGCTGCTTTAGCAAGTGGATGTACTTTAGGAGAAGCTAAGTCTACAACATATTCAATTGCGGTATTAAAGAATTCACTCATTAATACTAATCCTATTAGTAATAAACAAAAGAACCATTCTGTTACACTTATTTTTAAAAAGAATCCAAATACTATTACTAATATCGCAATAAATGTATGTATTTTTAAATTTTGTTCTCCTTTAAAAGTTTGAATAATACCTTGAAAAGCATATTTAAAACTACTGGTTAATCTTTTATTATCAATTCTTAATTTATGTTTTACTTTTCTTCTAATTTTCTCTTCTGATACCATAACTTTCTAATACCTCCTCTTGTTTTTTAAACATTATTTCTTCATCTTTTTTAGTTTGATGATCATAACCTAATAAATGATAAAAGCCATGAACTGCTAAAAAAGATAATTCCCTTAAAAATGAATGATTATACTCTTCTGCTTGGCTTCTTGCTTTATCAATAGAAATATAAATATCACCTAATACTCTCTTTTTATCTCCTACAATAAGAGTATCTTCATCTTCTAATGCGAAAGTAATTACATCTGTTTCTCTATCTATATTTCTATACTCTTTATTCAACTTATGAATATAATCATTATCTACTATTATTAGATTAAATGAAGTATCAATTAAATTTTCTTTTTCCATTGCACTATAAAGTACTTTTTCTACTATTTCTAATTCTTTTATTTCTTCATTTGTCTCATTAAATATTTCTATTTTGTTCATACTACCTCCTATACTAATATAAATACTAATAAAGTAATTAATCCTCCTAATACTAATACTGACAATATATTTAAGAACCATTCATTCTTAGTAAAACTAGGTAATTTTTCACCAATTTTTCTCAATATTAGATATAATAAATATCCTAACATACCACCTAATACATTTAATATAATATCGTCTACATCAAATACTCTACCTATTGATAATTGAACTAATTCAATAGAAATAGATGCGATTAATGTAAGGAATAATGGTAGAGTTAATTTTTCTGATTTTAAATAATAACTTGTAAAAAACCCAAAAGGTAAAATCATTAACATATTACCTAAAACATTTTTAATAAATAAACGACTCGTAATATTATATCTCATTATTTCTTTAAATGGAATAAAATTATTAGTAGACCAAGTTACATCATCTTGAAAAGTAACTACTTGGAATAAACATAATATATAAATACCAAAAATTAGCATAGATAATTCTTTATATAAAACTAATCTTTCCTTAGCTTTAATTAAATAACATATTCTAAATGATACTAGAATAATTACTGAAATAATTATCATAGGCCATGTAAAACTAATAACACCTTGTAATGTATTTGATAATGGTTTTAACATAGTATCACTCTTCTTTCTTATTTAATTCTTCTATATCTAAATTACTAATATCTTGATAATCTGTAATATCTTCTTTTACTTTTATAAATACTTCTATTTCTATTTTACTATTTTTTATAGTCTTTTTCAAAACTTTTTTATCTATTATACACTCATCTTCTTTTAATTTATTCTTTATTCTGCTACTAGCTAGTTTAATAGCTATATTATCTACATTATAAGTATTATATATTTTCTTTATAATATTAGTTTCTCTATATTTAGTAAAATTAATATTTATTGGAATTATTTCACTACTCAAAATACTATAATTATATCTTTTATATGAATTCATTCTTTTATGAATATCTAATTCTTTAAAAAATACATTTATATTTATCCCATGATTAGTATTATCAGTTAATTTTATTTTTTCATATTCTTTAGGAATATTTACTAGTACTTTGTACCA
>JAEEGL011598971.1_pt1 | contig 24342 bp, 16 predicted proteins | sample 9134231 | NCBI WGS metagenome assembly JAEEGL01 (sample SAMN16246548, study PRJNA631951) | gut metagenome | biome: gut microbiome; feature: rumen; material: fiber-attached | host: Bos | place: Iran: Karaj | collected 2018-10
AATTCATCAATGTCTGAGATTACATCTTCCCAGGAATCAGCAACGGTGATATTACGTATTGTTTCCGGCCATACCGGCAGGTCATGCTGATTTTCATCATCCTCGTTATAATAATCATAATACTCTGTGAAGTATGGATCTGCTGTTTCGTCATCCGTCTCGTTCCATGATTCTTCACTTCTGCCGGAAACAAGTGCTTCGATAATGTCGTTGATGACTCTTGTCGTTGAAGGTGATTGTCCTTCTTCTATAGCCTTGATGATTTCTGTTATTTCTTATTCACCCAAATAGGTTTCGTACGGGATTTCTTCTTCTGTGTCTGCATCATAAAAAACAAGTTCTGTAGATATTTCCATGTCCGTAATCCCCGTTATTCAGTTGTGTTTTTGCTTTTCAAAATCGTTCTGATACGCTTCCGGAATTCATTCCACTGTTTATCCTTGTCTGTCGGGAATGCAACAGCAAGCCTTTCCAACAGTTCAAGGGGTAGATTCTGCAGTTCTTCATCAGAAATCTTACTGTACTCGATATCATAATATCCGGGCATAAAAGCATTCTCATCACACAGCAGTGCAAGCTGTTCTTCAATTGGCATTGTCTTTAATCTGGCACGGATGTTTTCTCTTTCTTTATTGTGCTGTTCACGCCAGTCTGCTTTTTCTTTTTTCTTCTTTTCCCTCCGTTCTGCAGCAAGCTGCATTTCTTTCTGCTTCTTTTCAGCTGCAGCTTTTTGACGTGCCAGATATTCTTCGCGTCTTTTTTCTTCGGTTCGGGTATAAAGCCGCATTAAAGGATTATCTGCAGAAATACCTGTAGTGATCCTGATCAGTTCAAGCGCTGTATATTCCGGGTACGTCAATCCGTTCTTGATGTATTCTTCAGGTACGGCTTCCACAATGGCTGTCATTTTCTCTTTCCCGAGGCTTTTGCACAGCTCTCTGAATTCCATGCAGCCGCAGGTCGTGCACCACCGTTTTAAACACATTTCTGAGAGTAATGCGTAATTGACAAGTCTGTGAAAATCCATTGCGGTTATTTCTTCAACAGGCTTTTCAAAGAGATCAAAGCCATCAAGCAATTGCTGCTTCCTGGTTTCTTTATCAATTACTTCTTTCAGAGAAGGATCATCTGTTGTAAAACCCCGTTTTGTAAAAAGATCCAGAAAGGGGAGTGTTCTTTCGGTTAACTCTGATGTTTCGGAATCTTCGTATACAACTGAAGCATATTTGATCTTTTTGCCGTTAAGTGTGCTGTATCGGATGTTATATATAACTGCTGCTTCGTTCTTCGGGTTGAAAGCGAAATAGAGCGGGCGTCTTCCTTTTACTCTTTTCCAAAGGGGAGTTTCTTCAAAACCATCAGGGAAATCATTCGGCACTTCCTTATATTCGTCCATGCTACACTCCTTAATCCGTTCGGTTTACTGCGGTCTGGTTTGCAATTATCAGGGAAAAATCGTAAAAAAAGTTCTGTTTTTATTTAGTATACTTGAAATATAAATAACTTGTCAAGATATCCCCAGGAAGCGGGAACTGGAGCCTTGTTCAGGTTTCAGTTCCCGCTTTTTTTGTTATGTGCTGCAGAACAACATAATATTCGAACAATAAATATTTTTCTAAAAATGCTTTTTGCATCTGAAACGGAACGCTTTTTGTTGACAGAAGTACGTATATCTGCTACAATGCAAAATTGTATGATAATCCTGGCAATCTGGAGGTCCCGGTATGAACAAAAAACCATATTCTTCAGCAATAAAGAAAACCCCGTTCAAGTATCCCATAGCTAAGAAAATCGCTTTTCTGATGCTTGAAGGGAAAGACCGTTCTGAAGTATATCAGGAATGCTACAATAATAATTACATCGAAATAGACTCTGAAGACCGCAGGAGAGAGATCACAAACGTTCTTTATGAGAGGCTTGCTTCTCTTGATGATTTCCTGCTTTCGGAATTCTATAACGCCGATGTTGATACTTCCAAATTCATTCTGGCCTATGCCATCACCAAAACAGATACCCTGTTCTTTGAGTTCATGATGGAGGTATACCGCGAGGCTTTGCTGAATGACAAAAACTATCTTTCCATTGATGATTTTGATCAGTTCTTTGCCGGCAAGAAGCAGAGGGATCTGATCGTAGCCCAGTGGGGTGACCATACGCTGCAGTGCCTGAAGAAAGGTTACCGCAATATCCTTGTCGATTCCGGCCTCGGCCGGCGCGAGCGGCGTAACATCGTGGTTGAAAGGATGCTGATACATCCGTCTGTCGAGGAACATATTGAGGCTATCGGCGACGGGGTATACCTGCAGATTATGCTGGGGAGGTGAACGCAGTGGCAGAAAAAACACTCAATGAGCGCTTTATAGAGCTGGAAGACCGTATGATCAGCGTGGCTTCTTTGACACGGTACGGAACAGCGAACGATATGAAGTTTTATATTTTCGACTACGCTCCGAAAGATGAGCTCCTGGTCCGGCGGGAAGTAAAGAAGCTGAAATCCAGAAATCCCGAAATCGTGGAATTTGATCTGTATGAAATGATGCTGGACATTATAGAAGAGGAAGGCTACCTCGAAGATATCCAGCGTATGGAAACAGAATACGACAAGGATTTGCTTCTGCGCGAAGTGTTTCAGCCTCTTCTTTCGGTGGAAGAAGAGCAGAACAGTTTTCTGGACAAGTTTAAAAACACTGTACCGGATGACGGCAGATCCATTGTTCTGATTACCGGAGTCGGGAAAGCTTTTCCCATTATCCGCAGCCACACCATACTTAATAATCTGCAAAGCATTTTCCGGAGGACGCCGGTAGTGATGATGTATCCCGGCAGATATGAGATAAAAAACGCCATGACGCTCCGGCTGTTTGAACGGCTGGACGATGATAATTATTACAGGGCTTTCCCCCTGGTAGAGAGGAGACGCGGAAATGATTATTAAAAACCTTTTCAAGAAAGAAATCGACAGGCCTATCCAGGGCGTTGTCACCATAGGCAATGAGGACGAAGAGCAGAAGTGGCAGGAACTTGAAGAATATGTCTGCACGGATGAAATCGTCAAGTCTTTCCGCACCTTTTTCCGCAAATACCGTGAGTCCCTGACGGTTCCGACGGAGAAGATCGGCGTCTGGATTACCGGCTTCTTTGGGTCAGGTAAATCGCACTTCCTGAAGATACTCGGCTATATTCTGGATAATGAGGAAGTGGCCGGTGTCCGGGCTTCGGAATATTTCAAAGAAAAAATTGGTGACGAGATTGTGCTTGCGGATATCCGGATGAGCGCGAAAGCCAATAATCTGGTGGTTCTTTTCAATATCGACAGCAAAGCAAAGTCTGATTCCAAGACCAAAACGCAGGCCATCATGGATATCATGATCCGTGCGTTCAATGAGGCCGTCGGCTACTGCGGGGCAAGCCCCTGGGTGGCTGACCTGGAGCGCACCCTGGATGAGGAAGGCAAGCTGGAAGAGTTTGTCGAAACCTTTGAACAGATTTCCGGCAGGAACTGGGTACAGACGCGTGCCAAGGCACTGCTCAACCGCGATTCCATGATCAAAGCTCTTGTTGCGGTACGCGGGATGTCTGAGGAGAGTGCCAGAATATTTATTGAAGACCAGACCCGTAACTTCACCAATACAACCGAGGAATTCGGCAAGATTGTCAATGCCTACTGTGAGAAGCACAAATCCCGTGTCATCTTCCTGATGGATGAAGTCGGCCAGTTTATCGGAGACAATACCCAGCTGATGCTGAATCTGCAGACCTGTGTTGAAGATCTCGGCAAATATGCGCACGGGAAGGCCTGGGTGGTGATCACATCGCAGCAGGAACTCAAAGCGATGATTGACAGCACAAAAGACAAGCAGCAGGACTTCTCCAAGATTCAGGGCCGCTTTAATACCCGCCTGCTGCTTTCCGGCGCCAATGCCGATGAAGTTATCAAGCGCCGCATTCTGGAGAAAAAGGAAAATGCGGAAACGCCCCTGCGGGCTCTGTATGACGCCAACAGCAACCGTCTTTCCAACCTGATTCTTTTCCCGGCAAAGCCGACGTGGTCCGGCTATAAGGATGCAGAGGAGTTTAAAGAGGTATATCCTTTTGTATCCTACCAGTTCGAGCTGCTGCAGAAGGTATTTGAGTCCATCCGTGAACATGGCATGAGCGAAGGCAAGCACATCTCCCAGAATGAGCGCTCACTGCTGGATGCATTCCAGACCTCAGCCAAAAAGGTAATGGATATGGAAGCCGGGCTTCTCATCCCGTTTGACAGCTTCTATGCCACGGCGGAAGAGTTTATTGACTACGATATTAAAACGGTTTTCACCAACGCTGCCCGTAAGCCGAGCCTGGATGAGTTTGATATCCGTGTCCTGCGCATCCTGTTCATGATCAAGCATGTGAAGGATATGCCTGCCACAATTGACCGTCTTGCAACCCTGATGGTGGACAGCATCAACGCGGATAAAGGCGCTCTGAAAGTTCGTATTCTGGAAGCGCTGCAGCGGCTGGAGGCTGAAACCCTGATTCAGAAGAACGGCGAGGAGTATGACTTCCTTACGAATGAAGAGCAGGATGTCAACAAGCAGATCAACAATTCCGCCTACAATGAAGGGGAAGTACAGCGCACCATTCTTGACATTATTTTTGATAAAGTGCTGGAGAGCAATAAATTCCGCTATGAAGGCCGGTATGATTTTGCCCTGAACCGCTTTGTGGATGCCGAGTCCAAGGGCTCTTTCAGCCAGGAAGGCCTTACCATCAAAGTCCGTACGCAGTTCTCCGGCTCGAAAGATGCTTCTGAGTTTCAGGCAGAGTCTGTCCGGGATAATGCCATTATTATTGATCTGACAGAGGGCACTTTTGTTGACGAGCTGATCCGTGCCAATAAGATTGCCACTTTCCGCCGCAATAACAGTGCAACAATGTCCGCCAGCCTGGCAGAGATCATGAGCAAAAAGGCCAGCGAGATGTCTGACCGAATCCGCCGTGCTGAGGATATGATCCGTACGGCATTGACTACGGCGCCCATCTATCTTGGCGGGTCACTGCTTGACATTAAGAAAAAAGACGGGAAAGACCGTATGCAGGATGCCCTAAAGGAAATGGTCGCCAGAAACTATTTCAAAATCGGGCTGGTCACTTATTTTTATCCGGATCAGAAGAGTATCTTCAATGTGCTGGCCGACAACAACATGAGTATTGGTGACGGCCTGAACGAAGACAGCAACAAGGCCGCCTATAAGGAAATCCTCGATAAGGTGCGGGATGATAAAGAGGTTTATCGCAATACCACGGTCAAAAGCCTGCTGGACTATTTCTCAAAGAAGCCTTACGGATGGCGTGATCTGGATATTCAGGGCATGATCGCCTGCCTGTGGAAGTATCAGGCGCTGGTGATTTCCATCCATGATCATGTGGTGGATGAAAACAACACCGGGTTTAAAAATGACATTGCCCGCAAGAACAATGTGGATACAATGGTCGTGCAGCCCAAAGAGATTATCGATGATAAGATTCTCTATCAGGTAAAGCGCATCATGAATGATGTGTATTCGGAGAATCTCGCTCTGGATGAAGCGCAGCTGAAAGCGGGTATTGTCTCCTTCTTTGACAGGAAAAAGAATTTCCTCTCCACGCTCAAAACAAAGTATGGCACAGATTATGCAGGCAGCAAGGCCGCGGCAGAGCTCTATCAGGATTTCCAGGCTATCCTGAAGACCAACGACGCGCTGACTATTTTCAATGAAGTCATTAAGCGGGCGGACAGCCTGGAAGATAACGCGGAAACGCTTGAACAGCTGGAAAGCTTTTATAAAGAGGGGAGCCACCAGCAGAAGAATTACCAGGATGCTCTTAAGCTCATACGCTGGTACGATGCAAACCGTCTGCTGGAAGATCTGAGCCGTCTTGACTCTGTGGTGGATTCAATGCAGGCCATCATCGATATGGAAATGCCCTTCCTTAAGATGAATGAACTGGCAAACCTTGTTTTTAAAGCCAATGAAATCCGCGACCAGATCCTGCAGGATAAATACAGAGGGACGGTATATCGCCTGGAGCAGGATAAGAAAACAATTTCCAGGGAGTTTCACGAAGCCTCAGTTCCGTATCTCACGGCAAGCCAGCTTGCCCGCATTCAGGAAAAGGCGGATGAGCTTGCATCACAGTATGAAACCTGGCTGGCATCCCTTACGCAGGCCACTCAGAATATGGACTCTTATATTACGGCAAGCAGCAGCTCCGTTTCCGGCTTCCGCAAGTTTATTACGGATGTGATCAATGAGGGCACAAACAAAACTGTACGCAGCAAGAGTGTTTCCGTTATTGACTGTATCCCCTCAGCCGGGAAAAAGGTCAAATCGGCAGAGGACGTGGAGAAAGTGCTGGATGCAATCCGCGCGAAGCTGCTGAATGAGCTGCAGAACAACGATGAAGTTGTCCTGCACTGAAAGGTGAAACTATGGATAAGAGAGTACTGCAAACCTACGCCGTCTGGGCAAAGGATAATCTGGAAAAGCAGATCGAAGTATCCCTGAAAACACTTGGTATTAACAGCGATACGGATATCCGCAAAGCTTATAAAAACGGCGAGTATACAATTATTGAAGGCGACTCCAATTCCTATCCCGCTGATCTCTATGGCAAGCGGGCGGAGATACTTGCGCTTGTCCGCAACAACGGCTATAAAAATATTATTGAAGAATTTGCCTACACCTGGTTTAACCGCCTGGTGGCACTGCGCTTCATGGAACTGCATGGTTTTCTTCCGCACGGCTTTCGTGTGCTGTCAAGCACAAGCGGCAGCATTGAGCCGGATGTTCTGAAAAATCTCAGCCTTGTCAGTGACGAGCTGAAGCTGAACATGAAGCTTTGTGAGCAGCTGAAAAGCCAGAATAAAACGGAAGAGCTTTTCCGCTATGTTCTGCTCTGCCAGTGCAATGCACTTTCCGGTATTCTGCCGATGCTCTTTTCTCGGGAAACAGCTTTCATGGAGCTGCTCCTGCCGAAATCTCTCCTGATCGGCGAGACGGTCCTGACAAAGCTTGTTGAGATCCCGGAAGACAACTTCATGAATGATGTGGAGATCATAGGCTGGATGTACCAGTTTTATATCTCCGCAAAGAAAGATGCAGTCAATGCTGCAAAGAAGACGATTACCAAAGATACGCTGCCTGCCGTAACGCAGCTCTTCACACCGGACTGGATTGTACGCTATATGGCCGAGAACTCCGTCGGGCGGATCTGGCTGGAGAGCTATCCTCAGTCTTCTCTCCGCAGCGCAATGGCTTACTATGTGGATGATCCGGAGCAGACGGAAGAAGTTCAGAAAAAGCTTGAGGAAATCAAATATAAAAACGTAAACCCGGAGAACATCCGGGTGATAGAGCCATGCTGCGGTTCAGGCCATATCCTTGTCTACGTCATGGACCTGCTGTACAGAATGTACGAAGAAAAGGGCTATAATAAGCGGGATATCCCGACGCTGACCCTGAAAAACAACCTCGTAGGGCTGGATGTGGACAAGCGTGCAGCCCAGCTGGCAGCGTTTGCCCTGGTCATGAAAGCCAGAACCCTGAACAACCGCTTTTTCAGGCCGGAGTACTATACGCTGCCGCAGGTTTATGAACTGCAGGATTCACACTTGTTGGTAGCTCTGAAGTATAAATCGATCTTGCGTGAATTGGAAATCTTTACGGAAGAGGAGATTGCGGCAGTTGCGGAACTGGTGAAAACCTTTGAAAACGGCAAAACAATCGGCTCCTTGCTGAAGGTACCGGCACTGAATTATGCTGCTATCGAGGGCGTTATTCAGAAGCTGGAAGTAAAAGTGGTCACCACTGCGTTCAATGTTGAGTTTCTCACGGATGGTTTGGCGCTTCTGAAAGATTTGCTCCGTCAGGCGAAATTGCTCTCAGCGAAATATGATGTGATGATTACCAATCCGCCTTATATTGGTATTTCTTCAATGGAAGCGCCTGTGAAGGAATATGCAGTTCAGTTCTATCCAAACAGCAAAACCGATATGTTTGCCATGTTCATGGAAACAGGTTTTGTGAAACCGAACGGATTCACGGCTATGATTAATATGCATAGCTGGATGTTCCTGTCAAGTTATGATAGTCTACGAGAGAATATATATAATACTAAGTATATTCTCTGTGTAGCACATTTAGGCGCAAGGGCTTTTGAAAGCATTGGCGGAGAAGTTGTTCAGACGGTGTCTTTTGTTTTTCGGGATTGTCATCTACCTTTTTACAAGGGTACTTATTGTAGATTAGTAAATTATAATTCTCAAGATTCAAAAGAATATGCATTGTTGAACGGAAAAGAAAAATATTATGAGTCTTTTGAAGCCTTCCAGCACATTGGAGGTAAACCAATGGCTTATTGGGCTTCCAAGAGAGCATTGGATAATTTTAAAATCGCATTACCTCTAATTAATTTTTCAAGGCCACGTGTTGGCCAAAACACAGGCGATAATGAACGTTTTTTACGGTTTTGGTCAGAAATCTCTATAAAGAAGATTGCCTTTGGGTTAAAGCACGAAGAGTTACAAACGTGTCGGATGAAATGGGTTCCATATAATAAAGGTGGCAGTTTTAGGAGATGGTATGGTAACTTCGATAGAGTCGTTAATTGGGAAAATGATGGCAAGGAAATAAAAGATTATGCAGTAATAAGAAACAATGGTAAACACTGGTCCCGTTATATTCAAAATATTGAGAATTTGTGCAGAGAAGGTGTTTCCTGGTCAGATATAGCTTCTACAAGATTTGGTTGTAGATATCTCCCACAAGGTTTTATATGTGATGTTAAGGGTTCATCAACTTATCCTGAAGGAAAATATAGAAAATACATTATGGCATTTCTCAATAGTTGTGTAGCCATATATTATTTACAAATGCTAAACCCAACTACAACCTTCCAAGTGGGGAATATAGGAAGTTTGCCATTCTTTTTTGAACAGGTTTATAAGGTTAATGAACTCGCTGAAAATTGTATGCAACTTTCACAAAAGGATTGGGATGGATTTGAGACATCTTGGGATTTTGAACGGCATCCGATGGTGTGCGGAGTATCCACTGTTAAAGAGGCGTATAAGCGCTGGGAAGAAGAATGCCGGAACCGCTTTGATACGCTGAAAGCCAACGAGGAAGAACTGAACAGAATCTTCATTGATATCTATGGCCTGCAGGGTGAGCTGACGCCGGAGGTCGAGGATAAGGATGTAACGGTCCGCCTGGCAGACCGTGAGCGGGATGTGAAGTCGCTGATCTCTTATCTCATCGGTGTGGTTATGGGCAGATATTCCCTGGATGTGCCGGGGCTGGCCTATGCAGGCGGCGAGTGGGACGCAGCAAAATATAAAACGTACCAGCCGGATGATGACGGCATTGTTCCCGTTTATCAGAATCTCGGCATGGAGGACGGCCTGACAGCGCAGCTGATTAAGCTGATCAAGCATATTTACGGAGAAGACACTTACCGGAAGAATATTGATTTTATCGCTGAGTCTTTAGGCAAAAACAATAATGAATCTTCAGAAGAGGCACTGAACCGCTATCTGAATGACGGCTTCTATGCGGATCATCTGAAGATTTACCAGAAGCGCCCGATTTACTGGTTGCTCTCGAGTGGGAAGAACAGTGGTTTCAAATGCCTGATTTATATGCACAGGTATACTGCTGATACGCTTGCCCGCATCAACAGCCGTTACTTCCTGCCGGAATCCACCAGGCTGAAGAATGATCTGGAAGAACTCGCCGGCCGGCTTGCCAAGGCTGAAGGGCGTGACCGTGTCCGGCTTGAAAAGGAGCGGCAGAAACTGGCTGCAACCTATAATGAAGCGATTGAATACGGCCAGGTGCTTGACCATATGGCAAATCAGTATATTGATATTGATTTGGATGATGGCGTAAAGGTCAACTACGCAAAATTCCAGGCAGTTGAAATGGTGACGGACAGCGGCAACAAGGTGAAGAAAGACCTGCTGGTTCCCATCAAGTGAGGTGTAAAAATGCATTTTTTTGATTATGACCGTAATTCTGAAAAGGCTGAATATTATGAAATACTCCAGAATCTGATGGAACGCTGGGAGAATGAAATTGTAGAATTCAAATCAGCTACCGGTCAGTACTCTTCTGAAAAGATAGGCCAATATTTTTCAGCTATCAGTTGTGAAGCAAACTTAAGGCAGCAGCAATATGGCTGGTTTATTCTTGGAGTCAGTGAAACGAATGAGAAACATATTGTTGGCACAGCATTCAAACAAGGTAATCCGGCGAACCTGGAACATTTTAAATATGAAATTGGCTGCGATACAACTGATGGTATCACTTTCACTGACATCATAGAGCTAATACCTATTGTAGATGGAAAAAGCAAACGCGTATTGATGTTCAAAGTACCTGCATGTGCAGTTGGCATCCCGACAGGATGGAAGAATCGATATTATGCACGTTCTGGGGATAGCCTTGTTTCTTTGCAACAGTATAAAATTGACCAGATTCGAAATGAGGTAAGGCGTGACTGGTCGAGGCTTGTCCTCCCTGGAGCATCACTTGCTGATCTTGATAAAAAAGCTGTTCAACTGGCGAGAGAGAAATATAAAGAAAAAATGAATCGGCCACACATATCTGAAGAGGTCGATGAAATGAATGATGAGGCGTTCCTAAATAAGATCAAACTAATGATTGGCGACAAGGTGACAAATGCCTGCATGGTTTTGCTTGGAAAAGAAGAATCAGATTATCTTTTTCCAAATTCTCCAGCTATTATGTGGAAGCTTTATGGTTCAAACGATGAGATAAGAGATTATGAAATATTCAAAATTCCTTTCATAAGCGTTGTTGACAAAGTGTTTGCCAAGGTCCGGAATCTGACATACCGTTATATGCCTAATCAGTTGTCACTATTTCCAACAGAAACGCAGCAATATGACACATGGCTGTTACGTGAGCTGCTAAACAATTGCATTGCACATTCCAATTATCAATTGGGCGGGCGCATCTACGTGAATGAATTTGATGAGAGAATCATCATTTCCAATCCGGGTGATTTTATTCCTCAAAGTGTTGAAAAAGTTTTACAGCCTACATATAATCCTCCTTTTCATCGCAATCAGCTGCTTGCAGACGCTATGGTCAGCTTCAATATGATTGATACGGCTACCAGCGGAATAAAGCGAGTATTCCGAATTCAGCGGAATAAATATTTTCCAATGCCGGACTACGATTTCACCACGGAAAATCAGGTTGACGTGACCGTTTATGGTGAAGTACTTAATGAGAAATATACTTATATCCTATTTAATCATCAGGAGCTTGATCTTGAGACAGTTTTTTTGCTTGACAGAATTCAGAAAGGTGATGAAAGATCACTTTCTGATAAAGCTATTGCTTACTTAAGGAAGCATCATCTTGTAGAAGGTCGAATCGGGAGGCTGTTCCTTTCAGCTGAAGTTTCAAGCAGCATTAACGAAGAGGCAAAGTACATAAAGAATAAAGCTTTTAATGACAAATATTACAAAGATTTAATTTTAGAATATCTTCAAAAATATAAAAGTGCTTCAAAACAGGATATTCGGGACCTCCTGTGGGATAAGCTTCCCGATGTTATGACTATGACGCAGAAAGAAAGTAAAATTCATAATTTGCTTTCCTCTTTGAAACAGAAATCTTTGATTAAACCAAGCTCAAGTAACAAACAGAAAAACCTGTGGATGTTATATGACGAAGAAACCTAAAGATTTTTAGGTGTCAAGCTTTGTTAAATGATCTGTTTAACAAAGAATAACAAAGAAATAACCAAGCTCATAACAAAGAAAGAGAAATGTTACTATGGCGAGTATAGATTATCAGGAAGCCAGGAAAGAGATCATAAAGCTGTTCCGCGCACAGGATGGCAGCGGGCGGAAAATCCTTTTCTGGTATGATGCTCCGGCAATATTTAAAGAGGACATTTCGGCAGACAGCTTTGATTGCTGCCGTCTTCTGGTCTGCGACAAAAACGAATTCAGTATCAAAAAGACCATCGAACACGATGATCCGGACAGTAATTTTCTCATCTATATCCCGCACGATAAACCGGCGGACACAGAGAACTGGCTGCTGGATATCCTGTCCTACAGTGATGAGTATTATGCGGATACGGTTGCACTCATCATGCGGCGCCTGAACCTGACGAATACGGATCTGAGGCGTGTTGTTGAGCGGTATTCCAGATTCTTTGACAGCGAGATCCGGATCGGCCGCCTGAATACCTATGTTCAGGTGAATGACAGGATGACCGGTGATGAGCTGAAGATGGCCATGCTTTGTGTGCTGACAAAGGCGTCTTCCCGTTCCATCGAGAGCGTTTTGACAGAACTGGTTTTTGACTCCGGCAACAAATATACCGATGTGGTGAAGTTCGGCTTTGAGGAATACCTTTGGGATGAGATCTCCCGTTATTATAACTATGACGGTGATCAGCGTATCAGCACGCTGACAAGAAAGTTCCTCTTCACAGCCCTGCTTGAGCAGAAAGCCGACTTTGGTGACTTGCCGTCTTTCTATCAGCAGTATACCGCTGCCGGAGCCGGGAGAATGGACGCCAAGTTCTTTGTCGATAAAATCAAAACGGAAAAGCGTTATCCTGCGCTGCAGGCTGATATTGCAGCAGATCTGAAAATCGAGGGCATTCTCGTATCCCGTGATATTTCCTGCGTGCAGGAAGCAGATGTGTTTGAATGCATTGACAGGCATGTCGTCCGCATGATCGGGGAAAGCCTGAAAAACGGCAGCCTGGACTATGATACGTTTGAAAAGGTGATCGGCCTCCGCAGAAATTCCGTGTGGTATGAAAAATTCAAAGCGGAATATGATTTTCTGTCTTCTTCCATAGCATTCCTCCGCCTGCTGGAAAAGCCGTTTCCGAAGCAGCTTCTGGCGTCGGATTATGTGCAGCGGTATGCTGAGGAATATTACCGGGTCGACTATCATTTCCGTCATGCCTGCGCGGCCTACCGGATGATAGAGCAGCCGGTTGACGCTTTCGACTGGCTGATAGAGAGAATTGAACTGACCTACCAGAACAAATTCCTTGATGTACTCGGAAAAGAGTTCAGCGATGCGCTGGTAAGGCAGGGAGAGTGGAGCTTCTCAGGGATACCTGTGACGGGGGACTTCTACCGGACCATTCAGAGCAAGAATTATAAAAAGTGCTTCGTTATAATCTCTGACGGGCTCCGCTATGAAATCGCCCATGAGCTTTATGAACAGATCCAGACGGATTCTGTCCTGAAAGGCAGCGAAACTATTTCCTATGCCATGTCTCCGCTGCCCTCAGAGACGAGGTTTGGTATGGCGGCTCTTTTGCCGCATCAGAGCCTGAGCTATCAGAACGGGGATGTATATGCCGACGGGCTTCCTACAAACAGCACTGCTGCCAGGGATGCTATCCTGAAGGCGAGGCGCCGGTCTTACGCTGCTATCCAGTATGAAGAGATTGCTGCCATGAAGCGGCAGGAACTCCGAAATTACATGGCGGATAAATCACTGGTATATGTTTATCACAATGTGATTGATAATGCCGGTGAGCATAACGAGACCAAGGTCTTTGATGTGGCGGCAACAGCTGTCAGGGAGATCCTGGATCTGATAAAAAAGATTTTTAACGATCTGCAGATTTCAAACTTCTATATCACGGCTGATCACGGTTTTGTATATCGCAGAAACGCCGTTGCAGAGTCGGATAAGTACAGTAATATCGTTTCCATGAAGCCGGCTGAGGCATCAAAGCGCTTTGTTATCACGGACGACCCCTCTTTCGGTATTTCCTATACGCTGGAATATCCGCTGGGCACGGATGACGGGGTCTATAAGGTGATTTCCCCCTATAGCTATGATCTGTTTAAGACGCCCGGCGCGGGGCTGCAGTATGTACACGGCGGCGCCTCCCTGCAGGAAACGGTGGTTCCTGTTATTCAGATCGGGGAATTGAGCGCGGCGAAAAACCGCGATGCTGCAACGCCCGTGGGCGTCCGCTTAAAGAGTATCACACGGAAAATCACGAACCGCAGCTTCTCGCTGGAATTTGAGCAGACGGAAAAGGTGGAAGGCTCAAAGCTGCCTGTCAGCTGTGAAACATACATCGTGGACGAGGACGGAAACAAAGTATCCGGGACTTATCCTTTCGTTGCTGCCTCAGCCAGCGATGACGCTTCGACGCGTGTAACCGGTATACGCTTTACGCTGATGAATATTCAGTTTGACCGGAGCAAACGGTATTATCTGATCCTGCGCAATGTTGACAAAAAAGACGAAGCATTTATTGAAAGAGAACAGTTTGTGATTGATATCCTGGCGTTTAAGATGTTTTGAGGAGGTAGAATATGGATACTCTGGATAAAAAAGTATTTGAAGTGTTTTCGGGGCGTGTTGTTCCGAAGGGGGCTACGAAAAAGATAAAGGACAGCGCCAATGTGCCCACCTATGTTTTGGAGTACCTTCTCGGCACATACTGCACTTCGGATGATGAGCAGGAGATCGAAGCCGGGATTGAACAGGTCAAGCGCATTCTCGGGGACAATTATGTCCGTCCGGACGAGGCGGAAAAGATCAAGGCAAAGATCAAGGAGAACGGGAACTATACTGTCATCGATAAGCTGTCAGTCAGGCTGAATGAGCGCATTGACCAGTATGAGGCGGACTTTCTCTTCCTGGGGATAAAAGGGATCTACGTTCACCCCAAGTATGTTAGGGAATACGATAAGCTGCTGGCCGGCGGGATCTGGTGCATCGTGGATCTGACGTATTTTTACAATGAGGACGAGAAAAAGCAGAGCCCCTTCGTTATTAATGACATTACCCCTATCCAGATGCCCAATCTGGATAAGAATGAGATCCTTGATGCCAGACAGCAGTTTACGAAGGAAGAATGGATAGATTTCCTCCTGCGTTCCTGCGGCATGGAGCCTACCCAGTTTGAGTATCGGGTAAAGTGGCATCTGCTGACGCGCCTTGTCCCGCTGATTGAAAACAACGTCAATACCTGTGAGCTTGGCCCGCGCGGCACAGGCAAATCACACATTTACAAGGAGCTTTCGCCGAACTCAATCCTGATTTCAGGCGGGCAGACCACTGTGGCAAACCTGTTCTACAATATGGGGCGCAGGCAGATCGGCCTTGTGGGTATCTGGGACTGTGTTGCCTTTGACGAAGTTGCCGGTATCAACTTCAAGGATAAGGACGGCGTCCAGATCATGAAGGACTACATGGCATCCGGTTCTTTTGCCCGCGGGAAGGAAGCAATTCAGGCAAATGCCTCCATGGTGTTTGTAGGCAATATCAACCAGAGTGTAGACTATCTTCTGAAGACCTCGCACCTGTTTGAGCCTTTCCCGGAAGCCATGATTGACAGCGCATTCTTTGACCGTATGCACTGTTACATCCCCGGCTGGGAGATCCCGAAAATGAGGCCGGAATACTTTACGGATAACTACGGTTTCATCTCCGACTATTTTGCGGAATTCATGCGCGAGATGCGCAAGGTTCCGGAAACAGATGCCTTTGATAAGTATTTCCGCCTGGGCCGCTGCCTGAACCAGCGCGATACCATTGCCGTCAGGAAAATGGTATCCGGCCTGACAAAGCTGCTCTATCCGGACGGAAAATATACAGAGGAAGAAATTGAGGAGATTCTGAAATACGCCATTGAAGGCCGCAGGCGTGTCAAGGAACAGCTGAAAAAAATCGGCGGCATGGAATTCTATGACGTCCAGTTCTCTTACATCCGGCTCTCCGATATGGAAGAGGTTTTTGTTCCTGTCCTGGAGCAGGGCGGCGGCAAACTGATCCCGGAAGGAAACGGAAAGCCCGGGCATGTGTATACCGTCGCTGACGGCACAAACGGCATGAAAGGCCTTTTCAAGTTTGAGGCAACGATGACGGAAGGCTCAGGGAAATTCGATGTTACCGGTATGCAGAACGCAAAAGAGACGAAGGAATCTGTCAAGACGGCGCAGAATTATTTCCGTGCCAATGCAAAGCATATCAGTGCCTCAATTTCTGTCGATTCCAGAGATTATCTGATGCATATTCAGGACTGTCAGGGCGTGGGGCTCGACAGCAACATTTCCCTCGCTGCCATGACGGCCTACTGCAGCTGCGCCCTTGACAGGCCTGTCCAGCCGCAGATGTGTGTTCTGGGCTCAATGTCAATCGGCGGAACAATCAACAAGGTGGAGGAGCTCGCATCTGCCCTTCAGGTGGCATTTGATGCCGGGGCAAAGCGCATTCTTATCCCGATGAGCAGCGCGGCGGATATTTCTACCGTACCGGCGGATCTGTTTGCAAAATTCCAGATTTCCTTCTACAGCAGTCCCGAAGACGCCATCATAAAGGCGCTGGGGATGGAATAGAACTATAGTGTTTAAAAAGCAATTTGTTTAGTAAGGTGCGAGAAATGCCGAGGATATTAAATTACAAATCCTATTATGAGGCGTTTAAACTGGGGGTAATCGATGACGGGTTTACTCCCGTTGCTCGTTTGCTCTTTTCTCCGCTCTTTGATACTAAATGGGACATAATAGTCTGTGATGATTACGAAGTTCCTTATGCAGTAGATCCTCAAAATGCCAGCGCCTGGGGCAACGGGTTTGAGCCGATCCCTGGTAATATCCAGAAAGTAGCCGCTAAGAAAGAAACTCTTGATGTCATAATAAAGTGTTTTTCTTCAAAAGATTTCATAGAGAATATCGTCGATGCTAAAACAGATGAAATGTATGAAGCCATGGTAAATCTTGTAGTAGAGAGTGATATTCCGGAAACCAAGAAGAAAGCTCTTTTAAAATACTACACTGGGTTCAACAGCTACGAATTTTTGGCCAGAGTGTTTCAGCGTGCGCTTTTAGGAGATAACAAGGTAGCGTCGTCAAAGAAGAAGAAAAAAGCGGCTGACAAAAATGGTGAATCTGTTGAAGAATTTGACAGGCTTGTACGTCGAAAGAAGCCTGTGGCAAAGGTTCCGAAACGGGTCCAGCAGCCGGAGATAAAATATGTTATGCAGCTGTATGCAGCATATACAGACGCTACTGGAAAACAGATAAAAAAAGCAAGTGATCTGGATGCCCTGGATTATCGGGATGATTTTGAACACCATAGGAAAAATTATTATATGGCGGAGCTGGTTTGCAGAGAAACGAGAGATTCCATTCGACCTGATGAGGCCAGTCCCATAGATGCTCTGCTGGATGAGGTTGACGAAGGCGTATATGAAACGAGGAGACATCCCTATAATAATGCACTTCTCAAGGTAGATGCAGTTATGGAACAGGCTTCCAAAGTCCAGATTTCAAGCTGGATTGATGAAGCAACTTTCAAATGGCTTGGCCCCGGTGAGAAGAAAGGTGTCTGTCATATTCTCGTAAACGATGAAAGGTTTAAATGGGTAGAAGAATGACAGATACAGTTTTTAATTCCACCTTTGAGTTGGAACTTCGTATCCTTCTTCTTTTGCTGGCTGCTAAGAAAAAAGCCTTTTCGATTGAACGTATTGTCTCTATGGATTTTATTGTTTGTTATGCCGGTTCTTTCCAGTTTCCGTATTTGAATCCTCAGGGTGAAAATCAGATGATGTTTTCTGAGTTGGCCAGCCGGCGCGAACGAACACAGGAGGCAGTAAAAAGTCTCGTTGTTCAGGGCCTGTTAGATGTGGAGCTGGAGAATGGATATATCTTTTCTATCTCTGATGCGGGAAGTAAATATATAAAAAAACTGAAGAGTGAATATGCTGTGCAGTATAAAACGATAGCTGCAGAGGCTATAAAAAGGTTTAAAGACTATTCTGATCTTCAGCTGGAGCGTATGATAAATGACAGTGCTGTGAAATCAGGGAGGGGAGGCCATTAATGTACTTTATCAGAAAAATCTTGATTACAAGTAAGGGTAAAGACAATGAGGAGATTATTTCAACATTGGACTTGGCTCCCGGCCTGAATATCATTTATGGTCCTTCAAATACAGGCAAGACGTTGATTCTGGACTGCGTAGATTTCATGCTGGGCGGGGAAGCACGTCGCTTGTATAAAGCTGAACTGCAGATCGTATCTGTAAAGATGGTCTTGGATGTGAACGGTGCGGAACTCAGTATGTACCGGGTTCTTGAAGAAAATAAGAAAAATGACATCATTGTTGTCAGTAATGCTCCGGGATTTGAAAATGGCACTTATACAGTGCTTTCAAAAACGAAGGAAAAGGATACTATAAGCTCCTTGTGGCTGAGGCTCATGGGCATCAACCAGGAAGTTAAGATTATTAAGCAGATAGAAGATTCTATAGAGCAAACATTGACAGTCAGAACCTTCTACCATTTCTTTGTGATAGATGAAACCAGGATTTCCGGAGAAAATAGCATTCTAAAATCCGGCAGTCAAAAGTTCACAAAGAATATTCCGGTGCCGACAATCACATCCCTTATTTATTTGTCAAAAGAACTTAATTACATATCTCCTGATGATACGAAAAAAACACCTTCAAAAATCATAAAGGTAAAACGTGATACAGCAAAAAACATCATTGATGGAAGTGTAAATGCTATTAGAGCCCGGGAGACCACGAGCCTCCAAGTCGACGATCCCCGTTCGGTAGAAGAAATACAATCCGAAATCAATGAGATTCTGGATCAGATTAGTGCAGCTGAGGATTCACTCAGTAAGACGACTGATAGATATCAGAAAGTTTCAAAGGAACTGCTTGAGATCAGTTCTGCAATTGCCGAGAACAGCATATTGAAGAATCGCTATAATGCTTTACGCACACAATACGAGTCAGATATGCGCAGGCTTACGTTTATAGCAGAGGCTGATTTACATAGAGTTGACATCCCAAAACTTGATCATTGCCCATTTTGCAACGGAGAATTACCGAAAGAAAAAACGCAGTCCTGCCTGGATGCGGCTATAGCCGAAGCTGACAAAATTGAGCTTCGTATTCAGGATCTGCAGTATGCAGATGAGGCCTTGACAAGTGAACTAAGCAGGATGCAGAGCAGAAAAGTTATGCTCTTACGGGAACAGCAGCAGGCACAGGCGGCAATTCGTGGTGAATTACGACCACAGGTTGAAGCGCTCCAGGATAAACTTCTAATGTTTACTGCAGCTTTGGAAAAAGCTAAAGCCAGGGAGATGGTTCGCTTTTTTACAGAAGTACTTCATGACCAGCTAATTCGAATTAATGAAGAAGATGAGTTTTCTGCGGATTTTGATGTCCGCGGGAAGATCCGTGAAGTATTACAGGAACCGTTGGAAAGGTTGCTCACAGATATTCTGGAAAAATGTAATTATGATAATTTCATTGGCTCACGTTTCGATGAGGAAATGTGCGATGTTGTTGTCAATGGCAGCGAAAAGCTTTCCCAGGGGCAGGGCTTCAGGGCTTATCTGAACGTCGTTATGGCGCTTGCTGTTCAGGAAATGCTGAATGAATTCAATATGCATATGCCGCACCTGCTTGTATTGGATTCTCCGATACTCTCACTTAAAGAACGTGAGGAAAATATGGGTACGGAAATCACAACTGACAGCATGCGGGGCGGTCTCTTCCAGTATATGATAGATCATGAGGAGAACCGACAAACCATCATTCTGGAAAACGAAATACCTTCTCTGAACTATGCCGGCGCAAATGTTATTCACTTTACAAGAACACCGGATAAAGGGAGATACGGCCTTATTGAAGGCTATCAGGACTGATGCCTGACGATATGTATAACAATCGCTATACTTTCATTTTATAAAGCAGGAGAGATTCATTATGTCAGGAAAAATCTCAAGGACAAGACGCATCAGGCTTCCGTTTGCGTCTGTCGATGATAAGCCTTACATATTTGCAAGCTATGGCCACGACGATAAAGAAGTTGTTTTCCCCCTTTTGAAAAAAATATATGAAGCTGGTTATAACGTGTGGTACGATGAGGGCATAACTATCGGAGAGAGTTATGATGAAGTAATCGAAAGCCACATTAGACAAAGTGCGGTTTTTCTGCTTTTTACAAGTAATCTTTCCATTTCTCGGCCTTATGTTACCGAAGTTGAAATAAAATTAGCTTATGAAAACAGAAATACTATACCCGTCCTTCAGCTTAATATTGAAGGAGATATAGCGTTGCCTGCAAAAACTGCTGCATTGCTGCCGCAGTCGCATTTTGATACCGTTGAACAGGTACTTGATAAACTCCGTGATTTAAATATCGAAAATTTTGGCGAGCGTATAGCTGTTCCTGTTGAACGTGAAGTACCTCTGTATTGGTTAGAAGGCCATGATCTCGATCCGGCAAGCGGTGGAAAGAACAATGTTTACAGTAAGGAAGAGCCGTATGCCTGCCTGGCTTTTGATCCGGATGATCTGCCGTTCTGTAATCCTTATGCCAAAGAGCTATATTTCGCAGGATATAACGTACGCTCTTGTGAAAATTGCACCGATGAAGAACGGGAAGAGATGATAGCAAATGAGAACTGTATGGCGTATGTTCCGTTTGTAACCAAAAAATATATTGATTCGGGAAAGCTCGAAAAAGATTATCTTGTATCCCGCAAAAAAAACAAAACGCTCATTGCATTATATATTCCTCTCTCTGATAAAGACGGAACAGAAGAAAAAATAAAGCTTCCACCATCAATTTCTAAAGAGTTTTCACACATGCAGGGGCTTAATCTAAAGGAGCTGACAAATAATGACTTTCTCTCAAAGCTTGAAAATGAGCTTGAAAAGAGAGATTGCTATTCTTCTCTCAAAGATGGAAAAGTCGAGCGTAGAAACTTTGAGATAAAGGATTTTCTGTATGATTATACAGATGACAAAAAAGGCATTATACTGACGAAATTCAGAAGAGAACCGGTGGACAGCCAGCTTAATGTAGAAATAAGAAAGAGTTATGGCGGCTATCCTGTCAAAGAGATTGGCGTTAAAGCGTTTGAGAGTTGTAATAATCTGTTGTCCGTCTCAATACCTGATGGTGTTACTACCATTGGGAAAAGTGCATTTTCTCTGTGCTATAATCTGTCTGATGCCAGATTGCCAGACAGCTTATCTGTAATTGGTGATTGGGCATTCTATGCGTGTGCGCTGAAATCGGTCACGATACCTGACAATACGAAAATTATTGGCAACAAAGCATTCAGAGAGTGTAAAAAACTGGTATCGATTACGATACCTGACAGCGTTATAGACATCGGCGATAATGTATTCAATAATTGTAAGAGTCTGGTTTCTGTTACAATACCGAAAAGTGTAACAAGAATTGGCCAAGAAGTTTTCTTAATGTGCGTCAGTTTATCTTCGGTAACATTACCTGATAGCCTGGCTAGTATACCAAAAGAAGCATTTTACGGATGCAAAAGCCTAACTACAATTTCGATACCTAACAGCGTAACTAATATTGAAAAAGGCGCATTCTATAAATGCAGCACTCTATCTTCACTCATTATACCTGAAAGTGTAATCAGTATTGAAGGAAGTGCGTTTTATGAATGCACTAACCTTGCTTCGGTTACACTGCCGGTTAGCTTAAAAAGTATAGGTGGATGGGCATTCGCAGAAGATACTGGACTTTCAACGGTGTATATAAAAGATCTTGTCTCTTGGTTTTCTTTAAAATTTGAAAATGGCAGTTCCAACCCGCTTGTTTTTGCAAATCATCTTTACGTTGGCACAGAGCCAATCACAGATCTGATAGTACCGCCAGAAATTGACTGTATTGGCGATTATACTTTTATCAAATACAGCGGGCTTACTACAGTAAAGATACACAACGGTGTATCAGAGATCGGACGAAATTCTTTTTACGGTTGCACGAACTTGTTATCGGTATCAATTCCTGACAGTGTGACAAATATTGAAGAAAAAGCATTCTCAGAATGCGAAAAACTTACAGTGTTTTGTTCAGAAAAATCCTACGCATGGGAATACTGTAAAAATAATAAAATACGTCATAAACGTATTGTTGGCTCCGCAGATATTGCTTCTTCTCAGAGTGCGCCAATAAAGCAACTCATCCCGCTGTTTATCCTGCTCGCATTAATTGCAACTGTTGCAGGTATTCAGCTTTCTGGAATATTTGATTTTATAAACTGGTTTCAGACGTTACTCGGATAATTATTCTTCCACAAAAGTTAATTTCATAATCATATGAATGCAGCCCGCGTTTAGCAGACCTATATTGTTCATGATAAGTGGATATTATAGAATTTAAGCTACTAGAAAAGACCTCCTGCTCCTTGGGGAGAAGCACGGAGGTCTTTATACATTCAGTTAAGGCAGCCTGAAAGGGCTGCCGTTTTTGTTTTATAGGTCATATTTTAACTTATTTTGACTGATTTTACCCTGATGTGGGCCTTAAGAAAAAAGGCTATACTCTGCTCATAACTTGGAAATTGCGGGATAAAAATCAATGACAGAACTTGAAAAAGTGGACTGGCTTTGTAATGTCCAAAATTCCGCTGCAGTTGTAGCCTCTCTTTTGGGAGAAGAAGTTGTTGAGCATATCCTTCAAAAGTACGGTTGCTCTTCACTGGATGATCTTTGTCCGGCATATTACGATGCTGTTTTTGATGAGCTTGACTTCATCGCTGGCGAAACATCCGGATTTTCTGATAGTTGAGCTGGAAAAACCAGTCTGTATTCAGTTCTTTATTGAACCATACAGTCCCTTCATCTATATCCGCTTCAAGTTCCCTGAGCCTGCGGTGAAAAATCTGGCCGACGACCTGTCTGCTTATCTTATTTTCGAGCAGCTTTGATGATTCTGTATAGGATAGTCCGCCTCTCAGTACCATGCGGACGATAGCGTCATCAAGCCTGCGGGTAGTTCTTGCATAAGGGACGGCAAACGGGATGTCCTGGTAGTATACACAACCGCACTCAGGTGACATGCATTTGCTTTTCCTGTATTCGACTGTAACGGTAATGACAACTGCATCATCATCGCGAGGTATGGCGTCAAGAAAACTCCTCTGTAAGTTTCCCTGATTTCGGGACTCAACACTGCCGCAGCGCGGACACCGGCGATAGTTTCTGTTCCTTTTCAGAACACCGTAGAAATGATCTCTGTCTCCTTTGCCTGCTACAACAAGTACTTCGGGGATGTTGAGTTCTGCAGTGCGTTCTTCATCTATGTAATAATTCCAGATATTCATCAGCAATACCAACCAATGTAAACTTTTTTCAGAAAATACTATAAAAGTATACCACCAAAATCATTACAAATCAATTAACTATTTGTGAGTTTTTTTATATAGTAGTTCAGCCGCAACAAGGCGGCTAAAAAAATATATTTTGCAACCCCGAGTTGGCCATGAGGGGCAGCGGATCATATGGAGTTCAAGATGCGAAAGCATTTGCGGCTCCCGCAGATCTACTGCTTGGATTTCCTGCGCCTTTTTTCGGGGGAGTTCTTGAGCCGGTGGTCTGCGTAAAACCAGATCACCGGCTTTTTTCGTTTTCTGCTGCCTCTTTGCTTCCCGGGGTGGAAAGGGAACAAAAATGAATAGCAGCGAAAGAACACGCAAGATCAAGGTCATGGGCATCCGTGAGCTGGTTGAGGTCAGCGAAGAATACTACCAGGAGCAGAAAAGGGAAAACTGGAGGCTGCGCGACAGGATGCGCAGAGAAGGCAGATGCACAGCTTACAGTTACCGTAATTGTTACGGCGATTGCGAACAGTGTAAGTTTTACAGCCCGGTTTATCTGCCCTCACTTGACGAAATGTATGAACAGTTTGATGACGAGCATGAAGTAGCAGTATTTGAAGCGGAGACTCAGGCAAATATAAAGGAGCTGCAGAAGGCGGTTCGGCGTTATGTGGCTGAGTTAGATGGTGAAGCCATGCAGATCTGCCAGGCTGTGCTGGATAAAAAGCCGGACCGTGTAGCGGCGAAAGAGCTTGGTATGGCGACCATGACCTACAACGACCATAAACGGAAGCTTTTTGCTGCTCTGAGGGAGGAATGGGAAGAGCTGTATCAGTTACTGGGAAAATAATTTTCCTGTTTTTCCGTACAAAGCTCCAAAACTCCTCCGTTAAGAAGGTGAAGGGCAAAACGATACGCCTTTTGGAAAGGAGAACACAGGTATGAAAGATTACTTCAGCGATGAAGGAGTGGCGAAGATCATCTACGCCGCTCTGCTGGCTATCAGCTTTGTATTTACCTCGGCCGCGCATGTCATCCGTGATGACTGGTCACTGTTTGACGAAGAATAATAAAAGAAAGAGAGAAAAAATTATGTCTGAAAAGTCCAATCATGTTGTTTTAAAGAATGTTCTGGTGAATTTCCCGAATCTGGTATTGCCGAAGAGCATTAACGGGTCGCC
>JAEEGL016174023.1_pt1 | contig 24341 bp, 23 predicted proteins | sample 9134231 | NCBI WGS metagenome assembly JAEEGL01 (sample SAMN16246548, study PRJNA631951) | gut metagenome | biome: gut microbiome; feature: rumen; material: fiber-attached | host: Bos | place: Iran: Karaj | collected 2018-10
ACATGTACGGCGTCATGATGAACATCTACGGAAAAGGAATCATGATCACCGGTAAATCCGGCATAGGTAAATCTGAACTTGCGCTAGACCTGATCAACAGAGGACACATGCTGGTGGCGGACGATCGGATTGATGTGACCAGGATCCATACCAGGATACTCTGCCAGGCTCCGAAACTCTTAACGAGAATGCTGGAGATCAGAGGTATCGGCATCGTGGATGTAACCAGGATGTTTGGTGCCAACGCTTTCCTGAACAGATGCAATCTGGACTTTGTCATCAGGCTGGAGAAATACGATGACTTTGTCGATATCGACAGACTGAATCCGATGACCAGAACCATCGATGTACTGGGCCTGGAACTGCCGATGCTGGTAATTCCTATTACCGAGGGTAAGTCGATGTCTGTCATCATCGAAGCTGCGGTATCCCACTATCTGCTGCAAAAAATAGGCTTTGATTCCAATGAATCCTTTAAGCAGCTTTACCGCGAAGAGATCGAAAGGAACGGTGCCGAATAATGATACAGTTCTTTCCAAATGGACAGACCTTTGTTCTATTTAAGATCGGTCCTTTGACCTTTGATATCCGCTGGTATGCCGTACTGATCATGATCGGTGCGCTGCTGGCCTATAACATCTGCAAAAAAGAGATGAAAGAATGCCGTTATGTTTCCATGGATTTCTTTGATTCTCTGTTTATCTATACCCTGTGGGTAGGCGTACTTGGAGCGAGGCTCTGGTACTGCGTCTTCTACAATTTCTCCTATTATTTCTCCAATCCGGTAGAGATCATCCGGATCTGGGACGGAGGACTGGCAATACAGGGCGGTGTTGTTGCGGGCATTCTGTTCGCCTACTGGTATGTGAAACGGAACCATTATCCGTTTGTGAGACTGGTGGATATGCTGCTGCCCAACGTAATGCTGGCGCAGGCGATCGGACGCTGGGGCAATTTCGTGAACAAGGAATGCCATGGCGGCGAAGTGGCGGAATCCTACTTCGACGGCATCCTTTCTTTCCTGAAAGAAGGAATGCTGATCAACGGGCATTACTACGAACCGCTGTTCTTCTACGAGTCCATGCTGTGCCTGTTGGGCTGGATCCTGATCCGTTACGTTCTTAAGAAACATCAGAACAAGAGAGGCGATCTGGCCTATGCCTATCTGATGTGGTACGGTCTGATCCGTTTCTTCATCGAGGGAAAAAGAACGGATTCTCTGTATCTGGGCAATCTGAAGATGGCGCAGGTGACTTCTGTCGTCTTCCTGGGAATCGGTCTGCTGGGATATCTTGGTTTCTTTAATCGCTATCTGAAGAAAGAAAAACCGACACTGATGTTCGATTTCGACGGCACCTTGGTAGACACTTCGCTGGCGATCCAGGAAGGCTACAAGGCCTTGTTCGAGAAGTATTCGGATGTTTCCCTGTTTACCGATGAAGTGAAGCAGCAGGTCCTTGGACCGGCACTGAAGGATATCTTCCCGATCTATTTCCCTGGTCTGGACTACGACATGCTGTATGAGGAGTATCACAAGAGACAGTTTGAGGTGGCACCTGTTGCGAACCGTCTGATAGGGAACAGCCTGGAAGTTTTGAAGCAGCTGCATGACGAGGGTTATCATATCGGCGTAATCTCGACCAGAACAAGCGACGGGATCACGGATGTGTCTAAGCCATTCGGCCTTGATGCGTATTTCGACGACATCTGTGGTCTGAATGATGTGAAGAATGTAAAACCGGATCCGGAAGGCATCATCAAGATGATCGAGAAGAACGGCTGGAACAGGGAATGCGTCATGATCGGAGATTCGATGATGGATATCGAATGCGGCAAGAACTACGGAGCTTATACGGTTGCCTATCTGGGTAATCCGAAAAGGGAAGAAGAATTAAGAGCTGCAGCCAACCGTTCAGTCAAGGATCTGAAAGATCTGCTTCCGATACTGGAAGAAGATATCAACTTCACCTGGAACGAGAAATAAAAAAAGCGGAATGATCCGCTTTTTTTTGAATCCAGCAACAGGGGAGCTACCGGTTGATTTCATTCCGTACTTCCTTGAAGCACCTGACGATGAAGTCGATGTCTTCTTTTTTATGCGCGGCAGACAGCTGGGTCCTGATCCTGGCTTTTCCTTTCGGTACGACCGGATAGGAGAAAGCTACGACATAGACGCCTTTTTTCATCATCCTGCGGGCGTATTCCGCCGCCAGGGTTTCTTCGTACAGCATTACCGGTACGATAGGGTGGGTGCTTTCAATGATGTCGAAGCCGTTTTCCTTCAACTGGCTGCGGTAGTAGGCCGTCAGTTCTTCAAGGTGTTTCTTCTGCTCGCTGCTGTTTTCCAACAGATCAAAGAGCCTGATGCTGGCGCCGACAATGGCCGGAGCAAGGGTGTTGGAGAAAAGATAAGGTCTGCTTCTTTGTCTCAACAGATCGACGATTTCCTTCCTTCCCGATGTATATCCGCCGCTGGCTCCGCCCAAGGCCTTGCCAAGCGTTCCGGTAATCACATCGACCCTGCCTTCAACGCCGTTGTATTCAACGCTTCCTCTGCCGTGTTCGCCGATGAATCCTACCGCATGGGAATCATCTACCATCACCAGAGCTTCATACCTGTCCGCCAGATCGCAGATCCCTTTCAGATTGGCGATAATGCCGTCCATGGAGAATACGCCGTCCGTGGCGATCATCTTGATTCTGGCACCATCCTGATCCGCCTGTTTCAGCTGTTTCTCCAGGTCGTCCATGTCGTTGTTCCTGTAGCGGTATCTTTTGGCCTTGCACAGTCTCACTCCGTCGATGATGGAGGCATGGTTGAGCTCATCGGAAATGATTGCATCCTCTGGCCCCAGTAGAGCTTCAAAAAGACCTCCGTTGGCGTCGAAACAGGATGAATAGAGGATCGTATCATCGGTTTTCAAGAAAGCCGAGATCTTCTTTTCCAGCTGTTTATGGATATCCTGGGTACCGCAGATGAAACGCACGGAAGCAAGCCCGTAGCCTTTTTCGTCATAGGTCCTCTTGGCTGCTTCGATCAGTTCCGGGGAATCGGCCAGACCAAGGTAGTTGTTTGCACACATGTTCAAGAGCTTCCTGCCATCTTCCATGACGACGTAGGCTCCCTGCGCCGAAACGAATGGGGCTTCACCCTTGAACAGGCCGGCACTTTTTATTTCTTCAACGGTATCGTGATACTGCTTTAACGCTTCTGTTTTTTTCATGATCTACTCCATTTCATTGATATGGCTCCAGTCGAGAATGACCTTGCCTGACTTGCCCGAAAGCATGGCATCGAAGCCTTTCTGGAAATCTCTGATGTCGTAGCGGTGGGTGATGATATCGGAAATATCCAGTCCCGCCTGAAGCATTACCGACATCTTGTACCAGGTATCCCAGACCTTGCGTCCGTAGATGCCTTTCAGATTTAGACCCTTGAAGATGACGCTTTCAAGATCCGCCTCGGTATTATCTGGTAAAAGACCCAGCAGGGCGATGTTGCCGCCGTTTTTCATGTTATGGATCATCTGATTCAGGGCTTTCGGCGATCCGGACATTTCAAGGCCGACATCGAAACCTTCGCTCATGCCAAGTTCATGAATCACGTCTTCCAGTTTCTCCTCACTCAGGTTGACGGTTCTGGTAGCGCCAAGCCTCCTTGCCAGATCAAGCCGATACTGATTGAAGTCGGTTACCACCACGTGTCTTGCGCCCCTGAACCTGACGATGGCAGCGGCCATGCATCCGATCGGACCGGCTCCCGCGATCAGGACATCTTCGCCCAGCACGTCGTAGGTAAGGGCAGTGTGGGTCGCATTGCCGAAAGGATCAAAGATCGCGTACATTTCTTCCGGAATATCCGGGTTGGTCAGCCAGACGTTGGAAGCGGGAATGACCAGATATTCCGCAAAGGCGCCGTTCCGGTTGACACCGACACCCTTGGCATCCTTGCAGTTCTCCTTGTGACCTTCCAGACAGTTCCTGCACTTGCCGCAGGTAATATGTCCCTCGCCGGAAACGATATCCCCGGGTTTGAATCCTTCCACACCCTTTCCGACTTCGACGATCTCGCCGACATACTCGTGCCCGATCGTCAGTCCGATAGGAATGGTTTTCTGAGCCCAGCGGTTCCAGCTGTAGATGTGTACATCCGTACCGCAGATGGCGGTTTTCCGTATCCTGATCTTGACGTCGTTGTAGCCGACTTCCGGGATCGGGACTCTTTTCATCCAGATGCCTTCTTCGGCCTTTTCCTTCACCAAAGCCCACATTGTATTATCATTCATGATTTGATTGCGCTTTCTGCTTTGAAAGCATTCTCCTGTATTCATTATAATATGAAACCGTGTGATACATCTTATCAGAAAGAGATATCTGAAACATTTTTAAGGAATCTTCAGATAAGGCTTTCATTATTCTGATATTCAGTTATAATAAAAAAGAAAAAACAGGAGGATATTATGGTTACGGTATTTAATCATCCGCTTATCACTCATAAACTGACATTAATGCGCATGAAAGAAACAGGACACAAGGATTTCCGCGAGAATCTCGACGAAATCGCTTCCCTAATGGCTTATGAAGTTCTCAGAGACCTGCCGATGAAGGATATCCATATTACCACACCGATGGGTCCTTGCGACACAAAGGAACTGGATACGGAAATCATTCTGGTTCCGATCCTGCGTGCAGGCATGGGTCTGGTCAACGGCATCATGGATCTGATCCCTACCGCCAAGGTCGGGTTCATCGGTCTGTACAGAAATGAAACGACGCTGGAACCGGTAGAATACTTCGCCAAGTTCCCGAAGGAACTTACAGAGGGCGTCGTACTGGTTCTTGATCCGATGCTGGCAACGGGTGGCAGTGCCATCGCCGCGGTTGACAAGGTCAAGGAAAGAGGAGCCAAGAACATCCGTATGGTATGCCTGGTCGGCGCTCCGGAAGGCGTCAAGGCTTTCACCGAGAAACATCCGGATGTCGATCTGTATCTGGCTGCCCTGGATGATCATCTCAACGAAATCGGCTATATCGTTCCTGGCCTGGGCGATGCCGGAGACAGAATCTACGGTACGAAATAAAAAAGAAAAGGAGATCTGAAGATCTCCTTTTAAATACGGATTTTACTGATCTGTCTGGAATGCCTTAGATAGGCGCTGGTAAAGGAACCGGGGAGAGACCTGTCGTTTTTCCAGCTCTTCAGCGTTTCTTTTATTACTACCAGAATGATGTACAGAGAAGCGAAGAATCTGTAGGACGGGGCCGATGCCTTGATCCTGCCGGCTTTTGCTTTTACCGCATTGAGTTCACTGTTCATTATATTCAGGCTGCCGGTAAGAGGTTCTGCCGCCTTCACGGTCTTTTTAAGACGCGACAGAAAAGCGATCAGCGCGATCAGTGCGCCTGCGCCAAGCAGGATATCGAGAATACCGATAATATGGTTGACTGTCTTCATACTTCTATTCTACTACTTTCTGAATGCATTCTTCACCAATCTTTTCTGGAGCGATCCCTCGGGTGAACTCTTTGATCTTCTCCAGACGGTTTTCATCTTCCAAGGCAAAGACATAGGTGATGTTTGTATCGTAGACGGTATCCAGAAGAATCGTATTGTTCTTCAGGTAATGATCGATCCTGTTGGCGGTCTCATAATTCAGCGTCAGCGAATACTTCGGATAGACATGATCTTCCACAAGGACCGCCTGTTTCAGACATTCACTTACCGCATTGCCGTACGCCCTGATCAGGCCTCCGGCTCCCAGCTTTATCCCGCCGAAATATCTGACGACCAGGGCGCAGGTCTCATCCAGACCGTTCTTATCCAGCACATTCAGGATCGGCGCTCCTGCCGTTCCGGAAGGTTCCCCGTCATCGCTGGAACGGCGGATATTGCCGCAGATAAAAGCCGAACACACATGGGTCGCATCATGATGCTTCTTTCTGATGAACGTCAGATACGTCTTGTATTCTTCTTCGCTTTCCGCATGCTTCAGATAGCAGATGAAACGCGATTTTTCGATGATCGTCGTATTACTGGTTTCTTCTTCCAAATACATATCTCTATTTTAATGAAAATGTGCTAGAATTGGAAATGTTGTGAGGTAGAATATGAGAAGTTTAGAAGAAATCCTGGCTGAACTGGACGCCGCTGAGAAAGAGTATTCCAGGAAGTGCGAAGAATACGGTATCGAGGAAAAAGGCCGGAAGAAAAAGGATGAAAACGTTAAAGGGAAGGTAAATTGACCTTCTTTTTAAATACAGTAATGTTATAATGAAATTGAATTTAGGAGGATTTTTGTTATGGCTAAAAGGCTGGTTACAGATTTAGATGTTGCGGGCAAAAAAGTCATCGTCAGAGTAGACTTTAACGTGCCTCACAAGGGTGATGTGATCACCGACGACAACAGAGTGGTTGCAGCACTTCCGACGATCAAGTATTTGCTGGAAAACAACGCAAAGGTCATTCTGCTTTCCCACCTCGGAAAGGTTGACTATAAGAAGACTGAAGAAGAGATCGAAGCGGCAAAGAAAAAGAACGACATGGCTATCGTTGCCAAGAAACTGCAGGAGCATCTTCCTGACAGAAAAGTCATCTTCGTCAATGCGACAAGAGGTCCTGAACTGGAAGAAGCGATTGCCGGCATGAAGGAAGGCGAAGTCGTACTGATGCAGAATACCAGATACGAGAAGGGCGAATCCAAGAACGATGAAGAGCTTGGCAAGTATTGGGCTTCATTGGGTGATCTGTTTGTCGAGGATGCTTTCGGTTCTGTACATAGAGCGCATGCTTCAACAGTCGGCATTCCTACGCATCTGCGCAGTGCTGTCGGTTTCCTGGTTGAAAAGGAACTGAAGTTCTTGGGCGATGCCGTCGAGAACCCTGTCAGACCGTTTGTCGGTATCCTGGGCGGCGCCAAGGTCGCTGATAAGCTGAAAGTCATCAACAATCTTTTGGAAAAATGCGATACGCTGATCATCGGCGGAGGCATGGCTTATACATTCATGAAGGCTCAGGGCAAAGAGATCGGTGAATCACTGGTCGATGATGAAAAACTTGACTACTGCAAGGAGATGCTGGAAAAGGCTAAGGATCTGGGCAAGGAACTGCTGCTCCCTGTCGATACTGTAGTAGCCGACAGTTTCCCTGATCCGATCGACGCTCCAATCGAGACGGAAGTTGTCGATGTCGATGCGATTCCGGCTGACAGACAGGGTCTGGATATCGGTCCTAAGACGGCTGAACTGTTTGCGGAAAAGGTCAAGGCAGCCAAGACGGTTGTCTGGAACGGTCCAATGGGCGTATTCGAGAATCCTGTTCTGGCCAAGGGTACCAACGCGGTTGCCAAGGCTCTTGCCGAAACAGACGGCACGACCATCATCGGCGGCGGCGATTCTGCTGCTGCGATCAAACAGCTGGGTTATGCCGATAAGGTAAGCCACGTATCTACCGGCGGCGGCGCTTCTCTGGAGTTCCTGGAAGGAAACGGCCTGCCTGGTGTTGATATCATTGACGAGAAATAAGGAGATACTATGAGAAAACCAATCATTGTCGGTAACTGGAAAATGAACAAGACTCCAAGTGAAGCACTGGAGTTCATGAAGGGCATTGAAGCAGTCCTGACCGGAGAAGAGGGTGCGGACTACGGCATAGGCGCTCCTTATGTCGATCTGGATGTCTGCGTCAAGAATGCAAAGCATCTGATCATAGCTGCTGAAAACTGTAACGAAAAAGACTCCGGAGCCTATACCGGTGAAGTATCTGTACCGATGCTGAAGGAAGTGGGCATTACCTACTGCATCATCGGCCACAGTGAAAGAAGAACCTACTATAACGAAACGAACGAAGCCTGTGCCTTAAAGGCCAAGAGACTGCTTCAGGATAATATCGTTCCTATCCTTTGCATCGGTGAAACCGAAGCGGAATACGATGCCGGAAAGACTGCCGACGTCATCAAGACGCAACTGGCGGGATCGCTTGCCGGTCTGGATGCCGAAGAAGTCGCCAGAATGGTTATCGCTTACGAACCGATCTGGGCAATCGGTACAGGCAAGTCCGCAACCAAGGAAATCGCCGAAGACTGCTGCAGACTGGTGAGAGATACCGTTAAGGCTTTATACAATGAAGAAACCGGCGAAGCTGTCAGAGTACAGTACGGCGGTTCGGTAAAACCAACAAACATTAAAGAATACATGGCTTGTGAAGATATCGATGGTGCTTTGATCGGTGGCGCTTCACTGAAAGTCGATTCATTTAAGGAAATAATTGACGCTACTAAATAGGAGGAGAAAAACGTATGTCTGCAATTATTGATGTTTATGCCCGTGAGATCATCGATTCACGTGGTAATCCAACGGTAGAAGTTGAAGTTGCTACAGAATCCGGTGCATTCGGCCGTGCTATGGTACCTTCCGGTGCTTCTACAGGTGAAAGAGAAGCTTTGGAATTAAGAGACGGCGATCTGGCCCGTTTCTCAGGAAAAGGCGTATTAAAGGCTGTCAACAATGTCAACGAAATCATTGCTCCGGCTCTGCTGGGATATGATGTAACGGATCAGGCTCTTATCGATAAGACGATGATCGAACTTGACGGCACAAAGGACAAGTCACGTCTGGGCGCCAATGCTATGCTGGGCGTATCTTTGGCCTGTGCCAGAGCTGCAGCCGATTTCTATGGCATGCCTTTATACAAATATCTGGGCGGTGTCAACGGCAAGACTTTACCGGTTCCGATGCTTAACGTCCTGAACGGCGGCAAGCACGCCGATTCTACTGTCGACATGCAGGAATTCATGATCATGCCTTACGGCGCTCCTTCTTTCAAGGAAGCGATCAGATGGTCTGCTGAAGTATTCCATGCCTTAAAGAAAGTTCTGAAGTCAAAGGGTTATTCTACTGCCGTAGGCGACGAAGGCGGCTACGCTCCAAACTGCACGGAAGGCAACGAAGAACCGTTAAAGCTCATCGTATCCGCTATCGAACTGGCAGGATACAAACCAGGTGTTGATTTCGGTATCTGCATGGACCCTGCTTCTTCTGAATTCTTCAATGCCGAAACAGGCAACTATGAACTGAGCAGATCCGGTCAGGGTGTAAAGACTACTGATGAAATGATCGACATGTACGCTGAATGGTGTGACAAGTATCCGATCATCTCCATTGAAGACGGTCTTGCCGAGAACGACTGGGACGGCTGGAAGAAGCTGATGGCCCGTCTGGGCGACAAGATCCAGCTGGTTGGCGACGACCTGTTCGTTACCAATGTCGAATATGTACAGAAGGGTATTGATCTGCATTGTGCGAACTCCGTTCTGATCAAGCTGAACCAGATCGGTACGCTGACTGAAACTCTGGATGCCATCGAACTGGCTAAGAGAAACAACATGACTGCCGTTGTATCACACAGATCCGGTGAAACCGAAGATACAACGATCGCTGACCTGGTTGTCGGTCTGAATGCCGGCCAGATCAAGACAGGTTCCATGTCCAGAACCGACAGAATTGCCAAATACAACCAGCTGCTCAGAATCGAAGATGAACTCGGTTCCTGCGCCGTATACCTTGGCAAGAATGCCTACTACAATCTGAAGAAATAATCGGGTTATAAAGGTAAATGAAAAGAGAGCTGCTTAGCTCTCTTTTTTCATGGCATTGACATGATTCAGTATGACGGGTATGACGATCGGGTTACGGTTCGTCTTTTCGTACAGGAACGGTTCCAGCGTGTTCCGGATGCAGTTCTTCAGATCGCCGAAAGTCACTTTCTGTTTCATGGCGTTTCTTAATGCGTCATAGACCAGCGTCTCCGCTTCCTTGATCAGCGTCTGCGATTCTTTCAGATAGACGAAACCGCGTGAAACAATGCCCGGTCTGCACAGGATCTTGTTGGATCTGGAGTCGATACACACCACTACCGCGACCATTCCGTTATCCGCAAGGATCTTACGGTCTTTCAGTACAGATGTAGAGAGACCCGAAATGTCGTTGCCGTCGACGTAGATGGCATCGGTCTGGATCCTGGTATTGGAACGGTAGACCTCGCCTTCGTGCAGAACCAGCGCGTCGCCGTTGGCGCAGATGAAACAGTTCTCTTTCGGAACGCCTGTCTCGATCGCCGAATCGGCGTGCAGTTTCAGCATCTTGTATTCGCCGTGCATCGGCATGAAATACTTCGGCTTGATCAGCTGCAACATCAGTTTCTGTTCTTCCTTGGAAGCGTGTCCGGTTGTGTGTAAAGAGGAAAGGGCGGAGTTTTCCAGAACCCGGGCACCGTTGCGCATCAGCTGGTTGACGATACCGCCGATGTTCAAGGCATTGCCCGGAATGGCACTGGATGAGAATACCACCGTATCGCCAGGGATGATTTTGACATATTTGTGGGAACCGTTGGCAATTCTGCTTAGAGCCGCCAGGGCTTCGCCCTGTGAACCCGTACATACAATGCAGAGCTTTTCCGGTGCATACTGATTTACAAGTTCCGGTGAAAGGAAAGTGTCTTCCGGAACATCGATGGTCTTCATCTGCATTCCTATTTCGACGACGTTTTCCATGGACCGTCCGAATACGACGACTTTTCTTCCGCAGTTCTTTGCCGCCTTGATGATCTGAGCCAGACGGTTGACGTTGGAAGCGAATGTCGAGATCAGGATTCTTCCGGTCGTTTTCTTCATGATGTCGTTGATGGCGGAAGCGACCTGTTTCTCGGAAATGGAGAAACCTTCGACCTCCGCATTGGTTGAGTCCGACATCAGCAGAGTAACGCCGGCAGCGCCGATATAGGCCATCTTCTGGTAATCGGAATTCTGTCCGACAGGAGTCAGGTCGAACTTGAAGTCTCCCGTTTCCACAACTCTCCCGTTCGGGGTATTGATCAGAACACCCAGTGAGTCGGGAATCGAGTGAACGGTATTAAAGAATCCGACACGGAAATGATCCGTCTGGATGGAAGAGTCTTCATTGATCTCAATGACTTCCGTTGAAGCCAGCCTTCTTCTTTCCTGCAGTTTCTTTTCTATCAATGCTTTTGCGAATCTCGGTGCATAGATCTTCTTTACCGGGCAGGCAAGCAGAAAAAACGGAATGCCGCCGATGTGGTCCTCATGACCGTGGGTAATGATCAGCGCCTTGACCTTGTCCTTGTTTTTGATCAAATGTGTATAGTCGGGAATCACATAGTCGACGCCTAGCAGTTCATCATCAGGAAACTTGACGCCTGCATCGATGACAATGATTTCGTCGTCATGTTCGAAGCAGTACATGTTTTTTCCGACTTCTCCCAGTCCTCCCAAGGCATAAACCAGTGTATCCTTTTGCGGATCATAGTTCCTGCCGCTGTATCCGAAAGAAGGACTGTTTTCTTTTGGGTTATTAATCTTCTTCATCTGTCCTCCATATAGTTATGTTTATTCAATGACCAGTGCATCCGGGTCTTTGTAGAACGGATTTGCCTTGTTGATGCGGTCATAGAAAAGGATTCCTTTAAAATGATCCAGTTCATGCTGAAGAACGACAGCCAGATAGCCCTGTGCCTTGATTTCGATCTGTTTATCCTGCAGTGCATCGTAGGCTCTGACTTTTACTCTGGCGGAACGGTAGACGTATCCTTCGTGATTCTCAGCCACGGAAAGACATCCTTCTCCGGATTCCAGATAGGTTTTTTCAACGGAATTGGAAACGATCTTGGGATTAACCAGAGCGTATTCATATACTTTGTTTCCTTCGTCGTCCTTCAGAATGATGGCCGTCATTTTCTTTGGAATGCCGATCTGTATCGCACTGATTCCGACAGCAGGCCTGAGGTTTTCCTTCTCGGCGATCTCCTCGACTGTAGAGTCGTCAACGTATTTCAGCATCTGCAAAAGGGTCTCTTTGTCTTCTTGAGACAGCGGCAAAGAAACATCTGCAGATTTCTCCCGGATCAGAGAATTGTCATCCTTGATTATAGTATCGTTATTAATCAGCATAACAATATTATAATACCACAATTATGCTAAAATGGGTTTGTGCAAAAGAAAATCAGATTTTTACTTGGCGATATCAGAATATCGATAGCGGTAGCGATCTTGACGGTTTTCGGTTTTCTGATGATCGCATCCGCCGAGATGGGCAATTCCGCCGGAGATACCACATATCTGACTTCCATCATGATCAAACAGGCCGTATTTACGGCGGTCGGTCTGGCAGCCTATTTTATACTGATGCATTTCCCATACAGACGTTTTTCCGTCTATGTATACTGGTTCGGATACGGAGTGATCCTGATTGCTTTGCTGGCCTGTCGTCTGTTCGGCGGAAGGAACGGGGCCTACGGATGGATCGATATCACTCAGAGCATTACAATACAGCCTTCAGAATTTGCGAAGATCTTCATGATCGTTTTTGCTGCCAGGATCTTAAGCAAGAACCGTCAGGAAGAGAATCTTAACGAACTGAAAAGATACGGGATAGCGGCTGCTGTCTATTTTGTCGTTATTGCGTTTTATCAGCACGACTTCGGTTCTGCAGTCGTCCTGTTTGTGATCTGCTATTGCGTCACTCTGGTTCCGGGCTATAAGCAGCTGCATCTTTGTCAGCTCATCATGACCGGACTGATTCTGGCGGCCGTGGCTGCGGCTTTGCTGGTGATGAGCGAGCCGGTAACGGAACTGCTGAAGAAACACGCCGACAACTACATGATCGGACGTTTTCTGGCTGCTGCCGATCCGTTTCTGTATCAGTACGACAACGGCTATCATCTGATCATGTCTCTGGTCAGTTTCGCCAACGGCGGCTGGTTCGGACTGGGGTACGGCAATTCCATCCACAAATACATGAATTTCCCGAACCCTTCCAACGACTTCATTCTTCCGGTCATCGTCGAGGAACTTGGAACGGCAGGTTTCATCGGTTTTATACTGGTATACGGGCTTCTGATGTATCCGATCATAGTGGGATCGCTCAGAAGCAGGGATACTTTCAGCAGAATCGTTCTGCTGGGCATCTCGGTGTATTTCATCATGCATTTTATACTGAATGTGGGCGGTGTCAGCGGACTGATCCCTTTGACCGGCGTTCCGATCCTTCTGATCAGTTCAGGCGGATCTTCGCTGGTGGCGGCCCTGGCTTCTTTAGGCATTGCCCAGAACGAACTGGAAAGATCGAAAGGTAATCAGGATGAGGATAATCGCAGGAAAGTACAAACGGACGCCGCTTAATACCTTGGAAGGCGATGACATCACCAGACCTACCAAGGACATGGTAAGGGAAGCGCTGTTTTCCAGCATCATGATCTATTCGGATACTTCTTTTCTGGATCTTTTTGCCGGCTCGGGAGCGATCGGTCTGGAAGCACTGTCCAGAGGTGCTGAAGAAGTCGTATTCAACGACATCAACAGGGAAGCGGTAAAAGTCATCGGCAGCAATCTTGAGAAAGTCAGAGAAAACCGGCAGGTCATGAACCTGGACTACAAGGACTGCATCAGAAATCTGGAGGGGCGGACTTTCGATTTCATCTATTGTGATCCTCCGTATGATTTTAAGGAATATGGAAATATCTTCACCTATGTTGAGCAGTATAGGCTCTTGAATGAAAAAGGTATAATAATAGTGGAAGTCAGAAAGAGCACGGATCTGGAAGAAACATATCCCGGTTTTGTGAAGTATAAAGAAAAAAGATACGGCATCAGCAAGCTGCTGTATTATCGAAAGGAAAAGAACAATGATTAAAGCGATCTATCCCGGAACATTCGACCCGATCACGGTCGGACATCTAGACGTTATCAAAAGAGCCGCGGGCATTTATGACCATCTGGTCATCGCGGTCATGGAGAACCGGAACAAGAAGTGTACGTTCTCGAAGGAAGAAAGAAAGGAACTGATCGAGAAGTGCGTTGCCGATCTGGATAATGTCACGGTCGTCATCGGCGAAGGTCTGACGGTAAACCTGGCCAGAGAACTGGACTGCAGGATCATCGTCCGGGGCATCAGAGCCGTATCGGACTACGAGTCGGAACTCGCTCTGGCTACCGCCAACATGCAGCTGAACGGAAACATCGAAACGGTCTTCATGGTTGCCAAACCGGAGCTTTCCTTCCTGTCATCCTCGATCGCAAAGGAGATTGCCTCCTTCAAGGGGGACATTACTTCCTATATTCCTGAAGCCATCATCAAGGAAGTATCAGAAAAGCTCTACCAATAGCCTCAAAGGCTATTTTTTATTGGAAGGGTCAGAGATATCTATCCGGGCATATAAATAGATGCTTTTCTATTTCACAGGATTAGCACTTTCCTGTTGACAGTGCTAGAGATAAGGTGTATATTAGCAGTAGATAGTTTAGAGTGCTAAAGGAGGTGGTCAGATGGCATTGACACAGAGAATGGTAGATATCTTAAGAGCTATCGTCGATGAATTTGTATCAACGGCCGAACCTGTCGGTTCTAAGACACTGGTCGACAAGTATGATCTGCCTTATTCCAGTGCGACGATCCGTAACGACATGGCCGCTCTGGAATCGATGGGTTATCTGGAAAAACCGCATACTTCCGCCGGCCGTATTCCTTCCAACAAGGGTTATCAGTATTACTGTGAACACCTGCTGAAAAAGGATATGGACGATGAAGTAAAATATGCGTTGTCGAATATCTTTGACCACCGTTCCGCCAATATCGAGGATGCGATCAAGGAATCCTGCAGAATCGTATCGGAAATGACAAAACTCGCTTCCGGAATGCTGGGACCTGATGCCAAGAATCAGACTCTGGAACATATCAAGGTCTTCCAGATCGATCCGAAAACGGCTGTCTGTGTCTTCATCAGCAATACCGGTCATACCGAAAACAAGACGTTCAACTTCCAGGATGAAGTCCCGATCGAAGACATTCAGACCTGTACCGATATCCTCAACGACAGATTGAAAGGAACGCCGATTCAGGATCTGCCGGAAAAACTGGAATCCCTGAAGCCGATCCTGACCAAGTCTGTGCAGCGCTTCGAGATGCTGTACAATGCCTTTGCGGGCGCTTTCGTCAAGTTCGCTTCCGAAACGCTGTATTTCGACGGCACGACCAACATGATGTATCAGCCGGAATATGCGGATGTCGAGAAACTGAAAGAGCTGACCAAGTTTTTCGACGATTCCAGACTCTTCAGAAGTCTGGTCGATAAGCAGACCGGCAGCAACGACGTGGTAGCGATTACCCCGAAAGGTACGGAACTGGTATGGAAAGACGACATTGCGATCGTCTCCAGCGAGATCCGTCTCTCCGACAATCCGGATGAAAATGCCAGACTGATGGTGGTGGGACCAAGAAGGATGGAGTACAGCATGGTAGTGAATCTTCTGGATTTCATCTGTAAGGAAATCGAAGACATGTTCCACTAGAAAGGAAGATCATGGCAAAGAAAGACAAAGAGAAAGAAAAAGAGATAAAGCAGGAGATCCCGGAAACGGAAGAAACCGTTGAAGAGGAAGAGATCGAAGAAACCGTGGAAGATCTCAACGCAGAATCGGAAACGGAACTGCTGAAGAAAGAAATAGACAGGCTGAAGAACGACTACGCCAGAGCCTATGCCGATACGGAGAATCTAAAGAAAAGGCTGATGGCAGAAGCGGAACAGACCAGAAAATACAGGATACAGAGTTTTGCGAAGGAGATCCTTCCGGTTATCGACAATCTGGAAAGAGCCTTGAAAACGGAAGTAGCCGAAAGCGATGAAGGCTTCAAGAAAGGTATCGAGATGACCTATCATCAGCTGATTGCCGCTTTAAAGAATGAAGGTGTAGAAGAGATCGACTGTCTGAACAAACCGTTTGATGCGAATCTCGCACAGGCCATCATGCAGGAAAAGAAAGAAGATACGGAAGCAGGCACTGTGATCGAGATCCTTCAGAAGGGATATAAACTGAAAGATCGTATATTAAGACCGGCAATGGTCAAGGTAAGTGAATAAGGAGGATTGAAAAATGAGTAAAATTATCGGTATTGATTTAGGTACGACAAACAGCTGCGTTTCCGTCATGGAAGGCAAGGATATCAAAGTTATTACAAATCCGGAAGGCAACAGGACGACTCCGTCTGTGGTTGCGTTCAAGGACGGCGAGATCATCGTAGGCGATGCAGCAAAAAGACAGATCGTTACAAATAAGGATTCCGTTTCATCCATCAAGAGAAAGATGGGATCTAATGAAAAAGTTCATGTCAACAACAAGGACTATACCCCGCAGGAAATCTCCGCAATGATTCTGCAGTACATGAAGAAGTATGCGGAAGACTATCTGGGTGAAAAGGTAGACAAGGCCGTCATTACGGTACCTGCCTACTTCAACGATGCACAGCGTCAGGCAACCAAGGATGCCGGCAAGATCGCAGGATTCGATGTTGAAAGAATCATCAACGAACCGACTGCCGCAGCTCTGGCATTTGGTATCGACAAGACCGACAAGGAACAGAAAGTCCTGGTATTCGACCTGGGCGGCGGTACATTCGATGTATCGATTCTGGATCTGGCGGATGGAACTTTCGAAGTTCTGGCTACGGCCGGCGATAACCACCTGGGCGGCGATGACTTCGACAATGTCGTTGTCGACTGGATGGCCGATGAATTCAAGAAGGAACATCACGGCATTGATCTGAAAGCGGACCGTATGGCTTTGCAGAGACTGAAAGAAGCGGCCGAAAAGGCCAAGAAGGATCTGAGCTCCATGGTTCAGACCCACATCTCTCTGCCGTTTGTGTCTGCCGATGAATCAGGCCCTCTGCATCTTGACATGGATCTGACCAGAGCCAACTTCGACAAGATGACCAAACATCTGGTAGACAGAACCGTAGGACCGGTCAGACAGGCACTGAAAGACTCGGGATTGAGCCCAAGCGATATCGATGAAGTCCTGCTGGTAGGCGGATCTACCCGTATGATTTCCGTTCAGGAAGCCGTCAAGGCTGAACTGGGCAAGGAACCGAACAAATCCGTCAACCCGGATGAAGTCGTTGCCATGGGCGCAGCGATCCAGGGCGGCATTCTGCAGGGCAACAACCCGAATGATGTACTGCTGCTAGATGTAACTCCGTTGTCACTGGGTATTGAAACACTGGGCGGTGTCATGACTGTCCTGATTCCAAGAAATACGACCATTCCTACACAGAAGTCGCAGATCTTCTCGACCGCCGCGGATAATCAGCCGGCAGTAGACATCCATGTCCTGCAGGGTGAAAGACCGATGGCTGCCGACAACAAGACATTGGGCAACTTCCAGCTTACCGGCATCGCTCCGGCAAGAAGAGGCATTCCGCAGATCGAAGTAACCTTCGACATCGATGTCAACGGTATCGTTCATGTCTCCGCTCTGGATAAAGGAACGAACAAGAAACAGGAAATCACGATTACCAATTCTTCCGGTCTGTCCGATGAAGAAATCGACAAGATGGTCAGAGAAGCTGAAGAAAACAAGGCTGCCGATGACAAGAGAAGGGAAGAGATCGAATTAAAGAATAAGGCGGAAAGCTTTATCGCCCAGATCGATCAGCAGCTGGAAGGTGAAAATCCGAACATATCAGCCGATCAGAAGGCACAGGTCAAGGCCTTAAGAGATGAACTGCAGTCCGCGATCGACAATAATGAATACGACAAGCTCAAGAGCAAGCTGGACGAACTGGAAAAGGCTGCCCAGGCCATGGGTGAAGCGATGTACCAGCAGCAGGCTCAGTCTCAGCAGTCCTACACGGATCCGAATCCGGGCAATACCGGAAATCCGAATGACGATGTCGTAGACGCCGATTTCAAGGCAAAGTAGTCAGCAACAGAAAACATTTAACTTAGAAAGGGGGTATTATGGCCGACAAACGCGATTATTATGAGGTTTTAGGCTTATCTAAGAACGCCAGTGCGGATGATATTAAAAAAGCCTACCGTAAGTTGGCAAAACAGTATCACCCTGATGTGAATAAATCACCGGATGCCGAAACGAAATTCAAGGAAATAAACGAAGCCTACGAAGTCCTGTCAGATCCGCAGAAGAAAGCCACCTATGACCAGTTCGGTCATGCCGGCATGGACGGATTCTCCCAGGGCTTCTCCGGAGGCTTTGGCGGCATGAACATGGATGATCTTGGCGACATCTTCTCAAGCTTCATGGGAGGCATGGGATCGGGATTCTCCGGATTCAACTTCGGCGGAAGCAGTTCCAGAAGAACAGGCCCGATGAAGGGCGAGAACCGCTATATGTCCATGGACATCGATTTCCTGGATGCCGTACACGGTGTCGACAAGCTGGTCAATATTTCCGTCGACAAGAAGTGCGAGTATTGCGACGGAACCGGAGCTGCCAGCAGATCCGATATCGAGACCTGCCCGACCTGCAGAGGCTCAGGCAGAGTCGTGAGACAGTCCAGGACTCCGTTCGGCGTCATACAGCAGCAGACTGTCTGTCCGGATTGCAAGGGCACAGGCAAGCATATCAAGAAGATCTGTCCGCATTGCGGAGGAAACGGCTACAATACCGTAAAGGAGCAGGTTGAAGTAACGATCCCGGCAGGTATCAGTTCCGGTCAGCAGGTCAGACTTTCCGGCTATGGGGAAAGAGGAAGTAACGGCGGACCGAACGGCGATCTCTACATCGAGATCCGCGTCAGACCGCACAAGTATTTCCGCAGGGAAGGAAACAACATCCACATTACTGTTCCGGTTTCGGCCGTCGATGCGACCCTGGGAACGACGGTAGATGTTCCGACGGCACATGGCGATGTGGAACTGACCATACCGGCAGGAACCCAGCCTGGCCAGCAGCTTCGCCTTAGAGGATACGGAATCAAGGATCTCCGCAGCAATGCCATGGGGGATCAGATCGTCGAGATACAGGTAGAGATCCCGAAGAAACTCAGCAGAGAAGAAAGAGAACTCTATGAAACGCTGGCGAAACGTAAGAAAGAGTCCGTATTCGAGAGATTTAAGAAAAACTTTAAGTAGGATTCATTCCTACTTAAAATATGCGATTTCGTTAGCACTCATAATCAAAAAGTGCTAAAGGAGGTAAGAAGATGAATCCTGAATTAATGACAGAAAAACTGCAGGATATTCTGATGAAGGCATTAAGCATCTGCAAGGAGAACGGCAATCCCGAACTGTGCAGCGAACACCTTCTGGCTGCCTTCCTTCAGGAGAGGGATATTACAGATCTGCTGAACGGTTTCCATACCGATGTAAACCGTCTGATCGCCATCAACGACAGCTATCTGAAAAGACTTCCTTCATCAGATACAATAGAGAATCCGATGGTAAACCGCTATGTAGCCAATTCCTACAACGAGGCTCTGCAGAAATCGAAACAGAGAAAGGATAAATACATCTCCATGTTCGATCTGTTCATCGCCTTGCTGTACAACCAGTCCTCGGTCTGCGAGGAACTGAGAAAGTACTGCGGCTTTACCAGAAACGACATAGAAGACAAATACAGCATGGAAAGGGGTGGTACGATGATCAATAATCAGGAAGACGAAAACAATCTGAATCCGCTAAAGAAATACGGCAGAAACCTGGTGGATGACGTGAGAAACGGAAAGATCGATCCGGTCATCGGCAGGGACGAAGAGATCCGTAGAGTAATAGAGATCCTTTCAAGAAAAACCAAGAACAATCCGGTTCTGATCGGTGAACCGGGTGTAGGCAAGACGGCGATCGTCGAAGGTCTGGCCTGGCGTATCTTTAATAACGATGTTCCGTTAGGACTGAAAGACAAAGATCTGATCGAACTGGACATGGGTTCACTGATTGCGGGTGCAAAATACCGCGGAGAATTCGAGGAACGTCTGAAGGCCGTGCTGAAAGAAATACAGGATGCCGACGGCAAGATCATTCTTTTCATTGATGAGATCCACAACCTGGTCGGTGCGGGAAAGACGGAAGGAGCCATGGATGCAGCCAATCTTCTAAAGCCGATGCTGGCAAGAGGGGAACTGAGATGCATCGGTGCTACGACATTCGATGAATACCGCAAGTACATCGAAAAGGATTCCGCTCTGGAGAGAAGATTCCAGAAAGTCAGTATCGACGAACCGACCGTAGAAGATACGATCTCCATCCTGAGAGGTCTGAAGGACCGCTTTGAAGCCCACCACGGCGTCAAGATCAAGGATGATGCGATCATTGCCGCGGCAACACTGTCCAACCGCTACATTTCCGACCGTTTTCTTCCGGACAAGGCGATCGACCTGATCGATGAAGCATGCGCTTCTACCAGGGTGGAGATGGATTCCAAACCGGCCGAACTGGATGAACTGAGCCGTAAGATCGATACTTTAGAGATCGAAAAGATCTCTCTGAAGAAAGAAACCGATGAAAAGGCATCAAGGCGTCTGGAAGAACTGGAAAAGGATCTGGAATCTCTGAAAGAAAAGAAAAATATTCTGGATGCCAGATGGCAGAAAGAAAAGGAAGATCTGCAGCAGGTGAAGCAGATCAAGGAAAAGCTGGAAAGAGCCAAACTGGAAATGTCCGATGCCCAGAACAGCGCCGACTATGAGAAGGCATCCAAGCTGCAGTATGAAACCATTCCATCTTTGGAGAAACAGCTCAATGAAATCAACGAGAACGAGAAGGAAGGCAGAATGCTCTCGGAAGTCGTAGATGAACAGTCCATCGCCAAGGTAGTTGCAAAATGGACCCATATCGATGTATCGAAACTGATGTCTTCAGAAAGGGAGAAACTGCTGAAACTGAAAGAGAAACTGTCTCTGCGTGTCGTTGGACAGGATCAGGCGCTGGAACTTGTTTCTGACGCGATTTTAAGGTCCAAGGCGCAGGTTTCCGATACGAATCGACCGATCGGTTCATTCCTCTTCCTGGGTCCTACAGGCGTCGGTAAAACCGAAGTGGCCAAGGCTCTGGCGGAACAGCTGTTTGACGATGAATCCAAGATCGTACGTATCGACATGTCCGAATACATGGAGAAGTTCTCCGTATCCAGACTGATCGGTGCTCCTCCAGGATATGTAGGCTACGAAGAAGGCGGCCAGCTGACTGAAGCCGTCAGAAGAAAACCTTATTCCATTGTCCTGCTGGACGAGATCGAAAAGGCCCATCCCGACGTCTTCAACATTCTTCTGCAGATCCTGGATGATGGAAGGATCACGGATTCCAAGGGCGTAACCGTAGACTTCAAGAATACCATTATCATCATGACATCCAACCTGGGAAGCGAGTACGCGTTTGAAAAGGATCAGGAAAAGAAGACAAAGCAGTACGAAGAACTCGTCAAGATGACATTCAAGCCGGAGTTCATCAACCGTATCGACGAGATCATCATCTTTAATCCGCTGGATAAGGACATGATCGAAAAGGTTGCCGAAAAGTTCCTGAACATTCTCAAGAAGAGACTGGCTGAATCGGATATCAGTCTATCAGTCACGCAGAATGCCATGAACAAGATCGTAGAACTCGGATTCGATGAAACATACGGCGCAAGACCGATGAAACGTCACATCCAGAGAGCGATAGAATCCTTGGTAGCCAAGTATCTGCTGGAAAACTACGATGCGAAAGACATCGTCGTGGATCTGGACAAGAACGGCAACTATACGGTAAACAGACAATAATAACGATTTACAGAAAAAGCGGCAGAAAATGCCGCTTTTCTTATGAACAAAAAAAAGAACTCTTTTGAGTTCTATTCCGGTCTAATTAAACGATTTAATTAAATCTTCTTGACATCATATGCCTGAGGGCCTTTTTCACCGTCTTTTACTTCGTATTCGACAGCCTGACCTTCGTCTAATGATTTATAGCCATCAACAAGAATTGCTGAGAAATGAACAAATACTTCAACTCCATCATCACCTGTGATAAAGCCATAACCTTTAGCGGCATTAAACCACTTAACTTTACCTGTCATAATTCCCCTTTACTAGCAAAAAACTATATGCAATTTCATTTTAGAACAAATCGGTACCACTTGCAAAGGTTTTTGACTTAATTGGTACCTTTTAGTATATTTTGAGTATGATATATCCTGAATTCCTGAAAGAAAACGATCTGATCGGTATCTGCGCTCCAAGCAAAGGCGTCGGTCATAAGCTGGATGAACTGGAAGAATCCAATGAAGTGTTAAGGCAAAACGGATACCGGATCAAAGAAACGATATCGGTTAGAAAAAACAGCGACAGAAGCGCTTCTGCAAAGCAGAGAGCCAGGGAAATGGAGGAACTGATCTGCGATCCTGAAGTAAAGGCCGTCCTGTGCGCCGCCGGAGGCGACTACATGCTGGAGATGATGCCTTATGTGGATTTCGACAGAATCAAAGAAAACCCGAAGTGGATCATCGGCATGTCCGATCCGACCAATATCCTGTATACGGTAACGACAAAACTGGATATCGCAACGCTTTACGGATTCAACGGTGCCGGATTTGTACTGAAGGCCGACCGCCAGCAGAATACATTCTTCAATTATCTGAAAGGGAAAACCGTCAAACAGAATTCCTATAAACGTTACATCACTTTCCTGAACGAAATCAGTGAAATCAGGAAGTATGAACCGGTATGCTGGACGGCAAAGAACGACATGAAGATCGAGGGGAGGCTGATCGGCGGATGTATCGAGTGTATCGAGAAGCTGATCGGAACTTCCCTGGATGATACCAATGCCTTCCTGGAACGTCATAAGGACGACGGTATCGTTTGGTTCTTCGACGTTTTCTCCATGTCCGCCTACGACTTCTATCTGACCCTGCTGCAGTACAGGAATGCCGGATGGTTCAGATACTGCAAAGGCGTGCTGATCGGCAGAGTTGCCTTCCCGCGCATCGATGATCCGAAACTGGATTACATCAAAGCCGCAGACAAGGCCCTGGGAAGAATACCGCACATCTGTGAAATGGATATCGGACATACCAGCCCAAAAATGACCCTGATCAACGGAGCATATTGCAAGGTTGAATATCGGGACGGAAAGGGCAGTATCTCATTCCAACTGAAATAAAAGCACTGTTATGCAGTGCTTTTGTTTATCTTCTTTTTGTTTCATTCAGGATCAGAACAAGATCTTTGTAGAAGTCCTTGACCCTGTCTTTCTTGGTTGCCCAGGAACATACAAATCTGACAACGGTATTGTTCTTGTCGTACTTACCCCATTCCGTGACCTTGTATTTTTCTTTTATCTTCTCCAGGACTCTGTTGTCCAGAACCGGGAAGATCTGATTGGTAGGGGAATCGATGTACATCCTGATGCCAAGCTGCTGGAAGGCGTATTTCAGTGCCTGAGCCATGACATTGGCGTTCTTGGCGTTTTTCAGGTAGGTATCATCCTCCAGCAGAGCCTGAAACTGTACGCCGATGATTTTTCCTTTCGCCAGCATTGCGCAACGCTGCTTCAGCAGGTAACGGAATTCCGTCTTTAAGGCCGGATGACGGATGACCATCGCTTCACCTAACAGGGCTCCGTTCTTCGTTCCGCCGATATAGAAGATATCGTTATTGTCGGCAATGTCCTTGAAAGTCAGATCATTATCGACAGCCGTCAGTGCATTGCCCAGTCTGGCACCGTCCAGATACAGATACAGGTTCAGTTCCTTGCATGTCTGATAAATGGCGATCAGTTCTTCCTTGGAATAGATCGTTCCAAGTTCCGTCGCATTGGAAATGAAAACCATCTTCGGTTTTACCATATGCTCATCCAGATGAGTAAACACCGCTCTTCTGATCGCAGCAGGGGTGATCTTGCCATCGGAAGATTTCACCGGAATGATCTTATGACCGGTTGCCTCTACGGCTCCCGTTTCATGTACGTTGATATGACCTGTTTCGGCACTGATTACGGCCTCATAGGATTTCAGCAGACTGATGGCCAGAACGTTGCACGGCGTTCCGCCCGTAACAAAATGAACATCTACATCCTGATGATGCAGCTTGGCCTTGATCGTCTCTGCTGCCTTTCTGCAATAAACATCCAGACCGTAACCTTCGGATTGCGTATAGTTGGTCTTAACCAGAGCATCCAGAACCTTTGGACATGCTCCTTCGGAATAGTCATTTGCGAACGAATACATCTTTGCTACCTCTTTGTATTTATATATTATATCAGTATTATGGTCTTATCATCACGAATAATGCGTTTTTCTTTGGCGAATCTGCTGAGCAGTCTGGAAAGCGTTTCTCTTTCCAGATAGAGCTGTCCGGCCAGATCGGATACGGAACGATAGGCGATCCGGTTCTTGTGGGCATGCATGTAGTACAGGAAACGCTCCTCAGCACTTTCTAAAGAAAGCAGCCTGATCCTGCTGTTCAGTTCCTTGGAGAAGTTGGACTGTATTCTCAAGTATTCCACCAGGAAATCCTTGTTTCCTTCCAGGATCTTCAGCAAGTCGCCCCTTTCCAGTAAT
>JAEEGL015166454.1_pt1 | contig 24338 bp, 16 predicted proteins | sample 9134231 | NCBI WGS metagenome assembly JAEEGL01 (sample SAMN16246548, study PRJNA631951) | gut metagenome | biome: gut microbiome; feature: rumen; material: fiber-attached | host: Bos | place: Iran: Karaj | collected 2018-10
ACAGGGCTTCTTATCAGCCTTGCTTTTGACGAAAGCGACATCGCGAACGGTGAAATATACCGCAAACTCCTGCTCGACAAAATCGAGATTAACCAAGGGATGCTGGTGGAGAATATTGTGGCGCAGATGCTCCGTGCCTCAGGGCATAGGCTATATTTCTACTCATCCACCTCGAAGAAGGCTGAGGAGAGAATGGAGATAGACTTCCTGATTCGCAAACCCATGCCAACCAGCAGGCACAATATCTCGCCCATCGAGGTGAAGTCTGGCAAGAATTACACAACCGTGTCACTTCAAAAGCTACGGGCTAAATATGGGCAATACCTTTCAACCTCTTACATCATCCATGACAAAGATTTCAAGACAGAAAACGATGTGGTATATCTACCATACTATATGACACCACTACTTTGAGGTAAAAGGTAAAAACTAAGAACTAATTTCTATGACAAAAAAACTCAATTCTCAATTCACTACGGTTTAACAAATAAGCACAACCATGGTTCCTTCCTCATATCAACGGTATTTCAACACTACTTCGACACTATTTCAACACTATTTCTACACTTTTAAAGTGAAGAACGACCGAGGAACAAGTGGAAAACAAGAGAATAACGATGGGAGCTACCCTTACCTCACGGTGGGGGAACTGAGGGGTGAGACTTGCCAGACTTTAGTTTTTTTCGAAGTCCGATGATAGATTTGGGGTGGCAAAACCCTATATGGTTATAGGAAGAAAAGGATGCGGCACCGCCGCACCACAGAGAAAGAGAAAACATGAAAACAGAAAAATGATGATATGAATACAAGAGAAAAAGAGCCGACAGGAAGAAGGGACGAAGAAGGATTGAAGAACCCAGAAAGAAGGATTAATTTCAAAGCATAAAAAAAATTATAAAAATGATTACCATACTACATCCTGTAAAAAGACAAATCAATCAATACTATTATCTAAAGTCACTCATAGAAAGCTACCAATCTTATGTAAACGAGTGGATAAACAAATCTCTCAATAATATCAAAGAAGATGCGATTGCATTTTCTGAGGGAGATAAAGAAATTGAAGATAGCATGTATTCTCAAGGAGCAGATACCATATACGAACAAACTGATTCGGAGAATTTGCTGTTTTATAAAGCAATGCTTATTATGGTGTATTCCTATTACGAAGGAATTATAAATAAAATGGCGGAAGATGCCGGTACTCAAGGAAGACCAAGTATAATATGTGGGAATTATGGAAAAGTATTATCAAAAGAGAGTACGGATAAAGTGGCATTTCTCTTTGACTATATACTTCCGTTAAGAAATCATCTATGTCATAATGATAGTGGAACAAAAGACAAGGATTATCAAAAAGCAACTAAGGCGTTAAAATATTTAAACGATTCTCGTTATATTGAAATGGATTATCAAACGGATTCTGAAGGACAAATAGTTCTAGAAAAATGTTCAATTTATTTTATTAAAAAAGATTTTATACTTGATGTTCTGGATAAAGAGCATGATATTCTCATGGAATTGTCAGAAATTGCAGGCTATAAGAATACATATATAGGAAAAATCGAGAAATAGTCTTGTTCAATTATGAAAAGGAAAAACATTATACTACTATTAGCATTATTATTAGAAGCCAAATGTATGTATGCTTATGACTTCTCGTCTGTGTGTAGTACAGGACAGACTCTGTATTACAGCATTCTTAATGACAATACTGTTAAGGTGACATATCCTGGTGGTAATATTCCATTTGGACAACATTTTTTGGGGTGCTGTGGCTACACTAGTTATTCTGGTACAGGTTCGATATGTACCTGTTGGAGGAGTCTTTCAGACTATTCTAATGAGAATTACTACTACACTGAATTTGATATAGTTGATTCGGTAATTAGTCAGAGTGATGGCTCTACAATATATAAGGTATCCAGCGAGACTAGTTATCCTATTCCCTCAGGAAATCTTATAATACCCGACTCTGTATTTTATTCTGGAATATGGTATTCCGTTAGTACGATAGATTCAGGTGCTTTTTATAGGTCAAATTTAACAGCGGTAACCATACCTAAATCGATTAAAACTATTGGTTCTTGTGCATTCTCTGGCTCATCAATTGATTCGGTGTATTTTAATGCAATAAACTGCATGAAAATGGATAGCAGGACAGTTTTTTCTAATTGTCAGTTACAGGCATTCGTTATTGGAGAAAACGTTCAGAGGATTCCTGATTTTGCTTTTTATGGTTTTTGGAACTTGATTGATGCAACAATTTTAACTCAAGATACTCTTAAATATATTGGTAGTTTTTCCTTTTGTAATCGCAATGATTTGATAGGTAATAATATATTCCCTAATAGAATAGATACAATTAATGATTATGCTTTCTACAACTGCGACAACATTCTTTCCATCAGTACCAATGCTCGTTATATTGGAAACAGTACTTTTGCCAACTGCGACCGCCTTGTGTCTGTGACATTAGGAGACAGCGTGCAGACTTTGGGCAATGGGGCTTTCAGCGGGTGCTTCAGGTTGAACAATATCACGCTTGGGGAGAATATCACTTCAATCGGTGATACTGCATTCAGTGGTTGTATCCGTTTGGCCAACCCAGAACTGCCAAACGGCCTCTCCACTATTGGGGCTAGGGCGTTTGACGGCTGCGGTGATATCAACGGAAAGCTGACCTTCCCGGCTTCTATTACCCATATCGGCGACTACGCATACAACGGCGTGGGCAATATCACGGAGATTGAGATGAAGGGCAGCACGCCGCCTACTATCCATGCCCATACCTTTGCTGCGGTGGATAGCTTGGTGACGGTCAGCGTGCCTTGCGGGGCTGTGCTGAACTACTATATCACCGACTACTGGGAGAATTTCCCCAATATCGTGGAGGCTCCACCCTACCGCCTGACCGTCGGCAGCAATAACGAGGTGATGGGCACCGCCACGGTGACTCAGCAGACCACCTGCACAAACCACACCGCCACCATCTATGCTACGGCACAGACGGGCTACCACTTCCTGCAATGGAACGACGGCATCACCGCCAACCCCCGCTCCATCCCGATGACACAGGACAGTACGTTCACCGCCATCTTCGTAGTGAACAACAGCTATATCACCGTCCATGCCAACGACTCGACCATGGGCAGCGTCAGCGGAACTGGACTCTACGGATATAACGCCCCAGTGACTTTGACCGCCACGGCGTACAGCGGCTACCACTTCTTGCGGTGGAGCGACGGCAACACACAGAACCCCCGCTATCTCGCCGCCGTTCGTGACAGCTCGTTCACCGCCATCTTCGTCAGCAACGTCAGCACCATCACCGTCGCCAACGCCAACCCCGGCATGGGCAACGTGGGCGGCAGCGGGGTCTATTACTACCAGAACCTCGTCAGCATCACCGCCACCGCCAACTACGGCTACCACTTCGTGCAATGGAACGACGGCAACACACAGAATCCACGTACCATCATCGTCAGTCAGGACTCGGCATTCACCGCCTTTTTCGCCCTGAACACCTACAGCATCGTGGCGACGAGCAACAGCACCACCATGGGCAGTGTGAGCGGTGGCGGGCAGTACACCTACCTGCATGAGATGAGCATGACCGCCACACCCGCCTACGGCTATCACTTTGTGCAGTGGAACGACGGCGTGACCGACAATCCACGCACCATCACCGTGACGCGCGACTCGGCCTTCACCGCCCAGTTTGCCGCCAACAGCTACACGCTAACGGTCGCCCCCAACGATGCCACCATGGGCAGCGCCTACGGGGCAGGCAGCTACAACTACAACACCACCGCCACACTGACGGCAGTACCCAACTACGGCTACCACTTTACCCAGTGGAGCGACGCGGTGACCGACAACCCACGCACGGTGACGGTGCTGAACAACGCCACCTATACCGCCCAGTTTGAGATAAACAGCTATATCATCACCGTGCAGAGCAGCAATCCCGCCATCGGCACCACCAGTGGAAGCGGCTCGTATAACTACCTCACGCCTGTCAACATCACCGCCCTGCCCAACGTAGGCTACCACTTCGTTCAGTGGAGCGACGGCAACATGACAAACCCACGACTGATAAGCGTCACCGCCAACGCCACCTATACCGCCCAGTTCGCCATCAACAGCTATGCCGTGGGCGTGACCAGCAACAACAGCACGATGGGCAGCGTGAGCGGCAGCGGCACCTACAACCACAACAGCACAGCCACCCTGACCGCCACGCCATACTACGGCTATCACTTTGTGCAGTGGCAGGACGGCAACACACAGAACCCTCGCACGGTGACGGTGACCGACTCGGCACAATACACGGCACAGTTCGACTACAACAGCTACCTTGTCACCGCGCTGAGCAGCAACGTCACGCTGGGTACCGCCACTGGAGGCGGCTCGTACAACTACCTGTCGCAGGTGGCTCTGACGGCAGTGCCAGCACCACACTACCACTTCACGATGTGGAACGACAGCATCGAGGACAACCCACGTACCATCACCGTGACACGCGACACGACGCTGACAGCCCATTTCGCCATTGACCGCCACACCATAGGGGTCAACACCGCCAACGCCACCCAAGGCACCGCCAGCGGGAGCAGCACGGTAGACTATAACACGGCGGTATGGATAAGCGCCACGCCTAACTATGGCTACCACTTTACCCAATGGAACGACGGCAACAGCAGCAACCCACGCCGTGTGGTGGTGTCGCAGGACACGGTATTTACAGCGAACTTCGCGCCCAACCAATACTCCGCCACATGCATGGCGAATGACAACAGCAGAGGCTCCGTCACCACGGCAGGGGGCAGCTACAACTACCTTACCTCAGTTACCTTCACCGCCGTCCCCAATGCCAACTACCACTTCTTGCGTTGGAGCAACGGCAGCACCGACAACCCGATTACCTTCACCCTGACTCAGGACACCGTGCTGACTGCCATTTTCGTCGGCCTCACCGCCAACGTGGACGACAACACGATGGGGACAGCCTCGCACACCAAGACGGCGAACCTGGTGGAGATAGTAACCGCTACACCCAACTACGGCTATCACTTTGTGCAGTGGCAGGACGGCAACACGGACAACCCGCGTACCGTCACCCTCACGCAGGACACCGTGCTGACGGCCTACTTTGCCGTGAACACCTACTATCTAACCCTTGTCAGCAACGACACAACGATGGGCACCGTGTCGGGCAGCGGCAGCTACAACTATCTTACCCAAGTGACACTGACCGCCGCAGCTAACGAGCACCACCATTTCTTACAGTGGAGCGACGGCAACACTACCAATCCCCGTTTGATTACCTTGACTAGTGACAGCACTTTCATTGCACAATTTGAGGAGGATGCCAGATACAGCATCACGGTGAGCAGTAACGATACCGCCATGGGAACAGTCACTGGCTCCGGTGTTTATTATGGAGGGGAGCAGGTGGTGCTGACGGCCACTCCGAGAGAACACTACCACTTTGTAGGGTGGGGTGACGGAAACACACAGAATCCCCGTACCATCACGGTGGTCGGAGATGCCAACTATACGGCAGTGTTTGAAGCCGACATGTTCACTATCACCGTCACAGCCAACGACCCCACGATGGGAAGTGTGATGGGAGGTGGAGAATATGGCTATGGCACCGAAGTGACTATAGCGGCTCAGCCTTTTGCCGGTTACGGATTCCGTGGCTGGAGCGACGGGGACACCAACAGAGAACGTACAATAGTGGTTACTGAAGACGCCGACTATCAAGCCATCTTCTATGATATGGTGGGAATAAGCGATGTAGAGGCACCGGACTACACGGTCAATGTGGAACGGAATATCATCCATATAGAAGGCGTAAGACAGAGAAAAATTGCAGTGTATGATATATCGGGACGACGAATTGCCTATATAGACAAAATTCCCGAAACGTACACTGTGACCGTCCCTGCAACAGGTGTATATCTGATTCAGGTGGAAGGGAAAAAACTGAAGAAAATAATAGTAATATAAACAAACTCAATAATATGAAAAAGACTTGTTTATCCCTTTTTAAGTGATCTCTTTGGAACTATATGGGCAGTCTCAGCATGAACAAAGGATGCGGCACCGCCCGCACCACAGAAAAAGAGAAAACATGAAAACAGAAAAATGATGATATGAATACAAGAGAAAAAGAGCCGACAGGAAGAAGGATTGAAGAAGGGAAGAAAAACCCATATTGGGAACTGGAACTGGATGAATGATTCTAGTAATAGAGCATGTAAAAAAATTAAACAAAAAGGAGAAATAATAAAATGGAAGAAGGCCAAATCATAGAGAAAATCGTTGATGCTTTGTCGATATTAATTGGATTTATTCTATCATTCATTGGGATTCAACAGACAAGGAATGCTCGAAAGGAAATTGCAACTAATCGGGTAAAAATGGAAGAAGAACGTATAGTGGGGAAATTGGTCAATTACCTAAATAACACTTATTTGACTTTTTGTTTTGCAGTTTTTGAGATTGGTGATGATAATCAATTTCACAGTGGTGGAGGTGAAATACCTGGAGTAAACTATAATATTTTTGAGGTCGGACATTTGGCTGATTTTGGAGATACTGGATTTGATTCTGAAAACGATAGTGATACTACAATGATGCATCGAACAAAGTATGAATTCGACACTGCTATAGTAATGTTTGACGAAGGTGTAAACGAACTAATCAACATCGGACAATTTGTTAATAATCCATATATGCCCAATGTAGTAGCAGATGAATTATCTGAATTTGTTGCAATGTTCCGCAGAGAAGTTGAATTTCCAATAGAACAAGTCAGAGGAAGGTATGAAGTGGTTTTGGTACGCCCTTATAATAATGAAAGACAGTTTAATATGAAAAAAGCAGTCAGTGTTCAAGGTGATGCTTACAAAACATGGTCTTCCTTTAAAGGTCATTCAAAATCTCTCACAGATGCAATAAGAAAATGGTATGCAGACAACCATATTAAGACAATAAATATAAGAATTGACTTCAGTCATACTGGTGAATAATATTATTGGGGTAATAATATAATATTTGGGTAATGAAAAAGATATTATTATTTACGACACTTATACTTTCCATAGCAATCAACACCTATGCTTACAACTTCTCTGCCGTGTGTGGCACTGGACAGACGTTGTATTACAATATTACAAGTGTTTCGACTGTTGAAGTAACCTATCAATATTGGCGCGGCTGGCCCGATGGTGGGCCCTGGTCCTCTTCTTATTATAGTCCTTCAGGATATCTGATTATACCCGACTCTGTGGTATTTGGAGGAACCACGTACCGAGTGACTAGTATTGGAGTTGGAGCCTTCAATTGTGGCTACTCCATCCACCGCTTGATTATACCTAATAGCGTAACCAGCATTGGGGAATACGCATTCAATAACTGCACGGGCATCGACAGCCTCTATATCGGAAGTGGGGTAACCTCAATAGGCGCTCGGGCATTTTACGGTTGTTCTGGACTGAAATACATGCATTACAATGCGCGGAATATGACCACGACCTATTTTATGAAAAACGAAAGGTATCTCAGCTATGATTCTCCATTCTACAATACTACTACTAGCAATTTCAGGACGCTGGTGATTGGTGACTCAGTCATAACAATTCCAATCGGCTGTTTTTGTGGACGCAGTTCGATTAACAACACTGTTGTTATACCGGACAATGTTACCAGTATCGGACAGGAGGCCTTCGATGGCTGCTCGGGTATTGACACCTTGTTTATTGGAAGCGGGGTGGCTTCAATCGGTGATAATGCTTTCCACGACTGTTCCAATATCCACTGCCTTGTAATCCCCAATAGTGTAACGACCATAGGCTCATGGGCATTCGACGGCTGTTCAGGCATCGACACCCTTATTCTCGGTATCGGGGTGACTTCAATAGGTGATTATGCTTTCTACGGTTGTTCCAGCATCCACCGCCTTATAATACCCAATAGTGTAACTAACATCGGTATTGAAGCCTTCTATGGCTGCTCAGGCATCGACACCCTTATTCTCGGTAATGGGGTGACCTCAATAGGGCCATCCGCTTTCTTCAACTGTGATAACGTCTTATCTATCTCCACCAACGCTAGAACTATCGGCAATAATTCCTTTGCTAATTGTGACCGTTTAGTGTCGGTAATATTGGGTGACAGTGTACAGACCATTGGGAATGGGGCGTTCTATGGATGCTTTAGGTTGAATAATGTTACGCTTGGAAATAGTATCTCTTCAATTGGTGCTAGAGCTTTCAGTGGGTGCATCCGGCTGACGAATCCAGAATTGCCCAACAGCCTTGCCAATATCGGGGCTCGGGCGTTTGACGGTTGTGGCGACATCAACGGTAAGCTGACCTTCCCGGCCTCGATTACCCATATCGGCGACTCTGCCTACAACGGCGTGGGCAATATCACGGAGATTGAGATGAAGGGCAGCACGCCGCCGACCATCCACGCCCACACCTTTGCGGCGGTGGACAGCTTAGTGACGGTCAGCGTGCCTTGCGGTGCAGTGCTGAACTACTATATCACCGACTACTGGGAGAATTTCCCCAATATCGTGGAGGCTCCGCCCTACCGTCTGACGGTGCAGAGCAACAACGAAGTGATGGGCACCGCCACGGTGACACAGCAGCCTACATGCTCTAACCACAATGCCATCATTCAGGCAACCGCAAATGCTTCCTATCATTTCCACCATTGGAGCGATGGAGTGACTGTCAATCCTCGCCAGATATCGATGACATGTGACAGCACATTTGAAGCTATCTTTATTCCCAATCTCTCTTATATTGAAGTTGTCTGTAATGACTCCACAATGGGAAGCGTGACAGGAACAGGAACCTATAATTACAATGCCCCCGTGATATTGACGGCCACTTCATATACCAATTACCACTTCCTGCGGTGGAGCGACGGCAACACTCAGAACCCACGCTACCTGATGGCCACTCAAGATTCTATTTTCACTGCTATATTTGTTTCCAATGTGAGCACAATCTCGGTTGGCAATAACAATCCAGGTTGGGGTACTGTCAACGGTTCAGGCATCTTCTATTACCAGAACCAGGTGGTCATCTCTGCCACTCCTGTCTACGGATACCACTTCACCCAATGGAATGATGGAAATACTCAAAATCCTCGCACCATCACTGTTAATCAGGACAGTACTTTCATTGCCAACTTTGCTGTCAACATCTACTCCATCTCAGCTGTAAGTAACAGCACAGTGATGGGAACTGTGACAGGGGGAGGTAACTACAACTACCTGTCAGAGACTAGTCTGTCTGCCACTCCCAATCTCGGATACCACTTTGTGCAATGGAATGATGGTATTACTAATAATCCCCGCAGCATTACAGTCACAAGAGACTCCCTTTTCACAGCACAATTTGCATCAAACACTTATCAGATAACCGTCAATAGTAACGATCCTAGTATGGGCAGTGCTTATGGTTCCGGGACTTATAGCTACAATACCACTATTACCATATCTGCTACGCCTGTTTATGGATATCACTTTGTCCAATGGAGCGATGGCAATAACGACAATCCCCGTACCGTAACAGTGCTGCAGGCAAGTACGTATACGGCCCAGTTTGCCATCAACACTTATACTATAACAGTCAATAGTAGTAATCCTTCTATTGGTTCGGCATCGGGTGGAGGGTCATACAATTATAACACCCCAATCAGTATTTCAGCGACACCCAATACGGGCTATCATTTTACCCAATGGAGCGATGCAAACACTGATAATCCCCGCCTAATCACGGTTACACAGAATGCCACCTATACTGCACAATTTTCAGTCAACACTTATGCCATCACGGTCAATAGCAATAATAGCACACGTGGCAGTGTGTCTGGAAGTGGAAGCTACACTTATAATACCACTGCGACGATAACCGCTATCCCATTCTATGGATATCATTTCACTCAGTGGAATGACGGCAATACGGACAATCCTCGTACCATAGTGGTATCCTCTAGTGACACATACACTGCCCAGTTTGACCCCAACAACTATACTGTATTAGGTCTAAGCAGTGATGCCACAATAGGCAGCGTGACTGGTGGTGGTACTTATCCTTATGCAACTACTGTCTCGGTCACAGGAGTCCCTATGGAACACTACCATTTTGTTCAGTGGACGGATAGCATTATCAATAATCCACGCACTTTTGTCGTAACCAGAGATACGGTGTTTACCGCCCAATTTGCCATTGACACCCACACCATTACTGTTGTTTCAGCACAAACCTCGAGAGGCTCTGTTTCTGGAGGTGGCAATTATGCTTATGGGACTGGGAGATATATTTCAGCAACAGCCAACTATGGCTACCATTTTTCACAATGGAGTGATGGCAACACCAGCAATCCCCGTCGTATAGTAGTCACTAGCGATAGTACATTTACTGCACAGTTCGCCCCTAACACATATGTGGCTACTGTTACTAGTAATGACACAATAAAGGGTATTGCCATTGGTTCGGGTAACTATGACTATCTGACTTCTATTTCATTGGTTGCCGTACCTAATTATGGATACCATTTCGTTCAATGGAGTGATGGCGATACTCATAGCATACGGACACTTGTGCTGACACAGGATACCGTGTTGACAGCTCAATTTGCCTTTAATACGTATTATATCCATTGTACATCCAATGATTCTCTGATAGGCACTGTGTCAGGAGGTGGCAGTTACAACTATCTTACCCAAGTGACCCTTTCAGCCACAGCTAACGAACACTACCATTTCGTACAGTGGAACGATGGTAATACTACCAATCCACGTTTGATTACACTGACCAGCGACACTACTTTCATAGCACAATTTGAGGAGGATGCCAGATACAGCATCACGGTTAATAGCAATGATACATCCATGGGAACAGTCGCTGGCTCTGGCTCCTATTATGGAGGGGAGCAGGTGGTGCTGACTGCCACTCCGAGAGAACACTACCACTTTGTAGGGTGGGGTGACGGAAACACACAGAACCCCCGTACCATCACGGTGGTAGGGGATGCCGACTATACAGCCGTGTTTGAAGCAGACATGTTCACTATCACTGTTACAGCCAACGACCCCACGATGGGTAGTGTGATGGGAGGTGGAGAATATGGCTATGGCACCGAAGTGACTATAGCGGCTCAGCCTTTTGCCGGTTACGGATTCCGTGGCTGGAGCGACGGCGACACCAACAGAGAACGCACCATAGTGGTTACGGAAGATACCGACTATCAAGCCATCTTCTATGATATGGTTGGAATAAGTGATGTGGAGACAATGGACTACTCAGTCAATGTGGAGCAGAATAACATCCACATTAGCGGAGTGAGTCAGAGAAAAGTTGTAGTGTATGATATATCGGGACGAAGAATTGCCTATAAAGACAAAAGTCCCGAGATGTTCATTGTGACCGTCCCTGCAACAGGTGTATATCTGATTCAGGTGGAAGGCATGAGGGCGCGTAAGGTGGTGGTGTATTAAAGTTTAGAGTTTAATGTTTAAAGTTTATTGTTTAGAGTTTAAAGATGACTTCAATATAAAAACAAATTATGATTATCCGCAAGTATCCGATAGACGGCCTGAAAGGTCAAGAGCAGATAGCCTACGGCAACGCCGTAGGTCTTGGGAACATAAGATGTCGCCCTGAAAGGGCAACAGCACAGTCTCTGTTTTTGCTTTTGCCCTTTCAGGGCGATTGGTCTGCATCTCATTTACCCAAGGCGTTACTACGTGACGTTGCTTTGGCTCGGCAAAGAAAGCGGGCTTTCTTTGTTCTCGCTATGTGCAACGTTGCCTTGGGCTACTATCTCGTTGCCCCGTTGGGGCGTTTCGGCGAATTAAGGATAGTCATTTAACGAATTAATCGAACCCATCTTATGACAAAGCAGATTGTTATAGCACTGGCACTGGTGGCGATAGGATTTTCGTCATCTGCTCAGGATCCTAAGAAGGATTACGAGCAATGGAAACAGCAACAAAGGGCTGGATATACGGCATTCAAAGAGGATGCCCACAAAAAGTATGAGGAATTCAGGAAGAAGGCAAACGAGGAGTATGCCATCTTTATGCGTGACGGCTGGAAACAGATGCCTATCGAACCAGCCATACCGATGCCCAAAATACCCAAGCCGCCACACCCTGTGGTGGCTCCACCTGACAAGATACCTGCAGCAGACCCCATGCCTTACGACACAATTGTGCCGCTTGGCGATTTACCTCGGTCACATGAGCTGCCCCCTCTGCCCACACTGGATGAGCCGGAAGAGGAACCCACACCGACTATCACACCAAAACCACAGAAGCCTCAACAGTTCAGATTCTCTTTCTATGGCACTGATTGTAAGGTGAGGTGGGATGAAAAAAAACGTTTCAAGCTGAAAGACCTGAACGAGAAGACACTTTCGGATGCATGGACAAAGCTCTCAACCGAGGAGTACGACCCGCTTTTGGAGGATATTATCAAGGCTGCCAAAAGCATGTCGCTGAATGATTGGGGAGTGGTGGACTTAGTAAGGAAAGCCTCCACAGCATGCATGGGTAGGGATGGGTCTGAATCTACTTTCCTGGCGGATTACCTCTTGGCCCAGCTAGGAGCCAGGACATCGTTAGCAAATGCAGGTGGCAGACTTGTGCTATTGGTGGCACTGGCAGAGACGGTGTATAATTACCCCTATGTGGATATTGACGGGACATACTATTACATCTTGGACAAGACGGATGCCAGCTCGTTCTTAGTCTTACAGCAGCCGTTCCCACAATCAGAAAGTGTGAATGTGAGGTTCAAGAATGTGCCCGTATTGAATGTGGAGAAAACAAGAGCAAGAGTGTTTTCCTCAGAAAAATATCCCGCCATGAGGGTTTCGATAACTGAGAACAAGAACCTGATTGACTTCTTTAACCACTGCCCCATTACTACCAGTTGGGATGCCTATTCCCAGACATCCATCAGTAAGGAAGCCAAGAATGTGTTATATCCCATGTTGAGGAAACAGATTAGCGGAAAGAGTCAGATTGATGCCGCCAATATGTTGCTAAACTTTGTGCAGACTTGCTTCCAATATGCCACGGATGGTGACCAGTTTGGCTATGAGCGCCCATTGTATGCCGACGAGTCTTTCTACTATCCCGCCAACGATTGTGAAGACCGTTCCATATTATACAGCATATTGGTGAGAGAGCTGTTGGGGTTGGATGTGGTATTGCTGGAGTTCCCCCAACACCTGGCCACCGCAGTGAAGTTTAAGACCAAGGTGGACGGTGATTACTTAGACCTGGACGACGGTCGCTATATCGTATGTGACCCCACCTATATCGGTGCACCCGTGGGGATGGCGATGCCTGAGTGTAAGAAAACCACAGTAACAATACATTTGTTGAGATAGTCGACAGTTTTTTACACTGTCAATGATAGATTTTTCATGGCTGCTCCCTATTTAGACATAAAATAGGTAACAGTCATGAAACGTTTTTGTACAATACTCTTATTGATGACGGCACTCGGTTGCCAGGCGCAAGTCCTGCAAAAAGGAGTCAAAATTAATTATGGTTTGAACAGTATTCTCACCCAGATGGATGTGTACGACTGGAAGTCAGAGCTTGCCAACAATGGCGATTTGGGGGTGATGACAAGGGTGAATGTGTGGAAGCTGTATCTTCAGCCGGAGGTGTACTTCGGAATCAACAGTTGGCGAAACAACCAGAGTGACGCCAAGGCTACGGTGTCGGATTTGGTTTCTGGATGGACAAAGTCTGTCAATTTGACGATTCCCATTTTATTGGGTTATAAACTCGGCAGCACAGAGGCCAGGAGCAATGCAAGGGTATTTGCCGGTCCTGTATTTAATAAACTGATAGGCTCACTGGATGATTACAGGATGTTTTCATCGGTCATAGGCATGGGAGTGGATATCGTGGGAACCGTATCGGTAGATGCCCGCTATATGATGATGTTTGGAGAGCATAAGATGTTTGAGGGGAGTGCCAGCGGGTTGCAGATGTCTTTGGTAATAATGTTCTAAGTTTTTATATATGAAAAAGTTTGTTTTAATACTCGTAATCGTTTTAACTGCCTTTGTTTCCTTTGCAAAAGGCGTAGTAAGAACCACCACCACTGATTTGAGTCTGAGGGTTGACGCCAGCACTTACAGTCGAGTCATCCTGACCATTCCGCAGGGGACACAGGTCTATCTCCAAGAGGATTGTGATTGTGCGTGGGTATATGTGACCTATAACGGTTATTATGGCTATGTGAATGCCCAATTCCTTACAAAGAGCATCCCAGCAAACACCACGACAGCAGTGGCTCAGGAGCCTATAAGACATTACACAAATAGCTATGGGAATACGGTACAAAGCCCCACTCGCTATAATAAAGCTCCGGCAGGCGCAACAGCATTGTGCAGGGACGGGTCATATAGTTTCAGCCAAAGCCGAAGAGGGACATGCAGCCATCACGGTGGTGTTGCTCGGTGGCTGTAAATTAAAACTCTTTTCTCATGTATTCATCTCTTTGACTTCACCATCATAGCCACGTGTCTGCATTTAGTAATCTGTATTCCTATTCATAATATGATATTATACAAGCTGTTGAAACAGCTGGACAAGTTTTAACATTTCACATTGAAGATTTATTTGTATCTTTGAAAATCGGAATTTCGGGTTCCGATTAACACAATGCAATAATAAACAAACATTTAAATATCATTTATGAAAATATTAGTTCTTAATTGCGGCAGTTCGTCTATCAAATATCAGCTTATTGATATGGACAACAATGCCGAAGTGATGGCAAAAGGCCTTTTGGAGCGTATCGGATTGGAAATGGGAGAATTCACCCACAAGTATCGTGGACAGAAGCACTACGAGCAACGTCCCATACCCAACCACACCGAAGGTATCAAGATGGTCCTCGCCGCTTTGGTCGACCCTGAAATTGGTGTCATCAAGGATATTAATGAAGTGGGAGCCGTCGGAAACCGTGTGGCTCATGGTGGTGAAATATTCAAACAGAGTGCCTTGGTTACCGATAAGGTGATTGAGCAAATCAAGAGCCTCGAACACCTGGCACCCCTCCACACTCCCGGCAACCTGGCCGGTATCTATGCCATGCGCGAAGTGCTGCCCAATGTGCCCCAGGCCGTTGTTTTCGACACCGCCTTCCACAGCACCCTTCCGCCAAAATCTTTCCTGTATGGTCTCCCCTACGAGTACTATGAGAAATACGGCATCCGCCGTTATGGTTTCCACGGTACCAGCCACAAATTTGTGGCCGAGAAGGCTGCCAAGATGATTGGCCGCGACTGGAACGACCTCAAGATTATCTCCTGCCACTTGGGAAGCGGTGCCTCTATCGCCGCCATCGATCACGGTAAATCCTTCGACACCACTATGGGCATGACCGCCCTTGAGGGATTGGTGATGGGTTCGCGCTGTGGCGATGTTGACCCCGGCGTGCTGCTTTACCTCATGGATCAGGGCATGACCTCCAAGGAACTGACCAAGGTGCTCTACAAGCAGAGCGGTCTCATTGGCATCAGCGGCGACAAACAGGACATGCGCGATATCCGTGCCGGACGCGATGCAGGCGATGAGCGTTGCACCTATGCTTTCGATATGTTCGCCCAGCGTGTCAAACGTTACATTGGCGGCTACATGGCCGAGATGGGTGGCTGCGACCTCTTGCTCTTCACTGGTGGCATCGGCGAGAATGCTTGGTTCATGCGCCGTCCTATCCTCGAAGGTCTCGAATGCCTCGGAATCAAGGTTGACCTCGAACTCAACGACAAAGTGATGGGCGAAGATGTCATCCTCAGCACCCCCGACTCGAAGGTTGCCACCGTGGTGGTCACCACCGACGAGGAATATGTCATTGCCAGCGACACCTACAACTTGGTGAAATAACTTTAGTTGAACATCCAACAAAGGGTTTCCTATTCATTATAAAAGGAAACCCTTTGTACTATCATCCAACATCATGAAAGAGCCCATCAACTTCAACGACCCAGCACCCGTCGACAAGTCGTCAAGCCTCTGGAAGAACCTTATCTACACCTTTCTGGGCACCACCATCTCCATCCTGCTCACTTTCGGTTCCGGAACCTTGGTGCAAATGCATCATCAGGCTCAGACTCGCCGTATGACAGCCATGATGGTGATTAGCCATATCGAATCCTGTGCCCAAAAGATGGAAGACATCGCCTCTCAGATGAAATGGCGCGACACCATAGCAACCTATATGTTACGTATTCCGATGGACTCTCTCGACAATCCCGAAAACCTACCCATCATCTCCGCTATGCGCCACCCGGACATGATTAGTCTCGACAAAACCGTAGAAGCCACCTTCTCTTCCTCTATCGAGACTTGGAAAGATATGGATAACTTCGGATTTATCAACAATGTCGGAAGATGCTTCTCCCTCATAAAAGTCGTTGAAGATAACTATAACAATTATATCGAATCCTACTTCCAACCCCTTAGGGAAGTAAATCAACACCCCGAAAATTACTCCGGCAATTCCTTATATTCAAAATATCTACACAACGAGGAATACCGCAAAATCCTACAGAATATCCACGACCGATCAGACTATTACATGTATTTCGCCGACAAAATACGTGTATGCAATTCCATCAATATGAAATTGATGGATATCTCCGATAAAGACCTGGAAAAATTCCTTGAAGAGTCTGATGTGAAATCCATTATCCCTGCCGATTCCATAAAGCGTCTGAAAGATTTTGTCACCCCTGAGCTCAATCCCGAGAGCCTCCCCGATATTCATTCATATTTCCATCTCAAACAATAAACCAACCGGTTTCCCGTTATATTCATGTCATGAATATAAAAAACATCTTTACCCTCACCACGCTCCTGATGCTGGCACCCATGGTGCTGGCTCAATATACCGTCGACAACAAGAAGGCCGTTTCCGAATTCGAGAAAGGCCAGTCGCTCCTTTCCGGCAACCCATCCAAAGCATTCGAGCATTTCGAGAAAGCACTGAAGGCAGCTCCCTCTTTTGCCGAAGTACACCTTACAATGGCTGCTTGGCTGCTGGACCACGACAGCCTCGACCTGGCCGAATACCATCTGCAGACCTTCCTTCGCACAGACAAAGGCAAACACAAACGCTGGGGAGCCGGTGCAGAGTACGACCTGCAGTGCATCGCCTTCCGCCGCTCAGCTCTAGCCAATCCCGTTCCCTTCACTCCTGAGAATATGGGAGCTTCTGTCAACAGCCCCGACGACGAATACCTCCCCACCCTCACCGCCGACGGACACACCCTGCTCTTCACCCGTTACAACCGCCCCGCCATGAGCGAGGATTTCTACTATAGCCGCTTCGCCAACGGCAACTGGGGCAAAGCCATCCGCATGGCCGAGCCTCTGAACAGCGACGAAAACGAAGGTGCCGGATGCATCTCACAAGATGGACGCATCCTCTACTTCACCGCCTGTGGACGAGACGATGGCGAAGGCCGCTGCGACCTTTACATATCCTACCGCAAAGGCAACGGATGGAGCACCCCCCAAAACCTCGGCCCTGTGGTCAACACCGGTGGCTGGGAATCGCAGCCCTGCCTCAGTATCGATGGCCAAACCCTCTACTTTGTCAGCGACCGCAAGGACGGCCTCGGAGGCATGGACATCTGGCGCAGCACCCTCGTCGAGGGACGCTGGAGCCAACCCGTCAACATGGGTCCCACCATCAATACCAAAGGCGACGAGAAGAGCCCCTTCATCTCGTTCGACAACCAAACACTCTACTTCTCCAGCAACGGCCATGTGGGCATGGGCGGAATGGATCTGTTTATGTGCCGCCGCACGGGCGACACCACTTGGAGCGAACCCCAAAATCTGGGCTACCCCATCAATACCCGAGGTGATGAGAGTTCGCTGATTGTGAGTCCCGACGGCCGCACGGCCATATTCTCAAGCGATCAATTCGGTGGTCAGGGTGGCCTCGACCTCTATTCTTTCGCCCTCCCCGAGCAAGTGCAGAGCGAACCGGTAGTGTACAAAGAAGAAATCACAGAGGTTGCCCCCGAACTGGAAGTGGGCGAGAGCATCACACTTAAGAATGTTTTCTTCCAAACCGGCAAATACACACTCCTGGACATCTCTATAGTGGAACTGGACAAGGTTGTGGAGATGATGCAGCACCACCCCACCCTGCGCATCGAGCTTGGCGGACACACCGACAATGTAGGCAACGCTGCCGCCAACCAGAAGCTGTCCGAACAGCGTGCCAAAGCCGTTTACGACTATCTGGTGCAACACGGCATCGCTGCCAGTCGTCTCAGCTATAAAGGCTACGGACAAACCCAGCCCGTGGCTGACAACAGCACCGCCGACGGCCGTCGACAAAACCGCCGCACCGTGTTTACTATCATCGAAAAATAATACACTCCTATAATAAACCCAAATCATTCGCAAGCCATGAAAAAGAAAGTAGTCGTATTGACAGGCGCGGGCATCAGTGCCGAGAGCGGCATCAGTACCTTCCGCGACAGCGACGGTCTGTGGGAACAATACCGTGTGGAGGATGTAGCCACCCACGAAGCCTACCTCCGCAACCCCGAGTTGGTACTGAACTTCTACAACGAGCGGCGGCGCCAACTCTTCCAAGTCAAACCCAACGAAGGTCACCGCCAACTGGTGCGTCTGGAAGAAAAATACGATGTCCAGATAATCACCCAAAACATCGACAATCTCCACGAACAAGCTGGCTCCACCCACGTGCTCCATCTGCATGGCGAACTGACCAAAGCCCGCAGCGACCGCAACGACAATCTCATCATCGACATCGGCGACCGCGACATACACCTTGGCGACAAAGCTCCCGACGGGGCACAATTGCGGCCCCATATCGTCTGGTTTGGCGAAGCGGTACCCAATATCGAACCCGCCTCCGAGATGTGCGAACAGGCCGACTATTTCATCGTGGTAGGCACTTCCATGAATGTCTACCCCGCCGCCGGACTCATTCACTATGTTCCTCGCAGCGCGCCTTGTTTTCTCGTCGACCCCAAGGCCGTCCCTATCTCCCGCCCCATCACCATCGTGCAGGAGAAAGCCGGCACCGGTGTGAAGAAAGTAGTGGACCAGTTGCTTGCACTGAATTAATCATTGAAGTATAATAATAAACCTCTAATTATCAAACAAAATGAAGAAATTTCTATCACTTGCATTATTTTTAGGAGCCTTTGCACTGCTTAGCGCTCAAACCGAGATTGGTTTCAAGTATCAAGACCACGTCTATCAGAGTGGTGACACCCTGAATGTCACCGTGCTCGTCACCGACCACGAATGCCACGGCATCCATTTCATCAACCAAACGGACCAAGACCTCCAGCGCATTGTTTTCAGCATGGAACCCATCGAGGAGAACGGCATCAACATCTTTGCCCTTTGCACCGGTATGGTGTGCAAACCCGGTCTCGAAACCGACCCCGTCACCATCTTTGCCAATGTGCCTTATGACGAATTCTATATCGATATGGACATCGATGCCAACCTTCCCGAACCCTCGTGCGTCTACACGCTCCGCGTGTCCAACGGCGACGTGAACTGCGCTGTGGTGGTGCGCTTCAAGGCAGTCCGCAGTGCCGCCATCGAACCCATCGTGGCCAACACTTCCCTCACCGCTTTCCCCAACCCCGCCCAAACCGATGTCAACATCCGCTACAGCGTTGAGCAGCCCTCCACTCTTGCCATTGTCGACATGCAAGGCCGCAGCGTGCGCCAAATGCAGGTCACAGGCAACGGCTCCATTATGGTCAACGACCTCCCCGCCGGCATCTACGCCTACGGCATCCTTGGAAGCAACAACATGAAAAAGCTTATCGTGAAATAAGCTCTCATTGTCCTCAACTGTAAGCCCCAAGGAGGACACACTCCTCGGGGCTTTCTTTTTTCCAATCACCATTTGCATGCGACTTTACATCACTTGCCATTGCAATAAGCCCATCCGGCTGAAAGGGAATTACGACACAGCCGATGACCTGCGCCGCCAGCGGGGCGACTTCCTCGAGCTGCACTGCCCCCATTGCGGCAAGACAGTCCATCTGCCCTACACATGGGCTTGGCCGAGGACTTGGGGGCCTTGGGTCACCGTAGCCATTCTTTCGGTTTTCATCCTGGGCAGCGTGGCTGTGATGATGCTTTTGCAGCATGCTGGGGCATCTGTTGGGGCGGTGATATGGGTCCCCATTGTTGCATTGTCTTTTTACGGTTGGATTGCCAAAATAGAGTCGGATGCTGTGGAGCAGTTCGAACACTCCAAATCCAATGCCCCAACTCCACATCTCACCCCCGATATAGCTGCCACATGGGACGACATCGACCTGCTGCACTGGTACGACATCGAGGAACCGGAGGACATCACCAACATCTACGAACGGGTGATATACTATGCCACAATCCTTCACCACGAGGAGCCACCGCGATACATGGAATGGTTCTACTACTATGAGGTCAACTACAATCCCAACAGCGACGATGGTATTGACCTCTACAGCAGCCTTATGGCCGTAGGAGCCACGCGCCATGCGGACATCGTGCTGGAAGCAAGAGAGATATACTTGCAGCACAAGGACGAGGTGGAACGATGCGTGAAAAGCGTGACACATGACGGATACCAACAGCTCCTTGCTCTCAACTTGTTCGACAAGCAGGACAATGCCCTTGCACAGGCCTACCATTCAGAACCACTGATGCCACTGGTGGCCGACTATATCCGACACCACATACCGCAGCTAGAAGGCGCGGAACTCTCGGACACAGAGACATAAAAAGAATATGTACAAGCACTATCTATAACGATAACAAGATGACAGACGAATACATAGAACTCGGAATAGAACAACTGGACCAAGACCATACAGAGAAAGCTCTGCAATACTTTCAGGCAGCCTACGCCCTGCAGCCCGACAACGATGTGGTGCTGTTTTACCTAGGGCTGACCCATCACCGCTTAAAACATCTGGAGGAGGCAGTGCACTTCTACCGCCAGTCGTTGGCGGTGGAACCCGAATCGGCCGAGACTTGGCTAAACCTGGGCAACTGTCTGGACGAAATGAAACAGCTAGAGGATGCCGAGGAGGCCTACCGTATGGCCAGCATCCTGAATCCCGAGGATGATGAGGTCTATATAGAATGGGGCAAATTCTACTACAACCAGTACCGCTGGGAGGAGGCCCTTGCCTGTTTTGAACAGGCACATCGCCTCAACCCCAACAACGAAGGTGCCCTCTGGCAGCAAGGTGACACACTGATAAAGATGGAGAAGACAGAGGAAGCCCTGGAAGTAGCCGAGACCCTTACCCACCGCAATCCGAAGAACTGGAAGGCATGGTCTAACTACGCCTGGTGCTGTCTGCAGTTGGGGCTATACGAACAGCTCATAACGGCGGCGCGGAAAATAATTCGCCTTTGCCCCGACAACCCAGACGGGTATGAGATGCTTGGCGATGCATTGTTGGAGACAGGACACCCCGAAAAGGCTTTGCCTCAATACGAAAAGGTCATAAAGCTGGACCCGGATTCCCTGTCGGCACTGGGCAGCAAAGCCTACTGCCTGTTGTTGTTGGAACGATACGAAGAGGCTCTGCGTTGCTATGAGGTGGTCACCCGCGAGGTTGACGACGATCATGAATTCTGGAACTGCATGGGCGTTACCCTCCACCACTTGCAGCGCGACGACGAGGCGTTGGACTGCTACCAAAAGGCTCTTGATCTGAAGCCGGACTATCTGCTTGCCCTCCGCAATATGGCCGATGTGTATCTGAAGTACAAACAATGCGACACGGCTGAGGAGCTGTACTTGAAAGCTTACCGCATAGGCAACCGACCCGCAGACCTCTTCGCAGCAACTCTGTGCATGTACATGACCCATCGATATGAGGAGATGGTGCAACCCCTCCTGTCCCTGCTGCCTGTGGCCAAGGAGGAAGGTCTTTCGGTAGCCTACAGGCTGGCTGTGGCCTACAAGAACCTGCACCAGTACGAGGAAGCCATACGTTACTACAAGCTGCAGATGGAAATTTCTCAGGACGGCTCGGACAACAGCGCCTGCTGGTTCCAATTAGCCCTTTGCGAGAAGAAACTGAAGCATCTCGACGAGGCGGAGAACTCTATGAAGAAGGCTTTGGAATTATTCGACAGCGACGAAGAGAAGGCCATGTGCCATTTCAGCCTCGGTGAGCTTTATTTGGAGCGGAAACAATACACACAGGCATTGGCCCACTTCGACCAAGCCGCAACTCTCGACCCCGAAATCGACGACTATGCCGAAGCCCGCAAGATGGCCCTGAGCCACATAAAACGCAATAGGAAATAACACAGCCTCAAACCCCATGCGCACCTCCTACCTCACCTATGCCGACTATTGCCGCAAACGCTTTGGCGGCACAGTGCAGAAAATCGCAGTGGACGGCGGCTTCACCTGCCCCAACCGCGACGGCACCCTTGGCCTCGGGGGCTGCTCTTTCTGTGCCGGCGAAGCCTTTGCCCCCTCCTATTGCCGCACTGCAGGCAGCATCACGGAGCAAATAGACGAGGGCATCCGGTTCCACACCCGGCGCCATCGACAAAAATCCCTCTATATGGCCTACTTCCAGTCGTTCAGCAACACCTACGCCCCGTTGGAGGTGCTGCGCTCCCGCTACGAGGAAGCCCTCGCCCACCCCCGTGTGGAAGGCCTTGTGATAAGCACCCGACCCGATTGTGTGAGCGAACCTACACTGGACCTACTGCGAACCCTCGGCAAACAAAAATATATAGCTGTGGAATACGGCATCGAAAGCTGCTACGACCAAACGCTGCGCACCGTGCATCGGGGCCACACCTTCGAATGCACCCACCAAGCCATTCTGGCCACCGCCGCACGGGGCATCGACGTGGGCGGTCACCTCATCCTGGGCCTCCCGGGCGAAAGCCGCGAGCAGATGCTGGCCGAAGCCGACATCCTCTCCGCCCTGCCTCTCAGTACCCTCAAGCTGCACCAGCTGCAACTGCTACGTGGCACCGAGATGGAACGGCAATGGCACTCCATCCCGGCCTCTATCCCACCCCCTTTCACGCTCGACCAATACATCGCTCTCCTGGCCGACTTCCTGCGCCGGCTGCGCCCCGACATCGCCATCGAGCGGCTGGCCGCTGCAGTGCCTCCACGCTATCTGGCCGACCCCTCCCGCAGCTGGCTCCGCCCCGACGGTTCGCATATCACCCATCGCGACATCGCCCAGCTTGTCAGGAACCGGCTTGCCAAATAGTTGCACCGCCGCCCGACCGCCCAGCGGCCCGACATCGACATACATTATTTGTTGAAAAGGAGATATTTTTTTACTTTTTCTAAAAAAAAACGTATCTTTGTAGGTTGGATAAACAAATAAATAATCATATAAATTATTGTAATTATGTATACTAAGTTTCAAGAACACCTTCAGAAAGAGTTGGCCGACATCGAAGCTGCCGGTCTCTACAAGCACGAACGCATCATCGAGAGCCCCCAGGGAGCCGAAATCATGGTGAAAGGCAAAAAGTGCCTCAACTTCTGCGCCAATAACTATCTCGGCCTGGCCGACAACCCCGAGTTGATTAAGGCCGCCAAAGAGGGTATGGATGCCCGCGGCTATGGTATGGCCTCCGTCCGCTTCATCTGCGGCTGCCAGGACCTCCACAAGAGGCTGGAGCAGAAAATCTCCGAGTTCTTCGGCACCGAGGACACTATCCTCTACGCTGCCTGCTTCGACGCCAACGGCGGTGTTTTCGAACCCCTGCTGACCGATGAAGACGCCATTATCAGCGACGCCCTCAACCACGCCTCTATCATCGACGGCGTGCGTCTGTGCAAGGCTCAGCGTTACCGCTATGCCAACGCCGATATGGCCGACCTCGAGGAACAGCTGAAGGCTGCCCAGAAGAACCGCTTCCGCATCATCGTCACCGACGGTGTCTTCTCTATGGACGGCAACGTCTGCCCGCTGGACAAGATTTACGAGCTGGCTCAGAAATACGACGCAATGGTGATGGTGGACGAGAGCCACAGCGCCGGCGTGGTTGGCAAAACCGGCCGCGGTGTGACCGAACGCTACAACCTGCGTGGCAAGATTGAAATCCTCACCGGCACCCTCGGCAAAGCCTTCGGCGGCGCCATGGGCGGTTTCACCACCGGTAAGAAAGAAATCATCGACATGCTCCGTCAGCGCAGCCGTCCCTACCTCTTCTCCGACTCGATGGCTCCCGGCCTCGTGGCCGCCGGCATCCGCATGTTCGAGCTCATGAG
>JAEEGL017017211.1_pt1 | contig 24338 bp, 25 predicted proteins | sample 9134231 | NCBI WGS metagenome assembly JAEEGL01 (sample SAMN16246548, study PRJNA631951) | gut metagenome | biome: gut microbiome; feature: rumen; material: fiber-attached | host: Bos | place: Iran: Karaj | collected 2018-10
AGGAACTGTTATGAGCTTCCCTGCAGGGAGGCCGCAGAAAAACTCAGGCAGGAGATCGAAGCTGCGGACGCGGTCGTAGTCGGAGCCGGCGCTGGCCTTTCCACATCGGCGGGTTTCGTGTATACCGGAGAGCGCTTCGAGAAGTATTTTTCGGATTTTATCGCAAAGTATCACTTTGAGGACATGTACTCCGGCGGTTTCTATCCGTTCCCGACGCCGGAGGAGAACTGGGCGTACTGGAGCCGCTATATTTACATTAACCGATACATGGACCCGCCCAGACCCGTCTACGAAGCGCTGCTGGAGCTGGTCAAGGATAAAGAGTATTTTGTAATCACCACTAACGTGGATCACTGCTTCCAGAAAGCGGGATTCGATAAGAAAAGACTGTTTTACACCCAGGGCGACTATGGCCTCTGGCAGTGCAGCAAGCCCTGCCACGAAAAGACCTACGATAATGAGGATACGGTGCGCATGATGGTCCTGGCCCAGGGCTTTACCATTGAGGAGGATGGCACCCTGATCGTTCCGGAATGTGTAACCCTTAAGATGACGGTTCCCACGGAACTCGTTCCGCGCTGCCCGGTATGCGGAGAACCTATGCGCATGAACCTCAGGGCGGACGATACCTTCGTGGAGGACGAAGGCTGGCATGCCGCGTCGAGACGCTATTTGGATTTTCTGCGCAGCTGCAGAGCCGGCAGGGTCCTCTTTCTTGAGGCCGGAGTTGGCTGGAATACCCCGGGAATCATAAAATACAGCTTCTGGCAGATGGCAGGGGAGTGGAAAAACGCAGCATATGCCTGCCTCAACTACGGACAGGCATACGCTCCTGATGATATAAAAGACAGATCGATCTGCATTAACGGAGATATAGGGGAGATCTTCAGCCTGATCAGGAACTGAGCAGGGGGCTATCTTTTCTTATACAGCACCAGTTCAGGATCGGCTCCGCCTTCTCCGTAGGTGCATATCAGTATGAAATCCATGTTGGCCAGCACCCCGAAGCATCTTTCACCGCCTAGCTCCGATTCCAGCTGGTTCCCGAGGTAGGTGGTGCCGTCATTCAGGAATTTGACCTTTGCTCCGCTGGGCAGCGGATACTCCAGGTTCACGAAACTTCCCACTAGGGCGTTCAGTTTTTCGACGCGGGGCATGCCATCGATGTGCAGCTCGTTTATCTCACAGATGAGCTGCTTTTTGAATGCCTCGAACTGGCCGTCGTCGCTGAGTTCTTCGTATCTCTTCCAGTAATCCAGGGTGGGAAGGACCTTCTTCATGTAGGCGCGGGCCTGCTCCTCGGTAAAGTTTTCCCCGATCATATTGTGCACGCAGACATCGATAAGGTCGTCCATGTTGCTGTAGGTGTAAGTTCCGTCGGCGTAGCACCACTGACAGTAGTCCTCGTTGAGGGTGCCGTCTTTTTCCTTGCTGATCATGGAATCTTCCAGCGGCATTCCACAGCACTGGCAGATCAGCTGCCGCGGAGAACCGAGCAGAGTGTTTATCGAAACGTTGAAAAGCTTTGAGAGCAGCTTAAGGGTCTCCGTATTGGGCACGGTCTCGCCGTTCTCCCAGCGCGATACTGCCTGGCGGGTAACAAATACTTTTTCTGCAAGCTCGTCCTGCGACATTCCGTTTTTTGTCCTGAGTTCGTATATAACGTCTTTTGTACTCATATGCGAATACCTCCTCGGTGCCTATTGTATTACATGACAGCGCAAAAAGCACGCAACTTGCTGTTGCTGTTGACAAATCACATGATGTGGTGTATTATTTCTATAGAATTTAAAAAAAATTTTAAATAGCTTTCATAAACAGAGCAGATGGGCGATACTAACATTTTCAAGGTGCTGTCGGACAGTCAGCGCAGGGAGATACTGGTGATGCTTAAAGGCGGCCGCATGAACGCCGGAGAGATCGCGGAAAAGCTGGGGATCACACCGGCGGCCTTGTCGTATCACCTGAAATTGCTCAAAGGCGCGGACCTTGTTATGGAATACAGGGAAAAGAATTATATATACTACGAGATCAACACTTCGGTCTTCGACGAACTGATAATGTGGATAGGGCAATTCGGGAGGAACAGGTGATGAAAAAAGCTATGTGGATACTATCAGTTGTTCCGGTGGCGTTTACAGCGGTGGTACTGCAGTTCCTGCCGGATAAAGTCCCTATGCACTACGATCTTGCCGGCAACATCGACAGGTGGGGCTCCAAATACGAAGAACTCATCTTTCCGGTGCTCATCATTCTTATGGCGCTGTTCTGGAGCGTCATGATAAGTTACTACCGGAAGAAAGCCGGAACGACGTCTGATGAGAAGGAAAGGGCAGGGGCGCTTTCCAACGCAAAGGTCCTGTGTATAACAGGCAATGCTGTTGCAGCCTGTTTCATGGTGCTGCAGGGATATAATCTTTACCGCGCGTATGCTGGCTCAAAGGCAGGGCCGCAGGCCGAAGCGGTGGATATATGCAGGCTTATCTGCATAGTCCTGGGCCTGCTGTTCATCGTCCTTGGAAACTTCATGCCCAAGACCCGGATCAACAGTCTTGTCGGTGTGAGGCTCAAATGGAGCATGTACAATGACAATACATGGAGAAAGAGCAACCGCTTCGGGGCCATCGCTCTGATAGCCGCAGGGGTACTTGCCATCGTGACGGCGGTCTTTGTGAAGAGCGCTGCAGGCTGCATCGCGGCTGTGCTTGGCTGTATTTGTCTGGCGGCTGCAGCGACGGCTGTTTACGCATATAAAGTCTATAAGGAAGAACTGAGTTCCGGAAAGGAAGAAAGGGCAAACTATGATTACTGAAAAAATAACAGTCGGAGCCGGTACCGAATACCCGCTGGACGGCATTCTGACGCTCCCCGATGATGCTTCGCAGCCCGTGCCCGCAGTGGTCATGGTGCACGGTTCAGGACCCAGCGACAAGGACGAGACGGTCATTAAGATAAAGCCTTTCAAAGACCTTGCCGAAGGCCTTGCAAAGCGCGGCGTGGCGTCTCTCAGGTATGATAAACGGACCTTCACTTACGGTAAGAAAATGGCAAAGATGAAGCCCACCGTAAGCGAAGAGACCATAGACGACGCTCTTTTGGCACTGGACCTTCTTAAGAACGACCCCAGGATAGACAGCAGCCGCATCTTCATACTCGGCCATAGCATGGGGGCCATGCTGGCGCCCAGGATAGACGCGGAGTGGGGAAGCGCTAAAGGCATGATAATGCTTGCCGGAACGCCGTACAGGCTGGAAGATATAGTCCTAAGGCAGCTCGGCCAGAGCGTAGGCAGCAACCCAATACTTAAGCTGATCATAAGCGCGCAGTATAAAAAGTACTCTAGAAAGTTCGAAAGCCTCTACCAGATGAGCGATGAGGAAGCGCAAAAAAATATGTTCGCCGGCAATCTCAGTCTGTACTATTTCAAGGAGATGGGTAAAAAGACCGCGGCGGACTACCTTCTGGAGAACGAGAAGCCGGTGCTTATCCTTCAGGGCGGCAGGGATTTCCAGGTGCTGAAAGACGTGGATCTTAAAGCTTTCCAGGAGCTTCTCAAGGACAGGCTCAACACGGAATACAAGGTCTATCCCCAGCTCAACCACACCTTTGTACAGGCTATATACGACGATATACTCAAAGCTTCAAAGGAGTACGGCACGGAGCGTCACATACCCGATGAAGTCATGGATGATATCGCTGATTTTATAAGCAGGAACTGAAGCGTATCCTGCCATAATTTTTGGAACGCCCGGGTCTGTGTATTGCGCAGTCCCGGTTTTTATGATACAATATATTGATATTTATTGCAGATGACCGAAAGGAATTAGAGATGGATAAAAGGATAATAACAAAACTCTGCACAGTAATGGCGCTCTGCCTGCTTATGGGCTCTGTGCTTGGCGCTTGCAGCATCGGCGGAGGCGGAAACAATACGGTGCCTCCGCAGAACAACAGCGCTGATGAGCAGCCCAAAGAGGAGATGTTCGAGATCAGCATGAGCGATCTTATGAAGACCGCCAACAAGAGCAGCGGCCTTTGGGAGATGATGTGCAATCTCTTCCCGGACAAGATAGTCCACAAGTCATCCGGCGCCGGGTTCACGCTGGCGGATGTGGACAAGAGCCTTCCGCAGAACAAGTATGACTGGAACGATCTCAGCAAAGCGCTCAGGGGAATAGACGTTTCCGCATACCAGAAGACCATAGACTGGAAAGCCGTTAAGGATTCCGGAAAGGTGGACTTCGCGTTCCTGCGCGTGGGCTACCGCGGATGGGGCACCGGCAAGATGGAGCTCGACAGCAGGTTCGCCTACAACGCCAAGAGCGCTCTTGAAAACGGCATCCCAATCGGGGTCTATTTCGTCACCAAGGCCATAACCCCGGAGGAAGCTAAGGAAGAAGCCGAATGGATAATCCAGCAGATAAAGGGTTACAAGGTCACCTGGCCTGTAGTGATGGACTTCGAGTCCGCGCAGGACGACCGCGACCGCACCTGGGGAATGACCTCCGATATTCGTACCGAGATAATAATCTCATTCTGTGAGACACTTAAAGCCGCCGGCTACACGCCCATGCTTTACGGCGCCGTAGGCACTTACATGGCCAAGATGGATATAGCAAGGGTAGCAGAATACAGCAAGTGGTTCGCTCAGTACTTCAACGCACCGCATTTCGCCTACGCCTTCCAGATCTGGCAGGCCACCGACAGCGGAACAGTGGACGGCATCCCGGTGAACGTCGATATAGACTATTCTATGTTCGACTTCGCGACAGGTCTTGACGCCGCCGACTCCGGAAGCGGAGCGCAGCGCACGGATAACTCCGGAAACATAGACAACAGCACACAGCCGCACGCAGCGAACTAGCGCGGGAAAGGGGACGCCGCATGTACGGGATGATCCTTCAGAAGAAAAAGGAACTTCAGGGCTGCATGCCGCAAAACCCCGAGTTCCGCACGTGGATAGAACAGAGCGATATCTGGTGCTGGGCGTACTCGCTTCTGCGGGTGCAGGGCCAGAGGATCTCAAAGGACATAGTGGTAGCCACGCAGGCCGCTCAGCTTCGCGACGACATTCCGCTGAGCCTCTACGCATTTGTCAATAACTGCAAGGATGCTTATTTCGACATGCGGACCAGCATAGCCATGGGCGACAGGCTGGATCTGCGCATGCTGAACCGCTGGGCAGGTATGCTCCTTGGCAAAAGCAGTCTCGAGCCGGAAAAGACCCTCTACAGAACCAACAATCCGATAGTATACGAATGGGAGCTCATACCCGTGCACTTCAGGGAGCTGCGGGATGAGCTTTCCGCTGTTTTAAGGACCGCGGCTCAGGCAAAGGATCCTGAAGATCCGCTGGACGTCGCGGCATACGTGCACCTGGAGATCGACAGGCTCTATCCTTACGGAGAAGATACTACGTCTGTGTCCTTCGCGGCGCTGGTGTACATGCTGCTAAAGCTTGGTCTTCCCGTTCCGGAGCTTTCCGTAGGGGACATAGAATACAACAAGATGATAGCAAAATACGCTGAAGACCGCGACCGGAGCGAATTCAAGAACATGCTGGAGCGCAGTGTGTTCAACAGGACAGACGCGGTGCTGGGGCTTGCCAGGCAGGCCGCAGAAGGCATGGAATAACGGGCTTTTGCCCTTTTGGAGGAGTATGCGTACAGAACTCGACATAAAAGAAAACTTCCCGCTCAGCAGTGTCACCACTTTCCGCTGCGGAGGGCCTGCCGACAGGCTCGTAACGGTAAACAGCAGGGAAGAGCTTAAAGAAGCGCTCAGCCTGCCTCGGCCCATGATACTGGGCAACGGCAGCAATGTGCTGTTTTCCGACGCTGGCTACAGAGGCACGGTCATCAAATTCGGGCCAGAGCTGTCGAAGATAGAAATAGAAGGGACAAAAGTCAGAGCCGGCGCCGGGGCACTTCTGGCCCAGGCGGCAAAAGCCGCAAGCGCAAAAGGCCTTACCGGTTTTGAGTTCGCGACCGGCATACCGGGAAGCGTCGGAGGCGCGGTCTACATGAACGCCGGAGCCTACGACGGCAGCATCTCCGACGTGATCACAAAAGTCAGGAGCATCCCGCAGCTGCGCAATTACGGCCTGTCCTACAGGCACAGCAATTTCATGGAAAAGGGCGCCATAATACTGGAAGCCGAGTTCGAGCTCAAGCCCGGCGTCCAGTCTAAGATAGACGCTAAAATAGCGGACCTTACGCAGAGGCGCACCAGCAAGCAGCCGCTGTCTTATCCCAGCGCAGGGAGCTTTTTCAAGCGTCCGGAAGGGCATTTTGCCGGGAAACTCATACAGGACGCTGGTCTCAAAGGAAAAAGCGTAGGCGGAGCCCAGGTGTCGGAGCTCCACGCGGGGTTCATAATCAACACCGGCGGCGCTACATCGTCGGATATAATTGAGCTCATGCACATAGTCCAGCAGGAAGTGCTCGAAAAGTTCGGAGTGCAGCTGGAGCCGGAGGTAAGGATAATTGCAGAGTAGGATATTCTTCGACATCCACACCCATACCACGTATTCGCACGGCAAGGGCAGCATAGCAGACAATGCGGCAGCAGCATCTGCAGCAGGGCTGGAAAGGCTTGGCATATCGGACCACGGCCCGGGCAGCTTTTCGTACGGCATAGACATGCGCCGCATCCCGGACATGCGCCGCGATATAGAAGCCTGCAGGGAAAAATACCCGGATCTTAAGATAGAGCTCGGCGTGGAAGCAAATATCATAAACGCCGACGGGAGCCTTGACATAGGCAGGGAAGACCAGAAGCTCTTCGACTACATCATAGCCGGATATCACTATTCGTACCTTGGGAAAAAGCCTCTTAAAGGCATTGCCGTGGTGGTGGGAGGCTGGCTCTTCAGGAAGGGCATCACCAGCGCGCAGCATGCCAGGAACTACAACACCGACTTTATGGTGAACACAATACTTGCTAACAAGATAGACATAGTATCGCACCCCGGTGACAAGCTGGCTTTCGACATAGACGCCATCGCCAGGGCCTGCGAACAGACGGATACCATAATGGAGATCAACGACAGGCATCACTGCCTCACGGTCGATGGAATAAAGACCGCCATGAAGTACGATGTGCGCTTCATCATGAGCAGCGACGCGCACAGGCCGGAAGCGGTCGGCAGGGTAGAAAACGCGTGGAAAAGGGTACAGGAAGCAGGCCTCGATCCGCTGCGCATAGTTAATTACAGGAGGGTATAGCGTGGAACTGATAATAGTCACAGGCCTTTCCGGCGCGGGAAAGAGCCATGCGGTAAACTGCCTCGAGGACATAGGCTATTACTGCGTCGACAACATGCCGCCCAAGCTCATGAACGAGTTCATAAGGCTCGCGCAGGACCGCGGCGAGTTCAGCAAGGTGGCTTTTGTTACCGACATACGCGGCGGGCAGTTCTTTGACGAGCTTGAGGAGAGCCTTGCAGATCTGGATGCCGACGGCATTAATTACAAGATCATGTTCCTTGAGGCCAGCACCCCGGAGATCGTAAGGCGCTACAAGGAGACTCGCAGGGCCCATCCTCTGGCGCCGGACGGCAACATACAGGCCGGAATAGAAAAAGAGCGTGAAAAGCTCGCCCGTGTAAAGGAGATGGCTTCGTTCGTCATCGATACGACGGATTTCAACACCGCGCGCCTCAATTCCGCGATAAAGAATCTTCTCGGGGCCGAGGATAAGGACAGCTTCTCGCTCACCGTCATGAGCTTCGGCTTCAAGAACGGAATGCCCCAGGAGGCTGACTGGGTCTTCGACGTGCGCTTCCTCCCGAATCCGTTCTATGTGCCGCGCCTTAAGGGGCTCACAGGGCGCAACAAGAAGGTAAAGGACTATGTACTGGCAAGCGATGAAGCCGTTAAGTTTGCGGGCCGCATCACCGGCCTGGTGCTGGACCTCATCCCCAGCTACATCCGCGAAGGAAAGTATCACCTTACCATAGCCATAGGCTGCACCGGCGGACGCCACCGCAGCGTCGTGATGGCTGAAGAGATAGCAAGGCGCCTTATAGAAAACGGAAGGCGTCCCGTAGTCATGCACAGGGATTCGTAATGTCTTTCACCGCTGACGTAAAAAAAGAACTCACCACTCTTCCTACCGGCAAGAAATGCTGCCAGCTGGCGCAGATAGCCGGATTTTTGCGTTTCGCGGGAAGCATCACGCTTTCGCAGGGCGGCATGGGGCTTCGCGTTGCCACCGACAGCCCGGCTGTAGCAAGGCTTCTGATAACCCTCATCAGGGATTATTTTGGCACCAAGTCCGCACTTTCCATAGAAAACAGCATGCAGCCGCTCTCAAAAGGGCGCTCTTATGAGCTTTCGATAACCCCGGAGATGAACGCCGACGGTATTCTGCGAGAGGTTGGCATCATAGGCGTGCGCGAAGGCAGCAACTACATAACCGACGGCCTGGAGCAGAGCATAATTAAAAAGCGCTGCTGCAGAAAGGCCTGCCTTAAGGGTATATTCCTCGCCGCTGGTTCCGTAACGGACCCGGCCAAGGCTTACCACCTGGAGATCTCCTGCGCCAGTGAGTACATGGCAGGGGACGTAAGAAAGCTCGTCAACAGCTTCGGCCTTAAGGCCAGGATCTCTACGCGCCGCAATCGCTACATCGTTTACCTCAAAGACGGTGAGCAGATAGCGGATTTCCTGGGCGTTATCGGTGCGGCAAACCAGCTTTTTAAGTTCGAGAACGTGCGCATCACCAAGGAGATGAGAAGCACAGCGAACCGCATAAACAACTGCGAGAACGCCAATCTGCAGAAGTCCGTCAATGCCGCGCAGCGCCAGATCGCGGACATAAAGTACATCAGCGAAACTCGCGGGCTCATGTTCCTTCCCGAAAAGCTAAGGACGGCCGCCCAGCTGCGCCTCGAGAATCCCGAGCTTCCGCTTGCGGATCTTGCGGAACTCTTCGATCCGCCACTTGCCAAATCGGGCCTCAACCACAGGCTCAGCAGGATCTCGCAGATAGCTGACAGCATGCGCGCCGGAAGTATGTAAAAAACGCTGAAAATACGCAAAAATATAGCTTGACAAGCAGTCCGCGGGATGGTATTCTACTTAGGTATCAAGCAGAAGTTTCCGCTTCTCGCCTTGCGGCACGGGCTGTCAGGGCTAATAAGGAGAGTCCCAGGTGGGGCTGTTTCCTGCGGCGGAGCTTTGCTCACCGCTTTTTTCTTTACAACGGAGGACAAGACCATTAGCAAAGAAGCCCTTATCAACGAAGAAATTCGCGCAAAGGAAGTGCGCCTCATAGATGCGGACGGCAACCAGGTAGGTATAGTCAGCATTCAGGAGGCCATGGAAAAAGCACACGAGGCCGATATGGACCTTGTAAACATCTCGCCTAACGCAGCGCCGCCGGTATGCCGCATCATGGATTACGGCAAGTACCGCTACGATCAGCAGAAGAAGGAGAAGGAAGCCAGAAAGAGGCAGAAGACCACAGAGGTCAAGGAGATGCGCCTTGGTATCTTTACCGAGGAACACGACCTGGATACGAAGGCCACGCTGGTATCCAAGTTCCTTGCCGGAGGAGACAAGGTCAAGATCAGCATGCGCTTCAGGGGCCGCGAGATGGGCTATGTAAACAAAGGCCGCGAGACTATGCTCGCGTTCTGCGACATGGTCAAGGAATACGGCAACATCGAAAAGCAGCCGGTGCTTGAAGGCCGCAACATGTCGATGGTGATAGCGCCCAAATCCGAAAAGGAAAAGCAGAAAGCTGCCAAAGCAGCCAGGGAGGCCGCCAAAAAGGCCGAACAGGAAGCCGCGGCGCAGACTCAGTCTGAAAATAATTAAGATAGAAAGGAAGAGAACAATGGCTAAAGGCGGAAAGATGAAGTCCCACAGAGGGGCCATGAAGAGATTCAAGCTTACCGGAACAGGCAAAGTAAAAAGACATAAGGCTTACAAGAGCCACATCCTTACAAAGAAGACTCCTAAGAGGAAGAGAGGGCTTCGCAAGTCCACGATCCTGACCCATGCAGATCAGAAGAGGATCAAGAACGTACTCGTCGGTAAATAGGAGGTAGAAAACAATGGCAAGAGTAAAAGGCGGCGTCAACGCCAAGAAAAGACATAAGAAAGTATTAAAGGCAGCTAAGGGTTTCTACCTTTCCCGCCGTACAACATTCAAGGCAGCTAATCCTGCAGTCATGAGGGCTCTCAGGTCCGCTCAGATGGGCCGCAAGCTCAAGAAGAGAGAATACAGGAAGCTCTGGATCACCCGCATCAACGCTGCGGCAAGGATGAACGGGATCTCCTACAGCAGACTGATGGACGGCCTCAACAAGGCTGGAGTCACCCTCAACAGGAAGATGATCTCCGAGCTGGCTATCAACGATCCCGCAGCTTTCACCAAGCTCGTAGAGACAGCAAAGGCAGCTCTGTAAACACGATCACCATTTATTGTGGACCTTCTCGGCAAAACCGAGGAGGTCTTTTATTGTTATGACTGTGCCGTCGTCAAGCACGGCTTTTCCGGAGAAGTAGCCGAAGACCTGGTGCTGATCGGAGCAGAGTATCTTGAAATCTGTGCAGGAGGCGCGGTCGAGGATGGGACGGAAATCCATCTCGAAGCGTCCGTCGCCTTCGGTGAAGGTCCAGGGGCTGAGGTAGTCCTCCTTGCCGTCTTTCATGGGGATGTTAAATACGACATCGCCCAGCTTGTGGGCTTTTCCGCCGTAAAAGAGCATGTTTTCTGTGGCTGCGGAGGTATCGCCGAAGCCGTAGCCTATGTTCCATCCGAAAGGAACGCCGTCCACCGAGGAGGAAAGACTGCCCCAGTACCAGGTGTTCTCGTAGGTCCAGACTCCGCGGCCCCAGTCTAAAACGCCGTAGGCGTCGGGGCGGTCAAAGTCGTAGACAGTATCGCCGTACTTTACGGTACCGGATGCTTTCATGCAGTTGATCTTCTGGTTGTAGTAGAATGCGGTCTGCTTGCCGGGAAAGGGCGTTACAATCACCATGGATCCCTGCTCCGGGTTTTCCAGGCGCAGTTCGCCCTCTATGGGCCTTCCGCCGCAGAAATCGTCCATCTTAAAGCGCAGGATGCGGTGATCGCCTCGGTGCAGAAATTCTATGTAATAGCCCTTGCCAGAGGTCTTTACGTCGCCGGAATCGGATCCTTTGGGGAAGTTTTTCTTTCCGCCTGTAAAGAAACTCATAGGGCTGTTCGTGTGCTCCCAGCGCAGCTTAAAATCCAGAAGCGATATGCTGTCCAGACCCATGTACGAGTTGTCGTCTATCGTGAGGGCTACGGCAAAACCCTGGGTGGTGACGAGATAGTAGTCCCACTCCTTTATGCGCATGGCGCCGCCCTTGATGGCCTTCCTGTCGTAATCCATAAGGAGCCCCTTGGTGTAGCCGGGCTCGATCAGCCTGCCGCGCTCATCCAAAAGCGCGTGGCGCTCTTTGATCTCGTGATTCTTGCGCATAAAGTCCTCCTGAAGCAACAAATATAGTTTTCGCACGAATCCAGAATAATGCTCTTCGCGAGCCCGCTTTTCGATCTCACTGAGGCTTCCTATTGTCAGCCTCATTTCAATCGAGCGCTAGCGAAGTCTCGCTTAAGAGCAAACATTCTGGCTTTGTGCAGAATACCTGATCATTGTTTTACCGCAGGTATCCTGGTATACCCACTGATCTGTCCGTTCTCGTATTCGAATACGTAGCCCTCGCCGTTTTTTGGCTGGACCTCGTACCAGTGCATCTCTGTGTCGGGGAAGTAGTGGTAGAAGAGCAGGGCGATGACGCCGCCGTGGCAGACCACCATGGCGTCGCGGCCTTTTTCCAGAAGAGCGTCCACGGACTTAAGAACGCGCGCCAGCACGTCTTCTCCGCTTTCCCCGCCGGGACAGCGGTTCTTTATGTGGTCGCCGGAAAGCCAGCTCTGGTACTCTTCGGTGTCCTTGAGCTCGTCGTAAGAGCGGCCCTCGAAGATCCCGAAGTTCATCTCGGCAAAGCCGCGCTCCACGCTGTGAGGAACGTTGCCGTAGAGTATCTCAAGAGTCTGCTCAGTACGTGTAAGGCCGCTGGTGTATACGTCCAGGCCTTCTACAGAAGGGTAGGCGCAGCTTTCGCGCTTTTCCGCAAGCAGCTGCTTTCCTTCGGGCGAGAGGGGGCTGTCCGTTACGCCGCAGTACTGATATGAGATGTTTGCCATGGTCTGGCCGTGGCGAAGCATGTATAGTTTCATCCTTTTATCCTCTTGGGTATGCCGCAGAAAAGGCGTGTCACTGTGTCCGCGTTCTGCGCTATGGCAGCCATGATGCGGCCGGAGGCTTCGCGCCAGGCGCGGGTCTCGGGCTCTGCCGGAACTACTCCGCAGAAGATGTCGTCCATGATTATGACTTTGTCGTCCTCAAAGCTGGTGACCGGATCCTTGCCGTTCCTCATGCACCACAGGACGTACCTTTCGAAGCGGTATATGCACTTTTTGGAGAAATCCGGCTCTTTGTTCACGCTGCATTCGCAGATGTCGGCAGCCTTAAGGCTGTATTTTTTTGTGGCGTAGACCAGCTTTCCCTGAAAGGCTCCACCTATTACAAGTTCCATAGTTTCCTCCTGTATCACGCGAACGCCGCGGCTATGGCCAGCGCTATTGCTGCGCAGCATTCCCCTATGCTTATCCCGCATCCGGAGATGTCCCCGGACATGCCGCCAAGATTCGCGCGGACCTTAAGGATCGTAAGAAGGGTGCAGACCGCGGAAGCCAGCACCGCTATTCCTTCAAGCCCTCCGAGCACGAAGCCAAGAACGCAGGCGATGACCGCAATTCCGGCGCACACTGCTATCATCCAGGCCGGTTTTTTGGTATCGCGGCCTTCGGCGTACTGGCTGGTGGCAAGAGGCTCAAACCCCAGGACACAGGCTGCGGATACCGCCCTTGATGCAACGGGTATGAATATCATCACCAGGCCGCTGGTGCTGTAGCCCACCTGAAGCCAGGACGCGAACGTGAACACCGAGAGGATGGCCATGCAGATCACCGCAAACGATCCAACGCGGGAATCCTTCAGTATCCTTATGCGTTCATCGCGGTCCTTGAAAGAAAGCACAGCGTCCGCACAGTCCATGTATCCGTCCAGGTGCATGAAGCCGGTGAGCAGCCAGGGGATGACGCATATTATCGCGGAGCCTATCAGGCCTATGTGAAGGGCTGCAAACGCCTTATATATCCCGAACCAGATCGCTCCGATAATGAGGCCTATTCCGGGCAGGCACATCAGCATCTGGTCAGTCTTGCTCTGGTCCCACTTTTTAAATGGGCAGGGGATGCTGCAGAACATCATCCAGGCCATGAAAAACGGCGTCATAGAGGTAGTTCTCCTTTGTACATTGTAGGTATGGACCCGCAGATCTCCGCCACAGCGTCGCACTTTTGCGCGAGCGTCCTGTCGCAGAGGGCAAGGGCTTTCATATATTCATGGGTGTATTCGGAATAAGCGGGTGTTTCGGAATAGATGTAATCGCTTACGAACACGGCGTTCTTTACCTTTTTCGCGAATGCCGCGAGCTCTCTGGCGGTGCGCTTTCCTGCTTCAGGATCGGCGTCAGGGCGGTCCGGCGAGTACATCTCGTTTATAAGCAGGGCTGTCACGCTGTCCAGAAGGTAGGTGCCGTTTTCAGGATCGCTGTTTCTGAGGCATTCCAGAAGGTCTTTGGGCTGCTCAAGGGTGATGAAGTTCTTCCCCTGGCGGTTCTTCACATGGCGCTTTATGCGCTCGCGGTCCTCGTCGTCGTAGGCGACCATGGTGGCTACGTAATACAAAGGCCCGCCGGCAGAAAGCTTTACGCAGCAGTCCTCAGCTATGGTAGATTTGCCGTTTTTGCAGCCTCCTGAGATGAATATAGTCATTTGGGCTCCTTTATATGCTGAAGCTGTCGCCTTTGCGTATCTCGTCCAGGTAGCCGTCGTCTATGACGGATTCCTCTCCGAACAAAGCCATGCCGTTCATCGCGGCGCAGGCGGCTTTCATTACCTGGAAAGCAATGGGGCAGCCGGAGCCTTCCCCAAGCCTCATTCCAAGGCCGAGCCAGGGCCTTAACCCAAGTTCGTCCGCAGCCTTTCTGTAGCCGGGCTCAAAGCTCGCGTGGGAAGGGAACATGTACTGCGCTGCGTCCGGGCAGAGCCTTGCGGCGCAAAGGGCTGCGACTATAGAGATGAAGCCGTCGATAACGACAGGCAGCCTGTTCGCCGCGGCGCCAAGGAATACTCCGCACATGGCTGCAATATCCAGGCCTCCGACCTTGCTTATGACATCTATGACGTCGTTTTTGTCCGGCTTTCTTGCGGATATGGCCTTTTCCAGGACCTCCTTTTTGTGCAGGAATGCGCTGTCCGTAAGTCCGCCTCCTCTGCCGGTGACGGTCTCTATGCTAAGGCCGGTCAGCACGGACAGCACCGCTGAACTGCTGGAAGTGTTTCCTATGCCCATCTCGCCTACGCCTATGCAGTCGCAGCCGTCTTTTGAAGCAGCTGCGGCAAGGCCGGCCCCGATAAGCACGGCTTTTTCAGCTGTTTCGCGGTCCATGGCGTCTTCCTTAAGGAAGTTGCGGGTGCCGGGCATGAGTTTGTATTTCAGAATAGCGGGGCAGTCGTAGGGATCGGCGATGCCCATGTCCGCTACAACCACCTCGTTTCCGAAGTATTTAGCCATGGCGGACATTCCTGTCAGGCGTTTCGTCATGTTTACTGCCTGGGCCATAGTGACGCTTCTGGGGGCGCTGGATACGCCTTCTTCTATGATGCCGTTGTCCGCGCAGAGCACTATGATGCGGCATTTTTCGGCGCGGTTCTTCACTTTGCCGGTTATGCCCGCGAGGCGCACGCTGATGTCTTCCAGAAGGCCGAGCGATCCGGGAGGTTTGGCGAGCTTTGACTGGCGCTCTTCGGCGAGCCTCTGCGCGGCTTCATCGAGGGGTTTTATGCTTTTTAAGAGTTCCTGTAGTTCGTTATTCATGATAATTTGGCCTTACGGCCTGCTGTTACATAATATATATTCTGTGTCTTTAAATAAATTTATGCTCTCTGAGCCATTCTACACAGGCTTCGGGCTCGTAGCTTTCAATAGCGGCTGTTGCCTTCGGCGTCAGCTCTTCGGCAAGGTGCAGCAAAGCGTCCATATCTATGTTGCCGTTCCCCAGCGCGCTGTGCCGGTCTCCCCAGCTGCGCCTTCCCTGCGCGGGGGCGCCCATGTTGTTGTGTATGTGGTAGTGCGATATGTACGGTGCGCACTGCCTCAGCCACTCTTCCGGCTTTACATCAGTAAGGTTGGCGTGGCCTACGTCCAGGCACATGCGGAGCCTGGGATCGTCCACCTTTTCCAGAATGCCAAGGATAAGATCCGGGCTGTTTTCCATGACGTTCTCGACGCAGATCACGACGTCGGATTTATGCTCTTCCAGGAAACGCTTCCAGAAATCTGCGTGCCTGTTGATGAACCATTTGGGGAAGTAAAGCGACTCCACATAGTTTGCGTGGACTATCATCTTTGACGCGCCGAACCTTTCGCAGTAGCCCAGAGTCTGCTCGTAGCGGCTGTAGGCGACCTCTACGATCTTCGGGTCTATTGCCATGGGGAACAGTTCGTTGTAGGGCGCGTGGATGGTCTTTTCCTCCGCCATGGAGGCGTTGTACTCCACGTGCGGCAGTACGGCATCGAAGCTGTTTTCCATGTTGTCGGAGATGCAGAACTCGGCGATCTCTATTCCAAGACCGTTTGCTTTTGCAAGCGGAGCGGTCCTTTTTTCATAGCTGAGCTTTTCCCAGTCGCCGTCAGATTCTTCGGTGACCACGTCTGTGATCGTTGAGATGTAGTATTTCATGATCCTATTATACTCCGTATTTCAGTTTTACACGTTCCAGTTTTTCTCCGAAAGGCCTGCCCAGCACCAGCAGGAATATCACGTTCGACACGGCGTAGCCTATCGTGTAGGGCAGGGCAGTACCCAGAGCGGCAAGATAAAGGCTCCAGTTGAAACCTTCTCCGTACCAGAGCACGGTCCATATATCCATGATCATGGAATATGCGATGCCGGCAAAAGCGCCGTACACCGCGAGAGCTATGCGGCTCGTCCTCAGCGGTTTTCCGATGTAGCCTGCAAGAAGGCCTATCAGACCCCACGCGAACATCTGGAAGGGCGTCCAGGGACCCTGGCCGAACTGGAAATTCGATATGACCGCGGTGAGCGATCCAACCAGGAAACCTGATTCCGGACCTATCCATATGGCGGTTATGATAACTATCGATGTGATAGGTTTGAACGTAGGGATCACTGAAAATATTGACCGGCCTATAACAGACAGCGCTGTCATCACGGCGATTATCACCATGCGGCGCGTTCCGACTATCTTCCTGTCGAAGCTTGCGTAGAAAAGCAGCAGAGCGAGCACGATGCAGGCTATGGTTATCCACGCGTACATGTTTTCGGCGAATATGAAGGTCCCCGCGTAAACGGTGGCGGGGAACAGCACTGCCGGGACCGCGATACGTATGGCTTTTCTTAAGTTTTCGTTTTCTATCCTAAGCATTTTTCTGCAGCCTCAGCGCGTATTCGGCTTCGTCCATGTTGATGCATCCGCTGAAGTATCCGCGTGTCATGCGGTTTACAGCGGTGGTGTAGAAGCTGTTTTCGGAGAAGAATTCCCTGGGTGTGCCCACGGATGTGACTTCTCCTCTGAAGAACATGGCGCAGCGGTCCGCGGTCCTTGCCGCGAACTCCACGTCGTGAGTTACTATTACAATTGTGATCCCCTGGGATCTCAGCTTTTTGAGGATGTCCGTTATTCCGCCGGCCGCGTGGGCGTCTATGCCTTTGGTGGGCTCGTCCAGTATCAGCAGCCTCGGTTTTGTTGCCAGCACCTTCGCCAGCGCCACCAGCTGCTGCTCGCCGCCCGAAAGATCGTACGGGTGCTTGTCCAGAAGGCTGCTGATGTCGTATGGCAGCTGAGCGGCTTCCTCGCCGGCGTCCCTGAGCTCTTCGCGGACGGTGTTCTTAAGGAAAACAGTCTGTACGTCCTGCGGGAGCATCGTAAGGCAGTTCCTGTACAGCGTCTGGTTCCTGTATTCTTTTATGTCTTTTCCAAAGATCTTTATGCTGCCGCTGTAGGGCTTAAGAAGCCCGGACGCGGCTGATATACAGGTCGTTTTGCCGCTGCCGTTGCCTCCGAGTATGCAGAGTATCTCTCCTTCGCGCACCGAAAGCGAAGTGCCGCGCAGGACGTCGTGCATGTCCCTTCCGTAGCGGAAGTAGACGTCTTTCATCTCCAGGGCGGGATCCGCCGGGGCGGGAGTTTCATCCTTAAACTCAGGCTGCACCGCGCAGCCGTAGCTGTCCGCTATCCATCTGCGGCTCTCGCTTATTGTAAGGGGGCAGTCTCCAGAGGAGCCCATTGCCGCAAAGAGCCTTACAGTGCTGGGCATGGCTTCCAGAAGGTCGGGCCTTTCGGAAAGCTTTGTGCAGACTTCCTTGGGCGCTCCGTAGTGGAGTATGCCGCCTTTATCCATTATCATCAGTTTGTTGGCCATAGGGACAACGTCCTGAAGGCGGTGCTCGACTATCATCACGGTGAGGCCCATCTCGGTGTTGAGCTTGTGCACGGTCTCCAGGAAGTCCGCCGCGGCTATGGGGTCAAGCTGGCTCGTAGGTTCATCCAGAATAAGGATCTTCGGCTGCATCACCATTATAGAGGCGAGGTTGAGCAGCTGCTTCTGGCCTCCTGAAAGATCTGAGACGTCCATCTCGAACCAGTTTTCTATATTGAAATAGCTGGCCATCTCCGATACTCTGCGCCTGATAGTGTCCTGGGGGATCCCCAGGTTCTCCAGACCGAAAGCAAGCTCGTGCCAGACTTTGTCAGTAACTATCTGCTGCTCCGGGCGCTGCATCACAAAGCCGATCGAAGCCGCCGCGGTGCGGTCGGGGATTTGGGCGAGAGGGGTGCCGGACAGCAGTATTGTGCCCTGCATGTCGCCCATTGGCGTGAGCTCTCTTTTGAGCATGCGGAGGAGCGTGGACTTTCCGCATCCTGTGGGACCTGAGATCGATACGAAGTCCCCTTCATCCACGCTGAAACTGACGCCTTTTACGGCGTCCTCTTTTCCAAGCGCGTACCTGAAGCTCAGATCTCTGACTGTAAGGATCTCCACTTTGCGTCCTCCATTATATGCATGGCCGTAGGAAGCAGCGCCAGCAGGACATACGCAGTGTATGCCGCCAGAACTGCCGGCGCGCGGCCGGGTGTTACTATTTCAGGATACCAGTTGTAGCTGAGCTTTCCGCCCGCCATGCCCGCGATGATAAGAGCTGTAAGAAAAAGCGTTACAGCAGTCACGATGGTATCTTCTTTCTGCCATCTGAAGATCGCGAAACGGCTGCGTCTTCCGACTCCGTAGCCGCGTGCGGTCATGCTGTCGGCGGTGATGACGCCGTTTTCAAGCGCCCAGGATACCATGACAGAGAATATCCTCATTCCGCCGCGTATCTTGTCTATAGCGTTGTCTTCCTTGTAGAGACCCATGACTTTCTGCGCCTGGCTGACCTTTTTGATCTGCTTTCCGTACAGGGGTATGTAGCGCAGAGCCATCGACAGTATCAGCGCTATCTTGGGCGATACCGTTCCGAATATGTAAAGCAGCTTGTCGCTGGTCATTATCTTGTTGAATGTGGTGAACCAGAGCAGTGTGGCGGCTATCATGAGTCCCGCCGTAAGGCCGTACATTGCTGATTCGTAGGTGATGGGGTTGTTGTTGAGAATGAACAGCGTTGTGGCGCCTTTGTGCATGAACAGCGGGTTGAATATCATGGCCGCGATAGGGAACACGAGGAAAAAGAGAGCCTTTCTGACCCCGGACGCGCCGTTTCTCAGGACGGAAAACAGCGCTGCGCCCAGCATGGATATTATCATTATTACCGGGTTGATGCAGAACATCGCCGGCACTATCATGCAGACGTAGTATATGAATACCGCTATGGGGTTGTACTCGGAAAAGCTCCTCAAATCACTTGTCTCCCTGGTACTCGTTGCCTATATCTCTGCCAAGATCGGTGGTGTACAGCCACTCCACGAAGTCTCCCTCGGACAGGACTTTCTCACCGGCGTTGACATCGGAGAACTCACCGTTGACACGGAACATCCATCCGGAAAGATCGCCGAACTCGAGTTCGTATATGTTCCCAAGGCCCGCCACGTAGCTTCCTCCGCCGACGTCTATGTGGATGGACTTCTGTTTTGCTGCGGATACCAGCTGGTCGTAGGCGTTCTGGCCTTTGTTTACAGTGACCTCAAAGCGGTCGAGGATGATGCCGTCCTTTGGTATATGGTCCTTTTTGCCGGCCACGGTGTCGCAGCGTATGGAAATGACGGTCTTTACAGGATCGGTTATGACGGTATCGTCCTTTCCGTAGTAATCCGACGGTTTCGCTATGTTTATGAAGCGGACTCCGGCGGCTGCGATCACTGCTACTATTACGACGAAGAGATACGATTTGTAGCTGCGCTTTTTAAGTATGAGCAGTACGGCGCCGGCAATGACAGCCGCCGCGGCGATGCCGGCGTACAGCAGAGGCTTTATGTTCCTTGCCGCGGGGCGGGGCACAGAGGGTTCACTGTATGCGCCGAAGACGTAGAGACTGCCCGTGCCTTTTTGCATCATCTCGTATCCGGTCAGTGCGTAGAGCGTCTGTATGATTGCTGAAGCGTTTTCGCCTTCTCCGTAGCTGTGGGCGTACACGCCGTCGGCGAGCTTGAAACTGTCCAGAATATCGGTAACGGTAAGGCCGTTTTTGATGAACCTGCTGTCTTTTTCCTGATCTATGCCCACACACGCCAGGGCAAGAAGTACCTGAGCAGTGCTCTCCGCGTTGGCCGACCCGAAGGAAACGAAGGTCCCGTTGTCCCTCTGGCGCAGGGAGAGGAGGTCCACGGCGCGGTCCGTGGCCTCCAGTACTCTGGCGTTTGTATCCCTGTAGGGCGCAAGAGCCTGCACCGCCATGGCTGTAACATCCACATCGCCGCCGTCGCCCATTACCGCCCATCCGCCGTCCTCCAGCTGCAGGCCAAGCAGGGTATCTATCACCTGGTCTTTTGTGTAAACGCTGCATCTCGCCCCGTTGGTGAGTATGTGCAATCCGTAGATGTAGCTCATGATCCCGAGCTTGCCTATGGCTTCGTCCGCAGCTTTATCGATATAATCCGAGCTGCTGCCTACCGCCTGGAGCGTGAGGGCTGCTTTGAGCTTGGCTGTGGCGTTTATCAGATCTTTTTTCTGAAGATATTCCTCGTACGCCTTGCGGTATTCAGAAAAGTCCAGGCTGCCCGCGAAGCGCTGGCGCAAGGATAATATATACCATTCCTCTCCGCTTCCTGCGCTGTCCGCATACTTCCAGACCAGTTCCTGCAGACTGGCCGCGCCTTCAGCCTTCATGCGCGCGTCCCAGATCTGGTCTATCGACTTTGCTGTAGCCTTGATGGCCGGATCGTTTTGCGACGCGAAAACCGGCACAGGCGTCAGTGCCAGTACTGCCGCAAGTATAAGCGCGGCTATTTTGATCATGCGTTTGAAGCGCTCTGCCATCAGTAAAAAACCCCGGGCCGGCCGGGGGAGCGTTTCGCTGTTTCCCGGATACGGCAAGAAACATCAGCCGTTCCGGCGTTCCCGACCCGGCTCATATAAAGGAGCCTCCCGGTGACCTTCTCGCGGGTTTTATACCCTTTCCGCTGCTGCCTTTTCACAGGCGGAACGACTGTACAATATATTAATAAAAATTATTATACAACTAATAATATACTTTGGCAAATAATATGTTGCCGCAAAGCAGTTATGTCGTAAATTTACTACACATTTAATACTAAATAATATAGCGCTTAGGCGACGTTTGTGTTATAATTTTGATTACTTTACATTTTTCGCGCTTACTGGTTTTGAAAGGAGGAAAAAGATACTTATGGCTCAGGAAAAAAAGAGCAAAGCCGACAGAAAAGTATCCCGCAGACAGCACACTGCGCTGCTTTTGCGTTTCCTTAAAGGCAGTAAGCACTTATTTGCGGGAAGCATAATCGCTTCGCTTTTCTACGCGCTCTGCGACATGCTCGATCCGCAGATATTCCGCGCTGCCATAGACAACGCAATAGGCGGGAAGGAATCCACTCTCCCCGGTTTTGTAAACCGTTTCGTGGACAGCCTCGGAGGCTTTAAGTACCTCGGACAGCACCTGTGGATCATGGCTCTTGCCATAGTCATCGTTGCTGTCGTCAGGGGCATAACAGGATACCTTCAGCGCGTGCTCAACAACAAGGGAGCCGAAACCCTGGTGCGCACCATGAGGGACTCCATGTTCAGCCACATAGAGCATCTGCCCTACGAGTGGCACATGAAGAACCACACCGGCGATATCATCCAGCGCTGCACATCGGACGTGGAGATGGTCCGCCAGTTCGTGGCCGAGCAGCTCGTATCCGTCGTAAGGATCAGCATCATGATAGTGCTGTCGCTGTTCTTCATGTTCTCCATGAACGTTGGCCTCACATTCATAGCCATCATCCCGATCCCGTTCATAATGGCCTACGTCCTGGTCTTCCGCAAGGAGATGGAAAGGGGCTTCAGGGAATGCGACGAGATGGAAGGCAAGGTGTCCGCGCGCATCCAGGAGAACCTTACAGGCATGAGGGTCGTCCGCGCGTTCGCGCAGGAGGCCAAGGAAAAGGACCGCTTCATAGAGCAGAACGGAAAGTACAACAGCCTGTGGGTGAGGCTCGCTGCCATCATGGCGAGGTTCTTCACCACCCAGCACCTTCTCAGCATGCTGCAGATACTGCTGGTCATCGTCTGCGGCTGTGTGTTCTGTGTAAAAGGGAAGATCACTTCAGGCGAGTACGTCGCCTTCATCTCATACAACTCCATGCTGTCCTTCCCTATCAGAAGGCTGGGCCGCATGATCTCGGAGATGAGCAAGGCCGGCGTCTGCCTCGACAGGATAGGTCATGTCATGAACGAGCCTGTGGAATCCGACAGCCCCGGCGCGATCGAAGCTCCGATGACCGGAGATATAGTCTTCAGCCACGTGAACTTCTCCTACGAGGGAAGCTCCGAGGTGCTGCACGACATCAGCTTCACCATACCTGCCGGAAGCACCCTTGGCATACTGGGCGGCACCGGTTCCGGGAAGTCCACGCTGATGCTGCTCCTGGACAAGATGTACGCTCTTCCCGAAGGCTGCGGACAGATCAGCGTAGGCGGCGTCGATATCAGGAATATACGCACCCAGTACCTCAGGAAGAACATCTCCATGGTGCTCCAGGAGCCGTTCCTGTTCTCGCGGACCATACAGGAGAACATAGGCATATCTTCCAGGGATCTTACAAGGGAAGAGGTACGCGAGGCGGCAAAGGCGGCGTGTCTGGACGATACGGTCGAGAGCTTCTCCAAGGGCTACGACACCTTTGTGGGCGAGCGCGGAGTCACGCTTTCAGGCGGACAGAAGCAGCGCGCGGCTATAGCGAGGGCGCTTATCGCCAAAGCGCCAATAATGGTGCTGGACGACTCCCTGTCGGCTGTTGATACCGAAACTGACGCCAAGGTCAGGAGGGCTCTTGAGGAGCGCTTCGGATCGGCTACGATAATACTTATTTCACACAGAATAACCACGCTCTCAAAGGCCGACAAGGTCATAGTACTGGATAACGGAAGGATAGCCGAGGAAGGGACCCCGGACGAACTGAGAGTCTCCGGCGGTATCTACAGCCGCATCTACGACATCCAGTCGGGAGCCGACGACGCCCTTGCGGCAGGAAAGGAGGCAGGCCATGAGAACGACTAATAAAGACGGCAGCCTGCGCTTCTTCGGCATCCCCAAGATGATACCGATGGTGATGCGCTTCAAAAAGCAGGTCGCGGTCATATCCCTTACCGCACTTGCTTCAGGCATTCTGGATCTTCTGGGGCCGCTGTTCAACAGGTACGCGCTCAACCACTTCGTAACTGAAGGAACACTGGACACCCTGCCGCTGTTCATAGTGCTTTACGTGCTGATGCTCGCGCTGATAGGCATCACGGCGTATATAAACATCAGGGTGCAGATCGCCACGGAAGTCACGATGAACCGCGACATGCGCAATGATGCCTTTACGCACCTGCAGGAACTGTCGTTCGACTATTACAGCGAAAACAGCGTAGGCTACATACACGCCCGCGCCATGAGCGACACCAGCAGGATAGGGAACCTCTTCAGCAACCAGGTATCAGATACCATCGAGTTCCTGTTTTACATCGTCGGCGCTATAGTTATAATGCTGTCGATCAACGTGAGGCTCACCGGAGCCGTGCTTATAATAGTGCCTATAATCGCCGTGTTTTTCAGCCTGTTCTACGGCAAGCTGTTCAGCCTCGGAAGGCAGACCCGCGAGATAAACTCAAAGATCACAGGAAACTTCAACGAAGGAATAACCGGCGCCAAGACCATAAAATCGCTGGTGATAGAGGACCGCATAGAAGAGGACTTCCGCGCCGAAACGGCAAATATGTACCACAAAGCTCTGCAGCTGGCAAGGCACAGAAGCGTGTTCGCGTCGGTAACGGACCTCGCGGCATCCTTCGCGCTGGCGTTCGTGCTGTGGAAGGGCGGGATACTGGCAAAGGAGCAGGTAGGTACCTTCTCGATGTTCATGTCCTACGCGCAGGGCCTCATGGAGCCGGTGCGCTGGCTGGTCGAGACCCTTGCTCTGTTCGTCAACGGCAAGGTCAACATTGAGCGCTACACAAAACTCATGGAGACCAAACCCACCGTTAACGACACGCCTGAGGTAATAGCCAGGTATGGCGACGCCTTCCACCCGAAGAGGGAGAACTGGGAAGATATCAAGGGCGACATCGAGTTCTGCGATGTGGATTTCAAATATCCCGGCGCGGACGAATACGTACTGAAGAACTTCAACCTCAGGATACCCTTCGGCACCAACGTGGCGATAGTAGGTGAGACAGGAGCCGGGAAATCCACCATGGCCAACCTGATCTGCCGCTTCTACGAGCCCACTAAAGGAAAGATACTGGTAGACGGCAGGGATTACCGAGAAAGGAGCCAGCTTTGGATGCATTCAGCCCTGGGCTACGTGCTCCAGACTCCGCACCTGTTCTCCGGAACTATCAGGGAGAACCTGGTCTACGGCAATGAGAACGCCACCGACGAGGAGATACGCAGCGCCATAAAGATGGTTTCCGCTGAGGGCATAATCGAAAAGTTCGACAAAGGACTCGATACCGACGTCGGCGAGGGCGGAGACCTGCTCTCCACCGGAGAAAAGCAGCTGATCTC
>JAEEGL012413671.1_pt1 | contig 24337 bp, 19 predicted proteins | sample 9134231 | NCBI WGS metagenome assembly JAEEGL01 (sample SAMN16246548, study PRJNA631951) | gut metagenome | biome: gut microbiome; feature: rumen; material: fiber-attached | host: Bos | place: Iran: Karaj | collected 2018-10
CAGATACGAAGTATAGTTGGCCTTGCCTCCCATCGATCCGCCTTTGCCTGTAGGGTCTATAGAATATCCTTTGGGAAGAATAGCCACATACGATTTGGTAGGATCAAGCGGATCATAATACAAATCGGTTGCTATATCACGATATGCAGTTTTATAGTCCACATATAGTCCGTCTGTCCATGTTATGGCATAAGCGCAACCCATGAATGCACCATACACTATCGGCAGTTTCCAGTAAGAACGGTTGTAGATCTGACCATATCCGGGTATGATGGCACCCATCCACACCGCTCTGATGGGATTGGGTTTCCATGCGTTTTTCGGAGCAGGAAGCGAGTCAACCTGGTTTCCTACTATCACCACATTGGCAGCAGTGTCATGATGAAGTTCGGATGCCGAGATCCAACTCCCGTCATCCACCACTACTTCCTCCTGAGCCCGCAAACAAGGCAGACACACGACCAGCAACAATATGACTATCAGTTTCTTCAATTTATCTCATTCAATCGGTCGATCAATGCACGCATCTCCTGCTCATTCTTGAAGGGCATCACAATCTTGCCCTTTCCCGTAGCATCGCACGAGATCTTCACCTTCATTCCCAAATGCTTCGACAAGGCCTTTTGTTCAGCCTTCATCTCTATCTTTTCCTTCTTCGGTATCTCCAGTTTGCCCTGCGGCTCGATATCGCCCGAGCTTACTATCTCCTCCACTTTTCTAACGCTCAGTTCCTCTTTCACAATCCGCTTGTAGAGCATCAGTTGCTCTTTCGGATCCTTCACGGATAGAATAGCACGGGCATGACCCATGTCGATCTGCTTGTCTTTCAGACCCATCTGTATCTCTGCAGGAAGTTTCAGCAGACGAAGATAGTTGGCAATGGTAGCACGCTTCTTGCCTACACGCTCCGACATACGCTCCTGAGTGAGATTGTACTCATCAATCAGCTTCTGGTAAGCAAGTGCTATCTCTATGGCATCCAAATCCTCACGCTGGATGTTTTCTATCAATGCCATCTCCATCACTTGCTCGTCCTTTGCTGTGCGGATATAGGCAGGTATTGAACTCAAACCTGCACGATGAGCTGCACGAAAACGTCGCTCACCTGCTATGATCAGATAAGTGCCATCCTCATTCTTGCGCAAGGTAATAGGGGATATCACGCCCAATTCGCGAATAGAAGATGCCAACTCTTCCAGACCTTCCTCGGCAAAGTTTCTTCGAGGTTGGTTAGGATTGGGATATATGAGATTCAGATCCACTTCCGAAATGGAGGAAGAACCTTCGGTTACTACATTCGATGTATCTATGAGGGCATCTAGTCCTCTGCCTAAGCCTGTACGAGGTTTCATCTGTTTAATATTTTGTCATTTAGATTTACTTACTGCGCGCTATCAACTCCTTTGCCAATTCTCTGTAGTTCTGGGCACCTTTGGAGTTCGGATCATATGTTAGGACTGACATTCCATGCGATGGTGCTTCCGACAAACGCACATTCCTGGCAATCACTGCCTTGAACACCAGAGGACCGAAGTGTCTGCGAACTTCCTCATATACCTGGTTGGCAAGACGCAGACGGTTGTCATACATGGTCAGAAGGAATCCCTCAATGGTGAGCGATGGATTCAGCTTCGACTTGATTATCTTTATGGTATTCAGCAACTTGCTTATGACCTCCAATGCAAAATATTCGCACTGGACAGGGATTATCACCGAGTCGGATGCTGTCAGACAGTTCACTGTGATTATTCCCAGCGAGGGAGAGAAGTCGATGATGATATAGTCATAATCGGCCTTCACATCCTTCAGCAGGTTTCTCAAAAGTGTCTCTCTATCAGGAATACTGATCATCTCTATCTCTGCACCTATCAGATCGATATGCGCGGGAAGAACATACAGATTCTCCTGCTTGGTGGGCAGAATAGCTTTTGCTGCAGGTTCGCCGCTTACCAGGCACTCGTAGATAGTGGTTTCCAACTGACGTATATTCACTCCCAAACCTGACGAAGCGTTTGCCTGAGGATCAGCATCAATAAGCAACACGCGTTTGCCTTCTTGAGCCAAGGCTGCCGAGAGGTTGATAGAGGTGGTGGTCTTGCCTACTCCACCCTTCTGATTCGCTATTGAAATTACTTTCATATCTTGATTATATTCTTTATGCTTTCAAAATCTGTTCCATTCGATCTATTATCTCTGCGGATGTAAAGTTCCTGCAGAGGAAATTCCTGTATTTGCACTTGTTTCTGCCGTGCATTGTGCAAGGGCGGCATGACCATGGTTGCTGGAGGATGTCATCTTTACTCTGATTCCAACCTGAGAAACCCGAGTAAGGATGAGTACCGCACCATACCGACAGACAACGGAGTCCTACCAGCGATGCCAGATGCTGGTTGGCAGAGTCCATACAGAGCATCAGATCCAAACCCCGCATCAACTCAAGCTCCTCCGCTATACTCACCTTGCCTGCCACATTCTCCACATTGTCAAACAGTTCCGCCCATTGGTTAAGCATCTCGCACTCCACCCTTCCGGCTCCGAACAAGTACACCTTGGTGTCTTTGCGCTGCGAAAATCTCGCTATCACCTCTTTAGATATCCTATACGGGATCATGTTGGTTTTGCTCTTCGCAAAAGGAGCTATACCTATCATAGTGCCATGTTTCTCCCCGAAACGCTCTCTCACCAATGCCTTTGCTACGGGGTTTTCAGGCACTGCCGTAAAACTTACTTCACACCTTAGTCCTGCTCTGCGGAAGGTCTCTGCATATCGCTCGAACTCAGTCCGCAATGGTTCACAAGCCGAATATCCCTTCCTGCAAAGACGCTGCTTGGCAAGGCTGTCGCTATGCAGTTTGGTCACTCGCTTGCCCGACATCCTGAAAAGGAAATCAAGCATCTCGCTCCAGCTGTTCTTCTGCAAATCAACCACATGCGTTATCTTGTATGCCTGCTTCAGTTCGCTATAAACCTGCCATGCAGACTTCTTTTTGTCAGAGTCCGGATCCTGCTCCACATTCCATACATGCACGTTCTCCATGCCGAAGAACAAATCTTTGAGGCGACCTTGAGTCAGCACAACAAACTGACTCTCAGGGTTTTCCGCAGCCACCGAGGATAATACAGGTATCAGCATTGCCACATTTCCAAGGCTCTGAAACCTCATCACCAAATATGTCTTTGCAGAGTTGTGCATATTAAGCGTGCAAAGATACAAAAAAAAACTGAGAGATGAAAATAATTAAATATAATCTTGCAAAAGCATACCCATATCGAGAAGTGCCTCCAATAACGAATGTGGCAAATAGAACAATTTCGCCATGCTGACGGATAAGCCAGAGTAAGCCGAGTGTTTGCCTAGTCCGATTTTACCCGAATGTGGCAAATAGAACAAAAAAACGAATCTTGAATAATGGCAATTTTTTGTGTCACGAATGACATAAAAGTGACAAAATATTTACCAAAATATAATTTTTATTTGCAGGATTCAAAAACTTGTTGTACCTTTGCAGCCGCTTTCGGAAGAAAGTACCTATAAAATGAGGTGCCATAGCTCAGTTGGTAGAGCAAAGGACTGAAAATCCTTGTGTCCCTAGTTCGATTCTCGGTGGCACCACAGGAAGAGAGATGATCAAACGATCATCTCTCTTCAGTTAAGAATGAAGAATGAAAAAAGAGTGCTAATGATTCGCACTCTTTTTTATTGCCTCTATTGCTGACTTCAGACGCTCAGAGCCTGAAATCTCTGCGAAAGGGATTCCTGCATTCTGCAACTCTTTTATATACACGCGCGTGAGTTCTTCTCTGCGATGGGGATTCTCTCTCACTGGATCGTACACAAACGGCAGGTCAGGCATACATACCAGACAGAAATCGGGTTTCACACTGTTCAATGCATCCGCAAACCAGTCAGGCATTCTTCCATACTTGTCCTCAAACCACACCTTGGTGATGATAAGCTCTGTATCGAAAAAAACATAATCGGCATCATAATCGGTCTGCAACTCCTCTATCTGCTTTTCTGCTATCTTGCACACATCGTCATATGTGTATGCCCTCTGCAGACCCTCCACATACTCGCGGGCATACTCTGGCACAAAAATACCATCGAAATGCTCTGCCAGTTGCTTGCCGAGAGTGGATTTGCCTGTCGATTCCGCACCTAATATACCTATTTTCATTTTCATGGTGCAAATGTAAGATTTTTTTATTATCTTTGCAAGCAAATTGAAATAATTCTCGTTCTCTATATGCAAATCAACATTTTCACTCTCACCTCTCCCATTCATAACCACAAGGAGATAGAAGCAGTTACCAAAGAATGGCTTGGTGCCATCCAGGAAGTACTTGGCAAAGATGTGCTCAATATCTGCCACGAGCAATACGGGCTGATAGGTTGTGCAGACCTGGATCTGATCTATGTGCGGACAGGAGGAACAGAAGGACTCTTCAGAAAACTGTATACCGAGAATGAGAAACTCAGAGGAAAGAAGATTTATCTCCTCACTTCAGGCAAAAGCAATTCGCTTGCCGCCTCCATCGAGATACTCTCATGGCTGCATCTGAATGGCGCAGAAGGAGAGATTCTTCACGGAGATGCACCCTTTATCGCCAAACGCATCATTCTGCTCGCTAAAGTCAATATGGCTCTCAAGCAACTGCAGAATCAGAAGATAGGAATCATAGGCAAACCCTCCGATTGGCTCATTGCATCCGATTACAACTCTGACATCCTCCGACAAAAGATAGGAGTACAGATAGAAGAAATCACCATCGATGAGTTGCTTCAGGAGTTCCGCAGACACGACTACCCTATCTCTGCAAGAAAACGCCTGCAGACATGCCCTAGCGACTATTTCATAGGTGCTTTGGAGGTTTATGGAGCACTACGCCGTATTGTTGACAAGCATCATCTTTCTGCACTCACACTTCGCTGCTTCGATCTGCTGAGTACTATCAAGAACACCGGATGTCTGGCACTTGCTCTGCTCAACCAGGAAGGCATCCCTTCCAGTTGCGAAGGAGATGTACCCGCTCTGCTCACCATGATGATCAGTCAGGCACTGACAGGGCATACAGGATTCCAGGCAAACCCATCGAGAATCAATCCGGAGACAGACGAGTGTATCTTCGCACACTGCACCATTCCTCTCAACATGATCAGCAAATACGAATATGACACACATTTCGAATCAGGCATAGGAGTTGCCATCAAAGGCAAAATGCCTACAGGAATAGTCACACTCGCAAAGGTAAATGGCGACTTGACACGCTTCTATGCAGCAGAAGGCATCCTTGAAGAGAACCTCAACGAAGCCAACCTCTGCAGAACACAAGTGAAAATTAAAGTCCCGGGAGCTGCCAAATACTTCCTCTACAACCCTATCGGCAACCATCATATCATTCTGCAAGGAAGTCAGAGAGAATTGATTAACATCTTCATGCAATCATTATGAAACGAACCACCAACATCCTGATGCTGCTCTGCATCTGCCTCTACACCATGGCAGACACCTACACTATTGTTTTTAAAGACAGTGGTACAGGCAGCGACAAAACCTCCAAAATGACATCCACCTCCCCGGAAGACTACATCTCGCAAGGTGAGGATCTGGTTGGCAGTGTTTCATCCACCAACTGCTATCTTGCAAAATCCGGCTACGGTCTGAAGTTCGGCACCACATCATCTGCAGGAAGCATTGTTCTCACACTGCAGGACACCTATAAACCCTCGAAAATCACTATCACTGCAGCCGCATATGCAGGCAAAGATTCTGTTACCACCAAATCCTTCAAACTGGGCAGTGTCACTCAGAATTTCTCCGGAGGAACTGCACTTACTGACTATGTATTCACTTTTGACGGCAAGACCGATGTGTCTGCAATCAGCATATCTGCCAATGCTGCATCTTACAACAGATATTACGTCAGCAAAGTGGTGATTGAAGCTCCCGATCCTGCACCTTTTCGTGGAGAGATCATTGGTCCGAAGAAAGCTGATTTGGGCTTTGAGCACCTCAGTAACGGCATTGTGGAGACCATGACCGAACTTGAGTTCACTACCAGAAACATTGCAAGCAACATCAGTCTTTCTATTGCCGATACCACCCGTTCTTTCAGTGTCGTTCGCCGCTCTATTGCAAGAGAAGGAGGCATAGTGCAAGTCAGTTTCTCATCAAAAAAGAAAGGCAAATACTCAGCAGTGCTCACTCTTTCCACAATAGGAATGGATGAGAACCAGGTAATAAAACAAGTGCCCGTAAGCATCACCGTTTGCAGCGAGATTTTCCACTCTGGAGAGGCCGATGACCCCTATACTGTGGCAGATGCTTTGAGCAGAATGGAAGAGTTGGCAGACAACGAGACAAGCAAAGACTGGTGGTATATAAGAGGCTATGTGGCATCCGACAGTATTGCAACCAGCAGTTCAACCGGTGGTCTCACTTTCAACCTGGCTTGGGACTCTGACACCATCTATGTATATGCAATGACAGGACAAAACGGCAGTCTGATCTCTGCAGACCAGATCCATAAAGGCGACACTCTGCTCATCAGAAGCCGTCTGCAGAACTATGTCGGATACAAAGAGAGCCACAAAGAAGTGTATATGGGAGAACTCATAGATGAGGATATCCCTGCCATCGACTGGCGGTTGTTGCAGGAAGGCTATTATGATGATATCCAGTTCACTTCCGACACCACTCTCAAACGCATATTGGGAGAGATAATCAGTGGTGGTATACGATATACCTATGGATCCGGGTCAAGTCACACTTGGGATGCGTTCTTCCATACCGACAGAGAGGAAGGCAGTATGCTTGTGCTGGATATGTATTCCGACAACCAGCGCTATTTCTCACCCGAGAATCCCACGGCATCTGTTGGTGATCTAGACATTGAGCATATGTTCCCGAAATCATGGTGGGGAGGATACGTCAACAATGCATACAAAGACCTCTATCATCTTGTACCTGCCGACTACAGTGCCAACCGAAGCAAAGGCAATGATGCTCCCGGACAGGTGCTTACACCATCTTTCGACAACGGATCGTTCAAGATAGGTACACCAGCTGAATCGTGCCCTGCACCAAGAGTATTCGAACCTGCCGACCAATATAAAGGCGACTTTGCAAGAGCATATTTCTACATTCTTACTGCATACGCAGACTTCGATTGGGATCTGACCACTCCTGCAACCTATGCACTCGATCCTTCCTCTCCCCTGCTCCTGCAACCCTGGCTTCAGCAGGTGCTTTTGCAATGGCACAGACAAGATCCGGTGTCTGAAAAGGAAATACGCCGTATAGCAGAGGTAAGCAAGATCCAGCACAACCGCAACCCCTTCATCGATTATCCATGCCTTGTGGAATACATCTGGGGCAGCAAGCAGGACCTGCAGGTAGATCTGAGCAAACTGCTTTTCACATCCTCCGATGAATATCAAACCACATCCGACAAGAGCGGATGCACATGCCAGTGTATAGAAACCACTATTGATGAGATAGAAGAAAAGGCAGAGACACTGCCTCTTGAGCGACCCAGACTGATCATGCACGAAGGCACTCTGCGCATCCTCTACAACGGAAAAACTTATAGCATCACTGGCCTGGTGGTAGAGTAAAGAGAAAAGACGAGAAGATAAAAGAGAAAAGACTATAAACAAAAAAGAGGGTTTTGCCCTCTTTTTTTATTGGAATCGGATGATTCTATTAAAAGATGAAATCACTGTCAGGATTCTGTTGCTGCTCAACAGCAGGTTGCTCAGGTTCTTGTGCTGCAACTTCCTCCTCTTGAGGATTCTGATATTGTGGTGGACGATAAAGAACTTGAACATTCTCAACGATGACTTCTGTACGCTGACGTTGCTGACCATCTCTCTCCCAACGACGTGTCTGCAGCTTGCCTTCCACATATATTTTCATTCCCTTTCTGAGGAAACGCTCCGACCATTCTGCAAGATTTCTCCAGAGAACCAGGTTGTGCCATTCGGTACGATCAGGTACTTGAGTGCCGTTCTGCATTACATATCCGCGCTCGGTTGTTGCTAAGTTGATATTGGCTATTGCTACACCACGGTCAAGGTAACGTACTTCAGGATCATTGCCAACGTTACCAATAAGAATTACTTTGTTTACTGATGACATAATTGTTTAATGTTTAAAGATTAACGATGCGGTTGGTTATTAACTTTTCTTGAAATTGAGGTGCAAAGATACGAAAATATTTGCAAGATACAAAAATTCTGTGTATTTTTGCAAAACAAATCGACATATCATAAAAAAACATATCAGGCAATGAAAAAGTCTTTCTTTCTTGCACTCGCTCTGCTGATGGCAGCAAGCAGTGCTTACGCTAAAAAGCCGGCAAAGGAAAAACAAGAGAAAAGTTCTTATCGTGTTTCCTGTATTGCATTCTACAATCTTGAAAACCTCTTCGACACTATTCATGATGAGGGCAAGAACGACTACGAATATCTACCTGACGGAGGTATGCGCTGGGATGCTCTGAAATATGAGCACAAGATTCACAATATGGGTTATGCGGTAGCAAAACTCGGCACCGATGTAACTCCTACAGGCGCAGCATGCGTGGGTGTAGCAGAAGTAGAGAACATGAGATGCATGCAAGACCTGGCAGCAGAAGCCAATAGCAAATACGGAAGAAGATATATCCCCGTTTTGCTTGAAGGTCCTGACCGCCGTGGTGTGGATGTAGGATTCCTCTACGATTCCGTTTTGTTCAAGCCGGTGAACATTCGCGGTCATGAACTAAAAGCACATTATGCTGACGGAGGAGAGGTGAAAACACGTTTGCAACTGCTTGTCTCCGGTTATCTGCAAGGAGAAAAGATACATATCGTTGTCAATCACTGGCCTTCCCGTTATGGTGGAGAACTGTCTTCGCGTCCTACTCGCGATACTGCTGCCATGCTCACCAAAAGCATATGCGACAGTATATATATGAAAGAGCCGAATGCAAAGATAATTATCATGGGAGACTTGAATGACGACCCCTTCAACCACTCTTGCAAAGATGTGCTTGGAGCACGCAAAGACCGCAAAGATGTTGAGAAACAAGGCTATTTCAACACCATGTGGCAGATGCTTGACCGTGGTATAGGATCGTTGGCATACAACGGCAGTTGGAACCTCTTCGACCAGATCATCATCTCCGAGCCCCTTATGAATGCCAACCCGAAGAAAGAATGGAGCTACTGGAAAGCACAGATATTCAACAAACCCTTCCTTACTGTGCAAGAAGGCAAAGACAAAGGCACGCCGCTTCGTACTCACAAAGGTGGTGTTTGGCAGGATGGATACGGCGACCACTATCCGACAATGATATATCTCATCAAGCAAAAATAAACATTGTGGTTGACCGATACTGATTTTGGAAGCAACATATGGAACAACATCTAACAACATCTAACGACCGTCTGGTAATGCCCGAGTATGGCAGGAATATCCAACGGATGGTGGAATATGCGCTGACTATAGAAAACAAAGAAGAGCGTACGCAATGTGTGCAGGCAATAATGCACACGATGGAGAATCTGTTCCCTTATCTTAAGAACGAGGAATCAAGACACAAGATGTACGATCATCTGGCATTGATGTCGGATTTCCAACTGGATATCGATTCTCCATATGAGCGTCCCACACCAGAGGAATTGAAATATCGCCCTGAACCACTTCCATACAACACCACTATTCCGCTTCGTTTCCGCCACTACGGGCGCATCTTGGAAGAAGCCATCAACAAGGCAATAGAAGAACCGGATCCGGAGATGAAGAAACAACGTATCTTGCGGATTGCAACACGCATGAAGCAGAATTTCCTTATCTGGAACAAAGACAACGTGGACAAAGAGCGGCTTGCTTCAGATATAGAAGCCCTTTCAAAGGGTAAGTTGGATTGCAACTTCCCTGAGTTCATGGAGATTGCTGACAAGCAACAGCAAAACCTCTCCAATCCGCAACAAAAGAAGAAGAAAAAGAAAAAGAAGTGATTCACGTCTTCTTTGCGGATAACCAATAACGGATATCGGGCAATACCCTAATATAAAAGAGCAGTTTCTCAGGAGACTGCTCTTTTGTTATACTGATAAAAAACATGGCAAACACTCGGCTTATGGTGCCTATATGGTGCCTATGGAGGGGTTGGGGTTAGGGGTTAGAGGTTACACATTACACATTACGGGTTAATGATTACGCATATTCTTTCTAATAATATAGTTAGAATTTGTTAGACTTTCCCAGTATTTGAATTGAAATTCCGGGAAATACCAGGAAATTCTAACACCACATACGTAGAGTCAAGTATCTAATTATCAGCGAAGTTTATCTTCGGGAAACTAATCTCGCGGTCGCTAGACATACACACTTGGCGAACAATTTTTTGCCCGTCAAACCGTATATTGTTATTGTTTAACGGACAAGGCGGACACTGTTACCCGTTGATTTGAGAGAGTTGCCTTCTGCGACAAAGCTTTTATAGATACAAAAATTCCATGCCCTCATTTTATTGGCTGCAACTTCACTTGATGACCAATAGACACCTATATCTGCACCAAGATTGACATTTATCTCAGTGCCAACGCGATTTCCGGCTGAAGGCAAAAAGATTGCACCATTCTGCTCCATCTTCTCCCAATCGGAAACTGAATAAGTATTTGTTGTCCAGTTTTTAGCAACTGGAGTGAAACTCAACCCTTCCGGCATCACCCATTTGTCTGGCAGAAAGACACATCCACAAACACCATTCACAGTGGCCTGACTATACAACTTGTCAGCATTACCGCGACCTTCATACAGATAATTCCATTCAGCATAATTCAATGTCCTCCAATTATTGTCTGAGTTGACATCATTCGCTATTTTGTTTATGCCCCAATCGGTGAAAGTGCCATAATCCTCCTCAGAAGTGGAAGACAAAGTCGGATTTTTGCCGGTACCCCAACCGAAGAGGTCTATCCAACCGTCGTAGGTGTCAGATATATTCTTATTACCCTCTCTTATCATGTCATACTGGTGCTCCGCAAAACGCCATGTTTTGGTTGATGCCTGATACTGAAGGTTGCCTGGCGAGAACACCACTTGCAACGCTTCAGATACTGAAAACAGGTTAGAGCCTTCAACAGCAGCACGCGTCACCTTTACTTCCACATTCTGGGCACTACTGCCCCCATACTCGCTGATTGTGATTATTGCAGTAGTTGGCACTGCCACATTCGAATTCTCCACATTCACCGTCACCTTGCCGTTGTTCGTTCCTACACCAGGATTGTACTTCAGCCACGATACGTTGCTTTTTACTTGCCATTTTATATTACTCTTTATCTCAAGAGTGTATTCACCACCCTCTGCCGAAGTAGCTATTTGCATTGGCGTTACTATGAGTTCCGAGGTTTCTGATAGAGTATCGGGTTGCTCATTCGGGTCATTTGGATCGGGTTCTGGATGAGTTCCGCATGCAACAAAGCACAATGCCGCAAGAAAACATACTAAGAGATAAAATTTTGTTTTCATAGGATATAATGATTTATTGTTAATATTGTTTTTTCACACTAATAATTCTCATGTGTGCTATACAACATCATATCTCAGTCTCTTTTCTTAAGAATAGATCTCAAAAGAGATTTGTCGAGGACGATTTCGGTCTCACCGAAGACATATGGTGCTATTTCATACGGATTGAAGACATAAATGACAGCATCTTCTGTCAAAGCGAAATTGCCATTTGGACGAATACTGTCGAACTCAAAACCTGCATCCAGAAAATCTTCCTTGCCTGAAAACTCTTCCGACTGCTCGATGAGAGTATTCTGCAGCAAACTGGTAAGCGAGTCTTCATATCCATCACGGAAGATATCATTCTCATACAGACGCTCACCACTATTGACATCATAGTTATAGAACAAACGATTGTTTACTCCATGTGCACCACCCATATAAGCATAATGCTCAAACTCATAGGTGAGCACCCCTTTGTAGAACGAAAGCACACGACCTGAGAAAGCTTGCTCTTCCGAAAGAACTGCAGCAAATTCGTTTTCTTTCTCCTCCAGACGCGAAGCAAAAGCACGATTGTTGGCTATGTATTCATCACGGGAAAACACTACGTAATCATCTATAGCTTTCGATAGCGATTCACGTTGAAAATCTTTGCCGAAGAAATTGGCAATCAAGTCCTGCTGGATGGCGTTCAAAGCATCCTTGTCATCAAGCAAAGTGGGGAACTCCAGTTCGAAAGAAAGCGACAAACTATCGTTGCATGCCTGAGTAAGGCAGAAACTCTTATTCAAAGAGATCTGCTCGGTTTCTATAGTCTGCTTTGGTGAGCACGAAAACAAGCAAAATGCCACTACGATAAAAGGCATTGCTTTGTATGACAGAAGTTTCATGTGGTTTCTTAACCCGCAATGGGTACGATCACTTCGTGTGGACATAGTTTGATATTTTTTGATAGTTGGTTTTAATCCGAATGCGATGCAAAGATAATGCAATAAAATGACATACGAAAGAGAAAGAGACAAAAATTTGCCTCTTTCTCTAACAATATGTAAGAATAAATTATTCTTCGGTTTCCTCCAATTCGTCAGCAGCACGCTGAGCAAGCAAGCGCTCATAGTCAGCCTTGTTATGGACAACTATCTGCTTGAACTCACGGAGGCCAGTACCTGCAGGAATCAGATGACCGCAGATAACGTTCTCCTTCATGCCCTCGAGATAGTCAACCTTACCGTTGATAGCGGCTTCGTTGAGCACCTTGTTGGTTTCCTGGAAGGAAGCAGCCGACATGAACGACTTGGTTCCGAGAGCAGCACGTGTGATACCTTGCAGCACCTGAGCAGATGTAGCAGGCATAGCATCACGAACTTCTACCAGACGACGGTCGCGGCGCTTGAGTGATGAGTTCTCATCATGCAGTTTGCGCGGAGCAACTATCTGACCTGCATGCAGGTTCTCGGAATCACCGGCATCAACAACCACCTTCTTGCCCCAGATACGATCGTTCTCTTCCAAGAAGTCGTTCTTGTCGACAAGTTGTTTTTCAAGGAAGCGAGTGTCACCCGGATCCTGGATTTCCACCTTGCGCATCATCTGGCGAACAATAATCTCGAAGTGTTTGTCGTTGATCTTCACACCTTGCAGACGGTAAACATCCTGTACTTCGTTGACAATGTAATCCTGCACTGCGGTGGGACCCTTGATAGCAAGGATGTCATCAGGAGTAACAGCACCGTCAGAGAGAGGAGTACCTGCGCGTACGAAGTCGTTTTCTTGAACAAGGATCTGCTTCGACAGAGGAATAAGATATTTCTTCTCCTCACCAAGACGTGAGGTAACAGTAAGTTCACGATTACCACGTTTGATTTTGCCGAAGGTTACCTCACCATCGATTTCGCTTACGATAGCAGGATTGCTGGAGTTGCGTGCTTCAAAGAGTTCGGTAACACGAGGAAGACCACCGGTGATATCACCTGCCTTACCAACTGTACGAGGAATCTTGATCAGCAAGTCACCAACCTTAACGTTATCGCCATCCTTAACCTGCAAGTGAGCATTCAGAGGCAGGTTGTAGGTACGGAGGATATTGCCTTGCTTGTCAACAATGTGAGCAGTAGGCATTTTAGCCTTATCCTTCGAATCGATAATAATAGTTTCCTTCAAACCAGTTGTTTCGTCGGTTTCGGTCTTGGCAGTTACATTCTCGATAACGTCTTCGTAACGAACCTTACCTTCATTTTCGATAACAATGGTAGCGTTGAAAGGATCCCATTCGCAAATGAGAGTACCCTTCTCATATTGTTTACCTGCTTCTACGAACAACTTGGCTGCGTAAGGAATATTGAAAGTGGTAAGGATAACACCTGTTTTCTCATCGCGCAGACGCATTTCAGTCTGACGACTTACAACTATAGTGTCCTTATCGGATTTAACCGTACGAAGCTCTTCCAATTCCACGATGCCATCGTATTTGAGAGAGTAACTCGATTCAGTAGCCACGTTGCCTGCCACACCACCGACGTGGAAGGTACGCAGAGTCAGCTGAGTACCAGGCTCACCGATAGACTGAGCAGCGATAACACCGACTGCCTCACCTTTCTCAACCAGACGACCTGTAGCCAGGTTGCGTCCATAGCACTTGGCGCAAACGCCATGCTTAGCCTCGCAAGTGAGCACCGAACGGATCTCAACCGATTCGATAGGAGATTTCTCTATCTTCTCAGCGGCATCCTCACGGATCTCCTCACCTGCTGCTACATAGAGTTCACCAGTGATAGGATCGTAAACATCATGAACACTTACACGACCCAAGATGCGGTCATAAAGAGATGCTACAACATTCTCGTTCTTCTTGATCTCAGTAGCAGTAAGTCCGCGGAGAGTACCACAGTCTTCCTCAGTGATGATAACATCGTGAGATACGTCAACCAAACGACGGGTAAGATAACCTGCGTCAGCAGTCTTCAATGCAGTATCAGCAAGACCCTTACGAGCACCGTGGGTAGAGATGAAGTACTCAAGCACTGACAGACCTTCTTTAAAGTTGGAGAGAATCGGGTTCTCAATGGTTTGACCACCTTCAGCACCTGCTTTCTGCGGTTTAGCCATAAGACCACGCATACCAGACAACTGTTTGATCTGCTGTTTGGAACCACGGGCACCTGAATCCATCATCATGAACACAGCGTTGAAACCTTGGTCAGCACTCTCCATCTCTTTCATCAGCACCTGAGTAAGATTGGTGTCGACGTGAGTCCAAGTATCGATAACCTGGTTGTAACGCTCGTTGTTGGTGATAAGACCCATATTGTAGTTCATGGTGATTTCCTCTATCTCTGAATTACCTTTTGCTACAAGACTGTCTTTCTCTGGAGGAATGATAATATCATTCAAGTTGAACGACAAACCACCTTTGAATGCCATCAAATAACCGAGGTTCTTAATGTCATCAAGGAACTGGGCAGTACGAGCAACACCGCAAGTCTTGATCACTTTACCGATGATATCACGCAAAGCGTTTTTCTTGAGAACTGTATTTACGAAACCTACTTCTTTGGGAACGTAGCGGTTAACCAGAATACGTCCGGGAGTAGTCTCTATAATGCGAGTTACTTCCTTACCGTCAACGATATCCTGGGTACGTACTTTGATCTTGGCGTGCATATCCACTTTCTTTTCGTTGAGAGCTATCTCTGCTTCTTCGGGAGAATAGAAGATAAGTCCTTCGCCCTTAGCACCTGCGCGCTCTTTTGTAATGTAATACAAACCAAGCACCATATCCTGTGAAGGCACGGTGATAGGAGCGCCATTGGCAGGGTTAAGAATATTGTGCGAGCCAAGCATCAGCAGTTGTGCCTCAAGAATAGCCTCGTTGGAAAGAGGAAGGTGAACTGCCATCTGGTCACCATCGAAGTCGACATTGAAACCGGTACATGCCAGCGGATGCAACTGAATAGCTTTACCCGAGATCATGCGTGGTTGGAAAGCCAAGATACCCAAACGGTGAAGTGTAGGAGCACGGTTCAAAAGAACTGGGTGTCCTTCCATTACGTGTTCAAGTATCTCCCAAATGATAGGATCTTTTCGATCGATGATTTTCTTAGCAGACTTCACAGTCTTTACAATACCGCGTTCGATAAGTTTGCGGATAACGAAAGGCTTGTAAAGTTCAGCAGCCATATCCTGTGGCAGACCGCACTCATGCATCTTAAGTTCAGGACCAACCACGATAACCGAACGTGCCGAATAGTCAACACGCTTACCGAGCAAGTTCTGACGGAAACGACCTTGTTTACCTTTCAAAGAGTCAGAAAGTGATTTCAAAGGACGGTTGGCATCGCTCTTGATAGCGGTTGACTTGCGAGAGTTGTCAAGCAAGGAGTCAACAGCCTCTTGGAGCATACGCTTCTCGTTACGCAGAATCACTTCAGGAGCCTTGATTTCTAGAAGTCGTTTCAGACGGTTGTTACGAATGATCACACGGCGATAGAGGTCGTTCAAGTCGCTTGTAGCGAAACGTCCACCATCCAGCGGAACCAAAGGACGCAACTCAGGAGGAGTAACGGGTATAATCTTCAGAATCATCCATTCTGGACGGTTCTTATTCTTAGACATACGGAACGATTCAACAACCTGCAGACGCTTCAAAGCCTCTGTTTTACGCTGTTGCGAAGAGTCTTTTGATGCGCGGTCGCGAAGTTCATATGAAAGAGCATCGAGGTCAAGACGGCAAAGCAGATCATAAACAGCTTCAGCACCCATCTTTGCAATGAACTTCTGAGGATCGGTATCCTCAAGCATCTGGTTGCCTTGTGGCAGTTTATCGATAAGCTCCAGATATTCGTCTTCTGTCAAGAGCATATTATTCTCAACTACCTGACCATCACCGAATTCCTGTCCGTCAAGAACACCACTTTGAATAACTACATACTTCTCATAATAAATAATGCTGTCGAGTTTCTTGGTAGGCATTCCGAGCAGATAACCCATCTTGTTAGGAAGCGAACGGAAATACCAGATGTGTGCTACAGGCACAACCAACTGGATATGTCCCATACGCTCACGGCGTACTTTCTTCTCTGTCACTTCCACACCGCAACGGTCGCAGACGATACCTTTATAACGTATACGTTTGTATTTACCGCAGTTGCACTCATAGTCACGAGTAGGACCAAAGATGCGTTCGCAGAACAAACCGTCACGTTCGGGTTTGTATGTACGATAGTTGATAGTCTCCGGTTTCAGCACCTCGCCACTGGAAAGGCGAAGAATCTCTTCAGGGGATGCAAGACCGATAGTGATCTTGTTGAATCCTTTATTAGTTTTATTATCTTGTTTATAAGCCATAATTCTAAATAGTTTGAAGTTGAAGATTAATCCATATTGATGCTGAGAGCCAGACCTTGCAATTCATGCAGGAGCACATTGAGTGACTCGGGCAATCCAGGTGTAGGCATAGGCTCACCTTTAACTATTGCTTCATAAGTACGAGCACGACCGTTGACATCGTCAGATTTCACTGTCAGGATCTCCTGCAGTACGTGAGCGGCACCATGAGCCTCGAGAGCCCAAACCTCCATCTCACCAAAACGCTGACCACCGAATTGAGCCTTACCACCAAGAGGTTGCTGAGTAATCAAGCTGTAAGGACCAATGGAACGTGCGTGCATCTTGTCGTCTACCATGTGGCCTAACTTCATGAAGTAGGTAACACCGACAGTTGCAGGTTGGTCGAACATTTCACCAGTGCCACCATCATACAGATAAGTCTTACCTGCGCGAGGAAGTCCGGCTTTGTCGGTCCAACTGTTCAAGTCATCGAGTGTACAACCATCGAAGATAGGAGTAGCGAACTTAACACCAAGTTCTTTTCCTGCCCAACCGAGCACAGCTTCGAATATCTGACCCAGGTTCATACGAGAAGGCACGCCAAGCGGGTTAAGTACGATATCAACAGGAGTACCATCTGCCAAGAAAGGCATATCTTCTACGCGTACAATCTTGCTGACGATACCTTTGTTACCATGACGACCTGCCATCTTGTCACCTACACGGATCTTACGTTTCTTTGCGATGTAAACTTTTGCCATCTGAACGATGCCATTGGGAAGTTCATCACCGATAGTAAGATCGAAGTTGCTGCGTTTGAGTTGTGCATCAAACTCTTTGTATTTGTGCAAATAGTTGAGTATGCACTGACGGATGAGTTCATTCTTATCATCGTCGAAGGTCCAACGAGCAAGCATCACTGAGTTATAGTCAAGTTGCTCAAGACGCTCACGCGTGAAGCGACTGTTGCGAGTGATAACATCAGTACCCATAAAGTCCTTTATTCCTGCACAAGGTTTGCCCTCGGTAAGAACAAGAAGTTTCTCTACGAGTTGTTGTTTGAGTTCAGCAACCTTTGCTTCAAACTTGGCCTGCATTTCCATCAGACGCAGTTTGTCGTCTTGCTTCTCTTTGCGGTCTTTAACAGCTTTCTGATAAGTACGTTTTCCGATAACTATACCGGAGAGTGAGGGCGAAGCTTTCAGTGAAGCATCTTTCACATCACCGGCTTTGTCACCAAAGATTGCTTTCAGAAGTTTTTCCTCAGGCGAAGGATCGCTTTCTCCCTTAGGAGTGATCTTACCGATGATGATATCACCGGGTTCGATGCGGGCACCGATACGAACAATACCATTCTCATCGAGATCTTTGGTTGCATCCTCGCTTACGTTTGGAATATCGGAAGTGAATTCCTCAAGACCACGCTTTGTTTCGCGAACTTCAAGAAGCTGCTCAACAACGTGAACTGAAGTGAACATATCTTCACGAACAATACGCTCAGAAAGAACGATAGCATCCTCATAGTTGTAACCCTTCCAAGGAATGTAAGCCACCTTAAGGTTCTTACCCAAAGAAAGTTCACCATTCTGAGTAGCGAAACCTTCAGTCATGATCTGACCTTCAACAACTCTATCACCCTTGCGAACGATAGGATGGAGGTCGATTGTCGTATTCTGGTTTGTACGTTGGAACTTGGGAATAACATATTCCTTCACTGCAGGATCGAAACTGATAAAGTCTTCTTCCTCAGTGCGGTCATATTTGATTCTGATTGTATCAGCGTCAACATACAGAACTTCACCGTTACCTTCAGCCACAAGCTGAGTGCGAGAATCCTGAATTAGTTGTCCCTCGATACCGGTTCCCACGATAGGAGCTTCGGAAGTGATAAGAGGCACAGCCTGACGCATCATGTTCGAACCCATCAAAGCACGGTTGGCATCGTCATGCTCCAAGAATGGAATAAGTGCAGCAGCGATAGAAGCAATCTGCGAAGGAGCAACGTCCATCAATGTAATCTGGTCGGGCTCTACCACTGGGAAGTCAGCCTCATAACGAGCTTTTACTTTATCACGGATGAAACGTCCGTCTTTATCAAGCGGAGCATTTCCTTGAGCTACGATATGCTTCTCCTCATCCTCAGCGGTCATATAAACAACGCCTTCGTCAGAGAGGTCAACAACCGAGTTCTCAACCTTACGATAAGGAGTTTCGATGAAACCGAGGCTATTGATCTTTGCATAAATACACATTGAGGAGATAAGACCGATATTAGGACCTTCAGGAGTCTCAATCGGGCAAAGACGACCGTAGTGAGTGTAGTGTACGTCACGAACTTCGAAACCGGCACGGTCACGGCTCAAACCTCCAGGACCAAGAGCGGACATACGACGCTTGTGAGTGATCTCAGCCAACGGGTTCTGCTGATCCATAAACTGCGAGAGTGCATTTGTTCCGAAATAACTGTTGATAACAGAAGAAATACTCTTTGCATTGATAAGATCAGTAGGAGTAAATACCTCATTGTCGCGCACATTCATACGCTCGCGAATTGTGCGAGACATACGAGCCAAACCTACACCGAATTGGTTGTACAATTGTTCGCCTACGGTGCGGACACGACGGTTGGACAAGTGGTCGATATCATCAACTTCAGCATTGGAGTTGATAAGTTCGATCAAATATTTGATAATCTCGATGATATCCTCTTTGGTAAGCACGCGAGTGTCAACAGGGATATCAAGGTTCAACTTGCGGTTGATTCTATAACGACCTACATCACCCAAGTCATAACGTTTTTCCGAGAAGAACAAACCGTTGATAACTTCACGAGCAGTGTTATCATCGGCAGGCTCGGCATTGCGGAGTTGGCGATAGATGTAGAGTACAGCCTCTTTCTCCGAGTTGGTCGGGTCCTTCTGCAAAGTATTGAAGATAATACTGTTGTCGTTGGTTCCCTCAACTTCAGGATGAAGAAGAATCGATTTAGCACCCGAATCCAGAATATCCTGGATGTTTTCCTTTGTGAGTTCTGCCTCACGCTCGATGATCACCTCGTTACGTTCGATAGTAACCACTTCACCGGTATCTTCATCAACAAAGTCCTCTGTCCAAGCCTTCAGCACACGTGCTGCAAGACGACGACCAAGATACTTGTTGAGAGCCACCTTATTGACTTTCACTTCTTCTGCCAAACCGAAGCACTCAAGGATATCCTTGTCGCTCTCAAAACCGATAGCACGAAGCAAAGTGGTGACAGGCAATTTCTTTTTACGATCGATGTAAGCATACATGACATTGCTGATGTCAGTTGCAAACTCAATCCAGGAACCGCGGAAAGGAATGATACGAGCAGAATAGAGCTGAGTACCATTAGTGTGGCGGCTAGTTCCAAAGAACACACCCGGAGAACGGTGGAGCTGACTAACGATAACGCGTTCTGCACCGTTGATCACGAATGTTCCCTTAGGAGTCATATAGGGAATAGTTCCCAGATAAACGTCCTGCACTTCTGTTGCAAAATCCTCATGGTCAGGATCAGTGCAAGACAGTTTCAGTTTTGCCTTCAAAGGCACACTGTAAGTCAAACCGCGCTGCAGGCACTCTTCGATAGTGTAGCGAGGAGGATCTACAAAATAATCCAGGAACTCGAGAATGAAGTTGTTACGGGTATCCGTAATAGGAAAATTCTCGGAGAACACTTTGTAGAGTCCTTCCTGACGACGCTGTTCAGGAGATGAGTCCATCTGGAAGAATTCCTTGAAAGACTTCAGCTGTATATCCAGAAAATCCGGATAAGGCATCTGCTTCTGAATGGAAGCGAAGTTGACTCTTTCTGTTTTTTTGTTTGAAGCCATAGAAAATGGTTTTAATATTATTGTTAACTAAAGTAATTTCTATTCTAACAAACTGATAACCAAATAAAAAGCAAATTATTATCAAGAAAAATAACTCAATTAAATATTAACATTTATTGATTTTGAATTGCGCTTTTTATTTGTTTTTAACATTTTTTAATAAAGTCTATTATTTTAGACGAAAAGGTATAGAACCCCCTTTAGCGGGTTCTATACCTTGTACCTATAGGTACTTGGACGGGTTATTACTTGAGTTCAACCTCAGCGCCTACTTCCTCAAGAGCTTTCTTGAGAGCCTCAGCAGCTGCCTTGTCAAGACCTTCCTTAATAGTAGAAGGAGCACCGTCTACCAAGTCCTTAGCCTCTTTCAGGCCAAGACCTGTTTGCTCTTTAACGGCCTTAACGACCTGGAGCTTAGCAGCACCAGCTGCTTTAAGAACAACATCGAAAGATGTTTTCTCTTCCTCTGCGGGAGCAGCAGCGGCTGCGGGACCTGCAACAGCTACAGCTGCAGCAGCGGGTTCAATACCATACTCGTCTTTCAAAATCTGAGCGAGTTCGTTTACTTCCTTAACTGTAAGGTTTACCAATTGTTCAGCAAAAGCTTTAAGATCTGCCATTGTTGTATGTATTTTTTAAATGTTATTTTTATGTTAATTATGATGCTAAGCGGCATCACGCGCATAAAATAGAGTTATGCTTCTCTTTCGCCAAGTGTTTTGAGAACACCGTGTATTGTGGTTCCACCCGACTGAAGGGCAGACACAACGTTCTTTGCAGGGCTTTGGAGCAAAGCAACCAAGTCTGCAATAAGCTCGTTTTTGCTCTTGATGGTAGCCAGAAAATCCAACTGCTCACGACCTACGTAAACGGTCTCTTCTACATAAGCAGCTTTCAGAATAGGCTTAGCATCTTTGTTCTTCTTGTCTTTCTCGGTGAACTCCTTGATGAGCTTTGCCGGAGCATTACCGGTGTTGCAAAGCATCAAAGCGGTGTTACCTTTGAGGCAGTCGAACAACTGAGCGTCTCTGTCAAGTTCTTTGAGAGCTTTCTCGAGCAGAGTATTCTTCACAACCATCAGTTTGATTTCCTTCTTGAAGCAAGCACGACGGAGGTCGCTTGTCTTCTGGGCGTTCAAACCTTCGATATTGGTGAGATAGAAATGTTGGTAGTTCTCCAACTCTGCTTTGATTTGCTCAATGATAGCACTTTTATCTTCCTTTTTCATAATCCAATCTTTTTTAATTATTCAACAGATTTGGGATCTACTTTCAGACCCTTACTCATAGTGCTGGAAAGATAAATGCTCTTGATATAAGTTCCTTTCGATACAGCGGGCTTCAACTTGATAAGAGTAAGAATGAACTCTTTCGCATTTTCAGCAATCTTGGCAGGTTCGAAGGAAACCTTACCTATAGAAGTATGTACGATACCGAATTTGTCAACTTTGAAGTCGATTTTACCCTGTTTTACTTCCTTAACGGCCTTAGCCACGTCGGGAGTTACAGTGCCACTTTTGGGGTTAGGCATCAAGCCACGGGGACCAAGAATACGACCGAGAGCACCGATTTTACCCATAATTTGGGGCATTGTGATGATCACGTCAACATCTGTCCAACCACCTTTAATCTTTTCGATATACTCATCCAGACCAACATAGTCAGCACCTGCTTCTTTAGCAGCAGCTTCCTGGTCGGGAGTGCACAATGCAAGAACACGTACTTGTTTTCCTGTTCCGTTAGGCAGAGAAACCACGCCACGAACCATTTGGTTAGCTTTACGCGGGTCTACGCCAAGACGAACATCGATATCAACAGAAGCATCAAACTTCGTAGTGGTAATCTCTTTAATGAGTGCTGCAGCCTCGTCGAGTGTATAGATCTTACCTGCTTCTATCTTTTCTGCAGCCAACTTTTGATTTTTTGTTAGTTTTGCCATAATGAATAGAAGTTTTAGTTTTTAACCACGGTAATACCCATACTGCGTGCTGTACCAGCTACCATACGCATGGCAGCTTCCACCTCGAAGCAGTTCAAGTCGGCCATCTTGTCGGTAGCGATCTGACGGCATTGTTCTTCAGTGATGGTAGCCACTTTCTTACGGTTAGGTTCTGCTGAACCACCTTTGATCTTGGCAGCCTCTATAAGCTGAATAGCTACAGGAGGAGTCTTAACCACGAAGTCGAACGACTTGTCTGTGTAATACGTAATGACAACGGGCAATACTTTGCCTGCTTTGTCCTGGGTTCTGGCATTGAACTGTTTGCAAAACTCCATAATATTGATGCCCTTAGAACCAAGAGCAGGTCCTACTGGGGGTGACGGATTTGCAGCGCCACCTTTAATCTGCAATTTAATAAAGCCAGCAATTTCTTTAGCCATAATTGTTTGTTTTGTTTAGTTGTTAATAGTTGTTTAGTAACTATCGAGTAGTAAAACGACCCGTAACACAGTCTCCTACTCCTTGTCTACCTGATTGAAGCCCAACTCAAGGGGAGTCTTTCTGCCAAACACGGTTACAATCACCTTCAGTTTGTGTTTGTCGGTCATTATCTCGTCGATCTCACCGGTAAATCCGCTGAAAGGACCATCGGTCACTTTCACAGACTCGCCTACAAGGAACGGGATGTCAACGAAGTTGGTTTCTTCTGTCTCGTCGATATGTCCGAGAATACGATTAATCTCGGCCTGACGAACAGGAGTAGCCACCACTGAACCCTTGGTATCACCAAGGAAACCCAACACATTAGGTACATTGCGCAGACGAGGATAACACTCGTCAACCAAATTGGCCTCCACCAAGACGTATCCCGGGAGATAACGCTGCTCTTTCTGAACACGCTTTCCACCACGGGTAACCATGATCTTTTTTGTAGGAACGAGCACTTGAGAAACGAATTCATCCCAGCCTGCGGTTCTCATCGCAGTCTCGATGTACTCTTTCACCTTGGTTTCCTTGCCGCTGATAGCTTTAAGGACATACCACTTGAAATCATTTTTCTCTGCCATGGTTGCCTAAATTAGAAAAGACCGTAAATTAACGTCATAAGGTGTTCGAAACAGAAGTCCATAAGCCAAACGACAAGTGCAAGAATGAGGGAAGCAACCATTACGAGCACTGCGCTGTTTGCCAATTCCTTACGGGTCGGCCAACTTACCTTATGAACCAACTCTGTGTAAGACGCTTTGATGTTGTCTACTATCTTCATAACACGTAGATTTTATTACTTTTTCTTATTTATTTATCGCTTTGTTTATTCCGCCAAACAATTGGCCTCGGTAATCCCCTGCCCGCCTCGGCAAGCAGTACCAAAGTCAATCGGAAGCTATTTTTGTAACATGTCCGGGAATACCACAAAATTCGCCTTGTTCAAGAATCTGAAAGATCAGATAATTGTTCTTATATTCCCTTTAGCACGGAAGGCAGGAATCGAACCCACATTGACGGTTTTGGAGACCGCTCTCCTACCATTGGAGGACTTCCGTATTTAGAGCCGGACAGTCGCCTGCCCGACTCTTTTTAGTTTAAAGTCTGTCCTCATAAAGAGGCAGACTCGTTTTGACCGTTGTCGTTTCCGAGCAATTAGTCGATAAGTTTGGTAATCTGACCCGAACCTACGGTGCGGCCACCTTCACGGATAGCGAA